>Ga0182030_10020000_pt1 | contig 12683 bp, 12 predicted proteins | sample 812S3MmetaG_FD_121299 | JGI IMG/M metagenome (GOLD analysis project Ga0182030, IMG submission 121299) | Permafrost microbial communities from Stordalen Mire, Sweden - 812S3M metaG (Illumina Assembly) | ecosystem: Environmental > Terrestrial > Soil > Wetlands > Permafrost | place: Sweden... | reverse complement strand
GAGGTCTCGTAGCTGCCGCGATATTTCTCGTCGGTCCTGCGGCCGTTCAGCACGCAAAAATCCTCAACTCCGCGATAGGTCCCGTCCAGGCGCAGGTCGAAACGGTCAATGACCAGCGCCATGCCGTCCTCGGCCAGGCGGTAAGGGGGCACGTCAAGTCCGTATTTGCGCGCCACGGTGAGGCAAAAATACTCATTGGCCGCCAGTTGCGGATATTCATTGGCCTCCCACATCTTCACGATATGGGTCGCGCCTTTGTAGCTTTGCGAGAGGCGGTGTCCCGTATGCTCCATCTCGGCGAAAGCCTTTTCGTCGCGCACGAGGATTTTGGGTTGCACGCCGCTGATTCCGGAATAGGTAGCAAATTTCTCCAGGAGATAGCGGAAGAGGTCGCCGCCGCGCCTGCGTTCGAGAATTTCGTCCACCGACTGGAAAGGCACGTCCTCGTGCAGGTGTTCCTTGTCGCCGGTATAGCGGATACGTCCGATCTGCGAGCGACCGACAATGGACAACAGGTCGAATTCGTCGAAGGTGCCGGTGGCTTTCGCAAAGGCAAGGCGAAGCCGCTCTCGCAGTGCGCCTTCGGGCAGGTTCATCTCGAAAACCGGAAGCAGGCCGAAGGGCACGCTCCACGACTCAAGCCTCAATGGCATCGTGACCGAGACCGCACTCGCCGACAGAGCGCCGGGCAGATAAACAAATGTGCTGCCGCGCTCGCCGTGACGATCGAGTAGTCCCGCCTCAGCGGCGTCGGTCCAGACTTTGATCATCCCGTCCCTCCTCCATGAGTTCTTCCAGCGTCGGCCGGCCCGCGCTCGCTTCCTGCACCTTCAGCTCCAGCCCGAGCGCCGTGAGTATGTTGGTGATCTTGGAATATCCCAGTTCGCCTAGCCGTCCGTTCTCCAGGGCGTCAAGCGTTGAGAGTCCAACCCTGGACTTTTTCGCAAGCATGGGCTGCGTCAGACCGAGCGTTTTGCGTTTGGTGGCGATCTGCTCGCCTAATGAGGACATGGGCAACATGCGCCTAGTATACAAGGTGTTTTTTGCTAAAGCAACAGTATAACCTTATATACTGTGCGTCTAGCATTATCACGAGAGAGCGCCGAGTGGGCCAGAGGCATAGCCTGGACCGAAATTCAACTACAAGTTGGCCTTGTTTTGAGCGCCTCATTGCCCACGCCGCCGAACTCATGGCGAGCGGCGCACCCGTGGTGTTGGCCGGTGACTACAGCGTCGTGCCGACTTCACAGGACATCTATCCGACTCGATCGTTGGATGACAACGCTCTAATCCAGCCAGAGAGCCGACAGGCCTTTGCGCGTTTGCTGGCTCAAGGCTGGACCGACGCCATGCGGGAGCTACATCCGGACGGGCCGCCCCGGACATTCTGGGATTACAAATTTGAACGGTGGCAGAAGGACAAAGGCATGCGACTCGATCACTTTCTGCTCTCGCCGAATTTGTCGGACCGGCTGGTGGACGGCGGTGTTGACCGATGGGCGCGTGGGCAGGAGAACGCGAGCGACCATGCCCCAACATGGATCATGCTTGATCTCTCTAGACCAGAGTCGAGGTTCTAGCGAGCGTTGTTTGGTCTGAGACAGCGAGAATCCTGATGGAACCGATTGTATCTAGTCAGAGAAAGTGAGTACCGGAGAAGAGGAAATGATTGCGAGTGATTTTGCCCCGCGGGTAATTGCCACGTAGAATTCTTTTCTCGAGAGGGAATCCGCGTCGAGGACAATGGCGTGATCAAACTCAAGGCCCTTCACGAGAAGTGTTGTCCCGATGAGCCTTCTGCGGCCGCTTGGGCGTCCTTTGTAGCGAAATTCGGCGTGATACTTTTCGGCGATCTGTGCCAGTGTAAGCTGCGGGTGTAGGGCGTGCTTCCGCAGGATGCTTGTCACTCTGCCAAAGAGATCGGCGCGAGTGACATTGACTCCATCGATGGCTCTGAGAGCCGACAGAAAATCAAACGTAGTGCTGCTGCTTGGGTCCGTGAGGTAAGCGTTTGCAGCCTTTGCCGCGAGCGGATTGCGCGTGTTGGCTTGGACGTTCGCATGTTCACCGCGCACGGTGGCTGCAGGCAGACTTACAGTGACTGCCGTCATACAATCCCCTGCAAAGCCGATGATCTCTTTCAGTCGCTAATGATTTGTCCCGGCCTTTTCATATTTTCGTACGAACGAAAAGACTGCTTTTCCCTCAATTTCTTCGATTGAAGAGAACCTTCCACCCACGGTTTTTGCTAGAGTGTGGCACTTTGATTTGTATTGCTGATTTCCTTTGTGAATGGCGATTACTGTTTCGTCAGTAGCGCAGATGCAGTAACGGCATGTATTGGCCTGAACTCGTAAGAGCTGCCCTTCCGCCACCTGCTTGCGCGCAACACCCGCCGGAATCCCTCGGTTCAGGTCAACCGGCCGTCGACTTTCGAGAAGACTGCGAACTGCTACCAGCCATGCGCCCATCGCTGGTGTGCCGGCGCGGTTCCATCGGTGAGGTACGTGCATTTGCCCCAAACAGGTGAAAACCGCAGAGATATCTCGATCCCAGTCGACGGGCTGCTCATTGAAATCGAATATCCCCTGCAGAGGGTCGCCAAGCAACCGACAGGGAAGATCTCGGGCCAGTTTCAAAACGAGTCCATGTTGTACAGCCGAGCAGTCCTGATACTCGTCCACGTACAGACCGGAATAGGATGCTCGCAAAATCCTGCGAACGAAATTACTGTCAAGGAGAAGCGAACATGCTTTATAGAGATCGGTCCATTGCGGGCCGACGGGGTGTTCGGTCGTCCATCCGGAAGTGGCGGAATATGAGAGACAGAGCCGTAATGCAAAACTCGCGATAGTGTCAACGCGAGACAATTGCTGGCTCACCTTCAGTTCACGCATCTTGCGGCGTAGGACATTCACACCGGCATATGTATGGGTTAGAACTAGCTGCCTACTGGGACCGTGAGAGACCGCTTCCGCGATCAGATGTGTTTTTCCAAATCCCGCGGGCGCGAGCAGATAGCCAGTGTCACGAAAGGACGCAAGGATTTCGGCGAGGTTAGGCACGGTCGATCCATTCACGGATCGAACAAATTTTACGACTTAGGTCGGTGTCCTGAATGGTTATATCATCGAGGTGGTGCGCAATTGCTCCGACCCATTGCTGCGCCCAGCTTTGGCGTTTGTACCACTCACTTACGCCTGCGGCTTTTCCTAGGGCATCTCGAAGAATTGGGACATCCGTCCATGTAGCAGAATTGCGATCAAGCGCTTGACCATATTGCGACTGAATCTGATCAAGAATCTTCTCCCGGTCTAAGTGCATGAGACAAGCCACATCAAACGAGGCCATTACAGCTTGCCATGGCAAATCTGCAAATACGCGGCGTTCTATGCTCACGCCTCCGCCCCACACAGTCACGGTCACACCCTTTGCCCGAAGCTCATCGGCATGAACGTCGGAAAACTGGTCGGGACTGTCTGAATCGGCAAGAACACTGACGTTGTAGCCGAGGTCTTTCAGGCCTGGCGCAATCTCCATGATCTTACTTGCGCCGTTAGCGTCAAAGAGTGCTACGCCCTGATAGGCGAATGAGTTTTTCCCTTTCGATACCCAGTAATTGTCCAAGCCACGAAGGAAGCCGGCCTCGGTCGCGCCTTCACAAACGATAATCTTAGGCGCAAGAAACGCCTCGGCGCCCAGCCGGATTTTTCCCTGGATCGAGTCGGCGATTGCCGGCTTGTTCGCCGCGACAATCTCCGTTTTCCCGGCACTGGAATGAACAATGTAAAGGTCGTCCACGGTAAGTTCGCGCAGAACAACTGGCGAATGCGTCGTCAACAAATACTGACCTTTGTTGTCCTCCTTTAGGTGATGAAGTAGGCGGGCAATTCGATGAGGTTCTAGTCCGATTTCGACTTCATCGAACAGTGTGATGTGAGGGACGCGAAGGCTGTTTTTCTGAAGGCCCGTGGTGAGCATGCGCTTCGATCCAAGACCAAGCTGACGGAGTGGCATATCGCCATCATGTATCGCAAGGCCGGCAACTCTAACGTTGATTGCATCGGAATCGAGCTGAGCTTTATAGGACGATGCAACATTCACGCCTAGTGTCCTAGCTGTCGTCTCAACCGTTTTTGCGACTTGGTCGAATTTTGTTAGGCTCTCACCGCGATGAGCTTCCATGGCTGCCTTAGCAGCCCTCGCGGCCTCAGCAAGTGAAGAAGAGATGTTCTCGGTTTCAGTGAGTTGGTTGAGAAGTGAGCCCCGGGACCATGTGAGATGACGGTCCGACGCGGCGCCGATGAGACTAACTGCGGCCTTGGCCCGGTCGTTTGTCTTGAAGCGCACACCTTCATCCTCGTCAGCCTTGATGACACGCCATGTCGGTTCCAGGTCTGCACCGACAGCAAGACGGATGCGAAGAGCATCTTCGAGTCCTTCACCCGGATCGTCGTGGCGCCGGAAATTTGCCTGGTCCCAGCCACAGAGGCAATGCCCGTAAGTCTCGAGATCGCGAAATTCTTCAGGAATACAGCCAAGGACGGCCTCAAGCCGGATTGTGTTTTCAGGCTTGCATTGGTAGAAGTCAGCATCGTCGAAGACAAGATTCCATTGCGGGAAAAAAATGCGGCGCAGCGCTTCAAGGATAGTTGATTTGGTGCAATCGCCGCGGCCGATCAAGCAGAAAAAGGCCTTGTCGGGGAGAGCCCATCCCATTTCGCGGATGCCCCTGAAATTGCTAACGGACAGATGGCGTATACGCATGATTCAACATCCGTGATTAGGAAAGGACTAGCTAGACAATATCTCACTTTGTAAAAGGACTATCCAGAGGTTTCGTTCGACTTTGATGCTGGATACCTTGGGTTGCGGCCCGATCCTGGGAGCGAAGCAAGCAAGCCTAATTTCGGAAGAGCGGCCGATAGCCGTGATCGCGCTCATTCTTCTTGTTCTTCTTCTTCCGCCATCACGTCTTTGGCCGAGCGGACCACATTGATAGCAGCGGCGTTGAGCGAGTTCTTGACATGCACCCCGTAATATTTCTCGATCATCCCGACGCTCGTACGACAGTTCTTAGCGATTTGATAGATGTTGGCTCCCTCCATCAACCGCATGCTGATATACGTGTGCCGTAGGCTGTACGCCGTACGTGGTCGGCCGTCTCTGTCGAACCGAAGATTCTCCTCCTCAGTGATGGTCTTGAAGAGTTCGCCCTGCCATTTGGGAAAAATGAGGTCGGTCGGTTCGGGCGTGCGCCAATCCTCCCCCCGGACATCAGAACTGTCGGACTCTTCGGCGGGTGCACTCACGCCCTCAACGCGCCTCGGACGGAGCCTGCTTTTAAGTCGCTCAAATGGACTCACTGCCCCGGGCATACTCTTGCAATATCCGAATCCCCGTTTTCCGCGCACTTCAATCTCAAGAATTGTCTCGCCCAAACCCTCGTCGTCAACGATCTCGACATCGCGGAACTCAAGGCGCCGTGCCTCATCAGGCCGCAGTCCAGTAGTGGCCGCGAAGAGGACATAGTCATGCAGTTGCTCCGCATGCCATTTCAGGTCCCTTTTCTTCGGCTCTAGTGCGCGCTTTCGAGTCGCTTCACAGAGTTTCTCGTATTCTTCTGGCGAAAACCATGCCCGGTAGGAGACTTTCGATGATCGCCGGTACGGCTCAGAGAAATCTGGAAGCCGGTCGAGCCATCCGTGGCACAGCGCGGTCTTCAAGGTCTGGCGCAGCGTCACGATTTCGTGGTGCATGGTGCTGTGTGCCGGCGGCTTGCCGCGTTTCGCAATTGCCTGTTGGTGTCTGTGAACTCGATAATCCACGATTTTTCCCGTGTTGACCTTCGAGATGTCCATGTTTCCGAAGAAAGGCACCAAGTGAACGCTCGACCGCAAATGCTGGCCCTTCACGTATTGCTTGCTACGTTCTCCACGCGTCATGATCTCGCATTCGCGTAAAAATTGTTTAGACACTTCGCGAAAGGTCTTTTCGGCCTTGAGCTCTCCAGTGAGAAGTTTTCCCCGAAGCTGTAGATACCAGTCCTCAGCGACGTCCTTGGCTTTGGCGAGGCTTTCTACCTTCGTGCTCGTGCGACGATTCTTGCCCGCGAAGAAGCTTGAGCATTGCCAGCGGCTGCTGTTTGGACGCTTGTAGATGTAAACCTTGCCGCCAAGAATCGTGTGTTGTTCCGCCATCTTCGTCTCTCGTTCTATGCGAGCGATTTCGCGACAATCTGTAAATCACGTGAAGTATAAATCGCGGCGAATCTGCTCCCGCATTCGATGTGACCTCGCAATCTATTGTGATATGCTGCACCGCCAAGGGAGGGGTGATGCGAAGACGCGGCTGGACTCGTGAAGAACTCATCGTTGCGTTTAACCTCTATTGCAAGATCCCGTTTGGTCGAATTCACATTCGTAATCCATTGATTATTCAGCTAGCGCAATCCCTTGGGCGCACGCCCTCCGCTGTTTCTTGGAAGCTCGCAAACTTCGCCCGACTTGATCCGGCTTTGAAAAGGCGGAATGTGAAAGGCGCCGCACATGGGGCTCGTGCGGAAGTCGAAATCTGGATGGAATTTAATGACGATTGGGAAGGTCTGGCATTCGAGAGCGAGCGGCTGTTGGGCGACATGGGGATACGGCCGGAGATTGACGAGAGGGCAGAGGAGTTCCCCGAAGGCCGTACGCGAGAGGCGCTGGTCCGCACACGCGTAAATCAAGGGTTTTTCCGTTCAGCCGTGTTAGCCTCATACGGAGTCCGATGCTGCATCACGGGCCTCTCGCTCGGGCAACTACTAAATGCGAGTCATATTGTGCCATGGACGGTTGACGTGAGAAATCGAACGAATCCGCGGAATGGACTGTGCTTGAACGCCATTCATGACCGAGCGTTTGATTGTGGGCTGCTTACGATTACGACCGATTTGCGCGTTGAAGTTTCGCCGAAGGCGAGAGGAGTTGGAGCAGACAAGGCATCAGAAGATTTTCTGTGGAGGTTTAATGGTGTCGCCATTTCGGCCCCGCGCCGTTTTGCTCCAGATGCCGACTTCCTGCGATACCACCACGATCATGTGTTTCTCAAGCGATAAATGGCAAAATAGTGAGGCCTCGCATTCGTCGCACAGGCGTCCCGTGTTGGCGGGCAGCCGTTTGTGGCAATAGTCGCAAGTTTCGGAGTTTGGCACTAAGGATCGCTCCTCTCGGCAGATGACTGAAACTATCGGATTTGTCCGCTGCGTTGCCTACGTCGAACTCGCGTTCACTGCCCGATACTGTTCGCTGACATAGCCCCAGTTCACGACGTTATAGAACGCAGTTACGTACTCGGCTCTCCGGTTCTGATACTTCAGGTAGTAGGCGTGCTCCCATAGATCGATTCCCATCACCGGAACGCGGCCTGTCAACATTGGGCTGTCTTGATTCGGCGTGGATTCAATCAACAGTTGCCCGTCCTTCGCCTGGTTCAACCAAATCCATCCACTTCCGAACAGGCCAGTGGCAGCGACCGTGAACTGATCCTGGAACGCCGCAAAACTGCCGAACCGCTTGCTGATGTCGGCTGCGAGTCGGCCCTTGGGCTCCTTGGTCGAAGACTTGCCGAGCCGAGGCCACCAGAAACTGTGATTGGCGTGGCCTCCGCCCTGATTCTTGACGGCGGTTCGGATGTTCTCGGGTACGGCGTTTAGATTCGCCAAGAGATCTTCCACGCTCCCCTTTTGCAGTTCAGGGTGATCCTTCACGGCTGCATTCAGCTTGTCGACATACGCTAAGTGATGTTTATCGTGATGAAGTTCCATAGTTCGTGCATCGATGAAGGGCTCCAAAGCGTCCATGGCATATGGAAGTGGTGGCAGTTTGAAATACCCTGATGTGCTCGCTGAAGGTGGAGTTTGCTGCGCTGAAGCAAGTCGGACCGGTAACGATTCAGCACAAAATGCCCCCGCGCTGATCGCAATGGTTTTCAAAACGTTACGTCGATTCATGATTGTCCTTTCTTATGCGTATGTTTGCGACCACTCCTATGACAACTCGGAATGTTCGCTCTGATAGTCAAGCCACTTTCGATCCTTCGGCTTCAACTAAGCGACGGCGCGATACGGATAGTTGTTGTGTCCTGCGCTTCTTCCACCAGATGTAGATACCAGTGACGGAAAGCATGGTAAGCACAAGACCGAAAAATGCCACCAGAATGCGGTAAGGCAGGAAGTCGCGGATGTCACCGTAATGCAGGCCCCAAAGCCAGGTGCTAACGGTGTTGCCGGCGTGTTGGCCCGAGGGTAGAAAAACCTGGCGCATGGCGCCGGTGTTGCCGTCGATCCAGACGCCGGTATCCCAGCCATGGCCGCGAATGTCGTTGCTGGCGCGAACGTCGTAGGTGTACACGCCAAATTCGGGGATATAGGCCATGCCATAAGGGCGGGTGATAGAGAAGCCATGGTGTGCCGCCAGTTCTGCCGTCAGGCGCTCCCCGGCGGCCTCAGCCTCGCGCCAGTTCAGCTTGGGGTGATCGAGGGGCTGCGGAAGCGTAGCCGACGCGAATTGTTCTTCGTCGGTCTGATAATCGAACACGGTCTTTGTGACGCGTTCATAGACAGGCCGCAAAGATAGCATGACGCTGGACCATGCAAAGACGAACAGCAGCGCCCAGAACCACAAACCCCCGGCCCGGTGCAGATCAAAATTGACGCGGAAAGCATTGGCGCTCCACTTGACGTTCCAGGCATATTTCCAACGACTCCAGAATCCTCCTTTGCCGCGAGGGAGGGTGAGGTAGAAACCCACAAAGCAGTCGAGCGTCCAGACCAGAGCGACGATGCCTAGAATGAGTGCCCCGGTGTTGCCCATTGCGATCGCGGTGTGCAGTTGGTAAATAAAAGGCATGAATTGCAACCGCCAGCTCGCGTTGCTGTCACAGCAGCGGCCGAGTTCTTCTCCCGTGTAGGGATTAAGGAAGATGTGCTCCGCATCGAGCGGATAGGGCTTGCCGGTAGAATCGTTGCGCGGACGCATCGCGATGACCGTCTGATCGGATTCAATGGAAAAATATCCAGGAAAGGCGTGGGGCATATAGGCTTCGGCGCGTTCCGCCAGGGTCGCGAGATCCAGTGCCTTTTGGCCGGGCTTGGCGTCGGCATGGAATTGCGGATTCAGGAGTCGATCGATCTTGGCTCGAAAAGCCAGCAGAGTACCCGTCAAGCCCACAAGAATGAGAAACGCGGCCATCAGCAGGCCAGTCCAGCGGTGCAGCCAAACGAAGTAACGATGAATCATTGGCGAACACTCCTTGTGCGTGTCGGTCAGAACTTAATTTGCAGCCGGGGCAGAAGCGTAAACGGCGCCCCCGGCAGCGCTTGAAACGGGCTGACGTTGGAGAAGTAGCGTCGGTTCAACAGATTGTTGACGTTGATCTGCGCGCTGATGTGGGCTTTACCAATTGTCCGATCAAAGCCCGTCATCAGGTTGAAGACGAAGAAATTTGGAATGCGGTCGCCCAGATAATAGGCGAATCCTGTGTTTGGATCGGCGTTATACTCCCACGCCACTTCGCTCGATCGTGTCTGCATGCCGACGCCGAGTTTGAATCCGCGCAAGGAATGTAGCGTCGGTTCCCAGACTCCCCATAAGCTGCCGACATTGTGCGGCACACTGCCTAACTTCAGTCCGGCTAAACTGGGTATCCCCAGTGTGGGATCTTCCGGGTCGCTGGTTACAACGGCGTCAATATAGCTGTACCCACCGATCACGCGCACATCACGTGACACCTGACCGGATAGATCGAATTCCACGCCCTGACTGCGCACCGTGCCGATGGCGATGCTGGCTGCCGGATTCTGCGGATCGGCGGCGGGTACGTTGTGCTTGATGATGCGATAGACCGCCGTAGAAGCGGTCAGACGGCGGTTCAGCCACTCTGTCTTTGCTCCGAGCTCGACCTGCGCGGCGGACTGAGGAGGCAGGAATTGACCGTTTGGGTTGAGTTGACCCAGAGCCGACGCACCGTAGTTGGATGTGTACGAAGTGTAGAGACTCAAGTGCTCGTGTGCTCTCCATAGAACTCCGGCCCTAGGTGTCACGGGTCGGTCATGCACGCTCGTGCTAGCGACGTAGGAGCCAGAATAATTCTCAAACTCTTCTGCCCAGTTCAGGCGCACTCCACCCAACACGACAATGTGACCCGGTAGCTCCGCTACGTCCTGGATGTAAGCTCCGTATTCGTTCCAGCCCTGGGTGTTGTAACCCTTCCCGGCGGGATCGGGCGGGGCGTACGGCTGGTTGTAGATGGGGTTGAAGATATTGATCGACTGCGGGAATGCTGTGTTGTAGTCGTAGGCCCCGGACTCCGAGTAGTAGTCAAAGCCAATCAGAAAAGTGTTTTTGATGCCCTTTAACGAAAACTTTCCCGGCAAGTCGGCCACGGCCTGGTTGGTGCGGTGATGAAAATAATCTTCCGTAAAAGCGATGCGTGGCAGGTCGCCGCTTAAATCTGCGTCGCCGGCATAGACTTCATCCACCGGCGTCGCGCCGCCGATCTTCTCGATCCGGTACTGCAGTCGCAGAGGCCAGTCCTTGGCGAGTTGCAAGGTGAGAGTTGGCTTCAGACTGAACTGTGCGATTGGTGTGACATTGAGGCCAGGATCGGCGAAATTGCTGCTGCGCTTAACCGGAGCGATCCAAGTGTGCGTGGCCGCCTTGGTGGCAGTTCCATCGGTGATGAATGGAATCCCGTTGTCGAGCACATCGGAACCCATCTCATAGGCGCCTTGCAGCGTGAAATTCACGAAGTTGTTCGGCCGCCAACTGAACGACGGGTAGACATTGAACGAGTGGACGTAAACAAACTCGCGGAAGGAATTGGCGTCGGTACCGTCGAAGACAAAACGAAAAAGCAGCTTGTCCTCTACGAGCGGCTGGTTCAAATCGGCAGTTGTGCGGAAGAACTGGTGATTGCCGACCTGCTGCTCAATGTCGGTGAAGCGCTCTGGATGAGGCTTCTTGGTAACAACATTCACCAGTCCGCCCGGCTCTGCCTGGCCGTACAGGACCGATGCTGGCCCCTTCACCACCTCGATCTGATCGACATTTGCCATATCCTGCGGAAAGCCGCCGGCGCTGTATTCATCCAACTTAATTCCATCCTGATAGAGCACTGAGAGAGCATCGAATCCTCGAATCGAGAAGCTGTCCCCGGTTCCATAGTCGTCGTTTGTGGACGACACGCCGCTCACGTTCACCAAAGCATTCACGAGGCTCACGGTTTGCTGGTCTGCCAGAACCTGCTGCGGAATCACCTGTACCGCGACGGGAGTTTCCATAAGCGGCAACTCAACTTTTGTACCTGCCTGAGCCTCAGTAGCAACGTAGCCGCCAGCCGCAGAGACATTCACTGATTCACGGACCGAAGCCACGCGCATGGCGATACGAATTGGTGGGGTCGCCGAAGTGGCAGATACGACGACATCTTTTCGCGTGATCTCGAAATTCTTGCTCTCTGCTTCCAGCACATAATTTCCAGGCACAATCCCAGAGACTGAGAAATGCCCATCGGCGTCCGAAGCTGTGGAAGCTCGAACGCGGCCCGCAGAGTCGCGTAACGTGATATGAGCGCCAACGAGTGCTCCGCCGGTTGAGTCCTCGACATTCCCGCTTACTGTTACACCCGGAGTTCGTTGTGGTTGTGCTGCCGCCGATTGACCTGCAACCATGAGCCCCGCAAATACTAGTACTGCCAAACGTATCCCCAGTTGAGACATATCCCGCCCCTTTTCTGCGAAATCTTAACGTTCAGGAATTCAACGCAAAGGAACGTCGGCAGTTAGCTCACTGCGCGCAGGACGCTCCACGTATGTCGAGGTGTGCTGTTAGAGAGTGGGAAGAAGCAATGGCGGACTGCGGCCGGGCTGAAGGCCGCTTCGGTACGAGTACCAAATGAAATAGTTGGCAATGTGGAGAAAGGTGTTGATTGGAAGATGAAAAGCAACGGACCTTGGTGTGAGCGTTTGCACAACACCAGTGGTCACTAACAGACTAGACCGATAGGGGCATCCCGAGACGGCACGAACGGCTGGCTCTGATTCGTTAGAGCTTTGCGCGCCGGACATATGTGACATGCAGTGGTGCTTGCCGTTTCGACGACAGCACAGCGGCACCGAGGCGGACTCCCACGCCGTCGTTAGGGGCGCAAGCGTCACGCCACAGAGCACAGCGATCAACGAATTCGCAACCAGTCGCCTGAACATGATGTCAGTCTTAGTGCTGGTGAACCATTTCTTGCGTTTGCTCTCCGATTTTCACTTCCGTCGCATGCAGCATGTCGCCCATCGGCTTCGCGCGGATAACGACACGATCTCCGACTTTTAGGTCCTGCTGCGTCACCGAAGACGTCCCCTTAACAAACTTTGTAGATGTGGCAATCATTACAGTTGTGGTTTCGCCGCTTGGGGTCTTCACCGTGATCGACCCTGTATCGATCTTGATGACTGTACCCATGACGTGCTGCTCGTTTCCATGAGCAAATACGAGCGTTGCAAAAAGCAGAATCGTACTTGCAACCAGAACTGTCTTGGCTCAGCGTGAAATGGAGAACAGGCGTTCTCCGTTAGTGTAGATTCCGCCCCTTCGGGGCGGGGATTTTCAAGGCATCGGGGTCTATCGTCCGATGACGGTTTCCATTCAGTG
>Ga0182030_10019999_pt1 | contig 12684 bp, 15 predicted proteins | sample 812S3MmetaG_FD_121299 | JGI IMG/M metagenome (GOLD analysis project Ga0182030, IMG submission 121299) | Permafrost microbial communities from Stordalen Mire, Sweden - 812S3M metaG (Illumina Assembly) | ecosystem: Environmental > Terrestrial > Soil > Wetlands > Permafrost | place: Sweden... | reverse complement strand
CGAAGAATTTGTTAGCGACTGGAGCGAACACCAAGTTTTCGATTCTTCTATGCTCTGCACTCCGATAGTTATTAATCATCCGCGACTGGGCAGGCTTGAAGGGCAGTATGTTCTTCTTTCCATATTTGGCTATCCAAACTTCACACTGTGCGTCTTTTCGCCCGATTCAACCACCGATACTGCCGCAAAGCTCGCTCTGGCTTTGAAAAAGTAGACCGCAAAGGCTAAAGCCAAGAGTTAATGAACTGACAAGGGATTCCCTATATATTTTTATAGGTAAGGCTAGCAGGCCTGGACTTTTACTTCCGCTTTAATTGTGTTAAGCGCAATGCGAGCGCCAGACGGCTCCTCCTTAGGCCACACAGGCAGTACAAACATGGGCAATGACGCTTATGAAAACACTGAATGCGGTAACCTGATAGAAGATAACAATGAGAAAATCGACCTTTCATTTGTCTATCGCTTTCGATGGGGCTTGTCTGAAAATAAGTTGAAAGCAGCTTTGCGGGAGGCTTTGAAAGAATTGGCAATTGATGAATTGGTTGAGACTGAAGTGGCTCTGGAAACCAAAGAAGGTCGGAAAGTCTTTGCAAAAACAGGGTTGAAAAATTCCAGCAAGACATCAGACGAGTCAATCGATGCAGAAAAGCGAGCCTCGGTTGCTGAAGAAGCATCGAAAATTCGCTGGTTGCTTGCTATCAATCCCAATACGCCAGCGCCGATTCTGGAACATCTGGCTAAAGATCAGCACATTGGACTCTTAGAAAGAATTGCTGAGCATCCACGAACGCATGTTACGACCTTGCTGCGTCTATCGGCACACGAAGATGCGCAAGTGAGAGCAGCTTGCACGGAAAACATCAATTTGTCTATTAAGACGATCTGGCGACTGGCAAGAGACAACAGCGCCGATGTCCGATTGCGCATGGCTGAAAGTTACACGGTGCCGCTTGCTGTGCTGCGAGTGCTGTGCGAAGACGAAAATCCGTACGTTGCTCACAGAGCGGCAAAAACGATGCAAAGATTGCTTGAGCAAGTCACTTCAAACCGAAGCGCTTGAGCTGATTTAAACAGTTAAATCAATTCAACCAATTCAGCCAATAGTTTTGCTGCGGGCACGAAGCAAGCGGTTAATTTCAGCTTGAATTTCGCCTTCGACAAAACGGCATTGCTGTTTGGCTGCGTTTTCAATTTGGTCTCTGTCTGAATTGACTTCATAGCTTGTGGGTTTGGCTATAGTAATGCTCCAGCGCACTGGCAGTGACGCAAAATTGATTGGAAATGGCAACCATGGAAAAAATGGAGTGCCAGCAAAGATGGGCGAACCTAGCCATTTTTTGAGATTGTCGAAACTGAGAATATTGGGAATTGCCTCATCGCATCCAATCGTGGCCATCGGAAAGATCTTGATGCCTTCTTCAACGGCTGGCAAAAGTCTCGTCCAATCAAATTCACGCACGCGGTAACGCTCAGCAAACGGCTTGCTAACAGCCGATAGTCCTTCAGGGAAAATCGCCACCAATTCGTTTGCCGCAAAAAGTTGTTTGAGGTTGGCTGATGAATAAGGCACAACACCTAGTTCCAGCAAGGCATTGCGAATGTGCTCTTCCTCGATCCAATCTATGTCGGCGACGATATTGATGCGTCGGGGATTCTTTTTGTGCGACATCGCTGCATAAATGAGCATCAAAGCGGGCCATGGTACCAGACCGCAACTGTTACCAACAATTAGTGCCGGCTGATCGGCAGGCAGTCGATCCAGCCCTTTTAATTGAACTTTCCACCAGTCTTCATAGAGAAAACCAAGCAGTGGTTGAGCAGCAAGTAAACGCCTGACGTTAAAACCGAAGGGCTGCTCAATTTTATTGGCGTTTTTAATATACCGCCTGTAGCGGAGTGAAAGTCTTAGTAGCTTTGGCAAGTGGCTAAGCGTCATCGGGCTCATCCCAACCTGTAAACATCGATTTTCTTTCTCTGAGCAATTTGTTTAAATCGCGTTGAATATCATATTGAATTTCACGCGCTATTTGCAGAACTAATTTGCGATCATGCGCTTTTTCGGGTGGATAATCTAGTTTTATTGGTGCGTGTATATTGATCATCCAGCGCACAGGCAATGGAAACATATAAAGTGGAAATGGTAGCCAGGGAAAGCCTGGAGTAATGGGGAAGAATGGGAATTTGATCAAACGCCCAAGTTCTTTGATGTTGACGAAATTAGGAAAAATCTCGTCACCACCGACGGTGGCAACTTTAATGATTGGTGTTTGAGTGGCAATCGCTAGTTGCACAAAGCCTGGATGAAAATCGATCATGCGATAGCGCTCTTTCCATGTCTTGCCGACGCCGCGCAAGCCTTCCGGATAGATGCCGACGAATTCGTTTTTGGCAAGCAATCTGGTGGCATTGTCGAGAGTGGCTCGCACTTGACCGGTTTCAGTAACCCAGTCTTTCATACCTGGCACAGTGAAAAACCAGTCGGTGACCAGATAGCGCACCAAGAGTGGCGACTTGTGGTGATTGAGCAAGGCAACGGAAAGCATGCCAGCATCAACTGGCAGTAAGCCCGAATGATTACCGACAAACAAAGCGGGACCGGCACTGGGGACATTTTCCAGCCCGCGAATGTCGACTTTGAAATAGTCTTCATAGCAGAATCGAAAGAATGGCTCCCAGCGAGCGAAAGTCTCTAACTTAAAGCCGAATTCGTCTTCTTTATCAGCATATTTACTAATAAAGCCTGGCACGCGTTTTTCGAGTGCTTTAATCGGGTCGAAAAACCCTAGCGTCTTAAGATTCGCCCAATTAGCCACAGAAAACCTATCACTCCCGGTCCAAAGGATAAAAACATGACAAAGCGCCTTGCCAGGACGCGAATTACACCGAAAACGCGTTCACGTCTATCGAAGCGCTCGTCCAAAAGATCTTCGTCATCTACCGCATTAGTTTGGGTATCGAAGTCGCTCATGCTCTACGTCCTTTTGAAAGTTTTGAGGTTTGGTAAGCAAATTCAGTATAAATAAAGGGATGAACTCATAGGCGTTAAATCAAATGCCCTTAAGAAAGATTTACCAGGATTCCACTATAATCCATTAAAGTCCCCTCCAGTGCGATAATTATAAGCTTCGACAGGTTTAGGAGTAAGTTATGCAGCCCGACATGAACCAATTAATGCAGCAAGCAAAGAAGATGCAAGATCAGATCTTGAAAATGCAAGAAACGCTTGCGAAAACACCGGTTGAGGGCTCAGCAGGCGGCGGGGCCGTTACTGTCACTTGCACAGGTGCAATGGAATTTACAGCAATTAAAATTAAGCCTGAAGCTGTTGACCCGTCTGACATCGATACACTGGAAGATCTCGTTTTGACAGCTATTCAAGATGCTACTAAGAAAGCTCATGACCTGGCTCAAAGCAAGGCTGGTGGCCTTGGTCTTCCACCAGGACTTGGCTTCTAAAAATACCCAGCAGCAGCGCTACAAACCCGGTCAGCATGTATTTCACACCACCCTCGCTAAATTAATCGAAGAGTTTCAAAGATTTCCTGGCGTCGGTCCCAAGTCCGCACAACGCATGGCATTTTATGTGTTGGGCATGAGTTCAGAGTCTGTCCAAGGCTTTGCTCATGCCCTTCTTGATGCCAAAGAGCGAGTGAAGAATTGCAGTATCTGTTTTCATCTTTCGGCTGAAAATTCCTGTGAAATTTGCACAAATGATAGACGTGACAAGACAGTGATGTGCGTTGTGGCCGAATCACGTGATGTCGTAGCCGCGAATACAAAGGCAGTTGCCATGTATTGACTGGATTGATCTCGCCTCTTGACGGCAAAGGTCCAGATCAATTGAGCATACGCGAATTGATCAATCGCATTGTCGCTGATGGTGTCACCGAGGCTATTCTGGCCATTAACCCGACAATTGAAGGCGATGCCACGGTGCTTCTCACTCGTATCATCAAACCGCTTGGTTGCAAGATTTCACACATCGCTTTGGGATTGCCAGTCGGAGCCGATTTAGAATACGCAGATGATGTCACGCTCGCTCGAGCCATGGAAGGGCGACGCGAAATTTGAGGTCTGTATTGGTCCAGGTTTTTGGTTAGTTTGGTTGGTTGACCGTCCAAACTAAAAACTAAGAAAGACCTGACACTGCAACTTTTTTCAGGAATTCAACAATCTTTTCAGCACTGAGAGCGCTTTCGTTGAGCAGAATGGCGCGTGCGCCATGTTCGACGAAGTGGTCAGCAATACCCATGCAAAAAACATCAGCTTGTTTGTGCTGAGGATGTCTCATCTTCTCGGCAGAAGCGAATTCAAGAACAGCCGCGCCGAAGCCTCCAGCGAGGCAGCCTTCTTCTAGAGTAATTATTTTCGCGCGCGAATCAGCTAATAGATCTCGTAACAGGGCAGCATCTAAAGGTTTAGCTGAACTAGCGTTGATCAGTGACACTTTGCCAGCAAATTTTTCCGGAGTTGACAACGCTGTTTGAGCGGTTGCCACCATTGAGCCATAAGCGAGCAACACCACAGGCGGTGTATTGACAGAGTGAGCGTTAATTGTCTGGACGGTCTGCCATTTGCCGTAATCAACGAGTTCAAATGGCTGCAGGTTTTCCGCTTCAACCGCTTTTTCACGAGGAAAGCGAATGGCCACTGGGCCTTCGTTTTTCTTCAATGCGGAATAAAGCATGTTTCGCAATTCTGTGGCATTGCGCGGAGCAAGCACGGTGAAATTGGGGATCGCTCGCAACATGGCGATATCAAATACGCCCTGGTGGGTTTCGCCGTCTTCAACCAGGCCGCCACGGTCAATGCCAAAGACAACCGGCATTTTCAAAATAGCGACGTCGTGAATGACTTGATCGAGAGCGCGTTGCAAAAATGTGGAATAAATTGAAACCACGGGTTTCAAACCAGCTTTAGCCATTCCAGCAGCCATTGTCACTGCGTGTTGCTCACAAATAGCCACATCGAAAAAGCGTTCAGGATAAACTTTGCCGAAACGCACAAGACCACTACCCTCGGCTGTAGCCGGAGTAATTGCCACCATGTTTGGTTCCAGTTCGGCCAGTTCAATTAGAGCTTCGCTAAAAATGTCAGAGTATGTTTTTGCTTTGGCTTTGATTGGCTGTACTGGTTCAAATTTTTCCGTTAAAGGTGGTTCCAGGCTGAATGCAGACACACCATGGTATTTAATTGAGTCTCTTTCGGCTGGCTCATAGCCTTTTCCCTTACGAGTGATGATGTGCACCAATTGTGGTGTCGACTTATCCTTTACGGCGTTGAAAGCGGCAATTACAGCAGCCACATCATGCCCATCAATTGGACCCGAATAATTGATACCCAGCTTTTCGAAAACAATTCCTGGAGTGTCGAATTTTTCTTTAGCTTGTTTTTTTACAGAAAGAATCATCTCCCAGACAGCAGGCGTCAGCTGCACTTGATCAAGGCGGTCTTCAATTAGATCGAGTTTTGATTTGATATCTTTGTAGAAAAAAGTTTCCTTGATGCGCTTCATATACTGAGCGATACCGCCCAGATTTTCGCTAATGGACATTTCGTTGTCGTTGAGAACGATAATCACGTCTCTTTGAATATGGCCGAGATGATTGATGGCTTCTAAGGCCATGCCACCAGTCAAGCCACCATCGCCAATAACAGCGACGACTTTATTCGTTTTTTTGAGGTGATCTCGGGCGATGGCCATTCCCACGGCAAGCGATATTGAAGTGGAGCTGTGCCCGGCAATGAAAGCATCATGATCGCTTTCAACTGGCGTGACGAATCCACTCAGTCCCTTATATTGACGCAGAGTCTTAAAATGCGAACGTCTACCTGTCAGCATTTTGTGAACATAGCCCTGGTGACCGACATCCCACAAAATGGTGTCTTTGGGCGAATCGAAAACTTTATGCAATCCCAGCGTTATTTCGACAATGCCGAGGTTCGAAGAAAGATGCCCACCAGTTTTGGAAAGATTGGCGACTATTTCCTGACGCACTTCAGCAGCGAGGTCTTGCAACTCCCTGCCTGACAACCGCTTCAATTCCTGTGGACTGGCAATGGCATCCAGAAAGCAAGTTGTCGGTTTGGAAAGGGTATACATGCGAGTGCTGGGAATCCTTTTTGTTGGGCTAAATTCAGGCTAAACTTTGAGTGGTGTTTGCTTGATGCAGCAGGTACGACCTATCATAATCAATCTGCCATTCACCCGAGCTTAATATATTGTCGGGTAATACGCTGATCATTTTGGTCGTCTGGCAAAGAAGCTGCTTTGCCTCAATACGGGAGCGTTTGAGCTGCTCAGGGTGCGCCTGGTGAATTAAGGATTGTGACCAAATGAGAACTAAAGTAATCAAGAGTAATGCCAATCAACCCTAAAAAGTTCACAACGGCGATTTTGTGTTGCCTGTTGAACATACACTTTTTTTCCTCGAAATCGCTCGCTCAGTTTGCAAAAGCGGCAACTGGCGAACAAAGTGAAATCCGCTTGGTTGATTTTCAATTCGGTGGTTCGCTTTGCCCGGTCTGTCTAAACGCTTTCAAGATTCGTTTGTCGAACATGCCCGGTGTGAAGAATGTCGAGATTAGCGTCGATAAAGTCAATCCCAGGAGTGGTCACCCTCCTAAAGTCGCGCACGCTTTTGTTGGCTATGACCCTGAACAAATTTCGAAAGAGAATTTGATTGAAATAATCAAGCGCAATGATTTTAAATTTCTGGCAGCCAAAGAAAAAGTGAGCAACAAAGAAGAGCGCGATCTTAAGCAGTAAACAGGTCTGTTTCAGCTTGACTTTATCCTGTGAAATTCGCTAAACTTGGCGAATTCAGCTCGTTTTGGCGAAGAGTTGAGTGGCCTTTTTTTGGGGGGTGTCGATGAACATCATTTTGTGCTCTGATTGCGGCAAGCTTATGAGCAGATACACAACCCAATGTGTGCGTTGCACTCGCGCGAATCTTGAGTTTTACAACGATCCCAATTCGGCCGAATTGCAAAAGCGCATCAAGCAGATCACCGGGCGTAAAACCTTGTCTCGTCCTCTACTGCGAGCTTTGATCATGCTCATCGCCGCAGTTGTTGTGACGCTCGGTTATTGGCAGTTTGATCGGCTATTGGGTCAGCAAATTGCAGCCAAGGCACCAGTTCAACATCCTGTTCAAACGGCTGGTACCTCGGCTGCAATTACTCATTAGCTCAATCAAGCACTGAATTATGCAAAAGAGGCAGTAATCTGGTAGCACTGACCTTTGAAAATCACGATTACTTGTTTGCCTACGGCTAAATATTTCGCGATTCCCGGCATGTCGTGCATCAGCTTGAAGTAGGCATCACTACCAAAGGCGATCGTATGCGCTTTAGCTAGATCTTTATCGACATAAGTGCTATCCGTCCAGATGCCGTTTTGCAAATAGAATGTTTTATCTTCGACAGTCTTCATCGTACTGTTTGAATTATTGGCTAGCTGATTGGCGACGATGGAGTCTTTCAGATTGTTATTTTCACGTGCTCGAACAAATGCGTCATGTCCGTTGCTTGCTGCAGACGTTTTTTTGAAATTTTGGTAGACCATTTCTTTCATGACTTTGTCGCTGCCACCATAACTAGCACCTTTACCAGCAGTAGCAAATGAAGAAAATGGTGGTGATGGCGCTATCATCGCATCTGCTCCTTGCGGTCCGACTGTGCCATTGGTTGTTGATTGCAAAGTCGATGGAAATCCTTTTGCGCTCGCCGACGCAAAATCGTTTGACGCATTATCGAAACGCATACCAGCTGATTGCACGCGTCTGAGATCGCTAGCTACCGCCGGTCGGCCATCCAGGCTCTGGACCTGACGGGGAGAACGCATCATACCGCCTCGATTGATTCCCACAGGCATCGCCATCGGCATAGCTACTGGTGGCACACCATTAGCCAAGCGATGATTTTCGCTGGGATCTGTAACAAGAAAAGATGTGTACGCTGAGATGATGCCATATTTCTTAGAGAGGCTGACAATTTCATCAATCACTTCACGATTTTCATGGTTCTCTTGCGCCACTTCAGTTAGATGGCCGATTCTTCGCATGGCCCAGAGTCGAGGTAAGTACGTGTTCCCAGTTTCATCGGCTTCGAATTTCAGAGGGAAGTTCAACGATTTACTCACACCGTTGACGCTGCCTGTCAGGTGCACGGTCCCTTTTGCGCCTTCTTTGTATTTTCCTAAAAGCAAAACTTGAGAGCCCGCAAAAATGTCTTTCACTTCGCGTGGATAAAGATCTTTTACAACCACATTGTCAAAAGTCAGTTTGACATTGCTCAAGACCGGGCTCTGGATTTTTTTATAGAGACTGGACATCGCTGTCTCGAGATTTTCTTCGGGGCTTACGTATTGAGACGTGCCATGGTGACTGTCGGCCAGTTTGTTCAGCAATCTCGTGTTGACGTCAAAACCAACACCAACATCAAATACGCGAATATCTCTTTTCGAATTAGCACTTGCCACCAGTTTATTGACGTCCTGTTCGCCGACTGTCGGTTCACCGTCCGTCATCAAAAGTATGTAGGCTGGACGTGTGCTTTCCTCGGTCAGCATTGCTGCTCCCATGTGCAGAGCGTCACCAATATTCGTGCCACCGCGAGCTTCTAAGTCGTCAATAAAAGCCAGAGCTGCTTTCTTATTTTCTGCTGTTGCCGGTAATACTTTGCTTTTGAAAGCGTCGACATCAGTGTTGAATTGCAAAATCGCGAAATTGTCTTCTGGATGCAGGGCGCCAATCATATATCGCAGAGCTTTTTTGGATTGCTGAATTTTATCGCCTTGCATTGAACCGGATGTGTCCACGATCAAAACGATATCTTTGCCTATGACCTTAGGAGCCGTCACAGGTGGTGTCACAGTCAAAAGGAAGAAGCCATCTTCGCCTGGCAGTTTGTGCGAAACCAGATTGGCAGAGATCTCTTTGTCGGAGACGCTGTAGTACAGCACAAAGTCTTTTTCGGGAACTGTATTTTTAGCCAGATAAGCGACTTTTGCTTTGTTATCGGATGATTTTTCTACATTGATTTCATGACTGGGCGACCAGATTGTACGCAATCCTTGCTTGCTGTTTAGTTTCACATCGAGCTTGACCTCTTCGACAGCAGGCGTTTCGCCCTGAGCTTTTAGAGGAAAGTGGTATTGCAGCATACCGTTGTCTGCTTTTAAAACTTGTGTATATTCCAGTTCTACTTTTTTAGTGCCGTGAGCTGGAATGGGAAAAATCCTCGCCCGTACTGTTTTATAGTCGGCGTATTCGAGTAAGCCTGGATCGACCAGAGTTCTGACGATCGCTTCGTATTGTTGTCTTGCTTCTTGGGCTTCTAAAATTTTGCCTTCCACTGGCTTGCCATCTATATGCAATGAAAAAGAACTGAATGTGGTGTCGTCAGGAAGCGGAAAGAGATAGGTGCCGGCTAAATTTCGGTCGGTGTCATTGGCAAAAGTTTGAGTAATATACGTTTTTGCCACCTGGTCGTTGATATCGACTTTTATTTCTTCAGATTGCAAATGCAAGCCAAACGAGACATTGCCCTTGAGGATGGCTGGTGGTTTTGTGCTAGGTGGCTGGTTGTGAAAAATTGGTATGCGTGGCATCAAGTTTGGCATGCTCGCACCGCCATCAATGACAATAAAACCAGTGGCCCGAGCGCCAGGTGTAATGAGCAAAGTGGCTGCTACCGAAATCGCCGAGAAAACCAAACTGCGCGATTTGACGCTGTATCTTCTTTTGAACATCGATGCACTCCCTTTCTATTGCTGTGCTGGAGATAAGAAACGCATGCGCGTCTGTTTCAACAGTACAGGGGCGTCAGTTGGATAACGCCCGGAGCAAAGGCAAAGCGATCTCAGGGTAATCCCTAGATCGCTTCTTCTGTATTTTCAAAAAAATTAGTTGTTTAAAGCATTAGTCGCCTGCGCCGAAGTCGTTGCGGCTCAACATTTCGTCTTTTTCTGGATCGTTTTCTGTATACAAGGGCACGAGGTTCGCTGCCGCTTGAGTCGAACAAACCGGACATCTCAGTTTGCCAGTGTCGTAATGAAAGTTGCTCTGACAGCGCTGACAGATATAATCGCCTTGACGAGCACCATCCAGGCGTTGAGCGGTTTTCGCATTCATCATGGGATTAGTACCTCGAAAGTCACTGATGCATTTGCTTGAGAAGAATTGGATCATTGTGAGAGTCTCCTAGATCACTCACAAAGTCGAATTTTGCTTCACAAAAGTTCCTAATACGAATTAGTGCTGCACGTCGCTGGCATTGAGCTGAGCCGGAGCGTCAATTTGCATCGTCAACGCTTGACCGGACTGAACATTAATATCGGAGCCGCGTCTGAGCATCAAACTATCGGCGACACCGAGTGCGCCACCGATGGTGAGCCCTGCCAGAGCACCTCTACCTGTGCCATAGCCACGACTGGCGATAGCGCCCACGACAGTGCCAAGCAACGCTCCGCTTCCCACACCAATTGCCCCTCTAATTGCGGCATCTTCTATTTTATGATCGGTCGATTCGCCATGAAAAGCATCGCTGCGCCCATCGCCAGTTGCTTCATATTTTCCTAGCGACCATTGCAGAACTTACGTTGCACAATAAATGATCGAATTAGACTCTTTCATGCCTAAGCGCTCATAGGTGCTTCTGGCTGCTACATTACTTTTCGCCGTGGACAGTTTCAGGCTGCGAAATTCTGGCGAAGCAGCTGCTGCATCTTTGACAAATGCGTGCATCTTGCTGTACGTGCCTTGCCTGCGGAAAGGAATCTGAACATAAACGCTGTGAATCCACCAATGATCTCCGTTGCGCCAGTCGCTCCACTCATAGACAACCAGAAGAGACCCCACCACGTTGTTATCGACTTCGGCGACGATGTAAAAGCCGCGTTCCGGTCTGTTAAATAATGAAGTTACGCCTTGCAAAACCGTTGCAGGCTCAAGCTGCTCCTGCGAACCTTCATACGCTTGCGCCACAACATTCTGAGCTATTGTCTCAATGTCTGCGGCCATGGCTCTGCGAACTACAATCTCCATTTTCATCCCTCACTGTTTCCAAACAGGTGTATTCAAACTCGCGGTTTTAAATAAATACCGCTTTGACCAGAAGTGTACCTGTTCAGTATCTCTGCTATCAATTCGCTGTTTTCAATGTGATCGATATAAGCATTTAGCAAGTCCAAAAAATCGTTCTGGTTCTTCCCAACCAGAAAAGAATTTGGATAACGGCGAATCGGCTTTTGCTGAGCGATATTCACCAGCTTAGAGAGCAGATTGCTTGAGTATGCATCGTATGTGATTTTCTCTGCAAGGGTGGCATCAGCCCTGCCGTCAGCAACAAATTCCAGAAGCGCTTTGACTTTGCCGAGTTGTGGCGCTCTTATCCATTTTGCAAAAACAAAATCGGTCAAACATATTTCATGAGAGATATCACCCTCAGTGACTGCAATTTTGCAGTTCGAGTCGTTAAGCGAAATCCAATCTTTCTCGACAAACTTGCTATCAGCTCTGACCCAAACACCCACATCGCTGTAGTAAATCGGTCGACTTAGTGCTGCCCTCTTGTGTCGTTCGGGAGTAGGCCAGGCAGCCGAGCCAAAAATGTCAAAGCGCCCTTCAGTCAACCCATCGATAACGACACCATATCCGGTTTCTTCGACCCATTCTAGCTTGAGTGAATGGCTTTGTGCAAACCCACAAATAATTTCGTAAAATATGCCCTTAAATTCACCATCAGATTTCCAAAAAACCGGTGGATAGTCCAGGTAGGCAGCTCGCAAAACTCCACTTTGCATTACCCTCGAATATGTGTCGTGCAAGGACTCTCCGACGCTTTGCACGACGCCGTGGACCTTTTCAAAAGTCTCATAGGGAGCCTCCAGTAGAAGAAAATCAAGATGTGGTTTTTGTATGCCGTCGTGTCGACCAGCAATATAATCTTCAAAGACTGGCCAGTTGCGATGATAGAGATAACAAACTCTTTTCGCTTCAAAGAACTCAGGAGCAAATTCCATGAAAGCAAGCTCGGACAAAAGATAATGAGAGGCAAAATCCGCAGCAGTTTCGTTATGTTTAAGCTCTTTTTCTGAATTCTCGACAACAGCACGGCATGTCCTTCTAACGCTTTCAGCAAATGGCGCTGATGAATTGAATTTATCAAGAACAGACTGGTAATGCACAAGGTAACGTGGGTTGTTTTCAATTTCCTCTGCCCAGTCAACTATGCGCACTTTCTCCTCACTGTACCCGAGTGATTTAGCCAAACGTCTGGTGCGATTTTTGAGGTTGTTACCTTTTGGAATGGCTTTATTTCGAGCGCGGGCAGGCGCGTAGCCCATCGCCAGGTATGTTGAAATGGCTGGGACATCGGCAACCATCACAGCACATTTGCCGAATCTGTCGATAGATTCTTTGAGTAAAAAAGTGACTTCATAATCTTTGAAGTAGCTGTTGCCCGGTGACATTCCAATGATGGCTAGAGGCTGACGCATTGTGCTGATTTCCTTACTGGGTGCTTATTTATCACTTGCAGAATCTCATGTGGGGTATTATTTTTTTGCTTTTAGTGCTATCGGTGACTTTTTAACTTAATGACGGATTCGCTGCGCGACGACTTTTCTAGAACACCTGTGAGCGATTCAAACTTGCGACCGTGTCTGTATCAGTCGATTTT
>Ga0182030_10019998_pt1 | contig 12685 bp, 15 predicted proteins | sample 812S3MmetaG_FD_121299 | JGI IMG/M metagenome (GOLD analysis project Ga0182030, IMG submission 121299) | Permafrost microbial communities from Stordalen Mire, Sweden - 812S3M metaG (Illumina Assembly) | ecosystem: Environmental > Terrestrial > Soil > Wetlands > Permafrost | place: Sweden... | reverse complement strand
CTGCGAGGGGACGTTTTCGTAGTGCAGGACGCGGCCCGCGTCTTTCGCGACGCTCAGCCACTCGATCAATAGAGCGAGACCCGAGCTGTCGCTGCCCGTGACGGCCGCCAGATCGATCACGGCCGCCCGGTCCGCATGTATGGCCTCGCTCCCCAAGGGCAGGAGCGCGGCGACGGTCGTGAACTCGAGCAAACCCACCACGAGCGAGCGACCGCCCGCGGGCGACTCGAACGCCGCTCCGCGAAGTTCCGGAGCCTTCAAGTGCCCGGCGCAGAAGAATTGGGCTTCACGCCGCCCTCCTTTTCCATGCGTGCAATCACCTCATCGAGCCCTTTTTGCTGGATCTCCGCTGCAAAATCCGTCTTGAAGCTCTTGACGTAGGAGATCCCTTCGATGACGACATCCCAGGCCTTCCAGCCTGACTCCGTTTTGCGCAGGCTGAAGTCGACCGGCACCTTCTCTCCGGTCGACTTTTTGACCATGGTCCGAACCGTGGCGCTGCTCGCCCCCGGGTCGCCCTTGAAAGGCAGAATCGAGAAATTTCCCGCGGTGAAATTGATCAAGGCGTTGCCGTAGTTGTGCAGCAGCGAATGATAGAACGCGTCCACGAAGCGTTTGCGCTGCTCCTCGGTTGCCGAGCGCCAGGTCTGGCCCAACACCAGTCTCGCCGCGTAGTCGGTATCGAAATTCGGCAACAGCACGTTCGCGACCAGTGCGTCGAGCTTTGCCGGATCCTTGGCGTATGTGGCGCGGTTGGCATCGAGCTCATCGAGCATGCGCTTCGCGGAGTTCTCGACGATCTCCTGGGGCCCGAGCGTGCTCGCCGCGGCGGCCGGCGCGTGCGCGCCCGGCGGCGGAACCGATTGGGCCTGTGCCGTTGCGCCCATCAGCGCGGCACATGCGGCCGTACACAGCCAAAGGGCCGCAGCTCTACCTGTTCGCAAGTTGAATGATCTCATTTGGTCCTCTCCAAGGCTTTCTGTGTCCCGCTCTTGGCGGGGGCGGCGGCGTCCTTGGTGGGGGCGGGATCCTTGGCAGGGGCGGAGTCCGAGGACCCGGAGGAGCCCGAGCTTTTGGTAAAATTCGCCACCAACTGGCCGATTAGATTCTCAAGCACGATTGCCGATTGGGTGAAGTCTATTTCATCCTTGTCCTTGAGGTACGTATCGGCACCGCCGGCGGTCAGACCGACGAATTTGCCGCCGAGCAATCCTTGAGTATAGATGCTCGCGTCGCTGTCGCTCGGGATCTGGTTGTATTTGGAGTTGAGCTGCAGCGAGACCACCGCCTTGAACTCTTTGGTGTCGAGATCGATCCGCGTGACGCGCCCGACGTCGACTCCCGACATGGACACCGGCGCGCCCACCTTCAAATCGCCGATGTTGTCGAATTTGGCGGTCACGGTGTAGAAGTGCCCGGCGGTGCCGAAGTGCACACCGTGGGTGGTCGTTTGAGTGGTCAGAAACACCAGCGCCGCGAAGCCGAGCAGCACGAATGCCCCCGCTCCCACGTTCAACGTACTCGACTTGCCCATAGCTTTCTCCTACAAAAACGCCGAGGTCAACAAGTAGTCCAGGAACAGCACGACCACGGCGGACCTCACGACGGTGCGCGTGGTCGCCCTCCCGACGCCTTCCGCCGTGGGGGTGGCGTTGTAACCCTGGTGCACGGCAATGAGGCTGCAGGCGATGCCGAAGATGCAGCTCTTGGTGAGCCCCTCTCGAATGTCCCGAAGCTGGACTGCCGCCTGCATCTGCGACCAGAAGCTGCCCGAGTCGACGCCCATGAGTTGCACGCCTACGAGCTGCGCGCCGTACAGGCCGATCACGCAGAAGATAACGGACAACAAGGGCATCGCGATCACGCCGCCCAAAAATCGCGGCACGACCACGCGCCGAACCGGATCGACGGCCATCATTTCCATGGCCGAGATTTGGTCGGTCGCGCGCATCAATCCGAGCTCGGAGGCGAGCGCCGTACCGGCGCGGCCCGCGAACAGGAGCGCGGTGATGACCGGGCCCAGCTCGCGCACCAGGCCGATGGCCGCCGCGGTGCCCAAAGCGTCTTCTGAGCCGAAGCGGCGCAGTAACTGATAACCCTGAAGCCCGAGCACCATGCCCATGAACAGGCCCGAGAGCATGGTAATGACCAGCGACAGCGCGCCCGAATCGAACACCTGGCGCGCAATCAAATCGAACCGTAACAGCGCGCGCGGCGCATACAGGATGAGCTGGATCAGGAAGCGGCTGATCGCACCCAGCTCCTCGAGCGTATCGACCAGACTCTTGCGAAGCTCGCCGAGTACGGTCAACGCGGCCCACTCCGCGAAAGCAGCTCGTCGAAGTAGTCCGGCGCCGGGAAGTGGAAGGGCACCGGTCCGTCGGCCAACCCGCCGATGAACTGGCGCACGATCTCCGAGGGGTTCGTTTGCAATTCACTGGGCGAGCCGCGCGCCGCCACCGTGCCGCCCGACAGCAGGTACACCGAATCGGCGAGGGTGGTGACCTCGTGCACGTCGTGCGACACCAGGATGCTGGTCAAGCCGAGTGTGTCGTTCAAGCGGCGAATGAGCCGCCGGATCACGCCGAGCGAGATCGGGTCGAGGCCCACGAAGGGCTCATCGTAGATGAGGATCTCGGGGTCCATGACGATGGCGCGCGCCAGCGCCACGCGGCGGTTCATGCCGCCGGAGAGCTCCGCCGGCATGAGCCCCGCGGCGCCGCGCAATCCCACCGCCTCCAACTTGGTGAGCACCAGTTGACGGATCAGCCGCTCCGGTAGATTGGTATGCTCGCGCAGCGGAAAAGCGACGTTCTCGAACACCGAGAGATCGGTGAGTAGGGCCCCGTTCTGGAACAGCATGCCCATGCGCCGGCGCAACGCATACAGAGCCTCGCCGCGCAGCTCGCCGATGTTCTCGCCGGCGACCAGGACGGAGCCCGAGTCCGCGATCAATTGGCCCGTCACCAGCCGCAGCAGCGTCGTCTTGCCGACGCCGCTCGGCCCCATGATGGCCGTGATCCGGCCCGGCGCGATGTCCACATCGAGCCCGTCGAAGATTGCTCGGCCGCGCACCGCATAGCGCATATTGCGGATTTCAACGATGGCGGCGGACGGATTCAATGCAACGCGAAGCGGCGCAATATCAAGCGGCCGAGCTTTCCTGAGCGGATGTGTAGGTCCCACCCGCGGCCAAGCCATTCAGCTTCGCGCGAATGAAAAGCTGCCTCTGACCGCCGGCGAAGCCGGCCTGCGAGCCGCCCCAGGCATTGAGGGCGTTATCTTGCAGCGCGCGTCCGTAGCTGAATGTGAGCGCCCACGGCAACGTGCCCGCCGCGTTCATCAAGCTCAAGTGCAGCGTCGCTGCGGTCGGGCTCTGCCCGCCGGAGAGGAACGCGATGCCGGGCACCGCCGCGGGCACGTGGCGCTTCAAGGTGCGCAGGGTCGCCTCGGCGACTTGCTCGGGCGAGGATTTCTTCGCACTCTTCTTGCCGGCGATCACCATGTTGGGTTTGAGCACCATGCCTTCGAGAACGATGTGGGCCGCATGGAGGTGCGCGAACACACTCTCGAGCACCACATTGGTTACTTCCTCGCAGCGCTCGATCGGATGATCGCCATCCATCAGCACCTCGGGCTCGACGATCGGCACGATCGAGGCTTCCTGGCAAAGCGCTGCATAGCGCGCCAGAGCATGCGCATTCGCGTCGATCGCATAGCTGCTCGGGACACCCGCGCCGATATCGATCACGGCGCGCCATTTCGCGAAGCGCGCGCCCAGCTTGTAGTACTCCGCCAGCCGCTCGCGCAGGCCGTCCAGACCCTCAGTGATGGTCTCGCCGGGAAAGGCCGCCAGGGGCTTCGCGCCGGTGTCGACCTTGATGCCGGGCACCATGTTGTGCTGGCTCAGGTAGGTGGGAAAGGGGACGCCGTCCCTGGTCTTCTGGCGGATCGTCTCATCGTAAAGGATCACGCCGCTGATGAATTCGCTCGCTCCGGGCGTCGTGAACAGCATCTCGCGATAGGCGCGCCGGTTCTCCTCCGTCGACTCGAGTTTGATGGTGTTGAAGCGCTTGAGAATGGTGCTGTTGCTCTCGTCGGCGGCCAGAAGCCCCCGATTTTTCGCGACCATCGCATGCGCGGTGGCGGCCAGCTCTGCGGTATTCATTACGGCTATCTCTCGTTGACCCGTGACGGAAAGTTAGGTCAAGGATAACAAAACCGCGCCCTTTCCGCGCCCGGCTTGGCACGCGGAACCAAATAGGACTAAAATTGTCCCCAATGGGACTACCCTACAAAAAGTGACTTAAGCGATGCTGCGAATGGGAAAGCTCACCGATTACGCCACGGTGGTGCTCGCGACTTTGGCGCAAGAGCCCGCTCGCCATCGCGCCGCCGCGGAGCTTGCGGAGCGGACGCGTCTCTCCCGGCCGACGGTGAGCAAGGTTTTGAAGGGGTTGCAACGCGCCGGCATGGTGATCTCCTCGCGCGGGGCGCAGGGCGGCTATCGCCTGGCGCGCGAGCCCGAGCAAATCACCGCGGCGCAGATTCTCGACGTTTTCGAGGGTCCGATCGCGATCACCGAATGCTCGAGCGCCTCGAGTCAATGCGGCATCGAGCGGCTCTGCCGGGTCGGGAGCGCCTGGCAGCGCATCAACGCCGCGATCCGCCGCGCGCTCGACGATGTGACCCTGCAGCAGCTTGCGGGACTTGATTCCGCGTCGTCGCGCGTGCAGACCTTGAGCTTGGACATACACAACCTGGAATTTCACCGTGTCAAGTAAATCACAAGACGTCGAGGCTCTTCTCGGACAGAAATATCGGCATGGCTTCGTCACCGATATCGAGTCCGACAGCTTACCTCCCGGTCTCGACGAGGGCGTGGTGCGGGCAATCTCGGGCAAGAAAAAAGAGCCGCAGTTCCTGCTCGACTGGCGCCTGAAGGCGTTCCGGCACTGGCAAACGATGCGCGAGCCGAACTGGGCGCGGGTGCACTACAAGCCGATCGACTATCAGGACATCTCCTATTACTCCGCTCCGCGCGCGCCGAAGAACGCCCCGAAGAGCCTCGATGAGGTCGATCCGAAGCTGCTCGCGACCTACGAGAAGCTCGGCATTCCCCTTCACGAGCGCGCCCGGCTCGCCGGCGTCGCAGTGGACGCGGTATTCGACAGCGTGTCGGTGGCGACCACCTTCAAGGAGAAGCTCGGCAAAGCAGGCGTCATTTTCTGCTCCTTCTCCGATGCCGTTCGCGATCATCCGCAGCTCATCGAGCGGTATCTGGGCAGCGTCGTGCCGACGGGCGACAACTTCTTCGCGGCGCTCAACTCCGCTGTATTCTCCGACGGCTCGTTCGTGTACGTCCCGCCCGGGGTCCGCTGTCCGATGGAGCTCTCGACTTATTTCCGCATCAATGCGGCGAAGACCGGACAGTTCGAGCGCACGTTGATCATTGCGGATGAGGGTGCCTATGTGAGCTATTTGGAAGGGTGTACGGCGCCTCAGCGCGACGAGAACCAGCTGCACGCCGCCGTGGTCGAACTCGTGGCGCAGAACGATGCGCAGATCAAGTACTCTACGGTGCAGAACTGGTACCCGGGCGACGAGAATGGACTCGGCGGCATCTATAACTTCGTCACCAAGCGCGGCGAATGCCGCGGCCGCAACTCGAAGATTTCCTGGACCCAGGTCGAAACCGGCTCCGCCATCACCTGGAAGTACCCGAGCTGCATCTTGAAGGGCGACAACTCGATCGGCGAGTTCTACTCCGTCGCGGTCGCGAACAATTACCAGCAGGCCGATACCGGCACGAAGATGATCCACATCGGGCGCAACACCAAGAGCACCATCGTCTCAAAGGGCATCTCGGCCGGCCACGCCGAGAATACCTATCGGGGCCTGGTGAAGGTCCTGCCGGGCGCCGAGGGGGCGCGCAATTTTACCCAGTGCGATTCGCTGCTGATGGGCCCGCAGTGCGCTGCGCACACGTTTCCGTACGTAGAGGTCAGGAATCCGTCGGCCACGGTCGAGCACGAGGCGAGCACCTCGAAAATCGGCGAGGACCAGCTGTTCTACTGCCTGCAGCGCGGCATCTCCGCGGAGGACGCGGTCAACATGATCGTCAGCGGCTTCTGCAAGGTCGTATTCAAGGAACTGCCCATGGAATTCGCAGTGGAGGCCCAGAACTTGTTGAGTGTGAGCTTGGAGGGGGCGGTCGGCTGACCGTTGATGACAACGATGCTGAAGATTGCGGATTTGAGCGCCCGGGTCGCGGGCAAGGAAATCCTCAAGGGGATCAACCTCGAGGTCAACCCGGGCGAGGTGCACGCCATCATGGGCCCGAACGGCTCGGGTAAGAGCACGCTCGCCCAAGTGCTCGCGGGACGGGAGGACTATGAGATCACCGGCGGCGCGGTCGAGTTCGAGGGGCGCGACCTCCTGTCCTTGCCTCCCGAGGAGCGCGCACGCGCCGGACTGTTCCTGGGATTCCAATACCCGGTCGAGATTCCGGGCGTCAACAACGTGTATCTGCTGAAGGCGGCGCTCAACGCGAAGCGCAAGGCTGCCGGCGAGCCGGAAGTCGACGCATACGAGTTCTTGGGGCTCGTGAAAAAGAAGATGAAGCTCATGCAGATGAGCGAGACCTTTCTGACGCGCGGCGTCAACGAGGGCTTCTCGGGCGGCGAGAAGAAGCGCAACGAAGTGCTGCAGATGTTGGTGCTCGAGCCCAAGCTCGCGATCCTGGACGAGACCGATTCAGGGCTCGACATCGACGCGCTCAAGGTCGTCGCGACCGGGGTCAACAGCCTGCGCAGCCCCAAGCACGCCGTCGTGCTGGTGACCCACTATCAGCGTCTGCTCGACTACATCGTGCCCGACCGGGTGCATGTGCTGTCCGAAGGCCGCATCCTGATGTCCGGCGACCGCTCGCTCGCCCTCGAGCTCGAGCGCCGCGGCTACGACTGGGTGCGGGAGAGCCGCGTCGCATGAGTTCCCAGCCGCATTCGAGCGCGGCAAGGTCCGCGGCCCTGCGATCCTTCGAAGCGCAGTGGTTCGCGCGGGAGGCCGATCCGCTCTCGCCGCTGCGCGAACAGGCGATGCAGCGCCTGCTCAAGCTCGGGCTGCCGACCTTGCGCGACGAGAGCTGGCACTACACGAGCCTGCGCGCGCTCGCCGCGCAGAGCTTCGTCGATGCGCCGCGCGCGCCGTCTGGAACACTGCGGCCGGACGCGTTGCTCGGCGCGGACGCGCGCGCCGTCACGGTGCTCATGGTGAACGGCCATCCGATCCTGCCGGAGCGCCTAGATCCCTCAATTAATGGGATTGAAATTAGCAGCTTACAGGAACTATCTCGAACAGACATAGCGCTAGCCTCGCGGCTCTTGAAGCCGCTCTCCGAGGCCGAAGAGGCGCGCTGGCGCCTGCTCAACACCGCGCTGTTCGTGGACGGCCTATATCTTCGCGTGCGGACCCGGGTGCAGACGCCGCTGATAATTCTGCATCTCGGCACCGCCGAGCGTCCGGGGACGGTCGCGTATCCGCGGGTCATCATCGAAGCATCCCCGGGCTCGGGCGCGACCATCATCGAGCATCACGTGCAGCAGGGCCCCGAGACCCCGCTCTCTAACTCCGCTGTCCTGATTGCGCTGGAGCGCGACGCCGAGATCGAGCACTACCGGGTATTCACCACCGACCAGAGGACCACGCACCTCGATTCCCTCGAGGTGCGCCAGCAGAAAGGCAGCCGCTGCCGCCAGTTCACCATCTCGCTCGGCGGCGGCCTGGTGCGCTCCTCGCTCGAGGCGCATCTCGACGAGCACAGTGCGCGCATCGACTGCTATTCGCTTTTGGTGGGCCACGAGGAGCGTCACGTCGATTGTGTGAACGTGATCAAGCACAGCGCGCCCGGCACCGTCAGCCGGCAAACCGCGCGCGCCATCGCGAGCGGCACGAGCCGCGTGATATTCAACAGCAAGGTCGTGGTCGATGCCGGCGCCACGCAGGCCGACTCGCAGCAATCGTTCCGCGGCTTGCTGCTCTCGCCGTCCGCGGAGATCGACTCACGGCCGCAGCTCGAGATCCACACCGATGAGGTCAAATGCTCGCACGGCGCGACCACCGGGAGGCTCGATCCGAACATGCTGTTCTACATGCTCTCGCGGGGCCTGGACCGCGACACCGCGCAAAGCTTGCTGGTCTACGCCTTTCTCGCCGACGTGCTTACCGACATGTCGGTGACCGAGGCGCGCACCGCAATCGAGAGCGCGCTCATTTCCCAATTGCCCGACTCACAAGTGCTGCAGAAGTTCCGATGAGCAATACCGCCCGCGCCAACGCCTTTACTACCTTCGACGTCGGCGCCGTGCGCCGGGAATTTCCGGTGCTCGCTCGCATGGTGCACGGCAAGCCGCTGTGCTACCTCGATAACGGCGCCTCCGCACAGCGGCCGCGCGCCGTGATCGACGCGGTGGACGACTACGAGCGCCATCACCACGCCAATATCCATCGCGGCGTGCACACTCTGAGCCAGGAAGCGACCGCGTTGTACGAGGGCGCGCGCGACAAGTTGGTGAGGTTCGTGAACGCCCGCTCGCGCCACGAGATCATCTTCGTGCGCGGCACCACCGAGGCCATCAACCTGGTCGCGCAGAGTTACTCGCGTCCGCTGCTCGAGCCGGACGACGAAGTGCTGATCACGCATCTCGAGCACCATGCGAACATCGTGCCGTGGCAGATTCTGTGCGGGCAGACGGGCGCCAAATTGGTAGTCGCCCCCATGGATGCGCGCGGCGAGGTGCGCGCCGAGTCGGTCGAGTCGCTGATGGGTCCGCGCACGCGGCTGCTCGCCTTCGCACATGTGTCCAATGCACTCGGCACGGTGCTGCCCGTGCGGCGGCTCATCGCCGCGGCCAAGGCGCGCGGCATCACGACACTCATCGACGGCGCGCAGGCCGTGCCGCATATGGGCGTCGACGTGCAAGAGCTCGACTGTGATTTCTACGCGTTCTCCGGGCACAAGTTGTTCGGGCCGACCGGCATCGGCGTGCTCTACGGCCGCGAGGCGCTGCTCGAGCGAATGCCGCCGTGGCAAGGCGGAGGCGACATGATCCTCACGGTGAGCTTCGAGAAGACCGTCTACAACGCCCTGCCCTACAAATTCGAGGCGGGCACGCCGAACATCTCGGGCGCGATCGGCCTCGGCGCGGCGCTCGATTTTCTCAGCGGGCTGGATCTTGCGGCGGCGCGCGCGCACGAGCATGCGCTGCTCGATCATGCGACACGCATCTTGAGCAAGGTCGAGGGGCTTACGATCATCGGCACCGCGAGCGATAAGGCGAGCCTGATCTCCTTCGTCGTCGCGGGGGTTCATCCGCACGATCTTGGCACGATTCTCGACGAGGACGGCATTGCGATCCGCACCGGCCATCACTGCGCCATGCCGGTGATGGAATTCTTCAAGGTGCCGGCGACGGCGCGGGCCTCGTTTGCCTTCTATAACACGTTCGAGGAGATCGACCGGCTTGCCGCCGCCATCGCGCGCGCCCAGGCGCTCTTCGCGTAAGAGAACCCATGGAACTCAACGAGCTGTACCGCGACGTGATTCTCGACCACAATCGGCGGCCGCGGAATTTCGGCCCGCTCGATCCCGCCGACGCGAGCGCCGACGGTGTGAATCCCCTGTGCGGCGACCGCTTGACGCTCAAGCTCAAGTTCGCCGCCGACAAGATCGAGGAGATTCGGTTCGAGGGTCAGGGATGCGCCATCTCGACCGCATCGGCTTCGCTCATGACCGAGGCAGTCAAGGGTAAGACGCGCACCGAGGCGCTCGGCTTGTTCAACCGGGTTCACCGGCTCTTGACCGACGATGATGCAGACTCCGACGGGTTGGGCAAGCTTGCCGCACTATCCGGAGTACGCGAGTATCCGGCACGAGTAAAGTGCGCGAGCTTGTGCTGGCACACGCTCGCGGCGGCGCTGAAGTCGGCCGCCGCGAACGTCCCCGCGGTATCCACGGAATGAGGCGTTGAGGAAATGCGCTCTTACGAAAACGAACCCATCGTCGTGCAGCGCGAGGTCAAGGCGGTCGCGATTCCTGCGGGAGTCGAGGTCAACTTGAAGCTCGGGTCCGTGGGATACATCACGCAGGCGTTGGGAGGCAGCTTCACCGTCTATATCGACGGCAATCTGTTTCGGATCGCGGGCCGGGACGCGGATGCCATCGGCAAGTCTGCGGCGCAGGCGCCCGAGGTTGCGCCCGGGGCCTCGGAAGAGGACATCAAGCAGGTGGTGTGGCAGCAGCTCAAGACTTGCTATGACCCCGAGATACCGGTAAACATTGTCGACTTGGGACTGATCTACGAGTGCGATGTCAGCAAGAATGCCGACGAAACGCGTACCGTCGACATCAAGATGACCTTGACCGCACCCGGCTGCGGGATGGGCGAGACCTTGGTCCAAGACGTCCGCGACAAGGTGCAACTCGTACCGACGGTCGCGCAAGCGAACGTCGAGCTGGTGTTCGACCCCCCATGGAATCAGAGCATGATGTCCGATGAGGCCCGACTACAGACCGGAATGATGTGAGGATGATGATGAAGTGGATCGATGCCGGTCCGGTCGCGGCCCTCGGCGACGGACAGACTCTCTCGCTCGCCATGGGCCGCCGCATGGTCGCCGTCGCGCGCAGCGGGGAGGAATTCTTCGCCATCGAGGATGTGTGCACGCACGACGGCGCCGAGCTCACCGGTGGGGCCATCGAGGGCGCCGAGATCATCTGCCCGCGTCACGGAGCGCGGTTTTGTCTGCGCACGGGCGAGGCGCTGACGCCCCCGGCTTACGAACCGGTGCGCGTGTTCGCGACCAAGATCGACGACGGGCACTTGTGGGTACGCTCAGACTGACGCTGCTGCGGCATGGCGAGGCACAACCTCTCGACAGCTGTCCGGAAGATTTCGAGCGCGCGTTGACGCGCCGCGGCAACATCGAGGCTCACGAGATCGCGGCGCGCATCGTGCATCGTGACCTCATTCCTGATCTCATCCTGGTGAGTCCGGCCGAACGGGCGTGGAGCACGGCCGAGATCGTCGCGGATACCTGCGAACTCGATGCCAAGCAGGTGCAGTGCGCGCGCGAGCTGTACCTGGCGACGCCCGAGACCACCTGGCGCCTGCTCGCGAACAAGAATCCGACGCTGCGGCACATCCTCATCTGCGGCCACAACCCCGGTCTCAGCCAGGTAGCGAGCCGCTTCGGTCCAAGTCCGGAGCGGCGCAATCTGCCCACCGGCGGGCTCATCACCGCCGTCTGGCTGAATGCGCGCTGGGAAACCCTGCAGCCTGAGACGGCCTCGAGCTGTGAGCTCGAAGATCCGGAGAACATGGCCGATTTGTGATCAGAACTGATCGCGCTGCAAGCGCGAGAGACGCCGCCGATCGCGCTTGTCCGGGCGCGAATCGGGCCGGGGACGGGAGAGCTGCGCGAGCTTGTGCTGCTCGCGCAAATGCGCCCGGCGCTCCGCGCTCTCCCGAGTCTCGAGATACTGCGCCTGCGCTTCTGCAGCCGGACCGCGGCGCAAGGGGAGTCCCTTGATCTCGAATTCCGCGACGATGCCTTGCAGGGAGAGGCTCAAGCGATCGCCGATGCGCACGCGATGCGCGGGCTTCACCCGCAGGGCGTTGAGGTGCACTTTCCCTCCGTTGATGGCCGCGGTCGCGAGCGAGCGGGTTTTGTAAAATCTCGTATGCCACAGCCATTTATCCAGGCGCTGCCCCTCGCTCTTGTCGTCCGCGGTCAAGTAGTCGCCCTCTCATGTTCCGCCCGCGGCACGGCGCCCTGGGCGGGGCGCTATAATAACGGCATCGCCTGGCCAATGGCATCGCGAGGGACAAGAGTGCTCAAGGACTTTCGTGAACGACTCGAGCGCGAGACTCGGGCGCTTGAATCCGCCGGTTTGTTGAAGCGCGAGCGGCTCATCGGCAGCCCGCAGGGCGCGGTCGTGCGGCTCGCCGATGGGCGCGAGATGATCAATCTCTGCGCCAACAACTATCTCGGGCTCGCCAATCATCCGGAGGTGCTCGCGGCGGCACAGGATGCGCTCGCCCGCTTCGGCTACGGGGTCGCCTCGGTGCGCTTCATTTGCGGCACCCAGAGCGTGCACCGCGACCTCGAGGAGCGCCTGTCCGCCTACCTCGGGATGGAGGAGACCATTCTCTATTCGTCGTGCTTCGACGCGAACGGCGGACTGTTCGAGACCTTGCTCGATGCCGAGGATGCGGTGATCAGCGATGCGCTGAATCACGCGAGCATCATCGACGGCATCCGGCTGTGCAAGGCGCGGCGGCTGCGCTATGCGAACAACGACATGAGCGAGCTGGAGCAGTGTCTGAAGGACTCTGCGAGCGCCCGCGTGCGTCTCATCGCGACGGACGGCGTGTTCTCGATGGACGGCTCCATCGCCCGGCTCGGGGAGATCTGCGCATTGGCGGACCGCTACGACGCGCTGGTGATGGTCGATGACTCGCACGCGACCGGCTTCATCGGCGCGCGCGGCCGCGGCACGCACGAGGCCTGCGGCGTGATGGAGCGTGTCGACATCCTCACCGGGACGCTCGGCAAGGCGCTCGGCGGCGCGAGCGGCGGCTACGTCGCCGCGCGCAAGGAGATCGTCGGCTGGCTGCGCCAGCGT
>Ga0182030_10019997_pt1 | contig 12685 bp, 12 predicted proteins | sample 812S3MmetaG_FD_121299 | JGI IMG/M metagenome (GOLD analysis project Ga0182030, IMG submission 121299) | Permafrost microbial communities from Stordalen Mire, Sweden - 812S3M metaG (Illumina Assembly) | ecosystem: Environmental > Terrestrial > Soil > Wetlands > Permafrost | place: Sweden... | reverse complement strand
GTTTCCAAGTCTGCCCGCTTTTCATGACAGACGGAAAAGCAAAGATTTACCATTGACAAAAAAGACTTTCGTGTCAAAATACGACTCAATGAATCGTATATACAATTCACCGATGCAGATTCAACGGCAGGCGTTTTAATGATCCACTGGAAGCGCATATGAAAAAACAAAATGTGCAATTTTCAAAATCCGGCCCAAGATTTTGCCAGTGTCGCTGGTTTGGCGGTGACTTGGCGAAATTCTCCCGGGAGATAAAGAGCATGGCAACCATCACTGAAGTCCTGATCCTCGAACATGCCTTATTTCGCCAGCTGTTCGATCAAATTGAACGGATCGTGGATCGCTCCCGGTCCGCGCGGGAAGTGAAATCACTGGCAGCGGTAGTGGAAGGCCTGTTGAGTGGACACGGCGAAAGCGAAACGAATCTGGCCTATTCTGTTTTGGATCACGTGCTCGCCGAGCGCGGGGTGTTGAATCACCTGCACCAGGAGCATCGGGAGTTTGACAGCCACTTTGCGCGCATCCGCGGCGCGAGCGATCCGGCGGAGGCCGTGCGCCTGCTTAAAGCGGCGCTGGCGGCGAGCCGCGAACATTTCCAGCACGAGGAGGAGAGCGTCTTCCCCGTTCTCGAACGGACGCTTCAGCCAGAGACCTTGGGGGCACTCGGCGGTCAGTGGAGAAAAAGAGATTCCGTTCCGTGAGCAGCGGCCGATCAAACCGGGATTGGGGATTTAAAGGGTGCGCGTCTCCCCGCCGTCCACATCCATAATGGTGCCTTGGCAATAGCTCGCGGCCGGGGAAGCGAGGAAGGTCACCGCATGGGCAATTTCGGCCGGCGTGCCAAATCTGGCAATGCCCAGTTTTTCCAGCATCTTTGCCGCGGCGGTCTCATAATTCAGGTTTTGCGCGGCCGCGGCCGCGTTGATCCGGCGCTCCAATCGCCCGGTCACGATCATTCCCGGATTGATGGCATTGACCCGCACCCCATCCTTGAGGCCGCGATGAGCCAAAGCTTTGGTGAGATTGAGCAGGGCTGAATTCACCGCGCCGCCGATGGCGAAGTCGGCACTGGCCGTGCGGCCGCCAATCCCGACAATATTGATGATGGAGCCCCGGTTGGCCACCAAATGAGGCCAGGCCGCGCGGCAGAGACGCATGGCCCCGAAAAACTTCAAGGCAAAGCCGTCTTGCCAGTCTGCATCGGGCAACTCCAGAAAATCACCGCGCTGGGTCGCCCCGGCATTGTTGACCAAGAGGTCCAGACCCTTAAACCGCTGGATGGCCGCCGCAATGACCTCTGAAGCGGCCTCGGTTTTGCGCAGGTCGGCAACGTGAACCAAGCACTCGCATTTGACGGAGGCGGCGACTTCCGCCAGCAAATGTCCCGAGCGGGCGACCAATACCAGGCGCATCCGTTCGCCGGCCAAGGCTTCAGCGATGGCGCGCCCGATGCCACGGCTGGCACCGGTGATGATGGCCACCTTATTCGCCAAGTGTGTATCCATAAAGGTTCAATTAAAGAATGGATTTAACCACCGCCTGATGGAGCAGATTTTTCACTTCGATTCGCTCCGGGATGACGCTCATTTTCACCAGCGTCTTAAGAATAGCGTCAAGCCATTCACGCGACACCTCAATAGTGCCGGGCTCGAACCGGGGATTTTGATCCGCGGCTTGAACGAGCCGATAGTGTGAAAGCGTAATCCTGACCCCCTCTTTATCCCCCTTCAAATCCAAATCCGCATTAATGGTCTTATTATTCTTGTCAATTTCCAGCTTGGTCAGCTTGCCATACTTTTTTAGCAGACTGCGGTTGATCTCGGCCCTGACTTTTTCGATTTGCGCCCCCCGGGGCAGCATCCGAAAAATGGCTATTTTCAAAGAATCCACCAAACCACCGCCGACGTTCAGGAAATCACTTAAATGCATGGGTTTTAATATGAGTCAGGTTGCGCCTGGCTGCAAGTTTTCCAAAAGATGCGGAACCACATTCCGGGATTGAAGCTTCAGGCAGAAACGGCTTTACTGGCGGACGATATGAAATGCCGTTTTGCCGTGTGGGCAGTGATTCTCTGGGTGTCTGGCTTGGCCGGATGCGCCACCTCTCACCACGCCAACCCATTGCCGCCGCCGGTGATTGTCGGCAAGCCCGCCTCGCTGGATTTTATCCTGGTCAACGCCACCAATACCCTGCCCGATTTGCAGACGGAAACCACGGAGCTGCAAGATGCCATCGTCTCCGGTTTACGGGAGACCGGTTTGTTTGCCGATCTCGACGTGATCGCCCCCAAGGAGGTTCAGAATGGCGGCATCAAGATTCTGGCGACCATCAAACAAATCAACAAGGTTTCAAAAAGCGCGCGGGTCTGGTATGGCGGTTTGGCCGGAAGGGCGCGAGTGGTGGTGCGGGTGGAAATATCCGACTTGGTCACCGGCACGCCGATTGAGGAAATCACGGTTGAGGGCCATACGAAAGCGGCCGCCGGAGCCGGTCTGACCGATGAGGCCATTCAACTGGCGGCGTTGCAGGTGGTGGACGAAATAAAAAAACTGAACGTTCAAAAGGCCCAAAGTGACATTGAACACGGACGTTTGTTTTAGAGCAAAACCGAGGACGGGCCCATCATGGCTCGGGCGGGGGGGTGAGTTTTTCCGGGGCTGGTGATTCGACGATCGGCGGCACCGCATCGTGGTCGAATGACGGGGTCCGCTGCGTGAGAACGGTCTCGATCGCGTTGTGCAGGTCCTTTAAGGAAAACGGCTTCAAGAGCAAATAATCCACCCGGCCGGAAGCCTCGCCGAAAACCTTGTATTCCTCCACAAAGGCTGTAGCCATGATGATGCGCTGGTCGGGCCATTGCTCGCGAATCCGGGATACCAGTTGGTCGCCCTGCATTCCGGGCATGGAAAAATCGGTGATTATCACGTCGAATTTACGGTGCTCAAGAATTGACAATGCCGCCGGTCCGCTGTCCGCCGCAACGACGACGTGGCCGCCATGCTCCAAAAGCCGCTTGATGGCATCGCGCACCATGGCTTCATCGTCCACAACGAGGATGTTTACTCCCTTTTTCACTGAATCCGTTTCGACAAACATGAGACTAGGCGCAACGGCTGCATTTGCAATCATAAGTTATTCACAAAGTTCAATAAGTCTAAGTCTATTAGACCAAACCCTTTGCGAATGTGCAATGCAAATGAATAGCCTTCCCCGGCATCCAATTTGGCCACGAGCCAGCGCCGGAATCCGCGTAAAGCGGCGGGGCTGCCTGGGAAGGCGTCCCCTGTCCCAAATGCATTTTCAAAAAAGACCCATCTCAATCAAGCTGGGCGCCGGCGGCTTGGCATTGGCCGGCGGCTCGGGACCGGGGGCGAGCAAATGCCAGGTGGTTTTTAGGAAATCGGCTTCGAGCCAGGTTTCGAGGTCACCTTTTTTGCAACGGCCGGCCAGGATTCGTCTCAGGCAGGCGGACCGGGTCATTTCGGTGGGAGGTTGCGTTTTCATCTGCTGGGGGTGTTTGCCAAGGGCATTCATGCGGTGACAGGCGCCGCGCCTTGGGGAGGCGCCGTTACCGAGATCGGCTGGAAGTCGAAGAATCGCTCGCTGATCGCCAGGCCGGCGCGGTTCAGCTTGGTTTGAAACTCGTCAATATATTGATGGAGCCCGCCGTCCAAGATGTCATCGGCGGTCCGGAATTCGTGCTCCGAGCAGAGGCGACCCATGAGTTTTTCCGGGGTGTTGCGAAACGTTTTCGTCGGGGTGCCGGAGATAAGATGGAGCGACGACTGCGCCGAGCGCAGGCAGAAGAGGATGGAGCGCGGGAATTCGCGGTCCAGCATCAGGAAGCGGATGACGTCTGGCGGCGAGATGCGGCCGTACTGCTTGCAATACATCTCGAAGGCCGAGGCGGAACGGAGCACCGCGCCCCACGGCATGAGATCCACCGGCGCGCCGGCCGCGGGGCGCGACTCCGGGGCGCCGGCGTGTACGTCCAAAATACGCGAGGCTTGGTCGGCGCGTTCGAGCAGGCGGCCGATCTGCAAGAAGTGCCAGCCGGCGCCGTGGGTCATGGTGGCGTCGGCCACGCCGGCGAACAACTGGCTGGCGAGCTGGACTTCGTGGAAGAATTCGATGGCCAAGTTGAGGTCCTTGGGCGCGGCGGCGGCGGACTTGACCAGGAGATAGAAGCGATTGACCTGCAGCCACATGTCGGAAGAGATGACCTCGCGGATGCCGCGGGCGTTTTCCCGGGCGGATTGGAGGCAGGACAAGATGGAATTGGGGTTCAGCGGATCGAAGGTGAGAAAGGCCAGCACGTTTTCCTGCGTGGCGCGGCCGCAGCGCCGCGCAAAGTCCGCCTGGTCGCCGGTGGCGGCAACGAGCGACTGCCACTGCTGTTCGCCGCCGGGGGGTGCGTCGAGCACCAGTTGGAGTTTCACGTCAATGACGCGGGCCACGTTTTCGGCACGCTCCACGTACCGGCTCATCCAGTAGATCAAATCGGCAACGCGGCTCAGCATACAAACTCCATTTCGGGAACGGTCACACTGGCCCCGCGCGAGGGTTTCGCCGGCGCCCCGGCGACGGAATCCGCGAGGACCCAGGTGTCTTTGCTGCCGCCGCCCTGGGAGGAATTGACCACCAGCGAGCCGGGCTTGAGCGCCACGCGGGTCAGACCGCCGGGGAGCACAAAGATGTCCCGGTCATAAAGAATATACGGCCGCAAATCCACGTGCCGGCCTTCAAAGTGGTCGCCGGCGATGGTGGGGACGCGCGAAAGCCCCAAGGTGGGCTGCGCAATGTAATTCCGCGGATTGGCCTTGATCTTCTCCCGGAAAGCGGCGTGCTGCTCCCGCGTGGAATGCGGGCCCACGAGCATGCCGTATCCGCCCGACTCGTTGGCAGCCTTGACTACCAATTCATCGATGTGCTCGAGCACATATTGCAAGTCCGCTTTGTTGGCGCAGATGCGGGTGGGCACGTTGGGCAGGAGCATGTCCTGGTCGAGGTAATAGCGGATCATCTGGGGCACATAGGCATAAACGACCTTGTCGTCGGCGATGCCGTTGCCGGGGGCATTGGCGAGAGCCACGTTGCCGGCCTTATAGGCAGCCATCAGGCCGGGCACGCCCAGCAACGAGTCGCTGCGAAAACTTTTTGGATCCAGAAAATCGTCGTCAATGCGGCGATAGATCACATCCACGCGCTCGCGGCCCTCCGTGGTGCGCATCCAGACGATGTCATTATCCACCAGCAGGTCGCGGCCCTCGACGAGTTCGATGCCCATTTGCTGGGCGAGGAACGAATGCTCGAAATAGGCGGAGTTATGGAGGCCGGGGGTCAGGAGCACCACGCGCGACCGGGATTGGGCGCCGGGGGCCAGGTATTCGAGCAAGTTCCGCAAACGGTCCGGATAATCGGCCACCGGGCGGACGGGCAGGCGGGAGAAGAACTGGGGGAAGAGCTGCTTCATCACGCGGCGGTTTTCCAAGACATAGGAAACGCCGGAGGGGCAGCGGAGGTTATCCTCCAGCACGTAGAATTGGCCGTCGCTGTGGCGCACCAGGTCGGTGCCCGTGACATGGCACCAGATGCCGCGCGGCGGCGTCCAGCCGGCGCATTGCCGCCGGTAGGATTTGGCGGAGTAGATGATTTCGGCGGGAATGACCTTGTCCTTGAGAATCTTCTGGTCGTGGTAAATGTCGTCGATGAACAGGTTGAGGGCCTGAATGCGCTGTTTGAGTCCATGTTCGATCCGGCGCCACTCGGCGGCGCCCACGATCCGGGGCACGATGTCGAAGGGGAAAATTTTCTCGAGGCCGGATTTTTCGCCATAGACATTGAAGGTGATGCCGCTTTGGAGCAACTCGCGCTCGGCGGTGCGCTGGCGCTTGAGCATCTCGCCGGCCGGCAACGCGCGGATGGCCTCGGCCAGCGGCCGCACGAGGTCGTGCGGGCGGCCATCCCCGGCAAACATCTCGTCGCAGAAGCCGTCGAGATGATAGTCATCAAAAGCCGGGCCCGGATCTTTTTTGGGCAGGGCCGCGGTGGGCACCCGCCGGGTCTGGGGCAGCGGCTCGAGCAATAAAGTATCTTCTCCGTTGGCGTATGGCATAGAGTCAGCTTTCTGTCATTGAAAATTCACCGGGCGTGGCAACGGCAGTTTCCCGCGTTGGAGCCGTACTGGTTAAAAATATAAATCAATTTGAGCGCGGGCCGGAAGTCAGCGAGAACAGAAACCTTTTGTCAGTGGATTCCCCGACAACGGACGCTGCCAGCACCGTCTGCCGGGGTGCGGGAAAACCGGGGGCCGTTACCCAGGCGTGAGTTGAAGCGGCGTGAACGCCGCGCGCCGGTCGCAGCGCGGAGCCGGCCCGCGGGCTTCAGCCCGCTTCAGCGTCCGCATCGACACGGGCCTTGAACAATTTCGCGCACCCTGCTTGGCGCGAGCTGAAGCGGCGTGAACGCCGCGCGCCAGTCGCGGCGCGGAGCCGGCCCGCGGGCTTCAGCCCGCTTCAGCGTCCACTCGGCGCAGGGCCTGAACAATTTCGCGCGCCCTGCTTGACGCGAGCTGAAGCGGCGTGAACGCCGCGCGCCAGCCGCGGCGCGGAGCCGGCCCGCGGGCTTCAGCCGGCTAATTTCCGGAACGTCTCTGGAGTTCACTGATCCCGGCGGCCGGGTGACCGGCCGAAAAAAAAGAGCACCTCCAACACCGAAGGGTGTTGGAGGTTGGACCACTTACCCCATGCCTCCCGGCAAGCTCAATAAATCATGACGCAGGCCGCTGAATGCGGCCGGGGAAACTCAAGCCGTCCTGACCCGGTCCTGGCTGAACATCAAGTCCAATTCCAGCCCCGAACTCTTGGCCATGTCGAACACGCGCTTGACTTCCTGGCCCAGATTTGAAGTTTCGACATCCACGCGCAGGGTAAGCCGTTTGATCCTGACGCCTGGATTCAAGCCTTGGTCGACCGGGCGCGTTTTGATCGCGGGATTCATCAGTGGGTTTCTCATAGGTTTTTAAATTTACGTGGCCCATTCTAAGCGAGGGCGCGCGGCGGACACAGTCGGGGAAGAGAGCAGACTTGTGTCAGGGAATTTCCCGACAGGCCAGACGGGATCAACTACGGGGCGGGAAGGGATGAGCCTCGTTGAGCCAACCTTGGCGGAGGGCGTACTGAACCATTTCGGTCCGGCTGCGCAGGCCCAGTTTCTCGCCGGTGCGAACCTTGTAGGTTTCGACGGTTTTGACGCTCAAGGTGAGCTGGGCGGCGATTTCCTTGTTGCTGTAGCCCCAGGCGAGCAGGACCAGCACTTCCTTTTCCCGGTCGCTCAAATCGGCGGTTTGGGTTCCGCCGCGGGTTTTGGCGAAAGCGGTGCCCAACTCCCGGGCGAGCGCCCTGCTGGCAAGGGTGGCCTCGAAATAAACGCCGCCGGCGGCCACGGTGCTGATGGCCTTGACAAGTTCATCACCCGCGGACCGCTTGAGCACGTAGCCGGCCGCGCCGACCTTGGCCAATTGGCGCAGGTAGCTCTCGTCCTCATTGGCGGTGATGGCCACCACCCGGATCTCCGGCGCCTCCAGACGCAGACTCTCGGTCGCCTGCAGGCCGTTGAGTTCCGGCATGGAAAGGTCCATCACAATGACGTCGGGTTTTAATTCCCTGGCCTTGATGAGCACTTCCCGGCCGTTGGCGGCTTCGCCCACCACGTGCATGTCCGGCTGGCTGTCAATCAACAGGCGGAGACCTTCGCGGACCATTTTATGGTCGTCGGCGATAAGCACTTGGAGGTTTTTCATGGGCGGAGTGGGGCGGCGGCGGTGACGACGGGGTTTGCCAACGGCACGCGCACGAACACCGTGGTGCCGCGTTTGGGCGTGGATTCGATGTCCAGGGTTCCCCCAGCCAGGCGAATGCGTTCCTGCATGCCGAGCAAGCCCAGCTTCTCCTGCGCCCGCGAGGCCTGCAACACCGCCTCGGTGGCGAAGCCCACGCCGTCGTCTTCGACGATCAAGGAGACATGGTCTGCGCGCCGTTCCAGCAGCACGCTCACGCGCCGGGCTTGGGCATGGCGCAGGACGTTGGTCAACGCCTCCTGCGTGACGCGGTAGAGGGCGGTTTCAAACTCGAGCGGCAGCCGTTGGTTATCCAGGCCGTCGCAATGAAAATCCACGGCCACGCCGCCGTGCTCGGACCATTCGGTGAGATAACGCCGCAAGGCGGCTTCGAGGCCGAGGTCATCCAGCACGGCCGGATGCAATTCCCACGCCAGCCGGTGAATTCCCCGCATTAATCCGTCCGTCAACTGCTCCAGGCGCGTCATGCCTTCACGCACGCCGCCGGCAAAGGGACAGCCTTCATTGAGCCATTCCAATCCGGGCGGTACCCCAGGGGAAGCGGCGGCCGGCTTGACCGGTTTTGGCTCGGACGCCGTCGGGGTGCTTTCGACCACGAACGGACATTGCTTTTGCAGCCAGCGCAAGCCGAGCTTTAGTGCGGTGAGGTCCTGTCCCAGGCGGTCGTGGAGCTCGCGCGAGATGCGGCTCCGCTCGGTCTCCTCCGCTTCATTCAGCTTCCGCAACACCTGTTTCTGCGCCTCTTCGGCCTGCTGCCGGCGCGCGATTTCCGATTCCAGGTTGCGGTTGGCCTCCGATAGTTCCGTGGTGCGCTCCCAGACCCGCGCTTCCAAATTACCGTGGGACTCGCGCAAGGCGGCCTCAGCCTGTTCGGCCTGGCGGCGGGCGGCGTCGGCCTGCTCGGCCTGGTCGATGGCCTCGAGGCGGGAAGCGCGGAGCTCGGTGTTGGCCGTGGCCAGCTCGGTGGTGCGCGCCGCGACGCGCTGTTCCAGGGTTTCGTTGGCCAGCCGCAGGGCCGTGTTCAGCCGGCGCACCTCTTCGGCCGCGCGCTTGCGCTCCAGGGCGTAGTGCAGCGTGCGCACCAGCAGGTCGCCGTCGAAGCGGCCCTTGACGAGATAATCCTGGGCCCCGGAGCGCACGACCTCCACCGCAAAAGCGGGGTCGTCCAAGCCGGTGAGCGCCACGATCGGCAGTTCGGCGCCGGCGGCCTGCACCCGCGTGAGCGTCTCCATGCCCTGCGAGTCCGGCAGGCCGAAATCGAGCAGCACCAGGTCAAATTTTTCCTGCCCCAGGCGTTCGACCGCCGCGCCCATGCGCTCGGCGTGTTCGAGCTGGAACGTTCCGGCTGGCGCATCCTTAAGGAATGCGCGGATCAGGCACGCGTCGGTAGGATTGTCCTCGACCAGCAGGAGTTTCATAAGTTCAAGTTTTCGGCGTTTTGCCGCCGCCGGCTTTGGGTTTCGCTCCGGGCCCGTTCGGCGGCAAGGTGACCACCGCCAGCCAAAATCCCTCCAACGCCTGGATCACTTCAAAAAAACGGGCCAAATCCACCGGCTTGGCCACGTAAGCATTCGCATGCAAATCGTAGGACTTGAGGATGTCCTCCTCCGCCTTGGAGGTGGTGAGCACCACCACCGGGATGCGTTTGAGATCATCATCCTGCTTGATTTCCGCGAGCACTTCGCGCCCGTCCTTTCTGGGCAGGTTTAAGTCCAGGAGAATCAGATCGGGGCGGGGACTGCCCGTAAATTCGCCCTGTCGCCGCAGGAAAGCCAGCGCGGCCACGCCGTCCTGGACCACGTGCAGGGTGTTCAGGACCCTGGCCTCGTGGAGCGCCTCGCGCGTCAGGCGCACATCGGCGGGGCTGTCTTCCACCAGTAGAATGTCCACGGGTTGAACGTGCCGTTCTGAATTATTCATGATTTTGCTTTCCATCCGGAATCGTGAACTGGAAGGTCGAACCGCTTCCGGGCGCGGACTCCACCCAGAGGCGCCCGCCATGCCGCTCGACAATCTTCTTGCAGATGGCCAGGCCGATGCCCGTTCCGGGGTATTCGTCACGGTTATGCAGCCGCTGGAATATTATAAAGATACGCTCGAAGAACTGGGGGTCAATCCCAATGCCGTTGTCGCGGACGCTCAAGCGCCAGCCGCCGTCCTGGCGCGCGGCGGAGACGTGAATCTGCGGGGGCGCGGCGGGGCGCCGGAACTTGATGGCGTTGCTGAACAGGTTCTGGAGCAACTGCGTCAACTGCGTGCGGTCGCCGAAGAGCACGGGCAGCGGGTCGTGGGTGATGACGGCGCCGCTTTCCGCAATGGCCGCGTTGAGGTTTTCCCGGACGGCCTGGAGGAGTTCCTCGCAGTCCACCGGCCCGAAAGTTTTTCCGCGCGTCTCAATGCGGGACAGCGCCAGCAGATCGTTGATGAGCGCCTGCATGCGCGTGGCGCCGTCCACGATGAAATGGATGAATTCGTCGGCGTCGGCATCGAGCTTGCCTTCGTACCGCCGGGCGAGGAGTTGGGAAAAGCTGGCGACGGTCCGGAGCGGCTCCTGCAAATCGTGGGACGCGACGTAGGCGAAGCGTTCCATTTCAGTCAGCGCCTGACGGAGGCTGGCGGTGCGGGCGGCCACGGTCTGCTCCAGTTCCCGGTTCTGCCGTTCGAGGGCGGCCTTGGCCTGGGCCAGCGCCGCCTCGGCCTGTTTGCGTTCAGTCACGTCCGGCTTGATGGCGATGAAGTTTACGACGGCGCCGCCGCTGTCCAAGACCGGGGTGATGATCATTTCCTCGGTGTAACAACTGCCATCCTTGCGTTTATTGACGATTTCGCTGTGCCAGACGCGGCCGGCGAGGACGGTCCGCCACAGGTCCCGGTAGAATTCCGGCGGGTGGGCGCCGGACTTGAGCACGCGCGGATTCTGGCCAAGCGCCTCGGCCGCACTGTAACCGGTGAGCCGCGTAAACGCCGGATTGACCCATTGAATGATGCCTTTCGGGTCGGTGATGACGATGGCGTTGGCGGCGGCCTCCAAGGCGGCGCTCTGGAGCCGCATCTGGTCCTCAGCCCGCCGGCGCTCGACGGCATGGCGCAGCACGGAAATGCCGTGGGCCAAGTCGGCGGCCACCTCGGCGAGCAACTGCACTTCGTCGGGGGGAAAAGCGCCCGGTTCATGGGAGTAAATGGTGACGGCGCCGAAGGTCTTCCCGCTTTCGAGGAGCGGCAGCACGAGCGAGGCGGCAAAGCCGCGCTTGAGCGCTTCCGTGCGCCACGGCCCGAAATTCTCGTCGGTGCGCATGTCGCGGCAGACGGCCGGCTGGCCGGTGCGAATCGCCGTGCCCGTCGGGCCGCGGCCGCGCTCGGTGTCCGCCCAGGTGACGTTCAGGGTTTCCAGGTAGCTGGCTTCAAATCCGCCGTGGGCCACGGGCCGCACGCTCCGGGCCGCGTCGTTCTCCGCAAAGCCAACCCAGACCATGGCATACCCGCACTCGGTTATGACCCGGCAGACCTCGTTCAGGTAGCCGGCCTCATCGGTGGCGTGGAGCATGGCCTGGCTGCTCCGGCCCAGGGCGCGCAACGTACGGTTCAGGCGCTGCAACGTCTCTTCCGCCTGCCGCCGCTCCGTGATGTCCCGGATGACTTTGAGGCGGCGCGGGCTCTCCGCGGACAACTGCCGGGCGCGCACTTCGACAAAGAGACTCGTGCCGTCCTGGCGCACCAGGGCATGCTCCGCAAAGGTGTCGGGCCCGGTCTGGACGTTTTCCCGGACCAGCGCGCGGTCCGCCTCCGGAACCAGGTCCATCAAGACTTTGCCTTTCAGCTCTTGCACGGTCCATCCCAGCATCTGCGCGAGCGGTTCGTTGCAGTCCACGATCCGGCCTGCTTCGAGCTCGACGATGCCCTCGAAAGTGGCGGCGGCGAAGGCGGCAAACCGGGCCTCGCTTTGCCGCAGGGCCTCCCGGGCCCGGCGTTTCTGGGTGACATCGTGAAAGACCAGGACCACGCCGGACACTATGCCTTGGTGGTCTTTGATGGGGGCCGCGCTGTCCTCGATGGGGATCTGCCGGCCGTCCCGCGCGATCAAGGCGGTGTGATTGGCCAGCGCGACCGTTTGGCCATCGCGCAAAACCTGGTGGACGATGTCCTGTCCCGGCGCCCGGGATTGCTCGTTGATAATGCGGAAGATCGTTTCAACCGGCTGGCCCAAGGCGGCATTCTCAGCCCATCCCGTGAGCCCTTCAGCCACCGGATTAAGGAAAGTGACCTGACCGTCGGTGTCGGTCGCCAGCACGGCGTCACCGATGCTGGTGAGGGTTACGCGCAGCCACTCCCGCTGCTGGCGGAGGGCTTCCCGGGCTTGCTGGTGTTCGGCGATTGCTTCTGTCAGGTGCTCGTTGGTCCGGCTCAGTTCGCCCGTGCGCGCCGCCACCAGCTCTTGCAAATGATCACGATGATGGCGCAGCTCAGCTTCGGCCTGGGTGCGCCGGATGTTTTCGCGCTTGAGGTGGAAAAAGACAGTGGCCAGCATCAGCACGCCCAATATTCCGCCCGCCAGGAGGACTTGGAGCGTCTTGCCGGCCCCGGTGTTTTTTGCGTCCGTCCGCTGTTGTAGCAACCGCTCCTCTTCCGCTTCCCCCTGGATGACTTCCAGGCGAATTTGATCCATCAGCTTCTTGCCCGTGTCGGAGGTCACCACAGCGAGGGCGGCTGGCAACCCCTGGGTCCGTCTCAATTCGATGGTCCGTTTTAGTTCCGCCGTCTTCTCCAAACCGAGGGCTTGGAGCTTGTCCAACCGCTGCTGCTGAGCGGCGTTGTCCAAGGTAAGCTGC
>Ga0182030_10019996_pt1 | contig 12685 bp, 10 predicted proteins | sample 812S3MmetaG_FD_121299 | JGI IMG/M metagenome (GOLD analysis project Ga0182030, IMG submission 121299) | Permafrost microbial communities from Stordalen Mire, Sweden - 812S3M metaG (Illumina Assembly) | ecosystem: Environmental > Terrestrial > Soil > Wetlands > Permafrost | place: Sweden... | reverse complement strand
GGCGCACCAAGTGTCCCGGTGACGGTGGATGTGGCCGATCGCGCCTCGGTCACCGCGGCCATCGCCGAAGTCGCAGGGACATTCGGGCGCGTCGACGTTTGCGTCAACGCGGCAGGGATTCCCAACCCCGGCAAGGTGTTCGGCAAAGGCGGGCCGCTCGATATCGAGCAGTTTCAGCGGGTCATCGATGTCAATCTGGTTGGTGCATTCGATGTCATGCGGCAGTGCGCCGAGCTGATGACCCGAAACCCGGACCCTGGGCTTGATGGTGAACGAGGGGTCGTCATCAACGTCTCCTCCGGCGCCGCATTCGAGGGTCAGAAGGGCCAGGCGGCCTACAGCGCGAGCAAAGCCGGCCTGATCGGTTTGATGCTCCCTGCCGCTCGCGACCTGGCTCAGTACGGCATTCGCGTGGTGACTATCGCGCCCGGTCTTTTCGACACCGGAATCTTCGCTGAAGTCGATCCCAAGGTGGTTCAAGCCCTCGGCTCAGCGGCCCTCAACCCGTCGCGACTGGGTGAACCGAGTGAGTTCGCGTCGTTGGTCATGCACATCATCGAGAACAGGTACATCAACGCGACGACACTGTCGATCGACGCCGGTGCCCGGCTGCCAAATGTGTAGCCAAGCGCCCACATCCCAGAGGACATCATGACTGAGCCACAAAGCGGCATCTCGTACTCCGCGTTGATCGTTGAAGCGCTGACCCGGCACAGCGATCGAACGGCGTTCATTCAGGACGACTGCTCCGTTTCCTACGCCGAGGCGGCCGATAGAACGAGTCGGTTACGTAGGGTCCTGGAAGACAGGGGGAGCGGCAAGGGCGGCTGTGTCGGTGCGCTCAGCGTCAATTCGCCCGACGTCTGGATGGTGCAGGCCGCGATCTGCCTGACCGGAGCGATGTATACCGGGCTGCATCCCCTGGGATCCGTCGACGACCATGTCGATCTGTGCGAGGACGCCGAGATCGACATCCTCATCGTCCATCCCAAGTTCGCTGAAGTCGGCGCGCAGATTGTCGCCCGGGCCAGCACCGTCAAGCATCTGCTCACGCTGGGACCCGCGGACGTCGGTGAAGACCTGATGGCGTTGTCCCGCAAGGTTTTACCGGAAACACTCAGTCGGGGTAATGCCGAGGAAGAAGACATCGCGTGGCTGCAGTACACCGGTGGCACCACCGGGCGGCCCAAGGCCGCCATGATCTCCCATCGTGCGATGGTTCAGGAAGTGTTCTCACTCACCGCGTCCTGGCGACTGCCGCTGGACCCGCGGACCCTGATCGCGACTCCCATCACCCACGCCGGTGTCCTCCCGATCCTTCCCACGCTGCTACGTGGCGGCACCGTCGTTCTCCAGGCGGGCTTCAATGCCGAGCAGTGGCTTGATGCGGTGGAAACCCACCGCATCAACTACGTGTTCACGATCCCCACTGTGCTGTACGCGTTGCTTGATCACGGTGGTCTCGACCGGTTCGACTTGAGTTCGTTGGAGACGGTCGTCTACGGCGCGTCCCCGATGTCGCCCTCCCGAATCGACGAGGCACAACAGGCGCTCGGCCCAACCCTGTTGCAGGGGTACGGCCAGACGGAGTGCGTCGGCATGGCCACCAGTCTGCAGCCCTCCGAACATGATCCGGCGAACCGGACGTCCTGCGGTCGCGCAGTCGCCGGAGCGCTGGTCGAGGTCCTCGACGAGGACGGGCAGCCAGTGCCTGACGGAACGGTCGGCGAACTCTGTGTCCGCTCACGCGCCGTGATGTCCGGGTACTGGAAGCGACCCGCCGAGACTGCCGAGGTGCTGCGCGATGGCTGGCTTCGAACTGGGGACATGGCGTTTCGCAGCGATGCCGGCTTCTTCCACATCGTAGACCGCAAGAAGGACATGGTGATCTCCGGCGGCTTCAACGTCTATCCCCGCGAGATCGAAGACGTTCTTGCCGATGATCCCTCGGTGTCGATGGCCGCGGTGATCGGCGTACCGGATCCGAAGTGGGGCGAGGCGGTTAAGGCCTTTGTGGTACCCCGGCCCGGCGCCACACCGGACGCCGACGCGTTGATCGCGAGTGTCAGGGCCCGAAAAGGCCCGCACTACGCCCCGAAGTCCATCGAGGTGGTTGACCAACTACCGCTGACAAAGGTCGGGAAGGTCGACAAGAAGGTGCTTCGTGCCAGATATTGGGCGGGCCTCGAGAGAGCAGTCAACTGACATGACCGATACCGCACTATTGCCCACCCTCGCCAAACACCACGCAGGATCGGCAGTTTGGCTGCGGCTGCAACGCCCGGCCGCGATGAACGCGATCAGCACAGAACTGCTGGACGAACTGAACCTGGCGCTGGACGAGATCGAATCCGACCAGTCCGTGCGGGTAGTCGTGCTCACCGGTACCGGCCGGGCATTCTGCGCGGGCGCCGACCTCAAGGCCCTCGCCAACGCGGCCGGCGAGGTCGATCCGTGCAAGGTCGTCGAATTCGTCGGCTACGCGGGCCGGACCATCGAACGCCTTGCCGCAGTTGGGCAACCGGTGATTGCCGGGGTGAACGGATTGGCGCTGGCGGGCGGACTCGAACTGCTTCTCGCGAGCGACATCGTCGTAGCTTCGAGCACAGCACGCATCGGTGATGCGCACGCGAACTACGGACTGATTCCCGGCGCCGGCGGCTCGGTTCGGCTGGCGCGGGTCGTGGGCACACACATGGCGAAATACCTCGCCTTCACCGGCGATCACTTCCCCCCGTCGTCGCCGGTGCTCGCTGGACTGGTCAGCGAGATCGTCGAACCGGAACAGCTCGACACCCGACTGTCCGAACTCGCCAGCGCGCTGGCCGACAAGAGCCCGCTGGGGCTGCGCCGGATGAAGCGCCTGATCAACGACGCACCCGATCAGTGTCTTGGAGACGCACTTGCCGCCGAACAGCAGGCCCTCGGCGAGCAGTGCCGCTCGGCGGACTTCGCCGAAGGAATCGCGGCGTTCGCCGCCCGACGCACGCCCGTCTACCCGGGCCGATAGGAGAATCACCTGTGGACACCACCGTGCCCTTCACCCTCAGCGAAGACCACCTCGCATTCCGGCAATCGGTCCGGACGCTGGCCCGTTCACGCTACGCCGATTCGATGCTGGCCCGGTCGCAGAGCGAGAAGTTCCCGACCGCCGAGTTCGGTGAACTGGGCGACGCGGGGCTGCTCGGACTCCTGATCAGCGAATCGGCGGGTGGCCAGGGCGGCGACGTGCTGGCTGTCGGCATCGCCGTCGAGGAACTCGCCTACGCCGACCCCGCGATCGCCTACCTCGCGTTCGCGGCCAATGTCAGCAATGCGCTGCTCGCCAAGCACGGCAGCGACGAAGTCCACCAGCGGTGGGTCACCCGCGGTATCGCCGGCGAGGCCGTCATCTGCCTCGCGCTCACCGAACCGGAGACCGGGTCCGACGCGGCGAACCTGTCCACCCGGGCCATCCGGGTCGACGGTGGCTGGATGATCTCCGGCGAAAAGACCTCGATCACCCAAGCGGTCCATGCCGACGTGGCGATCGTCGTCGCGCAGACCAATCCCGGATCCGGCGGCAAGGGCATGGGAATGTTCCTCGTCGACATGAGCGATCCCGCGGTCACCACCCAGTCCATTCGTGACCCCGGCTTCAAACCACTGGGGCGCGGCTCCATCTTCTTCGACGATGTGTTCGTGCCGGACAGCCACGTCCTCGGCGAGATCGGACGCGGATTCGCGATGGTGATGCACGAATTCGATTTGAGCCGAACACTGATCGCGCTGATGAACATCGGCACCGCACAACGCGCGCTGGACATGGCGATCGAATACTCCAAACATCGTCAGACATTCGGCCGGCCGCTGGCGGCCAATCAGGGCGTCTCGTTCGTGATCGCCGAACACAGCACCTACGTCTCGGCGGTACGGGCGCTCGGCTATCACGCCCTCGGATTGCGGATGGCTGGACAGCCGCACACCAGTGAAGCCGCGATGCTCAAGTGGTGGGGACCGCTGGTCGCGCACAACGCGATCCGGGACTGCATCGTGCTGCACGGCCAGGTCGGCTGGTCGGATGAGATGCCGCTGCAAGCCATGTTGCGCGACGTGTCCGGGTGCATGATCGGCGACGGAACACCTCAAATCCAGAAGCTCGTGATAGCGCGCGAGCTGATCGGCAAGGAGGTGCTGGCGCGATGACCACCGCCCAAGCTTCGCTGCGCGAAGTCGTGGTAGCCGGGGTCGGAATGACCGCATTTGGCAAATTCCTCGACCGCAGCATCAAATCGCTTGTCGCCGAATCGGTTCAGGCCGCCATCAAGGATTCGGGGATGGGCCACTCGGACAAGGGCATCGACACCATCTACTACGCCAACACCGCGTCCGGGATTCTGCAGGGCCAGCACTCGGTGCGCGGACAGCACGCCATGCGCGAGGCCGGGCTCAACGGCATTCCGCTGATCAACGTCGAAAACGCCTGCGCCTCAGGGTCGACGGCACTCAATCAGGCGTGGCTGGCTGTCGCGTCGGGCTATGTCGATGTTGCGCTGGCAGTGGGTGCCGAGAAGCTTTACCACCCTGACAAGCAGCTGACCTTCGCCGCGATGGGCAGCGCTCTGGATCAGGATCGGCTCACAGAGATCTTCGCCGAGATCGGCGCCAACGGCGGAGACCAATCGGTGTTCATGGACGTGTATGCGAAAGCCGCCAGCGACTACATGGAACGCACCGGGGCGACCCAGGAGGACTTCGCTCGTGTTGCGGTCAAGAACCATGACCACGGAGCGCTTAATCCCAAGGCGCAGTACCGGAAGCGTTTCACCCTCGAGGAGGTGTTGGCGGCGCGCACGATCTCTGGTCCGCTGACCCTGCCGATGTGTTCACCGATCGGCGACGGATCTGCCGCGGTGATCGTAACCACGCCGGACATCGCGGCGCGTTGGGGCGCCGAGCCGATCACGTTGCTGGCCACCATGACTGGCGCATCGCAACCCGGGGTCGGCGGGGAACTTGTTGCCAGTGTGGCGAAACGGGCGTTCGACTGGGCCGGCGTCGACCCAGCCGAGGTGGACGTGCTGGAATGCCACGACGCCACCTCACCGGCCGAGTTGATCGTGATCGAAGAACTCGGGCTGGCCAAGCCCGGCGGAGCCGTGGACATGATTCGCAACGGCGACACCAGCATTGGGGGCAGGCTGCCGGTCAACACCAGCGGTGGCCTGGAAAGCAAAGGACACCCGATCGGGGCAAGCGGTCTCGCGCAGATCGTCGAGCTCACCGAGCAACTCCGCGGCCATTGCGGCGAGCGTCAGGTCGACGGCGCACGGATCGCCGTTGCAGAGAACGCGGGAGGCTACATGGGACCCGACGCGGCAGTGGCCGTGGTGACCATCCTCGGCGCGGCGTCTAGATGAGCGGGCAGCGGGGAAGCGTCGCCCTGCGCCTGCTCAATCCGGTGATCCGTGCGGCGTCCCAATCGGCGTTTCGCCGATACCACGACGACCTCGACGGGATGCGCGCGTTCTTCGACCGGGCCGGTGCGGCGGCGGGCCTTCTCGACCTGGGCGCGCCTGGATGCCGGATTGTCGAAGGGGAATTGGGCGGCCTGACCACCCGCGAATTCCACCCCGCTCACACAAAGCATGGGCGCACCATGCTGTACCTGCACGGTGGTGGATTCCTGATGTACCCCCGCAGCCTCTACACCGGATTCCTCTCGCGGCTAGCCAATGACCTACAGACCCGCGTCGTCGTTCCGGCTTACCGGTTGGCTCCCGAGCACCCGTTTCCGGCGGCCATCGACGATTGTCTGCGCGCCTATGAGGCATTGCTCGACGCCGGGCACGACCCGGGCAAGTTGATGGTCGCGGGCGAGTCGGCCGGCGCCAACGCTGCCCTCGTCACGTTGCAGCGGGCCCGCGACATGCGCCTTCCGATGCCCGCGGGCGCGGTCATGCTCAGCGGCGGTTTCGACTTCTCCTGGTCCAGCCCGTCGATCAGCATCAATGCGGGCTCCGACGCCGCACTGGGTGCGCGTGGGTTGGCATTCCTGAACCGGTGGTACCGACCCGATGTCGATGCCAAAGATCCCCTGATTTCTCCGGTGTTCGGCGACTTCTCTGGCCTGCCACCGCTGCTATTCCAGACAGGGCACTCCGAGGTGTTGCGTGATGATTCGGTGCGGGCGACCGAGCGCGCGCGAGCGGCCGGAGTACCGGTGTGGCTCGAGGTCTTCCCAGAAGTTCCGCACGCCTGGCATCAGCTGGGGACGTGGCTTCCCGAGACGCGCGACGCGCTGCAGCAAATCGGGCGGTTCGCCAATGTCATCCACCAATCGAGGAGCACCTCGTGAGTATCGATCAGCTGTCAACCTCGGGTATCGAGGCACTCGACGTGCGCAACCCCGCGACCGGTGAGCTCGTCGGAAGCATTGCCGTGCAATCCGCCGGGGCCGTCGCCGCGGTCGTGGACGAACTGCGTACCCATCAGTCGTCCTGGGAGGCGCTGGGGCCCGACGCCCGGGCAGTCTGGTTGCGAAAGCTGCGGGACTGGTTGCTGGACAACGAATCCCGTCTCATCGACATACTGGTCGCCGAGACGGGTAAGCCCCGAGTGGAGGCCGCATTCGAAGTGATGGTCACTTGCGATGCGATCAACTACTACGCCGACCGGGCCCGGAAATTCCTTGCCGAGAAGAAGTTACGTCCGCACGGTCTGCTCACCTCCACCAAAAAGCTAACCAGGGTGTACCGCCCGTACCCGGTCGTCGGAGTGATCACACCGTGGAACTTCCCGCTACTCATCCCCGGTATCGACGCCGTTGCGGCGCTGCTGGCCGGGGCGGCCGTCGTCGTCAAGCCCTCGGAGGTCACGCCGCTGTCTGCCCGCGAATTCGCCCGGGGCTGGGAACAGATCGGTGCACCACCGGTATTCGCATGTGTCACCGGTCTGGGCGCAACGGGCGCAGCCGTCGTGAACTTGGTGGACATGGTGCAGTTCACCGGCTCCACCGGGACCGGACGGGCGATTGCCGCGCGGGCGGGCGAACGATTGATTCCCTGCGGCGTCGAACTGGGTGGCAAGGACCCGGCCATCGTCTTGGCCGACGCCGATCTGGCGCGCGCCGCCAACGGCATCGCGTGGGCGGCACTGTTCAATTCGGGTCAGGCCTGCGTCTCGGTGGAGCGGGTGTACGTCGAGGCACCGGCCTACGACCAGTTCGTCGCACTGCTCACCAAGCGGGTGCTGTCGATCAGGCAGGGAGTCGACAACGGTTCGTACTCAACGGATGTCGGTGCCTTGGTCACCGGTCAGCAGGTCGAAATCGTGCGCGGCCACGTCCAGGATGCCGTCGCCCGCGGGGCCACCATCGCGACGGGCGGAAAGGCGACCGGCAACGGCGGGTTCTTCGAGCCCACGATTCTTCTCGACGTCGATCATTCGATGGCCTGCATGCGCGACGAGACTTTCGGCCCGACGATCCCGGTGATGAAGGTCGCCGATGAAGAAGAGGCGATCCGGTTGGCGAACGACTCCCAGTACGGGCTGTCGGCGACAGTGTGGACCAAGGACATCGATCACGGATGCGACGTCGCACGCCGGCTCGAGGTCGGCGCCGTGAACATCAACGACGCTTTTTCGAACCTGTTCTGCTTTCCGCTGCCACATGGCGGCTGGAAGAGTTCCGGCCTGGGGTCCCGGTTGGGCGGTCCGCAGGGCATCCGCAAGTATTGCCGTCAGCAGGCCATCACCGCGTCCCGCGTGCGCAGGTTGGAGAACCAATTGCTGTGGTACCCCTACTCGCACCGGCGAGGACGTATCGTTGGCGCGTTGCTCCGCCTGTTCGCGGCCCGCGATGTGCGTCGGCGACTACGACGGGTGGGCTGACTCTGCAATCACTTGTCGGTTGTTTCCGGGGCGAAGTAGAGGTCGGGAAGCCGCCGCCACGCTTGCAGCATTCGCTTCTCCTCCGCGCTGCCATGGCCCGGTTTGCCGGCCGCAGCTCCCAACATCGAATTGATCACCACTATGCACTGTTCGGCCCCGCACTGAGGACCCAATTTTGGCCGCATGAATGCTAGGAGCGCTGCGTGTTAGTAGATGGGACTGTCGGAGGGACGACGGAGGGTGGCGATATCGGAACCATCCTGGAACAGCTAGCCGACGCTGACGGTATGGGATACGCCGGCGTCTGGTCCACCGAGGTGGCGAGGGATCCGTTCCTCCCAGCGCTGTTGGCGGCGGAGCACACTCCGAGCCTGACGGTCGGAACGGCCATCGCGGTAGCGTTCGCACGCAACCCGATGAGCATGGCGACGGTCGCCAACGACTTGCAGTCGCTCAGTGCGGGCAAATTCATGCTCGGGCTGGGGTCTCAGATCAAGGCGCACATCGAGCGCCGGTTCAGCATGCCGTGGAGCCGTCCCGCGGATCGGATGCGTGAGTTCGTCGCGGCGATGCGAGCGATCTGGGACAGCTGGCAGAACGACCGGCCGCTGGACTTTCGCGGCGACTTTTATGAGCACACGTTGATGCCGCCCGCCTTCCGTCCGAGCCCAAATGTTTTCGGAGCCCCACCGGTACTCATCGCTGCAGTCGGGCCACAGATGACTGCAGTCGCCGCCGAAGTAGCAGATGGGCTGATCGTGCACGGCTTCACCACTGAACGGTATCTGCGGGAAGTGACTGTTCCGCAGCTTAATTCAGTGTTGGAGCGGAAACGAAAGTCCGATTCTGATTTCATGCTGTCCTATTCCGGTTTTGTCGTGACGGGGTCCGACGAACGCTCGTTGATGGAGGCCGCGGCCGCCGTACGCCGCGTGATTGCGTTCTATGGCTCGACTCCGGCATACCGCGGCGTACTCGACCTGCACGGCTGGGGCGATCTGCACACCGAACTGCACCGACTGTCCAAAATCAACGCCTGGAACACGATGACCGGACTCATCGACGACACCATGCTGAACACGTTCGCCGTTGTCGGCGAGCCCAAGAAGGTGGGCGCAGAGGTTCGTCGACGTTTCGGCGACATCATCGACCGATTTTCCTTCTACGCGCCGTACCAACCTGACCCGCAGTCATGCGAGACGATGATCGCCGAGATCCATACCGCATGAACCACATCGGTACCCCGCAAGGTAATCCAAGACGGGCTGATGGAGAACCAACTGCTGTGGTATCCCAACTCGCATCTGCGCGGCCGCACCGTTGGCGCATTGCTGCGTTTCTTCGTTGCTTGCGATGTCGGGCGGCGATTACGGCGGTCAGGTGGCCGAAACCGCAATCACTTGTCGGTTGTTTCCGGGGCGAAGTAGAGGTCGGGAAGCCGCCGCCACGCTTCGAGCAGACGCTTCTCCTCCGTGCTGCCATGTCCCGGTTTGCTGGCCGAGGCACCCAGCATCGAATTGATCACCACTATGCAGAATTCGGGGAATCGTTGGTGGCTGGCCCGCTTCTCGCCGAGCAGCGCCTTGCACAGGTCGAGGTTCGCACGCGCGAACTCGCGCTCCAGGGGTGCGAGGTAGTCCCGCATATCGGGATCGTGCCGGGCCGCAATGAGCAGCTCGAGGGAGGCTCCACCCAAGGGGCCCGAAACGACTTGCCACAGCAGCGAAGCCCAGTCCTCGCCCTTGAGCCCCTCGGTGGCACGCAGTCGCGCCTCGCCCACCTTCGTGGCATACAAGCGGCGGGCCGCCGCGCTGATGAGCTCGCCCCGGGAGCCGAAATAGTGCAACAAGACGCCGCGCGAGACGCCGGCTTGCTTCTGGACCTCGAGCGTGGTGGTTGCCGTGTAGCCGCGTTCGATCAGGATCGAAACCGTGGCGTCAAGCAGCTTCCGTTCCGCGGCCTGACGGCGCTCGCGCTGGCTGATCCGGACGGCCGGGGCAGCGGTCGAACTCCTTGCAGCCAAGGTGAACTCCTCAAATCGTGCGGAAGATTGACACACTACAGAAAATAGCGCTAGCTTCAATTATAGTCAACATTGACTAGTATTGCAGTTTGGCGACGGAGTGGAGACGGACGTGACGACTGGTCCTTTGTCCGGTGTGAAGGTTATCGAAATAGCCGGGATCGGGCCGGGGCCCTTCTGCGGAATGCTGCTCGCGGATCTGGGCGCCGACGTGGTGCGTGTCGATCGGCCGGGTGGCGGGGGCATGCAACTGGTGCCGTGGGCGGACGACCTACTCAACCGTGGAAAGCGCTCGATTGCAGTCGATCTCGCGAAATCCGACGGTGCCGAGACGGTGCTGTCCTTGGTAGAGCATGCCGACATCCTGTTCGAGGGCTTCCGACCCGGGGTGGCCGAACGTCTCGGGATCGGACCCGAACCATGCCTGCAGCGCCGGCCGCAGCTGGTCTACGGACGCATGACGGGATGGGGCCAGGACGGGCCTATCGCAAGTACCGCCGGGCACGACATCACCTACATCGCCACCACCGGAGCGTTGCACGCGATCGGGCAGGCCGGTGGCCCCCCGCAGATCCCGCTCAACCTCGTCGGCGACTTCGCCGGCGGAAGTTTGTACCTACTGGTGGGAATGTTGGCCGCCCTCGACGAGACCCGGCGAAGCGGCCGTGGCCAAGTGGTCGACGCGGCGATCGTCGATGGCACTGCCCATCTGATGACCATGATCTACAGCTGCTACGCCGGGGGAATCTGGTCCGACGAGCGCGGCACCAACCTCGGCGACGGCGGTTCGCCGTTCTACGGCGTCTATGAGACCTCGGACGCGAAGTTCATGGCCGTCGGGGCGCTCGAACCGCAGTTCTACGCAGAGTTCCTGCGCCTGCTCGAACTCCCGTCGGATCCCGCCGCGCAGTTCGACCGAAATACGTGGCCGCAGTTGCGAGCCGAGATCGGTGTCGCATTCGCCGCACGCCCTCAGCAGGAGTGGGCGAAGATATTCAGCAACAGCGACGCCTGCGTTGCACCCGTACTCGGCATGTCCGATGCGCCCGGCCATCCGCAACTGGCGGCCCGCAAAACCTTTTTCGTCGGCAACGGCATTACCCAGCCATCCCCGGCCCCCCGCTTCTCGCGGACTCCGGCAGCGGTGGACAGTCCACCTTGCGTGCCCGGTCAACACACCGACGAGGTGCTCGCTGACTGGCTGAACTGATATCGACCGGCACAGTCCTGACGGTAATCTAAAACAGTCACGGTTGACAGGTTTAAGACCTGAGCATTCCAGCGGCTGCTGGGCCTGACTCACCCGGTCGCAAACGCGTGCTTCGGGATGGTCAACGGCAAGTCCACCGAACTCAGCAGACCTGGTTCTGCGGCAACGACATACGGCACGGCGTTCACCACCCGCATTGCGGTGGCGACCATTGCACCCGCCCCGGACGTCATTCCCCCGACTCCGGACTTTTGCGGATCCTTGAGCGTCGCGGCCAGCGTGCAGTCGATGTCCGGGTCGCCGGTGATCGTGACCCGGTAGGACAGGTCACCGATGCCCGTCGGCCATTCCGGGGCGACGTCGTGCGCGAGCCGGGTGACGTGCTCGATCACGATGGCCTCGCGGCCGTCGACCACGCCGGTCGCCCGCATCCGCAGTGCACCGGCCGTGCCGGCTTGGACGGTGCCCATGGCGACCTCCAGCGTCCGATTGGTGACCGCGCGGTCGAAATGTTCGCGGACTTCTTGGACTTCGACCCCAAGCGCGTCGGCGATCAGTTTGATTTGCCCCTGCCATTCGCCGGCGATGGCGCCCGGAAAGCCGATCCAGGGTTGGTAGTCGAGCGGCCGGCCGAAACCCAACGCGTCGCCCATGATGTCGGGGACCCCGTAGTCGTCGTACAGTCCGATCTCCCACGCATGAATCTTCTCGATGGACGCCGACTGGGTGGATAGCACCAGCGGCAGGTAGTCGGCGGCAAAGCCCGGCTCGATCCCCGACGCGTACAGCGACACCTGGCCTTGTTTGGCCGCGGCGACCAGTTGGTCGCGCCACTCCGCTGGCTCGTAGGCGTGCGGATTGACCAAGCGTGTGGTGCTGGTCGTGACGACGTTGATTCCGGCTTCGAGCAGCCGGACGTAGTCCGGGATGGCCAACGCGTCGCGTTCCGGGCCGCTGGCGGCGTAAATCACGCAGTCGGGTTTCAGCGCGATCAGCGCGTCGGCGTCGTTGGTGGCTTTCAGGCCGATCGGCTCGCCGTTGGCCAGTTCACCGGCATCCTTGCCGACCTTGTCGTCGGAGTGCACCCACACGCCGACCAGATCCAGATTGGGGCGCCGCTGGATGGCGTGTATGGCGATCGAGCCGATGCCGCCCGTCGCCCACACAACTACGCGTTGAGCCGTCATGTTGTTCCTCCTCAGTTGCGTGCGCGATGAAAGCTAAGGCGGGCGTTGCCCTTACGCCGACAGTCACCCAACGTTCGATTCGGAAGTTAACAGCCCCGAGCCCGCACGGTCAAGGGGTTAAGAGAGCAAGTACTATCCTAACGAACAAATTTTAGGTTAATCTGCCGGTGTGAGGGTCGACCGGTGTTTTGCCCGCCTCCGAGCGACAACTGAGGACCGCGTTGTCGCTCAGAGGCGGGCACTTCATCACATCCCCAGGGCAGCTACGGGCGGGCGCTGATGTTCACGCTCCGGTTCGACATGCGCGCCCCGGCGTGGGCGGGGCCGGCCGCCGATCTCTACGCCGCGGCCATCGACATGTGTGCGTGGGCGGAAACCCGGGGCGCCGTTTTG
>Ga0182030_10019994_pt1 | contig 12686 bp, 8 predicted proteins | sample 812S3MmetaG_FD_121299 | JGI IMG/M metagenome (GOLD analysis project Ga0182030, IMG submission 121299) | Permafrost microbial communities from Stordalen Mire, Sweden - 812S3M metaG (Illumina Assembly) | ecosystem: Environmental > Terrestrial > Soil > Wetlands > Permafrost | place: Sweden... | reverse complement strand
CTATTCAGCGTTGCGCGATCTCGGAGAGGTGGTGGTCATTTCTGACCCCGGACGATCAGGCAAGGACATGAAGCGACCGGGCCTGCAAGAACTCCTCGCGGCCGTCGAGGCCGGGCACGTCAGTCACGTCATCGTGTGGCGACTTGATCGACTCTCGCGCAACCTCGGTGACTTGATCTTGCTCGCCGACCGATTTGGTGAACTGGGTGTCGCGTTGCATTCGGTCTCGGAGAATCTTGATCTGTCGTCGGCGTCCGGTCGAATGTTCTACAACATCTTGGGCACGTTCGCGCAGTACTTCCGCGAGCAACTTTCGGAGAACGTTCGAATGGGTAACGAGCGAGCCGTCCGGGAAGGAAAGTGGATCAACCGACCGAAGACGGGTTACGACTTGATCAACGGCGATCTAATTCCGAACGCAGATGCCGTGCGTGTTCAGGAAGTCTTCCGACTTCGAGGCCAACGACTCAGTTATCGAACTATCTCCGAGAGAACCGGACTGAACTACTCGACCGTCGCTTCGATACTGAAGTCCGAGATCTATTTGGGTCGCGTCTTACACAATGAACAGTGGTATCCCGGCACGCACGAAGCGATTATCACGGATGACGAGTGGCGCGCGGCGCACGTGGGCTTTGCGAAGGGGGTGCAACCGGCGAAGGACGTGCTCTCGAGTCGCGTTCGTTGTGGCATGTGTGGCAAGCGCATGGCGGTCGCGCAAAACGGACAAGGTGGCACGTTCTACCGATGTTGGAATCGAGGACAGGGTTGCGATCAACCGGCACGCAGTACCAAGGGTCTTTCGCGGGCAGCGGTTCTCGGAATGGCAATGCTCGGTTCGGATCCAGAACTGCAAGAGGCCATTCGTCGAAGGATGGCGGGCGGGACACGCGGGGACCCCGGAGGGGTGCGCGGGAACCGCCCGGCACCTACGTCGGTGGACCTGGCGAAGCTCTCGGACGAGCGCAGAGCACTACTGCAACTTCACTACAACGGGAAGATAAGCGCCGATGGATTCAAGGAAGAGGAGGATCGACTCCTCGCGAACATCGAACTGGCTCGGACTCAAGCGGCATCAAAGGCTGCTGAATCCAAGTCGCGGAGTGAGCTAGAGCAGCGTTTCGTACGAGTTGCCGAGGTTCTTTCGAACCTTGACATAGGGACGGTCTGGAACGCCGCAGAGGACTCTGAACGCCGCGTGCTGGTCGAAGAGTTCTTGGAGTGGGTCACAGTCTTTCCTGACCACCTGGTGGTCTCGGTGATCGGCGCCCCAGCTCTGAACGTTCTTCTAAGTGAGGTTGGACTCAAGGAGTCGGAGATTGTTGGTGTCGGAGGCGGGACTTGAACCCGCACGCCCCTGAGGGCACCAGCCCCTCAAGCTGGCGCGTCTGCCTATTCCGCCACTCCGACGCGAAGTTCTACTTTAGCCGCTCAGCCTGACGTCGCGAGTGGCGCAACGGTCCAATTCGGCACCTGGTCGAGCAGACCGGGAACCGAAAAGCTCGTCGTGACGCCAGCCAATGTATTAGTCCACGCGAGGAGTGAGGGTGACGTGAAAAGTGGTCGCACCCAGTAAGAGCTTTGAATCTTCTGGTCCAATTGAAGCCACGTAGAAGCGGCGGTCACTGGATTGAAGTTGGCGATGGCTTGGTTGAACAACGCGGTCACGGCCACGGCGCGCCACCCACTCGGAAAGGCGTCGGCGTAGCCCGGACCACTCCACGACCTCGCCGCGTACGAGACCGCGGTGATCGTCGGTCTGGAGAACACCGCGAGGTCGTCAGTATTGGTCGCCGTCGCCACCGCGGCCGCCACGTCACTGCGCACGTCGTCGACGCTCACTTTGATGCCGATCGATGCCCACTGGGCCACGACGGCGGTGGCCACCGTGTGATCGAGATCACTGGGTCCGACGGCCATTCGCAACGCCAGCGGCGCCCCCGACGCCGTCGTCCATCCGGCCGCCGTACGAATGAATCCACTGCTGGACAACACGTCCAGCGCACACTGCAGGCAGTCGCCCATACCGTTGTGCGCGGTACTGGGCGCCAGCGTCGTCGTGGTGGTCTGTGCCGACGGGGAGGTCCCGGCCGGGCCGGGGTAGTTCGACTGACCCTGGGAGTACAACGCCGAGGCCGCGACCGACGGCGAGAACGTCACCGCGCCCCAGAGTTGGTCGATGAGCGACTGTCGGTTGATCGCCCAACTCAGCGCCTCACGCACGGCGATTCGCTTTATCAGCGATCCCGTGGCGGCGAAGGAGATCTCTTCGATGTCGCTCGAGGTCCCGATATGACTCATGACGTTGGGGCGCGCACTGAGGGCTTGCACGAGTGCGCGGTTGACCACCAGGGAGAAGTTGACGAAGGGCGCGCTGAGCGCCGTGGGCATCGCCCCGGCGTCGGTGATCACGATCCGACCGAAGCGATCCGCGTCGATGGGCCAGTGTCGGTTCATCGTCAATACGATGCGACTCGACGTCGCGCTGGTGACCGAATACGGACCGAGCGTCGGTCGCGCGAGCAACGACGACAGGGCACAGCCGGGCTGGGTGCCGAGGGCTTCGACGTCGCGGAACAAGAGGTTCCAGTCGGCGTAGGGCGTGGCGAACACGGCCGTCACGACGTCGCCGTTGGTGGCGACGGTGAGCGTCTTGATGTCGCGGTAGCCGTCACTCAACACGGTCGGGAGGGACCGCGCTCGCAGCCACCAGCCCATGAGGTCATTGCCGTCGAACGAGGTCCCGTTGCTCCACTTCTCGTTCGGGGCGATGGTGTACTTCACGGTTTCGGGCGTCAGCGAAGTCAATTCGGCCGACGCGATCGGCCCGTTCTCGCCGTAGAGGTTGCCGGCACTCGTGGTGAGGAAGGCCGACGGGACGATGAGGTCATTGATCGCCTCGGTCGTCGGGGTCGCCCCGGCGTCGAGGAAGGTGCAGCCGTTGAAGGGACCCGGGAGCGACACGTTGATGGTCTTGGAGTTCAGCGAGTTGGCCTTCGCCGGCGTGGCGCCGGAACGACCGATGGGAACGAGCACCGTGGCGGCGATCAGGACGAGGATCGCACCCCGCCCGAATGATCCTCGCCGGATCATTCCGCTACTGCAAACGCAGGTCGAGCGTCAGCGTGGCGAAAGTGAAAATCAACGCGACGGCGATCGTGATGCGGTCAAGATTGCGCTCGACCACGGTCGAACCCGAGGCCGCGGAGCCCATCGAGCCACCTAGGAGGTCCGAGATGCCGCCCCCGCGTCCGGAGTGCAGGAGGACCAAGAAGACCAGCCCGACCGACGCCAAAGCCTCAATTGTGATGAATGTCCAGGTGAACATCGTTTCCTCCGATTAGCGCTTTAAAGCGTAGCAGTCGTCACAGGCCTGAATTATGGCAAGGAACGACTCCGCCTTGAGACTCGCTCCCCCGACGAGGAAGCCGTCGGCGCGACCTTCGGCCACCAGTGACGCGGCATTCTCCGCGTTGACCGAGCCGCCGTAGAGGACGCGGGCCTCCTTGAACGCCGGGGCGAGCACCGAGCGCACGTGGCTCATCATCGCGTGCACCTGCTCGACGTCGGCGGTCAGTCCGGTACCGATCGCCCAAATCGGTTCGTAGGCGATCGTGACCTGCTCGCCAAATCGCTCGTCCAGGCCGTCGAGGGCGCTGCGCAACTGGCGGCGCACCCACTCGTCCTGGTCGCCGTCTTCGCGCACGTCCAGTGCCTCTCCGACACACAGGACCGCCTTCAGTCCCGCGCGCACGACGGCGCGCAGCGTCACGGCGACGAGCGCGTCGTCCATTGCGTACATCGCGCGTCGCTCGGAGTGTCCGACGAGGACCCAGGTGACGCCGAGTCGCTTCAACATCGACAGACTGACCTCACCGGTGTGGGCACCGTTGTCGTGGGGATTCACGTGTTGGGCCGCGACGGCGATCGAGATCCGCTCCGAATCCACGATCGAAGCGACGCTGCGCAGGTCCACGAAGGGCGGCGCCACGACGATCTCGGTGTGCTCCGACGGGTGGTTCTTCAACAGCACGCCGATCTGTTGTCCGAGGTGCACGGCCTCGACGAAGTCGAGGTTCATCTTCCAGTTACCGATGACCAGGGGCTTGAGCGCCATCAGTTGAACGGACTCTCGCGAAGGGCGCGCAGACCGGGCAGGTCACCGAGTTCGACCAGTTCGAGCGACGCCCCTCCCCCAGTCGATACGAAACTGACGTCGCCTTCGAGACCGAAGGCCCGTAGCGCCGCGACCGAGTCGCCGCCACCCACGACCGAGACGGCCTCGGACGTGGCGACCGCGCGCGCGACGGCCTCGGTACCGCCGGCGAAACGCTCGTCTTCGAAGACGCCCATCGGACCGTTCCACAGGATGGTCGCGGCGTTCGCGATGACGTCGGCGAAGCGCTCGCGCGTCGCGGGACCGATATCGAGCCCGCAGAACCCGTCGGGTACGTCCGCGCCGAAGAGCGTGGCCGCTTCGTCGCCGCCATTCGCGCCAAAGGGCGATGACGACGGCAGACCCAGCACGTCGCTGGGGATCACGACGTTGCCGGCGGCGAGCAACTGGGCGCACTGTTCGACGTAGGACGCGTCGAAGAGCGAGGAGCCGACGGTGTGGCCCAGCGCCGCTTGGAAGGTGTAGGCCATGCCGCCACCGACGATGACCGTGTCGGCCTTCTCGCACAACACCTTGGTAATCGCCAACTTGTCGGCGACCTTGGCCCCGCCGATGATGGCGACGAAGGGTCGCGCGGGACTCTCCAAGAGTCCGAGGATCGTCGAGGTCTCACGCGCCAGGTTGCGCCCCGCCGCGCTGGGAACCAACGTCGGGGGCACCATGATCGACGCGTGCGCCCGGTGTGACGCGCTGAACGCTTCGTTGATGTAGTAGTCGATGCCGTCGACCAACGAGGCACCGTATTCGGGGTCGTTGCCCTCCTCGCCGGGGTTGAAACGCAGGTTCTCGAGCAACTCGACGTCGCGACAGAGTTCGTTGAGTCGCCGGCGCACCGGTTCGACGCTGTACTGCTCGACGACCTGGCCGTGCGGGCGACCGAAGTGCGTGCAGGCGACGACCACCGCACCTCGCGACAGGAGCTCTTCGAAGAGCGGCAACGTCGAGCGGATGCGAAAGTCGTCGGTGACCTCGAGTCGGCCGTTCACCTCCGCGACCGGCGTGTTGAAGTCGACTCGAACCAGGATCCGTTTGCCCTTGAGACTCCCCCAGCGGTCGTAGGACGGGAGTGCTGCGCCCACCACTACTTCCCGATGTGGACCGCGAGGTCCACCAGGCGGTTCGAGTAGCCCCACTCGTTGTCGTACCAACCGAAGATCTTGACCAGGCTCTGGGTCTCGTCGATCGGCTGCACGATCGTCATCAGTGAGTCAAAGGTGCACGAGGCCGGCGTGCCCACGATGTCCGACGAGACGATGTAGTCGTCGGTGTAGACGAGCACGCCCTTCAAGGGACCCTCGGCGGCGGCGCGAAAGGCCGCGTTCACCGCGTCGACGGTGGTCGAAGAGACGATCGCCGTGAAGTCGGTGATGCTGCCCACGGGCACCGGGACGCGCAGCGACGTGCCGTCGAGACGGCCCTTCATGGAGGCGAGGACCAGACTCGTGGCGCGCGCGGCACCCGTCGAGGAGGGCACGATGTTGATCGCGGCCGCGCGGGCGCGACGCAGGTCCTTGTGCTCGAGGTCCAGCAGGTTCTGGTCGTTGGTGTAGGCGTGGATCGTCGTCATGAGACCGGTCGTCACGCCGAAGGCGTCATCGAGCACCTTGACCATTGGCACGAAACAGTTCGTCGTGCACGAGGCGTTCGAGACGATGTGATGCGCGGCGGGGTCGTAGGAGTCCTCGTTGACGCCGATCACGAACGTGGCGTCGACGTCGGTCGCCGGCGCCGAGATGATGACCTTGCGCGCGCCGGCACTGAGGTGTTGGGCGGCGCTCTCGCGAGTCGTGAAACGGCCGGTCGACTCGATCACGACGTCGACGTTCATCTCGCCCCACGGTAGTTCGGCCGGGTTGCGCTCGGCGAGGACCTTGATCACCTTGGATCCGACGGTCATGCCGTCATTCGTGATCGCGACCGGGACGTCGAGTGAGCCCTGGGTCGAGTCATAACGCAGCAGGTGCGCGTTGACTTCGGGCGACGTGAGGTCGTTCACGGCCACGACGTCGATGTCGGGGTTCGACAACGACGCGCGAAGGAACCCCCGACCGATGCGTCCAAACCCATTGATTGCCACGCGTATTGCCACTACTGCTCCTCTGGTCGTCGGCGTAAATGTCGCCCTTCGGCGATTACCGCTTCGGTCAATTTTTGCACATCGTGGACCATGCCATTTCTCGCCGAGAGCTCCGCAATGTGAACGGGGAGTGAACAGTGCTGCGACGCGAAGCGCGAACGTCGATCCACGAGCACGACGTGGGGCACGACACCGTGACGGACCAGCGCGTCCACGTGGTCCTGGAGCGTGTAACCCTCGGTCTCGGGGATCTCTTCGTGCAGGTTCGCCACGTAGATCTTCTTCGCGTTGGTACCGCAGAGGGCTTGGGTCACCCCCGGCACGACGCAGGCCGCCAGGACGCTCGTGAAGAGCGATCCCGGACCGATGAGGATGACGTCGGCGCGCTCGATCGCCTCGACCGCGGCGATGGGCGTGGCGGCGTTGGTCGGTTCCACGCGGAGACGTCGGATCGTGGAGGACTTCATGACTTCGGTCTGTCCGCGCGCGTCGCCCTCTTCGGTCGTGGCGACCAGGACGACGCCCTCTTCACTGGCCGGCACGATCGCGCCGGTCACGCCCATGACCTGGGCGAGCGCGCGCACCGACTCCTCGAGGTTGCCGGTGGCGTCGATCAATCCGACCAGCACGAGGTTGCCGAGCGCGTGGCCCCGGAGCTCCCCGACGTCGAAGCGATGCTCGAAGGACGCGCTCAGCGCGTTGTCCGGATCGGCGAGCGCACCGAGACACTTGCGCAGGTCACCGACGGCCGCCACGTTGAGCAGCGCGCGTAGTCGTCCGGTCGATCCACCGTCATCGGCCACCGAGACGACGCCGGTGACGTCTTCGCTCACTCCTCGAAGAGCGCGCAGCGACACGGCCGTGCCGTGGCCCCCACCCACCGCGACGACCCTCATCGAGCAATGTCGCGGTGGAACACGGCGTGTTCGAGGTGGAGTCGGTCACGCAACTCCTCGGCGATCGCCACCGAACGGTGCCGTCCCCCGGTACAGCCGATCGCGACCGAGAGGTAGGACTTGCCCTCTTTCTGGAACTCCGGAATCTGCCACTCGAGCATCGTCACGACGTCGGCGAGGAAGTGCTGGGCGGCCTCTTGGCTGAGCACGTAGGTCGCCACCGGCTCATCGAGCCCCGAGAGCGGGCGCAGTTCCTCGATCCAGTAGGGATTGGGCAAGAAGCGACAGTCAAAGACGAGGTCGACGTCGCGCGGCAGGCCGTTGGAGTAGCCGAAGGAGACGAGCGACACGCGTAGCGAGCCCAGGCCGGCCATCTCCGTGAAGGTCTCGACGATCCGTGATCGCAGTTGGTTCGCGTTGATCGTGCCGGTGTCGATCACCAGGTCGGCGCCGTCGCGAATGGACTGCAACTGGGCCCGCTCGCCGACGATGGATTCGGCCAGGGTGGCCGCCTCGAAGGGGTGGCGGCGGCGATTGCCCTCGAAACGGTGAATCAGCACGTCGTCCGGCGCGTCGAGGAAGAGGATCTTGGCGTTCTCGTGGAGCTGGCGCAGTTCACGCTCGACCCCGAGCCAGTCATCGGGCTGCACGCCGCCGGAGCGCCCGACGATGAAGGCCACCCCGGCGTATTCGCGTGATCCGCTGATCGCCAGTTCACCGACGCGCGCGATCAGTTCGATCGGCATGTTGTCGATGACGAACCAGCCGATGTCCTCGAGGGCGGCCGAGACGGTCGAACGCCCAGCCCCCGACATTCCGGTGACCAACAAGACCTCACTCATCGTCGCTCCCCTTGGTCGCTTTGGGTAGGGCTGGCGCCTGCAGATGATCGTAGAGCCTTCGCGCCACGTCGACGGGCAGCCACGCGAGCGCCTCGAGATCATCGAGCGTCGCCTGACGCAGCGCGTCGAGCGAACCGAAGGCGCCGAGCAGGCGTTCGCGCCGCGCCGGGCCGAGGCCCTCGATCCCCCCGAGCGAGGAGGCGACCATGGACTTACCGCGCTTGGAGCGGTGGAAGGTGATGGCAAAACGGTGGGCCTCGTCGCGCACGCGTTGGACGAGATACAGCGACTCCGAGCCCCGCTCCAACGCGATCGGCAGACTCGATCCCGGTCGGTACAGCAACTCTTCACGCTTGGCCAGAGCGGTGAACTCAACGTCGTGAAGCCCCAGCGTGGCGGCGGCCTTTTGGGCGGCGTGCAGTTGGGGCAGGCCGCCGTCGATGATGATCAGGTCGGCGCGTCGGAACTTGGTGGCACCCTGGTCGTCATCCCAGTAGTGGAGTCGGCGTCGCACGACCTCTTCCATGGCGCCGACGTCGTCGTTGCCGAGGACCTCTTTCACGTTGAAGTGTCGATAGTCGCTCTTCTTCGCCAGTCCGTCTTCGAACACGACCATCGACCCGACGTAGTTGGTGCCCTGGAGGTGGCTCATGTCGAAACATTCGACGCGAAACGGCGGTTGCTCGAGTGAGAGCGCGGCGCCGAGTTCTTGCAGGGCGCGCGCACGTACGTTGTGGTCACTCTGGCGCCGTAGCGAATCACGGTTGATCACGCTCAGCGCGTCATTGCTCGCGAGTTCCACGGCGCGACGGCGCTTGCCGCGTTGCGGCGCGCTGACCTCGACCGGACGTCCGCGCAACTCCACCAGGTACTCGCGCATCAGCGGCGTGGCCGCCTCTTCGCTGGGCACGAGCACGACCGGCGGCACCGAATCGGGCACGTCGTAGATATCGGTCAAGACGCTCTCGAGGATCTCGGCGTCGTCCTCGTCCATCGAACGGTCGATCAAGTGCACCGTGCGTCCGATGACGCGACCGAAGCGCACGCGAAAGCGCACGACCGCCGCCCGACCGCCGTCACTGGCGACGCTGAGGACGTCGAGGTTCGAGTGGTCGTCCAGCACGACGTTCTGCACGCTGGCCGCGCGCTCGAGCGCCTCGAGTCCGTCACGGGCCTTCGCGGCCGCTTCGTAGTGCTTCTTCTCAGAGGCTTCGTGCATCTGGCGCTGCAAGAGACCGCGCAGTTGGCGCACGTCACCGTCGAAGAACCTCGCCCACGACGCCACGAGTTGCGCGTAGCCCTCGGGGTCGATGGCGCCCACGCACGGCCCCGAACACTTGCCGATGTCAAAGAGGAGACACGGGCGACCGATGCGCTGGTGGTAGTTGTACTTGTGCTTGGTGCACGAACGAAGCGGGAACGCCTGGATCAACTCGTCCATCGTCGTTCGCACGGCCCGCACGTCGACGAACGGTCCGAAGTAGCGAACCCCCTTCACGTGCTTGCCGCGCGTCAAATACGGCGCCGCGAAGTCGCTGCGGGTGTCCAGGGCGACGTAGGGGAAACTCTTGTCGTCCTTCAGTCGCATGTTGTAGCGCGGCTGATTGTCCTTGATCAGTTCATTCTCGAGGACCAACGCGTCGAGCTCGGTCGGCGTGACGATCCATTCGACCGACGTCGCTTCAGTCATCAACGCCTGGGTCTTGAGCGTCAGACCTTCGGGGCGTTGGAAGTAGCTCCCGAGTCGCGACGCCAACGACAGCGCCTTGCCCACGTAGATCACTTGGCCGTGGGCGTTGCGAAAGAGGTAGCAGCCGCTCTGGCGAGGGATGCCCGAGGGCCGCGCGAACACTAGCGACGTCCGTGCGCTGCCAGCGACTCCTTCAAGACCGTCCCGGTCGCGCTCGGCAGCATCGCGATCTGTTCGGGCGTACCCTCGCCGACGATCTTGCCGCCCCGACGCCCGCCCTCGGGTCCCAGGTCGATGACCCAGTCGGCGGTCTTCACGACGTCGAGGTTGTGTTCGATTACCAGCACGGTGTTGCCCTGGTCGACCAGGCGATGCAGGACCTCCAAGAGACGCTTCACGTCCTCGAAATGTAGTCCCGTCGTCGGCTCATCCAAGACGTAGAGCGTGTGACCGGTCGGACGCCGGGCCAGTTCCGTCGCTAACTTGACGCGTTGGGCCTCGCCACCGGACAGCGTCGGTGCGGGCTGGCCGAGTCGCACGTAGCCGAGACCCACGTCCGACAGGCTCTGGATGTGGCGAAGGATGGAGGGCTGGCGCTCGAAGAAGGTCAGCGCCTCGGTGACCGGCATGTTCAACACGTCGGCGATCGACTTGCCGCGATAGCTGATCTCCAGGGTCTCACGGTTGTAGCGCGCGCCGTTGCAGACCTCGCAGTTCACGTAGACGTCGGGCAGGAAGTGCATCTCGATCTTGATGGTGCCGTCGCCGGCGCAGGTCTCACATCGCCCGCCCTTCACGTTGAACGAGAAGCGTCCCTGCTGGTACCCGCGAACCTTGGCCTCTTGGGTGTCGGCGAAGAGCTTGCGGATCTTGTCGAAGACCCCCGAATACGTCGCCGGGTTCGAGCGCGGAGTGCGCCCGATCGGCTGCTGGTCGACGGCGACGACCTTGTCGATGTTGGCGACGCCGGTGATCGTGTCGTGCTCCATCGACGTGGTCTTGGCGCGATTGATCTGGTGCTCGAGTGACGCCAGCAAGATGCCGTTGATGAGGGTGGACTTGCCCGAACCCGAGACGCCCGTGATGGCCACGAAGTCGCCGAGCGGTAGGTCCACCGTCAGGTTCTGCAGGTTGTTCGCGCGCGCACCCTTGATCGTCAGTTTCTTGCCGTCGCCCTTGCGCCGCGTATCGGGAATCGGAATCGACTTCTCACCGGATAAGTACTGTCCGGTCAAGGACTCGGTGTTGTCGAGCAGTTCCTTGTAGGTGCCGGCGTGCACGACCCGACCGCCGAACTCACCGGCCCCCGGACCGATGTCGACGATGAAGTCGGCCAAGCGGATGGTCTCCTCATCGTGTTCGACGACGATGACCGAGTTGCCGAGGTCGCGCAGGCGCTCGAGCGTCGCGATCAGCCGTCGGTTGTCGCGCTGGTGAAGTCCGATCGACGGTTCGTCCAGGACGTAGAGCACGCCGACGAGGTAGCTGCCGATCTGACTGGCGAGGCGGATCCGCTGGGCCTCGCCCCCCGACAGCGTCGCCGACGCTCGCGAGAGCGTCAGGTAGTCCAGTCCCACGTCCATCAAGAACGTGAGCCTCTCGACGATCTCTTTGACGACCCGACGCGCGATCGTCTCTTCGCGCTTGGACAGTTTCAATTTGGCGAAGAGGGCGATCGCCTCGTCGATGGTCATCGAGTTCACCTGGGCGATGTTGTGCCCGTGCACCTTCACCGCGAGGATCTCGGGCTTCAGGCGTTGCCCGTGGCACGTTCGGCATTCGACCTCGCGCATGTACTGCTCGGCCTGTTCGCGCGACCAGTCACCGTCGGCCTCGTTGCGTTTTCGTTCGAGCCAGTCCACGATGCCCGCGTAGGTGGTGTCATAGGTGCGGACCTTGCCGTAGCGGTTGCGGTACTTGACCGGCACCGAGCGCTTCTCGACGCCGTAGAGGACGAGCTTCTTGTCCTTCGGTCGCAGTTTCTTCCACGGTGTGTCGACGTCGAACTCACCCAATGCGGCGATCCCGTCGATCAGTCGGGTGAAGTACTTGAAACGCACGCCGGCCCACGGCGCGAGCGCGCCTTCACTCAGTGAGAGCGTGTCGTCTGGAATCACCAATGCGGGGTCCACTTCGAAGCGGGTCCCGAGTCCGGTGCACACCGGGCACGCGCCGTAGGGCGAGTTGAACGAGAAGTCCCTCGGCGCGAGTTCGGTGAAGCTCAGTCCGCAGTCGTTGCAGGCCATCTTCTCGGAGAACTGGACCAACTCGTCGCCGTCGACGAACAAGAACGAGACCAGTCCGCGCGTCAACTTGAGCGCGGCCTCCACCGACTCGGTGAGACGTTGGCGATTCGAGCCCTTCACGCTCAGGCGGTCGAGCACCACGTCGATCGTGTGCTTCTCGTAGCGCGCGAGGGTCAAGGACTCACGTTCGGCCAACTCGATGACGACGCCGTCGACGCGAGCCCGCGAGAAACCCTGGGCCGCGAGCTCGGTCAGCAACGTGCTGTACTCGCCCTTTCGTCCTTCGACGACCGTCGCCAGGACCAAGAAACGTTCGTCGTCGGGCCGCGCCAGCACCTGATCGACGATCTGTTGGGGCGTCTGGCGGGTGACGACCTTGCCGCAGTTCGGACAGTGTTGGATGCCGATCCGCGCGAACAACAGACGCAGGTAGTCGTGGATCTCAGTGATGGTGCCGACGGTCGAGCGCGGGTTGCGTGACGCGGTCTTCTGGTCGATCGATATGGCGGGCGACAGTCCTTCGATGAAGTCCACGTCCGGCTTGTCCATCTGGCCGAGGAACTGGCGGGCGTAGGCCGAAAGGCTCTCCACGTAGCGGCGTTGGCCTTCGGCGTAGATGGTGTCGAAGGCCAGCGAGGACTTCCCGGACCCCGAAAGTCCGGTGAAGACCACCAACTGGTCGCGCGGGATCTCGACCGAGAGATTCTTGAGGTTGTGGACGCGAGCGCCCTGCACCTTGATGGTCGAGGACATGGAGG
>Ga0182030_10019992_pt1 | contig 12686 bp, 15 predicted proteins | sample 812S3MmetaG_FD_121299 | JGI IMG/M metagenome (GOLD analysis project Ga0182030, IMG submission 121299) | Permafrost microbial communities from Stordalen Mire, Sweden - 812S3M metaG (Illumina Assembly) | ecosystem: Environmental > Terrestrial > Soil > Wetlands > Permafrost | place: Sweden... | reverse complement strand
CAGGTTCACGTCGCGCAGCGCCGTCACCGGGCCGAAACGCTTGCTGATGTGTTCCACCCTCAGTACGTCGTCCGGTGCTGAGGCAGGTCCAACCACGTCCGTCTTCTGCGTGTTCTCGTCAACCACTTCCGTGACCCCTTCGTACTCGTCCCACGAATACGTTCGCCGTCATCGCCACCACGATCGCCAGGCCGGTGTAGAACAGCAGGTAGTTCGCGTTCACGCCCTGAAGAATCAGACCGTCCTTGAGCATCCCCAGGAACAGCGCGCCGATCAAGGCGCCCACGACCGTGCCCGAGCCACCGGACAGCAATGTCCCGCCGATCACAGCGCCCGCGATCGCGAGCAGCAGCAGTTCGTTCGGGCCCGAGGGATCGGGCTGGATCGTCTGCGAGCGAATCGCCTCGAACACCCCGACCAGGCCCGCCGTGAGCGAGCACATCACAAAGTTGCGGATCGTCACCAGCTTGACCTTCACGCCTGCCTCCGCCGCCCCGAGCTTGTTCGAGCCGATCGCGACCGTGTAGAGCCCCCAGCGTGTGAAGGTCAGCACGATCTGCAGCACCACCACAATCACCAGCGCCCAGATCAGCTCGGAGTAGATGCCTGCACCGAAGATTTTCGCGAACGTCCCGATGTGGTTGATTTTTTCCGGAAGCGTGATGTTGTGGCCGTTGACGATGTGGTGAACCTGGGCGGTCGTCTGGGTGATCTGAGCGCCCGGCGTTGCCACGGGGGTGCCGTGAGCGAGGACCAGGCTGAGCCCCTCGAAGCCGAACAGCATTCCCAGCGTGGTCACGAACGAGCTGACGCCCACGATCGCCACGAACGCACCGTTGATCGCGCCCACGATCATGCAGATGACCAGCGCGACGATCATCGACGGCAGCAGCCCCAGGCCGGCCGAGGTGTCGAGCTTGTAGAAGACGATCGGCGCAAACATGTACATGGCCCCGATCGACAGGTCGATCTCGCCGAGGATCATCACGAACACCTCGCCCGCGCCGAGGATCGCCAACGGCGCGAAGTACGGCAGCAGCGTCTTGAAGTTCGCCGTCGTGAAGAACGTGCTCGTGTTCGCGGAGAAGTAGATCGCCACGACGATCGCCACGACAATGATGGAGCCCTCGCGCAGCGCAAGCGCGCGGTTCAGCACGTCGCGCCCGCTCGGCAGCGTTCTACCGCTGTGGCCCTGCTTCGGGCCCGTCGATCCGGAGGAGGAACCGCTGTCGGCGGTGCCCGGTGGGGCGCTGGCCACGATCCCTCCTCCGCGTCCGAATCCCTAACCGACGACCGCAGCCGTGGTCGACGTGCCCTCGTAACGCGACTTGGAACTCACGTACGGTTTGACGGTTTCTTTGTTGAGGAACTTCAGCCCGGTGTCCACTTCCGCGGGACCGGTCAGAGTGCCCGAGACCTGGTACTGGAACAGCTGCAGGATCGGCAGGAAGCCCTGCAGATAGGGCTGCTGGTCGATCGTGAATTCGATGTTGCCTTCCTGCAGCAGCTTCTGCGTCTGTTCTGTCAGGTCGAAACCGCCCGCCTTGACGCCCTTGGCCGCCAGACCGAGTTTCTGCATCACTTTGGCGAGGCTTTCCGTGGAGCCGCCGTCGACCGCGTACATGCCCTTCGCTTTGCTGTGGCTCAGGTACCAGGCTTCAATCGCGGGCTCCTCCTGTGCGACTGTCGCGCCGGTCGCCACGGCGTGCGCGGTGATCGGCTTGCCGGAGTCCTTGATCGCCTTTTCCGCGCCTTCGACGCGCGGTTGCAAGTTGGCCGAGCCCGGCGTGGCGATGAACAGTCCCACTTCGCCCGATCCCACCGCTTCGACGATGCGTTTGCCCATTTCTTCGCCGGCCTTGAACAGATCCTGGCCGATGTAGGAGAGGCGCGCATTTCCTGGCGCATCCGCGTTGTAGGAGACCACCGGGATGCCCGCCTTGATCGCCGCTTCTATCGGCGCGTTGAAGGCGTGCAGGTCGATCAGCGCGACGGCGATCCCGTCGGCGCCGCCGGTCACAGCGGTGTTGACCGCGTCGACCATCTGGCTCACGTTGCTGTTTTCCGAGCCCGTCCATTGGTAGGAGCAGCCGAGCAATGCCGCCGCGTCGGCCGCGCCGTACTGCGTCGGCGTGAAGAACGGGTTCGTCGTCACGTGATTCACGAACACGAATTTGTAGGACTTGTGCGAGCCGAACACGCTGGCCGAGTTCCCCCCCGAGCCACTCGCAACGCTGTTTGTGGTGCCGCCCGAGCCGCGCGCGCTCAGGATCGTGCTCACCCCGCCGGCGGCCACGCCGGTCAGTGCCGTACGACGAAGAAACGAGCGGCGGTCGATCTGTGGCCAGGCGATGTGCGACCCGCCCGACTGCTCAACCGACCCCCCGGTCTCCTGCATTTGATCGCTCTCAGACATCTACTCCTCCTCCTACTAGGTTCCAGGGGCTGTGATTTGTGTACACGCCCTGACGCTACCCTCGCGCTTACGGCAGAAATTGTCAATGCCCAAATCCGCGTAAATGCCAAAATTGATGGTACGCCTGCCGCGTCGGGACCGGTTACCCCCTCAATCGCCTGTGCATCAGGGCTTACCCATGATTGATAAGGGGTATACCCTCGGGGCATGTTCGGGAAACCCGACGCGCCCGTCCCCGCCGGGCAGCCCGATCTGCTCGGCAGCGAGAACGCAGTCGAGCACGAGCCTGCACAGGAGCGCACGGGTCCAGTGGCGATCGAGCGTCTGCGCAAAGACGACGGCCGCGCCCTGATCCTCTACAGCCATGTGGGGGAGCCTCCCGCGTGAGCGAGCTGCGTTTCAACGAGCTGCGCGGCGAGCACGTCGCGTATGCGATCCATCGCCAGGACCGCACCTTCCTGCCCGCCCGCGAGCACTGCCCGCTGTGCCCCACAAAGCCCGGCGGAGAGCCGACCGAGATTCCCCGCGCGGCGTTTGAGATCGCGGTCTTCGACAACCGCTTCCCCGCCTTCGAGCCGCCGCAGGGAGCCGCCGAGGTGGTCGTGTACACCGACGATCACGAGGCGTCCTTCGGCACGCTCACGCCCGAGCGCGCCGAGGCGCTGATGTGGGTCTGGCGCCACCGTTATGCGGAGCTGGGAGCGCGCGAGGACATCGACTACGTGTTCATCTTCGAGAACCGTGGGGTGGAGGTCGGCGTCACCCTGCATCACCCGCACGGACAGATCTACGGCTATCCGTTGCTGCCGCCCGTACCGGCGCTGGAGCTGGCCGCCGACGCGCGCCTCGGCGGCTGCGCGCCCTGCGCGCTGCTCGAGCGCGAGCTGGAGGACGGGCGGCGAATCGTGCATGAGAGCGAGCGCGTGGTCGTGTACGTGCCCGACGCTGCGCGCTGGCCCTACGAAGCGCACGTCGTCATGCGCGCGCATCGCGCCAGCCTGCTCGACTGCGACGGCCAGGATCTGCGCGCGCTGGCCGACGCGCTGCAGGCGCTGGTGCGCGGATACGACGAGCTCTTCCAGCGACCGTTCCCGTACGTGATGGCCGTCCACCAAGCGCCCACCGCGCCGCCGCTGGGGCGAGGGCATCTGCATGTGGAGTTCTACCCGCCGCTGCGCAGCGCCGAGAAGCTCAAGTACCTGGCCGGCTCCGAGCAGGGCGCGGGCACGTTCATCTCCGACGTGCTGCCCGAGGAGTCCGCCGCGGAGCTGCGCAAGGCGATCAGCCGTGGCGCCTGAGCAGAGCAGCGCGTTTGCCCCCGGGCGCGTCAACCTGCTGGGCGAGCACACCGACTACAACCAGGGGCTCGCCCTACCGTTCGCCATCGCCGACGGAGTCACCGTGCACGTCCGCGCCCGAGCGGATCGACGGGTGCAGGCAAGCGCATGCGATCTCGACGAGCAGGATGCGTTCGATGTCGACTCGCGCGAGCCGTCAAGCGGATGGCGGGCGTTCGTGAGGGGCGTCGTCGCGGAGCTCAGCGACGCAGGTTTTGCCATCCCCGGCGCGAGCATCGAGATCGCCGGCAGTGTGCAGCAGGGCGCCGGACTGTCCTCCTCGGCGGCGCTCGAGGTCGCGTTGAGCCTGGCGCTCATGGAGATCGGCGCAACGGCGGAGAGCGACGACGCTCAACGCCCCCTCACCCGGATCGAGACCGCGCAGCTGTGCAAGCGCGTCGAGAACGACTGGGTCGGCGCACAGACCGGGCTGCTCGACCAGTTGGCCTCCCTGTACGGAGCGCCTGAGCATGCGCTGCGGATCGACTTCCGCACGCTCGACGTGGCGCCCGTCCCGCTCGCGCTCGGCGACTGGCGCATGGTGGTGCTCGACTCCGGAGAGCGACATGCCAACGCCGCCTCCGGCTACAACGAGCGTCGCCGGGAGTGCGCTCGCGCCTGCGAGCTGCTCGGCGTGCAGTCGCTGCGCGAGCTCGACTTCGAGCAGGCAGCAGCGCTGCCCACGCCGCTGGATCTGCGCGCGCTGCACGTGCTCGGCGAAAACCAGCGCGTGGAAGAAGCCGTGAACGCGCTCTCGCGCGAGGACCTGTCCGCCGTGGCGCAATTGCTGAGCGCCTCTCACCAGAGCCTGCGCGATCTCTTCAGCTCGTCGACCCCCGCGGTGGAGACCACCGTCGAGCGACTGATTGGCGACGGGGCTGCCGGCGCGAGGATGGTCGGCGGCGGCTTTGGCGGCAACGTGCTCGCGCTGTTCGCCCCCGGAGTGCAGCCGCCTTCAGAGGCGCGTGAGGTGAAGCCCGGACCTGGCGCCCATCTGCTGGCCTGACCAACGCCCGCGCGATTGCGACCGGCGATCTGAATGGCTAAATTCACTGGCAGCACCCGCGGCACCGTTCTCCCACGATCGACAGCGAGGCAGCCCCATGTCAGAGCAGATCAGCCAGCCCGGCAGCAACCGCGTGATGCTCGTCACCGGCGCCTCCAGCGGCATCGGCGAAGCCACCGCGCGTCGTCTCGCGCGGGAGCCGCACACCTCGCTCGTACTCGTCGCCCGCCGCGAGGAGCGGCTGCACCAGCTGGCTGCGGCGCTGGGCGAGCGCAAGGTCAGCCACGTGGCGGTCGACCTACTCGATGACGACGCCCCCGCGCGGATCCTCGACCACGTCAGCGAGCGCCACGGGCGCCTGGACCTGCTCGTCAACAACGCCGGCGCAGCATGGCGCGCCCGCTTCGCCGACGGCGGCTATGAGAACGTCAGGCGCACCATGGCGATCAACTTCGACGCGCAGGTCAGGCTCACCGAGGCGCTGCTGCCGCTGCTGCGCGCCAGCGCCCCCAGCGCGATCGTGAACGTGTCCTCCACCGCCGGGCGTGTCAGCCGCGCGGGCTCCGGCGCCTACAGCGCCTCCAAGTTCGCGCTCGCCGGCTGGTCCGATGCGCTGTATGCGGAGGAGAAGGCCAACGGCGTGCACGTCGGCCTCGTGCTCCCCGGCTTCATCTCAACCGAGGGCTTCCCGCAGTCGGAGCTGACCGCCAAGCCGTGGACACGCTGGGCCGTGTCCACGCCCGAGAAGGGCGCCGAGGCGATCTTCGAGGCCGGCATCGGCCGTAAGGCGGAACGCTACGTGCCGCGCGCCTACGGTCTGGCCGCCGGCCTGCGCGTGCTCGCACCGGCACTCGTACGCCGCGTGATGAGCGGCGGCGCCGCGCAGGTGATGGCGACCACCACCAGCGCCGACCTGGCCGATCGCGAGAGCGACGCGGAGACAGTGTCCAGCGCGTGAGCGCGCCCGCTGCATGAGCGGCGCGCTCGTCCTCTTCACGCGCGATCTGCGCGTACGCGACCAGCCGGCGCTCGCCGCCGCCGTGCGCGAGTTCGACGTGGTCGTACCCGCGTTCGTGTTCGACCGCGAGCTGCTGCAGGGCGACGCCGGGTCGGCCAACCGTCTGGCCTTCCTGGTCGACTGCCTCGCTGACCTCGGCAGCTCCCTGGCGGAGCGCGGCGGTGCGTTGGTCCTCCGCCACGGCCGGCCCGAGCAGGAGGCGATGCAGCTCGTACAGCAGTGGGGGCTGTCCGCCATATGCATGGGCGCCGACGTCACCCCGTACGCGAAACGTCGCCATGCTGCGCTTGCCGCCGCGTGTGAGCAGGCGCGCGTGGAGCTGCGCACCTTCCCCGGCGTGAGCGCTGTGAGCCCCGGCGATGTCACCCCCGTTGGCGGCGACCACTACCGCGTCTTCACCCCCTACTGGCGAGTGTGGAGCCAAGCGCATCGCAAGAGCGCAGTTGCCGCCCCCCGCCATATCGACGTCCCCGCCGGGCTGAAGCCCTCGCCGCTACCCACCCTCGCGGAGCTGACCGCCGCCTCCTCCTCCCCAGATCTGCCCCGCGGCGGTGAGCGCGCCGCACGGGTCCAGCTCGATCGCTGGCTGCGCGGCGGCCTCGCCCACTACGAGGAGCTGCGCGACGATCTCGCCGGCGACGCCACCTCCAAGCTCAGCCCCCACCTGCACTTCGGCTGCCTCTCCGTGGGCACCGTGCTCGCCCGCATCGCCGGCCGCGGGCCCGGCGCGGAGGCCTTTGCGCGGCAGCTGTGCTGGCGCGACTTCCACCAGCAGGTGCTGGCTGCCACGCCACAGATGACCACCCTCGACTACCGTCCCCTCGGCGATGAGTGGCGCGTGGACGCGCTCGGCTATGAAGCCTGGCAGCAGGGCCTCACCGGCTATCCGATCGTGGACGCCGGCATGCGCCAGCTCGCGCGCGAGGGGTTCATGCACAACCGCGCGCGCATGATCGTTGCCTCCTTCCTCACGAAGACCATGTATGTCGACTGGCGCCTCGGCGCCAGGCACTTCGCGCGGCTGCTCGTGGACGCAGATGTGGCCTGCAACGTCGGCAACTGGCAGTGGATGGCGGGCACGGGCAACGACACGCGGCCCAACCGCGTGCTCAACCCCCTGCGCCAGGCGCACCGCTTCGACCCGCAGGGCGAGTACGTGCGCAGGTACGTGCCGGAGCTGGAGTCGCTGAGCGGCGCATCCGTGCACGAACCCTGGCTGCTCGACAAAGGCGCCAAATCGCTCGGCTACCCGCTGCCCATCGTGGAGCACGCATCCGCCGCGGCAGCGCTGCGAGCCGCGCGCATGACCCTGTTCTGAGCGAGCCGCGCTACATTCGCTGCCATGACCACGCCCCAGGACGTTCCCATCCGCGGCTACACCATCAGGCTTGGGCAGCTGCTGAAGCTGGCCGGCGTGGTGGACAGCGGTAGCGAGGTGAAGGCGCTGCTGGCAAGCGAAGCGGCACTGGTGAACGGCGAGCCGGAGACGCGCCGCGGGCGTCAGCTCGCAGACGGCGACAGCGTTCGCATCGCCGAGCACGAGCTGCGCGTGGTCGCCTCCTGAGCACCGACGCTCCACGGCGCCTTGCTGCCAGGACGCGCCGCCTCAGCTGAGACGCGCAACGATCACCGGCGAGCGCGTGGGCACACGGCTGCCACCGCGCGGCTCGGACGTGACGAGGATCTCGCTCACCCCGTTCACGCTGCCCGGCACTCCCACGGTCGCGTCGCCACTGCTGCTGACGGTGAACAGCGCATCCGTGGGCTGCGGCGCGCCGTTGCGTTTCAACCACACCTCATACACGCGGTTGGGAGTCGTCTGCGGCATGTCCGCCACGTCCAGCTGCGCGTGCCCCTCGCTGAGATGAATCGTGGCGGTGCCCGTCGGGGCGAGTACCTGGGCGTGGACCAATCGCGCCCGCGCCGCCCCGCTGCCACCGCCGCTGCCGGCGAGCACGACCGCCAACGCAACTACCGCCGCAACGAGAGCGCCGGCAAGCGCGGGACGCCACTGCAACCAGCCGAACGAGCCGCCCCGCGACTGCGCCCGCCTGGGACTTGCAGCGGGAGCGCTGAGACTTGCCTCCTGGCGCACCGTGGCCATCACGCGATCCTTCAACTCGACGGGAGCCAGCACCTGTGGCGCCGCTGCGGGAAGGGCGTTTGCCACCATCTCCAGGGCTGACACCTCCTCGCGGCAGATCGCGCAGGACTGCAGGTGCGCGACGAACTCCACGTGCTCCTCCTCGGTGAGAGCTCCGAGCACGTATGGCGCCGCGTTGCCACCGCAGCCCTCAGACGTGGAGCCTGTCCCCTGCTCGCTCATGGCTGCACCGCCTCGGTGGGATCGCCCAGCGTGACACGCATCTTGGCCAGGCCGAGGCGCATGCGTCCCTTGATCGTGCCCACGGGGGTGTCCAGCATCGAAGCGATCTGCACGTGCGTGAGGCCCCCGAAGTAGGCCAGCTCGATCACGCGGCTCTGCTCCCCCGGCAGGCCCTCGAGCGCATCGCGAACCTGACGGGCCTCCTCGCGGCGCGCGAACTCGACGTCCGTGCGCTCCGGCGCGGGGATGCGTTCCTCGATGCCCTCGTCATTGACGATGCCGCGGTCGCGCACCGAACGGCGCCTCAGCGCGTCGATCGCTCGATTGTGGACGATGCCGAGCAGCCACGTGCGCACGCTGCCACGCCCACGGTCGTAGCGGGCGCGGCTGCGCCACACCGACAGGAACGCCTCCTGCACCACGTCCTCCGCCAGCGCGCGCTGGTTGCACATTCGGTAGGCCAGCGAGAAGGCCGCGTCGGCATGGCGGTCATAGATGACCTCGAACGCGTCCGCCCTGCTCGAATATACGAGCTGCATCAACTCCTCGTCTGCGAGTACGCGCAGGCGGTCGACTGAGTCGTCTCCACCAGTCTGTCTCAGAGGATTGAACATGGCTGTCATAGTTACGCGCAATACCCGCTTTCGGATCATCCACGCGCTGGTGCGTGAAGAACATAGGCCTCAGCCTACGGTTGCGGTCCTCAGGAGGCATCGACCCCTACCTGACGTGCGTCGCGGTACTCGATCGCCCGCGCAAGCAGCAGGCTCAGCTCGAACAACAGGTACAGCGGCACGGTCTCGAGCAGCAGCGTGACCGCATCGCCCGGCAGGAACGCAGCCACCGCGCCGCAGGCCAGGATCGCGTAGCGGCGATTGTGGCGCAGTTGACGGGTGCTGACCACACCGGCGCGAGTGGCCGCGAGGATACCCACGGGGACCTGGAAGACAAGCCCCATCGCCAGCAGCGTGACGGCGGCGAAGTGGTAGTACTGGCTGGCCTGCACCAGCACGTTGAACTGCCCGCTGTTGAAGTTCTGGAAGAAGCGCACAGCCGCGGGCAGCACCACGAAGTAGCCGAACAGCACACCCGCCACGAATAGGAAGGGAATTGCGAGCATCAGCGGCGTGGTCACCTTCTGCTGCTGCGGGCTGAGCGCCGGCAGCAGGAAGCCGTAGAGCTGATAGAGGATGATCGGCAGGGCGAGGATGAAGGCAAAGATCAGGGCGATGCCGATCGTGGTGGTGAACGGCTCGCCGATGCCGAGCGTCACCGGCTTGTTGCCCTGCGGCGCGGCCGACAGCGCCTTCGTCGCGCGAGTCAGCTGCGGCGCCACCTGCGTCAGCGAGGAGCGGGTGGCGGCGGATACGCCGCTGCCTGGACGCTGCAGCGCGCTCACCACCACCTGCAGCTCGCCCGCCACCGTGCGGGCGCTCTGCTGAACCGTGTAGGTGGCGCCCAGCGGGCCGTTGCCCGCTTTGACCTGTTTCTGCGTCTGGTGCGACAGCGGGTCGTTGATGATGTTCAGCAGCGCGTGGTTCTGCCACATGCACACGCCGAACGCCACCGCCAGGGCTGCGAGCGACACGATTAGCCGCCCGCGCAGCTCCTGCAAGTGATCGACCAGTGTGAGCCGGTCTTCATGTCCGATCCGTCCCACCGCTACAGCCATGATCTCTCCGCTCGTTCCGTTCGCTTACGTGTCGCAGGATGTGATGCGCGCCGCCGCCCTCTTAGGCGGGGACGCGCTCGCTGACGTGCTGGGGGGCCATCTGCGCCTCGCTCGGTACGGGCACCGCCACGACGGCCGGCTGCGCAGCCGGCTGCTGCAGGTGCTGCGCTGTCATCGTCGGCTGCTGCTCCTCGCCGCTGAGTGCGTCCTTGAAGCCGCGCATGCCGCTGCCCAGCGACTTGCCCATCTCCGGCAGTCGCTTGGCGCCGAACACGAGCAGCAGCAGGATCAGCAGAAATGCGATGTGAATGGGATTGTCGAGACCCATGATTTGCGTCCTCCTAAGATCGTTTGTCACGCCCTGCCCGATGGCTGAGCGGATGCTGTGCTACCTACCGGTACTACGCGCTGGGGCCGCCGGCGGATCACCGGCGGCCCGCATCTCCTCGCCGGCTAGGCCTTGATCAGCGGCCCGGCCTTCGCGAGCACCTGCGCTTTGGTGAGCGGCGTGTCGAACCCTTCGCTCGGCGTGGGGCTCTTGCCGATCAGCAGGTCGATCGCCGCGGCGTGACGAGCCTCGATCTGCACGATGCTGCCAGCTGCCGCCAGCACCTGCTTGCTCTTCAGCGACGGCGCCGCGCCGTTGTAGGCACCCACGCCGGTGTTCTCCAGTACGGATGCCAGTTCGAGGAACGAGCTCTCGCTACTGGCGGGGAACACGAACTTCGGTTTGGCGACCGGCTTTCCACCGAGCTGCTTGATCGCGGCGGTCAGCGCCGTGACGTGCTCTGACTCCTCAGCGCCGAACTGCGTGGCATATGCGCGGGCCTGACCGCTGAGCGCCAGTTCCCTGCCCTTGACCGTGTAGAAGTCAGCCTCAAGGTACTCCAGGGTGAGAGCGAAGTTGAGGATTTCAACATCGCCTCCACCCGTTTCTGCGAGTGCCTGCGAGACGAACGGCGTGACCGCCGTTGCGCCATAGACCGCACCAGCGGCCAGTGCGCCGCGCAGGATGAAGCTCGCACGCGTCATGCCATGCACCTCGAATGCAGCCAGCTCGGGGTTGGCGAGATCGACTGCTCCCGTACGGGTGAGTGTTTTTTCAGACATTGCGTTCATGCTCCTTTTTCACCTGCAATCACGCTAGGAACGGCTTGACGGCCGCCAGCACGGTTGACATGTCCGCCGGCTTGGCAAAGGCGCCGTCCGGCGTGACCGACTTTTTGACCAGCGTCCCCAGCGTTGCCGCGTGGCGGGCCTCCACAGAGTGGATGGCCAGCGCGGAGGCCAGCACTTCGGGGCTCTGGATGTTGCCCGCCTGCCCCAGATAGGCGGCGGCGCCGAGGTTCTCGACCGTGTAGGCCAACTCAGCCACCTGCGTTGCACTGCTGATGGGGAACTTCGAGGCGGGTTCGGCCACCGGCATACCGCCGAGCTTCTGCACGGCGGCTTTCAGAGCCGCCACATGCGAGGCCTCCTGACGTGCGAAGTCACGCACGAGAGCACCCACCTTGCCCGTGAACAGGCCCGCTTCCACCACCTTGGCGTAGAAGGCCGTCTCCAGGTACTCCAGCGTCAGAGCGTAGTTGAGGATCGCCACATCGCCGCCGCTGGACGCGGTGCTCGCGGCGGTCGCTGTGCCGGCCGTGGTTCCGGCCGCGGTGGACGTCGATTTGCTGCTGCTTCCACATGCGGCCAACGCAAATGCGCCGAAGCTCGTCGCACCTGCGCTTCCGACCATCTTGAGGAACCGCTTGCGGTCGAAGTCGTCGCGCACCAGGCGCTCGACGATCCCGGCCGGCTGCTCCACGGACTCCTCAGTGGGTGGGCTTGTCATGCTTTTACCTCCACGTCGTTGATTTAGTGAACCTCTTGAGAGGGGTGCTTCAGAGAATGAAGCCGGTGCCCTTCACAGCGGCGAGCACCTTCGCTGCCGACAGCGGAGTGTCAAACGGGCCGTCCGGAGCGATGTCGTTGCCGGCCGGTTCGTTGAGCAGGCCGATCACGCTGGCGTGACGTGCCTCGATCGTGAGGATCGAAAGCGCAGCCTTGACGTAGGCGACGTTTTTGATGTTGGGCGCCTGACCGGAGTAGGCGTGAACGCCCGTGTTCTCGAGCACCTGTGCGGTCGTCATGAACATTTCCGCGCTGGTGTTTGCGCCTTTGAAGTCGAACTTCGGTTCAGCGACTGCCTTCGAGCCCAGTGCCTTCTTGAGGAAGGCCACGTGCGCGTTCTCGTCCTTGGTCACCACTTTCAGGAATGCCTGGCCCTGAGCGGTGAGCGGGAGGTTGGCGGCCGTTGCGCCGTTGTAGAACGCCGCCTCCAGGTACTCCAACGTGAGCGCGTAGTTGAGGATGCCGATGTCGCCGCGCCCGAACTTGGAAGGCGGGCGGCCGGCAGCGAGCGCGCTGGGGGCGAGTACTGACAGTAGTGCGCCGCCGCTCATCGCAGCACCGCCGGCGATACCGGCCTTCTTGATGAAGCCGAGGCGCGTGTCACCGGAAACCTCGTGTGCGGCTTCGCTTACAGCTCCATCTACGTCGATCTCGTCGAGGTTGATCGTATAGGTCATGTTTTGTCTCCCTTATGGGGTTGTCAGATCGGCTGCTGGGATTTCTCCTTGCTAAGCCGTTGCTGTGAGTCTTTACGTCCCCAGGTGGCCGGCGGATCACTGCGGAGGGGAGGTCGGCGCGGAATGATCCGTGGCGATGCGGCGTGCGTATATGACCTGATGTCACACTTTTCTCGCGTGTCCGTCCAGCGCTTGCGCCTGCGCGAGAGCGACGAAGGCAGTGCGGAGAAAGCGCCACGCGCGCTGCGCAATCGCGTGCTCGCGGGCGTGCGTTCGAGGCCGCGCAGTGCGCCATCGATCTCCGCCAAGGCCATGCTGATCGTCGGCGCTCTCGTGCT
>Ga0182030_10019991_pt1 | contig 12686 bp, 9 predicted proteins | sample 812S3MmetaG_FD_121299 | JGI IMG/M metagenome (GOLD analysis project Ga0182030, IMG submission 121299) | Permafrost microbial communities from Stordalen Mire, Sweden - 812S3M metaG (Illumina Assembly) | ecosystem: Environmental > Terrestrial > Soil > Wetlands > Permafrost | place: Sweden... | reverse complement strand
CGCCAGATACCAATCGCCGAACTCGGAGTACAGATCGTGCAGGTGGCGGGCCGCGGCGCGCGTGGCCTTTTCGGGATCCATGCGGTCGTCGGTGTACGGCGTCTGTTTCAAGCCGTACTCATTGCCGCGGAATTTCACAAATTGCCACATGCCGCCGGCAGCCATAGAGGACATCGCGCGCGCATAAAATCCCGACTCAGCTTGCGCCAGATGAATCAATTCCTGCGGCACGCCCTCCTCATCGAGGATGCGCATGATCATCGACCGGTATCGGCCCGACCGCTGGATGGCATCGACCACGGTGCGATGGCCGTGGCCGGAGAAGTACGTGATGTACGCCAGTACCGCATCGTTCACCATGAGCGGCAGCTGCGACGCGGTGGCCGCAACTTGCTCGCGCACTTTCACTTTCAGCCTGGGGTCGACCGGAAAGGTCATTTTGAGGATGTCTTCCAGCGGAGCCTGATCGAATTTGCCATCCTCGGTACGAACCGCCGCTCCCAGCCGCGCCAGATCGAAGCGGTGGATCACATCCACGATCTCATCCAGCTTGCGCCCGAACTCCTGGCGGTCGCCGGGATCCTGAGAGGACGCAGCGAACATCAGATCGACTGCGGTATCGAATTCCCTCCGTGCGTTGGCGAGGTCGTCCGCCTGGTAGAGTACCTTGCCGTGCTGCAGCCGCAAGTAGGCCTGCTGGACGAGCATCTCGGCATTGGCGTGCTCCTCGGAAAACTCGAAAGTCTGGTGGAGAACCTGGGTGATGGCGAACACCGTCTTGGGAGTTGGAAGCTCAGGCGGCTCGGGCAGGACGGGCGCAGTCACGGTCCGGTGAGATGTGGGAGCAAACGGCGGGTGGACTTTCGCCGTCTGGGAGGTGTAGCTGCATCCGGCGGCCAACAACGCGGCCACCGTCACGCAATGGATGCCGAAGGTCTTGGGACGACCCACTATGAATTGCCTCGAACCATCGATAATAAAACCTTAGGGGCAAACGGGCGGTACTGCAACCCATCAAAGGCTACAACACCATTATCGCCCGATGCAAGTTAGACGTCGGTTAAGCCGGGGCGTCGCCCCGGAAATCCCTTCGGGATTTGGAATACAGAAGTCAGGAGTCAGAAGGAAAGGCTGGCACCGTTAAAGTCGGGTCTGCTTGCCGTCCCTCCAAGGTCTGTTTCATTCCGGCTTCGCCGGGGTCCCTCAGGATTTGGGAATACAGAAGTCAGGAGGAAAGACTGGGGCCGCAAAGGTGAGTCGGGCGGCCGTCCCTCCAACGGTCTGTTTCATTCCGGCTTCGCCGGGTTCCCCCCAGGACTTGGGAAGTCGGGGGTATGCCGAATTCAGCCTGCGGAGGGCTACAGCCATGGGGCCGTACGGAAGCCCGAAGAATTCACCGCCTATCGAAAACGGCGGCCTGAAAGGCCGCCTGCAGGCAAGATTGCCTGCCAGACAAAAAGCTAACGCCCAGAGGCGAGCGTTTACTCCTCTTCTTCTTCCTCTCCTGTCTTGGCCGCCTTGGCAGCGGCGATGATCTTGTCGGCCTGCAATTGCGGCACGTAGTCGTAATGGTCGAACTCCATGCTGAAGGTGGCCCGGCCCTGCGTCATGGCGGTGAGGTCGTTCTGATAGCTCAGCATTTCCGCCATGGGCACTACGGCGCGGACGAACTGCGTGCTGCCCTTGGTCTCCATGCCGGAGATGCGTCCGCGGCGGCCGTTGAGATCGCCCATCAGGTCGCCCGCGTACTCCACCGGCGCCTGGATTTCCACGTTCATCACGGGCTCAAGGAGCGCCGGCTTGGCTTCCAGCATGGCCGCCTTGAAGGCCTTGCGCGCCGCCAGCTTGAACGCCAATTCCGAAGAATCGACGTCATGATACGAGCCGTCGTACACCGTGACCTTGAAATCCACCATGGGGAAGCCGGCGAGATATCCCTTTTCGGCCGCATCCACGATGCCTTTTTCCACCGCCGGAATGAAATTCTTGGGGATCGACCCACCGAAGATCTCGTTGGCGAACTGGAACTTCTCGCCACGCGCCAGCGGCTCCATCTTGATCCAGCAATCACCGAACTGGCCGTGTCCGCCAGTCTGCTTCTTATGCCGCCCCTGGACGTCGGCCTTCCCGCGAATGGTCTCGCGATAGGGGATTTTCGGCGTTTTCAGGGTGACATCCACACCGTAGCGCTTCTTCATGCGGCTGACCACGATTTCCACATGCTGCTGGCCGGTGCCGGCGAGCAGAAACTCGCGCGTCTGCGGATCGCGGTAGAAGCGCAGCGACTGGTCCTCTTCGAGAATCTTGTGGACCGCCTGGCCCATGCGGTCTTCATCGTTGCGCGACTTAGCTTCGATGGCAAAGGCGATGGACGGCTCCGGCAACTTCACTGGCGGATAGGTCACATTCGACCCTTTTTCCTCCAGGGTGTCGCCGGTAAGGGTGTCCTTCAGTTTCGCCACGGCGCCGATATCGCCGGCCTGGATTTCGGGCACCGGCTGCAGCGTCTTCCCCTGCGGACTGGCGATGTGCGCCAGCCGCTCCGTGCTGCTATGGGTAACGTTGAGCAGGTTGGCGTCGTTCTTGACCGTTCCGGTGATCACCTTGAAGTAGGTGATGCGGCCCGAGAAGGGGTCGGCGGTAGTCTTAAAGACGAATGCCGACGCCGGGCCAGTGCTGGAGATTTTCTGCACGCCTTCCTTGCCGCCGATCACCGCCGCCATGCCTTCGCGCTCGGTGGGCGCGGGCAGGTTATCCACGATGAAGTTGAGTAGCAGGTCGGTGCCGATATTGTGAAGGCTGGAGGCGCAAAAGACCGGGAAAATCCGCATCTCGGCGACGCCCTGCTTCAGCCCGGCGAGGATCTGCTCGATTTCGAGCGTCCCTTTGTCGAAGAACTGCTCCATGAGGGCGTCATTGCCCTCGGCGACCATCTCGACGAGCGCTTCGTGAGCATGCTGGGCGGCCTCCGCGAGGTTGGCGGGGATATCGCTCTCTTTGCCTTTGCCGTCGCCATCGGGCGTGTAGGTGAAGGCCTTCATGCAGACCAGGTCGACCACACCTTTGAAGTCACGCTCGGCGCCGATGGGAATCTGGATGGGTACGGCGGCGCGTCCGAAGTTTTCCTGGATGTTGGCGAGGGCGCGCTCAAAATCGGCGCGCTCGCGGTCGAGTTTGTTTATGACGATGGCGCGGGGAAGCTTGCAATCGTTGGCAAAGCCCCAGACCTTTTCGGTCTGCACTTCGACGCCGGCCACGCCATCCACCAGCACCAGGGCGGAATCGGCAGCGGCGAGGGCCGCGCGGGTGTCGTTGATAAAGATGTTGTAGCCGGGGGTGTCGAGGATGTTGATTTTGGCTTTTTTCCACTCGGCAATGGCAATGGCGGTGGAGATGGTGATTTTGCGGGCGATTTCCTCGTCGTCAAAATCGGTGATGGTGTTGCCTTCGTCGACGCGGAGAAGGCGGTTGCTGGCTCCAGAGGTAAAAAGCAATCCGGCGGTGAGAGTGGTCTTTCCGGAATCGCCATGGCCCACCACCCCGACGTTCCGAATGTCTTTGCTGTCGTATACTTTCACGGGATACGCTCCAGGATTAAAACGGAATAGTAACACGCGGGGGCTGGGGGTGGGGTGGACGGACGCGTGTTGCGGCGTACGGGCCGAGGAAACGCCCTCTGCTCGACGGACGGGTCCGGGCCGTGTGTTGTCTCCCCGGCTACCTGGCTTGGCTTCGCAAGTATAATCGATTTCACCGAACGAACCCACCGCTTGAGGATAAAGGTAATTGGATCAAGAGCTTGTTGGGAAAGGCAACCCCACCGACGAACCCACCGGCGAACCCACTTGGGTATCGCTTCCTTCCCCCGGCCCAGAATGGCATATGAGGTCGGGGCTGGGTTAGTGTTTCCGGCGAAATGGCTGAAAGGAGAGGAAATAGAATTGCAAAAACGCGGAACGTCCGTTGAGAGGGTGGGGCTGTGGAACGGAACGCGACGCCTCGTGCAATGAGGTTCTGAAGAGCGTGGACGCGATATCGAAGCGTTCACGCGATCGTCTCATTAGTCCGGCAGGTTGTCCCTCTGCAAGGTCGTGTGCTGGCGGTGCCGGCTGTCATTCCGCCAGGCAGGATCGTGGTAGTTGCGCCACGACCTTCGGTCTTAACTTGCGGAGAGCGCGATCTCGAGGCACCGCCGACCGTCCCGGCATTAATCCTATATGACAGGCGCGAGACAGGATATGACAGGCGCGAGACAAGACCTCTGGCGAACGGCGAAGAGGCATTCTCAAAGACCCGGAGGCTCGTCCCCGTCGAAGTGCGGATCGTAGCCGAGAAAGACCAGGCATTCCAACCTTTCGGCCTCGACGAGCACTTCGGCTGGTATCCGTTTTCGTTCGACCCGAAGATAGGCGACGAGACCGTGAACAGCCGCGATAACGGCGCGGTGAATCATCTCGTCGCTTGCGGTCTTCTCGACATAGCGGCGGGCCGCTTCGGCAAATAGTCGGAACTCACGGGTCGGGTACTTCCTTCGATCTCCAGCGAGCGCCTGTTCGAACTCAGAGTGGCGATCTGCAACGGAGGACGCCAGCCGATCTTTTTCCGTGTCGCCCATGCCTGCTATGAAAGATTCTACAGCGGCAGTGAGCGAAAGAGCTTTGCAAATCAGGGTTCCAGCGTCTTGCTTCACGGATTCGGGCGAAAATCGGACCTCGGGAAATCCCGGCCAACGCCCGGCATCGCACACGACACGACGGCGAGATCTCTGAGAAGGGGACTGCCTGGGCGTTAGGGGATAGCGCCATTCCTCGGCACGACACCAGCTGTCTCCCAGCTCGGATCGGCGGAGCCAAGCCGACTTACGGGGAGTAATGCGTACCCGGCGGCCGGCTCGACTGCGAGTCTGCCCGCAAGTCAGGCATCTCCTCTTGGGCCACTTTGCGAAGGGCCGCCAGACCATGTTGAGCGGTGTGCCAAATCAAAGCCTCATCCACCGCTTCATATTCGTGCCGATAGACGTTCCCGGCGGCTGCGACAGCCGCCCAATCGATCTCCGGATGTCGGCGGAGCAGATCATCGGGAAGGCGCCGCGAGGCTTCCGAGATGATCTCCAGTGCTCGCACTACCGCGTAAACCGTCTTCCGGTCAGACCGAAAAGCGGAAAATCAAGATCCGCGGTAAAGCCTTGGATCGCATCGATGTTGTCAATGATGTCGGCCAGCCGCTGAGCGGGATTTTCAGAAGGCATGAACCGCGTCGTGCAAAATATTTGCCCGGAGCAAAGGCTTCAGGGTACGCCGATTTACGACGTCGCTGGAACCCTCGAGGAGTTGGTTGATGTACAGTTTCGTCCTGGCGTACTCAAAGAGGCCCATCGGCATGTTCTCGTCGAGATCCACGAGCACATCGATGTCACTTTCGGGGCCAGCTTCGCCCCGTGCCACCGAACCGAATACTGCAGCATGAGCAACTCCAAGCCGCCGCAGGTCCGCCTCGTGCGCCCGGAGTGTGTCGAGAACGTGTTGGAGATCCGATCTCATAGCCCCTCATCAGTTTACCAGACCGTTACTTGCGTCGACGCTCTTGCGGAAGTGAGATGGAGCAGGGTACGCGCAGGCCCGGGAGGCGGCTCGCGAGTCCGCCTGACGCAAGCCGACTTGTGGGGACTAATCGGGCTGCGGACCCCAGATGAGCGCTTCATCGTCGGCCGGTGATATCCTCGAAGCATGACACCCCGCATCGTGATCGAGCCCGGCAAACGCTCCGGCCAGCCGTGTATCCGCGGGCTCCGGATCACGGTATGGGACGTATTAAATTGGCTCGCCGCCGGCATGACAGAACGGCAAATCCTTGATGACTACCCGGAGTTGGAGCCGGATGACTTCCGGGCGGTCTATGAATTTGCCGCGAGACTCGGTAGGCGTGTTGCTCTGTGAAGCTGCTGTTCGACGAGAACCTCTCGCGCAAGCTCGTCGTCCGCCTCGCAGAGTTGTACCCGGAGTCGGCCCACGTTGTCGAGTTTGGCCTGCTCGAAAGCGCGGATCGAGAAATCTGGGAGTTTGCCAAGGCCAGGGATTTCGTCATCGTGAGCACCGACTCCGACTTCTACGAACTCGCCACAACAATAGGGCCGCCACCCAAAGTGGTGTGGCTCCGGCGCTGGACGCACCCGACACGGGATGCCGAACGGGTATTGCGCCGCGACGCGATTCGCATCACGGAGTTCTTGGCCGATCCGGAACTTGGCGTGCTAGTCCTGGATCGTGACTGACGGCTCTTGGGACGGCTCGTGCGGGGTCGCAAGTGGACTTGTTGGGAGTAATCCGTCTATACTTCCCCCAACGCCGTTTCGGGCCAATCAAATCGCTGGCGAGGAGCCCTGCCAGACCAGAGGGACAGGGCTGCGGTCACGTTCGTTTAGAATAAAATCGTGCAACCATCCTTGGAGCCGGGGGAAGTTATCGCCGTTGGCCACTCGACTGATCTCTCCGGCCTAAAGCAGCTCTTGCTGCTGGTTGATCGCATTGCCGTGATTCACGATCCAGCGAATGACTGGGATTGCCGGGCGAAGTCCCCAGCTTTCGCGGCTGACTTGGACTGGCTCGAAGAAAGGGGGCTTGTTTTTCGTGTCAATGAAACCGCGAAGATGAATACCGGTATCGAGCGGTTGGAATGGAAAGACGACCGCATCGTGATCGTCCCAAGCCTGGAGCCGGGCATGATTGGGTTCCAACTAGGGCAGCGAAACTCGAGGGACGCTATTGTCTCTCCAAAACTGCCGTTTACCTCCCGGGATTTGATACAAGTAGTGCTGGACGTGGCCTGCCGACTTGAATGCGCTGCACTCCGTAACTCCTGGAACATCGACGCAGTTGCCGTTACAGCGCCCAATAGACATTTGAAGGCCCAGCCCGATCGCAGTATCCAGCGCGGTTTCGTCGAAAGGTTGCTAATCCGCAAACTTCCAACGCCTGATGACGCCACATCCCTCGATCGCATCATCGAGTTTCGTGAAGATCTCCAGTCCAAAACGAGCTTGGCTGGACTCCGCCGCTGGATGTCGGGTGTGGGAAAATCCGATCTGTCGCCGGTTGAGCTTGCTCAGGAACTCGAATGGCTGCTGCGCCAATACGAAGAGCACATGAGGCTGCACGAGGTCAAGATCAGAAAGGGTTCGATACAGACCTTCATCACGCTCGCCGGGGAGGTAGCCGAAAACCTCCTTAAGATCAAGTGGGGGAAAGTCGCTCAGTCGCTGTTCCTGATCTCGCAGAGAAGGATCGCCCTCCTCGAAGCCGAAATGGGCGCGCCCGGCAGGAGTTTATCGTATGTGGTGAGGGCCCGCCGGACGTTCGGGCAACCAGAGTAATATCAGGGCCACGAGGCGGCACAGGCCGATTTGAAATGCTTGTCGAAAGTCCTGCTCGTACAGAGGTCGCCGAGCGCACAAGAAGTCCGGTTGGGGGACCCCGACGTGATCACGCGTCGGCTAGATCAATTCCGTCGTTCACCGCGTTCCGCAACTTCTGCTTGCAGCCGAGATATCGCTCGGTCGTCTGCACCGAGGCATGCCCGAGCAGAAACTGAATCTGCTCCAGTTCTCCTCCGGCCACGTGACAGAGCCTCGCGCAACTCCGACGAAGGTCATGAGGAGCGAGGTGCGCGATTCCAGCGCCCCGCGCAGCCCCCTTCACCACGTGCCATATGGCTTTGGGGGTGATGTGGTCACCCCAGACTGCGCCGGTTCTGCCAACAGCACGAAAGATGAAGCCAGTCGCGATTCCCGCCGCCTCCGTCCAGGCATCCACAGCCCGTTTGACCCAGGCCGGCATCGGAACCGTCCGGATGTGCTTGCCCTTGCCAATTAGATCGGCCACAACCCAGTGCTCCTCGCGAATTTGAAGGTCACCAGCCTGTAGCCCAACCAACTCGGCGCGCCTGAGACCGCATCCGATGAGAACCGACAGGATGGCCCGATCCCGCTTCCCCCGCAGAGTATCCGGCAATGGTGAGCGCAGGAGCGATCGGCACTGTTCCGCCGTCAGCCAGTTCCCGATCCGGGTTCCCAGCCGCTTGGCGCCCTTCACCCGTCGAATGCCTGCCGCCAACTCGGGGCTCAAAAGACCGGAATCCGACGCCTCATACGCAAGCCGCCGCACAGCGGCGAGGCGGACGTTGATCGTCGACGGAGCGAGATTTTTCTGCTCGAGGTAGAACCGGTATCGCAGCACTACTGTTCGATTGAACGCCAGCCGCGGCTCCGAGCAGTACCAGCCGATGAATTCATCGATTGCGTGGCCGTACGATTCTTGAGAACTCGCCGCCGCGAGCGAATTCAGTACTGCGTTTTTGGACTGTTCCAGGTCGGGGAGCCGAAGTACCGTTTTCGGGTTTGGCCGCTTCTTTGTCTTCTGCCGACGTGCCATACTGGCGGCCTCCTAAGCCGCGCGTTCAGTATGGCTGGATGCGCCTGCCTTTGAGGTGACGCGAAGGCGTTTCTGAGGAGTCTGCGTCGACCGCCATTCAACGAGTCGGCGACTTTTCGCCCGTGTGGTGGCCAACACGATAGTGCTAAGCAGGGCCAGGCGCTATTCTGATTTCCAGCGGGACAGGAATGTAGGCAAACAGATCGAGGGGGCACGCTCGCAGAGACTTGGCTGACGCTCCAACCACTAGGTTCCGCATGGAGAGATGCCGTTGCGCAGGAACACTGGACGAGCCCGGCGCCGAGCAAATAAGGTTGATGGCTTCCATCGCATAACCCACCGTTATTTGCACGGATCAGCAGGCCGTCGCGTGTGCTTGGCCCCTAACAAACTCTACTTCAGTTAGAATTAACTGCGATGATCGATCCAGACGTAGCGCTCAAGGCAGCAGCTTTGCTCCGAGAAAGACCGAAGGCCCGAAGGACACTTTTGTTCACATCGGGCGGTGTGTTGGTAGCCGTCACCATTTTCTGGCTCGTGGCGCTCAGCCGCGTGATCCCGACCTTGTACGCCTTTAGCGAATTTTTCATCCCAGCCTTCCTGATCCCCGGCGTGCTCTTTCTTACCGCCGCCCTCGCATACCTTCCCGGTCAGGACTCTGAACTTGGGCCGATACGAAAGGAACGCGAGAGAATCCAGGAACGAATTGAGAAAGAGAACCGCGTGGGCGTGCTGGACACGATCCAATTGAGCCTGAATCAACTCACCGAGTACTACACGATCAACAAAGGGCAGGCCCGGCGCAGCTTCAATTTCAGCGTGGTCGCGATTTCGCTTGGGCTCCTCACTCTCATCGGTGGGATTTGGCTTTTCTATTTCTCCTCAAACCGCAATACTCAGCTAGCGACGCTGTCTTCGATATCAGGACTATTCATTCAGTTCATCGGCGGAGCGAACTTCTATATCTACAACAAGAGCATATCTCAATTGAACATGTTCTACGCGGAGTTGGTTCGCACTCAGAACACTATGCTTGCCATCGAGCTTGCGGACCAAATTGCGCCCGAGCGTCGCGATATCGTGAAAGAACGGTTGATCGACCGAATCATGATGATTGAGCCAGTAACAAGCGCTGCCGGGCTTGATAGGACTGGCCCGAAGGCCAAGGTGAAGACGACGAAGCCAAAATCGCCCCCCGAACCGCCGATGGCTGCCGGCCAGGCAGCGGGCTGAAGCATTCTCTAATTGTTGAGCCCGACAACAGATTGGCCGTTCACCCAAAGTCCCCGTTTGTTGAAACGTCGGCTTCATCCATTTGGACCGATCACGCCCAAACTGTTGAGGTGCCGGCCACCCATTCCAGTTGCGATGCCGACTTCTCGGTAATCCAGCCGGCCTTCCCCGAAGGCCGTTTCCAGCCAATCGAGGTCACCGGGCGGCGGGATCGGTCTGAGCTTTGTACGAGTTCGCCGGCGATACGTTCACTCGGCCGTCAATACTGTCGACTCGGCTCTGTCTTGCCTTTCTCTCAGGCCAGTTCTGAGGGCTAAGCGCCAATGCCAATGCCAATTGGTATGGCGGGATTATACTCGAAGGGTATCGTGCCGCAAATATGTGCCGTGCCCCATACTCGTCAAGTGACGAAATCCTTGTGCGTCCATCGGACCCAGCGTCCACGGCCGTCGCTGCTGATGCCCCAACATCCCGACTCGATCATTGTCTCCTTGGCGGGCGAAAAGGGAGCGGTCACCGATGATTCGATACCGGCTTGACGATCTCGGCTGTGTACAGTTTGAGTGGCTTATCCAGTCGCTCCTCAAAACCGAACTGAGCCTCGCGATCGAATCTTGGGGAGGACGCGGCGACATGGGGCGGGATGCCTTTTATGACGGCGCTCTTCCATTTCCCCTTCGGCAAACGCCTAGCAACGGGCCGTTTCTCTTTCAGATGAAGTTCGTGGAGAACGCCAACGCGGCAGGCGCTAGGCCGGACAATGCGCTTATAGATTCAGTGCAGAAGGAAGGTATCAAAATCAGGGAACGGCTGGCTTCAAAATCCAGGAAGACCAGAGCGGAGTGGGCGCGTGTTCAGCATTATGTCCTGTATACGAATGCTCCCGTGCGGCCTGCCGTGAGGATTAAGATTCAGGACACGCTTCAGAGGTACCTGCCTAAATTAATGGTCCACTCATTTGGATCTGCCGATGTCTGTGACCTTCTTGATAAACATACGTCAGTGAGAAGGTCCTTTCCTCAGATCTTAGGGCTTCGAGATCTCGACGAACTGCTTCAACGTGCTGTCGACAGGAAGAATATCGAGTTCACTCGTCGCGTGTTGGACCAGGCCCGCGACGTGAGCGCCGTCTTTGTCCCGACTGCCGCCTACCTCCGCACTTGGGAGGTTCTTCGCGACCACTCCTTCGCTGTTTTGGAAGGCCCTCCTGAGATGGGCAAAACAGCCGTAGCCTGGATAGTAGCGTTGAGCCAAATATCCGCCGGGTGGGATGCTATCGTTTGCAGCGAGCCTGGAGATTTCTTCGCCAGGCTCGACGAGACTCGGAACCAGATATTCATCGCAGATGATGCATTCGGAAGGACCGAGTATGACCCGGGACGTGGACTGAAGTGGGAGAGCCAGATGGCCCCGATTCTCGGCGCGCTTGACTCGAAACACTGGCTGCTGTGGACCAGCCGAAAGCACATTCTCGAAAGAGCTTTGCGTGCCATGGATCTTCAGCTCCGATCACGGCGTTTTCCGGACCCTGCTGCGGTTCTCGTGGATGCAAGTCTACTTTCCGTCAGGGAGAAAGCTCTAATGCTTTACCGTCACGCGCGCGCGGCTCACCTTGACGACGGTCACCGTGCGCTGGTTCGATCCAATGCATACGTGATTGTCCATGACCCAAACTTCACTCCGGAGAGGATTCGTCGTTTTGTCACTGAGGCGCTGCCGGCCCTGCACGTCAACCTGAAGTCGCCTAACGAACTCATGGCAGGAATTCGCGAGGCGATACGAAACCCAACAGAGCGAATGCGAAAGGCGTTTCGATCGCTTCCGAATTCGCACAAGTGGTTTCTGATATCCCTGCTTGAAGTGGGCGACGATAAAGCTCTCCTGACGGTATTCCGTGTATATGCCGAGCATTGCCCAAACGCAGAACGGCGCCCCTCCGAGGAAGTATTCGAGGAGCTTAGGGAGTCTTTCGTAAAGGGAATAACGTACGTGGATTGGATGCACCCAAGCTACCGCGATCTCGTGATTGAAGAATTGAGTAACGATCAGACGTTGAAGATTGCATTCCTCGATAAGATGGGCCTTCCCGGAATCAAGCTTGCCGTTTCCGATACAGGCGGAGCTTTAGGAAAAAGGTCTCTTCCATTAATGACCTTTGACGAGGCGTGGCAGTCACTGGCCGACCGGTGTCTTTCGATCGTGCGGAGCGGGGACACCTCCGAGACCACCGAATTGCTGCTTGCACTCGAAAGTGCCGCCAATTCTGCCGCATCACCAAAGACCGCTCGACAACTGAGTGAGGTCCTGTCTGCCGTTTGCCTTGCGGCATGCAAAACGTGGGATAGCGAGCGGACTGTCCTATCGCACGAGCAACTCCGAATCTATGGAAGCGCGTCTATCCGCGTAAAGCCTCTGCCCCCTGTTCCCAAGCTCGAACAGTCGTGGGTTGCGACAGATCAGAGGCTAATAAGGGCACTCAAAACTGGTACGTCTCTCGTATTTGAACAAGAGATCCTCGCAGGCTGGGTCCAGATGTGTTTTGCCATCACTGAAACCGAACCCCGGTTTCTGGCCCAACTCGGATTCTCTGCCAAGTTGAAGGAATTGATTCCCAGGGTGCTGGGGCAGATCAGCGATGAGGTCAGGTCAATTGAAACCTTCGGGGAATATGATACGCTCGACCACACCGCATACTGCCTTTCCGCCCTCGCGGATGTCCTCTGGGACCTGCGCAGAATCGCTCCAGGGCAAACAAAAGCCGTCCGAAGGGTAATCGATCAGGTGCGCGCGATGCGGGGACTCGTGGCAGACGCAGCCGGGGAGGTGGCTCCTCCCGACGAGAAGGATGACGATCCAGATCAGTTTGACGCTGAGTCCGATTTCGATATTGATGCCCTCTTTGAGGACCTGTGACCGTGTGACGCGCTCGGAGAGAGCGGCTCAACCCGGCTATCGCGCACCAATTATAATAGCGCCCGAACGAAACCGGGGCATCATGATTGGCCATATGTCGCGTTGTGGGAAGCT
>Ga0182030_10019989_pt1 | contig 12688 bp, 16 predicted proteins | sample 812S3MmetaG_FD_121299 | JGI IMG/M metagenome (GOLD analysis project Ga0182030, IMG submission 121299) | Permafrost microbial communities from Stordalen Mire, Sweden - 812S3M metaG (Illumina Assembly) | ecosystem: Environmental > Terrestrial > Soil > Wetlands > Permafrost | place: Sweden... | reverse complement strand
TGCGCGCATCGGTTCTGGGAGCGAATGACGGCATTCTTTCAACTGCGAGCCTGGTTCTCGGAGTTGCCGCTGCGCATGCGAATCACCGTAGTGTATTGGTTGCCGGAGTGGCCGCCCTTGTGGTGTGAGATCTCAGGTCGGGTGGGCTTCCCACGCATGTCTGTGTTCCCATCGGAACTCATGCGAGCAACTCCGGTAGCGACTCTGCCGAAGTGCACAGTGCCATGCATGATCTCTTCGCATTTGCGAAACACACGTTTCATCAGCACAGGCGTGGGGTGGGTAGACTCCGGGGGTGTCCTTTATTGAACAGACTGCTCACACCTCGACCTGCGAGACTTTCCTCGGAGGACTTCAATATGAGCCTGGGAACGATTCTGGTTATTGTCTTGGTTGTGTTCCTACTTGGTGGCGGCGGTTGGTACTGGGGCCGCGGTCGCGCTTAACTTCACCTGGTTGGGACTTTGAAAATCAGCCCTGTCAAATACGGACTCTCCCCTTCGCGGACGGGCGAGAGTCCATGCGGGCAGCGTGAATTGCAGCTTCAATCGAGAAGGGCTCTATGAGTCTGTTCGACATCGTATTCGGTTGTTGGCACAAGCGGTGCAGCTTCCCCATCACCATCCGCGGCAAGTTGCGGCGCAGCACAACTGCAGCGTCCGTCACCGGGACTTACGTTGTTTGCCTCGATTGCGGCCGCGAGTTTCCATACGACTGGTCGCAGATGAAGATGCTCGCATCCAGGCCTCCTATTGGTTGGGCGCCAGAGCGGGCCACCATCATTCCCGGCCTCAAAGTGGCGTGAGACCGGTGCCGGGCGCTTCGCGGAGCCTCAACCTCCGCGTCCGGTCCGTCGAACGGTCTTGTTGTTTCCTGGGCGGGCAACGGAACTCCCGCTCCTTGAATTAAGCAATTCTCAACGATAAGGAGAAAACCGATGAGCACAGGTACGAAAGATGAGATCAAAGGCACGTTTCATGAAGTGAAAGGCGAAATTAAGAAGCAGGTAGGTAAGGTCACAAGCAATCCTGACCTGGAGGCTGAAGGCAAGGCCGAGCACCGGGCCGGCAAGGTCGAGAAAAAAGTCGGTCAGGTCAAGAAAGTGTTCGAGAAGTAGATGATGCGGGCACGGCCAAGAGTGTGCTCCTGCGTTCGGATCCGTTGACGCACCCCCGTTCCCAACTCAGAACGATAGGAGAGCTTCGGTACGTCAGCCTCGCGCTCACAGTTCAGTATTAGAGCGGGACACATCGATCAGCCCCACGAAGCCACCACTCCCTCGCACGAGCCCGCCCAATTGTCCAAGTGAACACCGCAAACACGAAGCACGGTTAACAACTTACCAACGACTGAAACAAAGGCAAAGGAGAAGCAAAATGTCGGACCAAGAAAATCGCAAGCTACAGCACACCGATCCGCCGAAGCCTGAGGAGAAGAAGCCTGTAACCCAGCCGAACGTGCCGGCGCCCCCGAAACAGGAGATCCCGGTCGCACAGCCCAAGACTCCGCAGCCGGCGCAAGAGAAACACGATGAAGCGAAGAAGAAACCGGCTTAGGCTGCAGTGGGTCTAGGTCACTGAATTGGAAGGATCAGGGCGGTTCGGTTACATGGAGCCGTCCTGATCAACGTCAACGAGATGTGGCCGTCGAGAAATTCATGGTTCGGCAAGTCTCGCCCTGACAAGTTCGTCCACTGAATAACGTGGAATGAAAGTGAAGTGTCATATGAAGAACTACGGAATTGCATTGTTGACGTTATCAATGGCAACCTTCGCGTTCGCTGGTCCGGGGCAGCAAGACGCCCCTGCGCGCTTACAAGCGGCCGCCCTGGTCATGAACGAGATAATGGCGGCGCCCGATAAAGGCATCCCGGAAGAAGTGCTGCATGGCGCCAAGTGCATCGCTGTAGTGCCGGACATGGCGAAGGGCGCATTCATCGTCGGCGGAGAGCATGGTCGCGGTGTGGTTACCTGCCGCACTGCCCACGGCTGGAGTGCGCCGGCATTCATTTCGATTGGTGGGGGCAATTTTGGCTTCCAGGCTGGCGGCCAGTCAGTCGATCTCGTCATCTTGTTCATGAATGACAAGGGTGTGCAGGGACTGCTCTCGAGTAAGTTCGAACTCAGCGGCGAGGCATCAGCCACCGCGGGTCCGGTCGGAAGGCATGCCTCGGCAGGCACCGACTGGAAGATGAACACGGAGGCTTTGAGCTACTCGCGTACCAAAGGCCTGTTTGCTGGAGTCGCAGTCGATGGCGCCGTGATCCAGCAGGACAATGACTCGACAGTTGCGTTCTACGGCAAGAATGTTTCTTTCCGTAAAACGCTATCAGGTGACGTGCACGCTCCAGCGGGCAGCGACCCGTTTCTCGCGGCGGTAAGGGCTGCCGTCAACAAGGCGAACCAGCACGAAGCTGCCGAAAAGAAGTAGTTTGAGTTTGAGTTAGCCTTTGCGCCTGCCGAATTGCGCATGCCGGCAATCGCACGTTGCGGCGTCGCTCGGGGATGGCCTCGATCAGTTTTGGATCGGGAGGATGCGGCATGGGCCTTTTTAGAAGCCGCAAGGATCAAGCGGACTTCGAGACGAAGCGAAGTGAGGGACGATTCGGCTTGCTCGGATTCAGGTAACGGAGGTCCCGGCTCAAGCCTAAGCACGGTCCAACTGCTCAATGTCAATCTTCGATCAGCATACGGCCAGGGTGCTGGCCACAATTTGCGCTTTTGTCGCCATCGGGGCCTTTCTCTACGGGGTTCGTCACACCCTCGTCGTTATTCTCTTCGCGGTTCTTTTTGCCTACTTGTTAGAACCGGTTGTCTACCGAATCGAACGGTCAAGTCTTGCAAGAGGCTCTCGATGGCTCGCAATCCTGGAAACCTATTTGGCGATTGGTGCGATTCTCGCGGTGTTCGGCATCCTGTTCGGATCGAAGCTGGTGGAGGATACTCGGCTGCTAAGCCAGTCGCTGCCCGGATTGCTGGAGAAAGTTACAACCGGAAAGATCGTTTGGCAATTTGGTAATCGCTATGGCTGGAGCTACGACACTCAGCTCAAAACCGAGCAGTTTATTGCGGCCCATCAGGCTGAGATTCTCGCTTGGAGTGGTGAGGCAGGCACAGCGGTTGCGAAATCCTTGCAGAGTGTCATTTGGGTTGTTCTGATCCCCGTTCTTGCTGTCTTTTTCTTGCGCGACGGACGGCAGTTCTCCGCAACCTTGCTGCACACCTTTAGCGAGCTCAACCAGCGGCGATTTCTGCGCTTGATCATGACCGACCTTGACGTGATGCTGGCTCATTTCATTCGCGCGCAGCTGATACTCGCCGGCATATCGCTGGTAGCGTACAGCGCGGTGTTGTCGGTGCTGCGGTTTCCGTACGCGCTGGTACTGGGATTCGCTGCCGGAGCTATGGAGTTCATTCCCGTCGTTGGTCCGCTGGTGGCTGCGCTGGTGATCGTCTTTGTAGGATTTCTGACTGCTTATCCTCATTTGTGGGCGCTGATCCTGTTCTTTGCCGTTTGGCGGGTGGTGCAGGATTACTTCGTATCTCCGCGAGTGATGGGTGGGACGCTAAAAGTGCACCCTCTGGCGGCAATCGCGGCTGTGCTGATGGGAGCAGAACTCGGCGGAGTTCTGGGCGTTTATCTTTCGATCCCGGTCGTGGCTACCATCCGCATTGTCTGGGTGCGTTGGCAGAAATACTCCGCGGTCATTGCGACAGCGGATTCGCAAGGAGACATCCCGGAGTCAAACGTTAAGTAAGGCGCTTCGCGATTGAACTTTCGCGTGTAAAGCGGGGGTGGCTCCATTCCAACTAGTCGCGGTTGTAAGGGACCACCCCAAAAAGGCCACGAGCTTGCGGCACGAAGCCTTCTGGAATCAGCAACTCACCTTGACGTTGGTCTCGCCCCGCTGTCGCATCAGCGGAACTTTGGATAACGTCGGCTAGCCTTGTTGCGGCTAGCCATCGCCGTTCAGCCTGCGCTTTTAGTTCCAATAGGGCTTGGCGCCGTAATACGTGTAGACCTTGGCGCCCCAGGCGCGGTCAGTCATGTTCGGCCAGTGCTCCTTGTCGAAACCGGGAGCGGCCTTGAGCAATTCCTTGTCGACATTCAGAATGAACCGATGTTCAACCGTGTCGACCTTAAGGGAACTCCATGGAATGGCAAATAACTTATCGCCCATGCCCAGGAACCCGCCGAACGAAAGAACCGCGTAAGCGACGCGGCCTGACTCCAGGTCGATCATCAGATGTTCGATCTTTCCGAGATCTTCTTTTTGAAAATTTACGACCTTATCGCCCGTCAAGGTGTCGGCCGCGATTACTGTCGGTGTTCTTTCCATTGTTGCTGTCATGGTGTCTCCTCTATCTCTGCGTATTCACATTTGTGAATTCCGGGTATTACCCAACTAGATATAGGCCACCGAGAATCCCAAGTCCGGTCAAAATTGAACATCCGGCCCGTGCCTTTTTCCAGAATTCCCGTTTTGGCTTTCTAGCTAGCGTTGGCGACATTTCCAACCGCCTCCGTAGCCGAGGCTTTCGGCCAGCCTAAGAAAGGGTCATCGCGGATTTGTGCTGTAAGTTTTCGCCTTCTCTCCGAAATCTGACAAGTGCCATAAAGTCGTGCGTTGCCCGATAGCCGGTGACAATTGTCACTGACTTGCAGGACAGTAACGACAATATAATTGCAAGTGTACGGATGTGTGTCTGTGCATCGCGCAACTCTTCAGAGTCGGCCTTCCACTTTCCTACTTTGCATTGCGCCGTTACCGATGCAGGAGGTCCACCATGAGACATAAAACTGCAAGTGATTCAAAAGCGAAACCCGACGAGCGCTCGCTCGACTCAACCGAAGAGTTAATTCGAGTGCGTGCGTATCAGCTTTACGAGGAACGGCGCTGTGAAGGCGGTCACGACCTCGATGATTGGCTCCGAGCGGAGGCCGAAATAACCGGGAAGAAACTCGCTACTGCAGCAGAAGCAGAGGCTACGGAAGACGGGGGATTACGGCGGCGGTAGCGTAAACGAGCCTGTTGCTCACTTTCGTCGATTTCATAGAGCAGTGTCAGATCCGGGCGATATCTGGCCAGGGTTTCAATGAAACAGGAGACTTCCTGGCTGGAAGCGTAGAGAACACGATAGTAGCTTCCGGGTCATCAAACCGATTTCCGAATGTCCCATCGGCTGACGCTCTCGACCAATCCGGCGGGCGCCAGGCATCGGGCTGTCGTCCAATGCGGTAGATCGGTTGCGGAGGGGTTTTCGTTTCTAGCGCCATGGCTCGCTAACCTCCGGAGATGAATGCCCTCGCAGCGGCAAGGACCTCCGGAGCGATTACTTCGAGGTCGCCCTCACGTAAGAGTCTTAACGGCACCCGGTCTCCCAACTCCGGGTTGACACCTGTCAGCCAAGCCTGCACCACGTTCGGTGGGTCATGGTCGAGCAATGTGCGAACGACCTGAAACGTCAGCCGCAGCCGTGGTTCCGCATTCCCATAGGGTTCTTTCCCCTCCATCCACCTGTCCAAAGCACGTACGTCTTTCACGCCCGCCACATACGCGGTCAGCTTGCGGCCGATCGAATTGGCCAAGGACGCAACAAGGTCCGGAAAAGCCAGGCTCAGCGATTCACGGTATGCCTGCAGACCGGGACGAGGCTGCGTAGTGGTGGCCATTGCACCTCCAACAGAATCATGGCATAATCACTAACAATAGTCAATGTAATAACGTAACAATAGCACATAAAAACCGACTCCAACTAATTGACCGTGAGCGGATGCCCAGGGCGGGGTCGCTTAACGAGAACAGTCAAAGAGGATAAGCAGATCTAGGCGAACCCTTGAAATGCGTTCTCATCCTGAGTACAATTGTTCTCGGAATGAGTACATGCAACGGTCTCGGGGACCTTCTGTTCGGACGAACGCGGGGCGCTATCCTCGCCTTGCTCTATGGCAGGGCCGATCAATCATTCTATACACGCCAAATTGCACGCGAAGTAGATGCCAGCGTTGGTGCGGTTCAGCGGGAGCTTGAAAACCTCTCAAAAGTGGGACTTATCATTCGCAGTTCAGTGGGCAGTCAGGTTTTTTATCAGGCGAACCGAGACGCCCCCATATTTCGAGAGATGCAGGCCCTGGTGAACAAGACAATTGGCATCTTTAGCGCCTTGCAATTGGCATTGCGTCCTTTGGCGAAGCGAGTCCTGGTGGCATTTGTGTACGGGTCCGTCGCACGCGAGGAAGAAACGGCACAGAGTGATGTTGATCTAATGGTTGTTGGGAAGGCCACACTTGACGAGATCCTTTCACGGCTCGCTACAGTGGAGAAAAACATCGGCCGCCCTATCAACCCGACCGTGTATTCCGTCGAGGAATTCAAGTCGAAACTTGCGAGCGGGAATCATTTTTTGACCGCCGTGCTCAAAGGCCAAAAGGAATTTTTGCTAGGAGACGAGAATGAGCTTAGAAAAGTGGGTGGAGTACGGTTGGCTAAGGCGGGAGCCGACCAGCCCAGGTGAAATCAAGGATCTCTTGGGAATTGTGGAACGCAGCCTGGCGGATTCAAAGGTCGAAGCTGTTTCGACCGACCTTCGATTTATCGCTGCTTTCAACGCCGCGCTCTGCGTCGCGACGACAGCGCTCCGCGCCTCCGGTCTTCGCACCGTCACCCAAGCAGGCCACCACGTAAAAACAATCGAATCTCTGGAACTCACCATAAAGGCTAACCCGAAAGGTCATTCAAAGATTCAAGACCTTCAACAATAAGAGGAACAAATCGGTTTATGACGTTGCAGGTGCCGTGTCAGATCAGGAATTGGAAGCGATGGTGAAACTCGCAGAGGAACTCAAGAACAACACGCTGGCCTGGCTGCGAAACCTCCATCCGAAGCTACCTCTGCCCTAGCAGCAGAAGCCGGCCTGTTTTGGCGATTGTCGCGATCGACTTCCTGCAACATCTCCACGTCCAACAGACACGGATACGCTGGAAAAGTTACGTCTGAGTGCAACTAGCAGTTGCGTCAACTTTTCTTTTGCGTGGATGTAACCTTCACACAAAAACTCCTTCCAATAGCCGTGAAAGTTGAGTGCCCGCGGGTGCTCATCGGAATTCGAAAACCACTGAGGAGAAACCACCATGGTTCGCAAGATGAAGACAGCTTTGACACTCGTCGCACTGACGTTCGCATTCGGATTGCAGGTTTCGCTATACGCGCAGGACAGCATGAAGCATGAGGACAAAACCAAAACTCGGCTATCGACTCCTGTCATGGTCTTGATGCGACATGGGGATGCCAAGTATTCGGGTGGAATGGGTATCGCTCGTCAGACTTCACGGCATTCGCTCGGCAATATCACACAGAATGGTGACAATGGACACTGCATAACGAGGCGGACGGCGATCATTGTGGTGTACGCTCCTGCGCCTTCCGGGCCGTGGCCGCCACCTAAGTCGAGGGCAATCGAGGAATAATATGCCCACCGGCGCTGACTTCGTCGTTAGCCTGCAACCTCTTCATTACTGGCAGAAACGTCTCTCTCTGCCTGCTATAACCATTTCGTTATTAGTGATGGTGCTCGGCGTCCTATCGATGGGCACGACCGGCTGTGGCAGTTCGAGAACACCGCCCGGTGGGTCGTCAGTCGCCATCCCGCCACCAGTTTCGATGGTACTGAAGAAGGGCAATGTCTTCACGCCCGGTCCCCTGCCGCTCTCACCCAACTCGGCGGGGGAGGCGAACGACGTGCAGCCAGCCGGCGGCTCCAAGAAAGAAGTGAACCATCCCGACACGCCCAGCGTAGCCGAGACCTTGGATTCTCCGCCTAATCTGAAAGAGCATTCAAGAAATCAAAGGAAGTCTCATGCCTACAGTAGCTGAATACGTTGTTGATCGACTGGCCGATCTTGGGATCGATTGCGTTTTCGGGGTTCCGGGCGACTACTCATTTCCTTTTGACGATGCGATTGATGCCAATCCGCGGGTCAAGTGGGTGGTTTGCGCCAACGAGCTCAATGCGGCCTACGCAGCCGACGGCTATGCACGCATCAAAGGAGCTTCCATTCTTTCAACCACCTATGGCGTTGGAGAACTCAGTGCTTTGAACGGTGTCATGGGTGCCAAGGCACAGCGATTGCCGATTTTTCACATTGTGGGTGCACCCAGCACCCGGGTCCAGCGGCAAGGGCTGCTTGCCCATCACACGCTGGGCGATGGCGTGTTCAATCAATTTTCGACGCTTTCGGCAGCAGCCACTTGTGTCGTTGCCCGCCTGACACCCGATAACGCCATTGAGGAAACGGAACGCGTCATTCGGGAAGCCTTCCGGCAAAGTGCGCCCGCCTATATCAGCGTCCCCATGGATCTGGGGAAAATGCCGGTGATCGGCGCTGCGCCAACGAAAAAAGCGGCCATTTCGCAACTATCACGGGGGGCAAGTGTCGCCGCGGAACTGGACGCTGCCGTCCATGCTATTCTCGCGAAACTCAAAGAGGCAAAGTGCGTCGTGGCACTACCCACGATTTTCCTGAAAACTCTGGGGCTGACAACGCAGTGCACGGAGTTTCTGGACAAGGCCGACATCCCCTATGCCACAACGCCGATGGATAAGGGCATTTTGTCCGAAGCACACCAGAATTATTTGGGAATCTATGCCGGGCAAGGGTCAACCCCGCCCGCGTTGAAACAGGCCATTGAATCGGCAGATGTGGTGCTGGATATCGGTGGGGTTGTCCTTCTGGATTTCAATACGACGTTCTGGACCAGCACGATTGACCGTGATAGGCTGATAACGATTGGCGACACCTTTGTACGCATCGGTACAGAGTTGTTCACAGGAATACAGATTGGTGACGTCCTTCGCCGACTGGCTGCTGCGGCAACCAGGCTCAATGTTCAAAAGCCTGTTCTGGGCTATCCGTCGGTGCCGATTGCAGGAGATGCCGGAGACCCAATCAGTTCATCCGTCCTTTATCCGAGGCTGCAACAGATGCTGAGGCCCGGTGATGTTGTTGTTGCTGAAACCGGGACCTGTTTGACTTATATGACCCCTTGGAAGTTGCCAGAGGGAGTTGGTTTCCAGAGCCAGACCCTATGGGGTTCGATTGGCTGGGCGACGCCTGCCACGCTGGGTGTGAGCATGGCCAACCGCAGCGGACGTACGATTCTTGTGACCGGTGACGGATCGCATCAGCTGACCGCAAACGACATCGGGGTCATGGGCCGCTATGGTGTTAATCCGATCATTTTTGTTTTGAGCAACAGTATCTTCGGGGTCGAAGACGTGCTCAGCGAACTTGGACATACGTACGATGATTTGGCGAAGTGGAATTACCATCTGGTGCCGGAGGCGATGGGCTGCTCTCATTGGTTTACCGCTAGAGTGCGCACGATCGGAGAGTTAGAAGTGGCCATTCGAAAGGCCAACAACCTCGGTGCAGCTTCCTATATTGAGGTGATGATCCCTGCAGAAGAAAGTCAGCCCCTCCCCAAGCCGGTCCTCGAAACTCTTTACAAGACTGCTACGCCCAAGTCCGGGGATATGAAATGACAAAACTTTCACGCCGTACATTTCTAGGATCTTCTGCGTTAGGCGCGGCCGCGGTTGTAGGTTCTTCAATCAACGCCGTATCGTCGACTGTTTCACCAATCGTTATTCGAGATGTTGAGTCGCTGGAAGCTAAGAAACTTATAGCGTCAACGGCTGATTGGAATGACGGACTGGCTCATCCTATTCCATACAGAAATCCTCCCGGGATTGGGAAAGACAGGGCTATCGTTCTGGGCGGCGGATCCGAATACATGAGCTCATTTCTGGTGGGCTACTTCCATGCGATGTTGGGTAATGGGATTAATCTACGCCTGGCGGACATCGTGGTCGGCACTTCAGCGGGGGCGGTTCTGGGAAGCGCCTTATTAGGCAGCCGCTTGGATCTCTTCTCAACTGAATTCAATCTGCTGGCCGACTACCCGAGATTGATGGCCAAGTTTGTGCCTACACAGAAGTTTTCCCGGGACCAGGAGCGGGTGATTCAAATGGGCATCAATGCTAGGGATGGAAGCCCAGCAACCATCCAGGCTATTGGTCATGCCGCGATGGCGGCAAAGTCTATTCCAAGCGATAAGTTTGAGATGAACATGAAGGTGTTCTTAGGCTACCTGAAGGACATCCCTCCCAGGATGTACATCACCTCAATCGATTGCTATACCGCAGAGCGTTTAGTAATAGCGCCGGGTTCAGGCGTCCCTGTTGCAACCGCGTGTGCGGCTAGTGCCTCTGCGCCAGGAGTCACCGGACCGACCTGGGTTAAGGACCGGTTGTGCATGGATGGCAGTATCGGAGTTACAGAGACGCATTGCGATATTGTGGCCGGATCGAAGAGGGCATTGGTGGTTGCTCTAGCCGATTCGATCCAACAAGAGGAAGCTGGCCTCCGCCTAAACCATCTGCCAAACACCATCCTTCAGGAAGTCAAAGCCTTGGAAGCAGGTGGGACCCAAACCAAGTTGATCATTGTCGGAATGTTGCCAGGAAGAAAGACACTAAGTGTTGTTGATCCTGGAATCATGGAACCTGCTATCAAATACGGATTCGAGCGAGGTATGGCAGAGCTTCCGGAAATGAGGCGCTTTTGGGTATAGACAAGAAGTTGCACTTGGCAGGGTCCGCCATCATGGCGCAGCAAGCTTGGTTTGTCGCGGCTTCATTCCTGAGGATCCCGAGAGATGTAATCGTTTTGCCGTCGCCATACATCGCCATTAGCACTGTGCCTATCGAGAATATTTTCGATAAAGTGTCTCTCGCAATCCAGTCGCAACCAATCTCAGGCCAGACTCTTCGGGAGGAAGCCATGCACACCGCGTACCGTCCGCTCTTGAGGGAACTTACTTTAGCGAAGGTCCTCTGCTTCGTCGTTGTGCTTTGTGCCGCGACTGCGATGACTTCTTCATTGGCACAAGCCCAGACGTTGGTCACAACCGTCCACTTTGACAACGCGGACGGTTACACTCCTTATTCAACTCTTGTTCAGTATTCTAATGGCAACTTTTATGGGACGACGGCCCGCGGTGGCGCCAATTCCAATGCGGGCACAGTCTTCACAGTGGCACCCAACGGCACGCTCACCACACTGTACAGTTTCTGCTCCCAACCGAACTGCACGGATGGTGCTAGCCCGGTGCCGGGGCTGGTGCTCGCCAGTGACGGCAACTTCTACGGAACGACCTTTCGCGGCGGGTCCAGCCAAGCCTGCCTAGACGGCTGTGGTACCGTCTTCAAGATCACGCCTGGCGGCGCCCTGACTTCGCTTTACAGTTTTTGCTCACAACAGGATTGCGCCGACGGCTCCGCTCCGATCGGAGCGCTGGTGCAAGGCAGCGACGGGAACCTCTACGGGACCACCTGGGAGGGCGGGGTTATCAACAGTAGCTGTACCAACGGCTGCGGCACAGCCTTCAAAGTTTCTCTCAACGGCACTCTGAGCACCGTGCACAGCTTCCAGGGAGTCGACGGGGCATTGCCTACTGGCACGTTGATACAAGCCACCGACGGGAATTTCTACGGAACAACCTCCCAAGGCGGAGCACAGCAAAACTGCACGGTCGGTTGTGGCACCGTCTTCAAGATCACACCCGGCGGCACCCTGAGCACGAAGTATAACTTCTGTTCGCAGCAAGGCTGCTCGGACGGCACAATTCCTCGCGCCGGATTGGTGCAAGGCACCGATGGCAATCTCTATGGGACAACCCAGTATGGTGGGATCACCAACAGTGACTGTTCTGGCGGCTGCGGCACAGTCTTCAAGCTCACGCTCAGCGGCGCGCTATCCACAATTTACAGCTTCTGCGCGCAGTCAGGCTGCACTGACGGCTCTGTTCCTGCCGCCGGATTAATTCAACTCAGCGACGGAAACTTCTATAGCACAACCAGTCAGGGCGGCAGCCTGGATTGCAACGGCGCTTCCTGCGGTACCGCCTTCAAGCTAACCCCGAGCGGCAGTCTGACTACACTGCATACCTTCATAGGACCACCGAGCGAAGGCTACCAATCCCTCGCGGGGCTGGCCTTAGGTGTCGACGGGAACCTCTATGGCACAACCAACCTGGGTGGAGCATTTAACGCCGGCACCGTCTTCCGCCTCACTGGGCCTAACCCAGTTCCGGTAGAATTTGTTCCTGCGACGCCCTGCCGCGTGGTTGACACGCGTAACACGAACGGCCCGTTTGGCGGCCCCCCCATTCCAGGGGGAGGCTCCCGGAGCTTTCCCATTCCGCAGGGCGCTTGCAACATTCCCGCTAATGCCATCGCTTATTCTTTGAATGTCACCGTCGTGCCCAATGGACCATTGGGATACCTGACGATCTGGCCGACGGGCGAGTACCAGCCGGTGGTTTCCACCATGAACTCGACCGACGGTCGCATCAAGGCTACCGCAGCGATCCTACCGGCCGGCGCCAATGGCGGAGTCAGCGTATACGCCAGCAACACCACGAACGTGATCCTCGACATCGATGGCTACTTCGCGCTCGCGGGGGCGCAGACCTACGACTTCTATCCGCTGACGCCGTGCCGCCTGGTGGACACGCGCGGCGCCGACGGCGATCTGGGAGGCCCGCGCCTGGCGGCGCAGACCCCGCGCAGCTTCCCGCTGCTGGAAAGTAGTTGTATTCCAACCGGTCTCAATCCGCTGGCCTAC
>Ga0182030_10019984_pt1 | contig 12689 bp, 11 predicted proteins | sample 812S3MmetaG_FD_121299 | JGI IMG/M metagenome (GOLD analysis project Ga0182030, IMG submission 121299) | Permafrost microbial communities from Stordalen Mire, Sweden - 812S3M metaG (Illumina Assembly) | ecosystem: Environmental > Terrestrial > Soil > Wetlands > Permafrost | place: Sweden... | reverse complement strand
GCGGTGCTCGCCTGCCCTCGATCCTATTCGAGCAGCGCGCCAAATTCAGCGCGGACGGGCAGGCGGCACCGCCTGCCCCACCTGCGAAGCTCTCGCCATCGAAAGGAATGGCTCAACCCATTTCCCCCGCCAGGCAGAAATTGCGCGGCGACAGCAGGAGTTCTGACGGTGGATGCCGCTCGCGAAGAGGGTCGAGATGAGTCTCGACCCAGCAGGCAAGAGTGCCTGCGCCACGAAAACTGACACTGGGAGGCCGCTATTTCAAAGACGCGCTGACCTTCACCCGGTACTCCGCGGCCTTCTGAAGAATCTGCGCCTCATTGAGCGTCAGAATCCTTGCGTCGCGGACTACCGGTTTGCCGTTGACCATGACGTCGCGCACGTCTTCCCCCTTCAACGCGTAGACCATCTGCGAGATAGGGTCGTACATCGGCACGGCGTTGGGACGGTCGACGCGCACCAGAATCAGGTCGGCCCGTTTGCCGGTCTCGAGCGAGCCGATTTCCTTTTCCATCCCCAGCGCGCGGGCGCCGCGAATGGTCGCCATCTCGAGCGCGGTCGAGGCCGGCAGCACTTCGGGATTGAGCGTGGTCACCTTCGCCAGCTTGGCGGCAAGGTCCATCTCCTCGAACATGTTGAAGTCGTTATTGCTGCCCGCGGGACCGTCGGGGCCCAGGCCCACAGGCAAATCGAGCGCCAGCATGCGGACCACCGGAGCCACTCCGCTGGCCAGTTTCATGTTGCTCGAAGGGCAATGCGCGATACCCACGCCGCGCGCCTTCAGGATCGCCATATCCGCTTCGTCCACCCACACGCAATGCGCCGCCACGGTGCGGCCGGTCAGCACTCCCAGCGTGTCGAGCACCTTGGTGGGCGTCATGTGGCGCGTGCTTAGAGAATCGTCATTTTCCTGCCTGGTTTCGGAGAGGTGGATGAGCAGCGGCGCGTTGTATTTGTTGGCCAGCGCGCGCGCGGCAATCAGAGTTTCGTCGGAGTTGGTATAGAGCGCGTGCGGCGCCACGGCGGCGGTTACCAGCGGGTCGTTGCGGAACCGCGTGAGATACTTTTCGGTGAACTGGAGCGCTTCGGCGGGCGTTTTGGCGTCGGCCACGGGGAACTTGATGATGGTCTCGCCCAGCACGCCGCGCATGCCCGCTTCCTTGGCCACTTCGGCCACCACGTCCTCGAAATAGTACATGTCGGTGAAGGTGGTGGTGCCGCCGAGCAGCATTTCCAGGCAGCCGAGGCGCGTGCCCCAGCGGACGAAATCGGGCGTGACGTTCTTCGCCTCGGCGGGGAAGATGTAGTTGTTCAACCAGTCCTGCAGTTTCTTGTCGTCGGCAATGCCCCGGAACAGAGACATGGCGGCATGCGTGTGGGTGTCGATAAGGCCGGGGGCGAGGATGGCGTCGGGGCGGTCCAGGCGATGGGCGGCCTGGAAGCGGGCGTCGATTTCGGCACGGGCACCCACCCCGACGATGCGGTCGGCGCGGATGGCCACGGCGCCGTTCTCGATGACGCGGTGTTGCGCGTCTTCGGTGATCACATAGCGCGCGCTCCAGATCCAGTCCGCCGATTCGGCGGAGAGCGAAGCGATAAACAGGAAGAAACTACAGATACGAAGCATCGAAGGCTCTCGGGAACAATTCTTTGAGTTGATAGGTTTCGGTTTTCCCGTGCAGGTTGACCAGAGTGACCGGCACGTCGCCGCAGAACTCCCACAGGATCTGGCGGCATGCGCCGCAGGGTGGAGTGAGATTTTCGGTGTCGGCGGCTACCACCACACGGCGGAATTTGCGCACGCCCTCGGAGATCGCTTTGAAAACGGCTACGCGCTCGGCGCAAACCGTGAGTCCGTAGGTGGAGTTCTCCACGTTGCAGCCGGTATGGATGGCGCCGGCATCGTCTTCGATCGCGGCGCCTACCTGAAACTTGGAATAGGGCGCGAAGGCGTGGGCGCGGACGGCAAGAGCGGCGTCAATCAGAGGGTCTGTCATAACACTTAGGAACGACGCAAAAATAACTTCACATTGTCTGTGGTGGCGATGTGGCGCAGGCACTCCTGCGGTTCTCGGAGCGCCGAGACGAGTCTCAGACCTCCTGATCTCGCCCGGCAATTTCTGCCTGGCGGCGAAAATGGGCTGAGCCATTCCTTTCGATGGCGAGAGCTTCGCGGGTGGGGCAGGCGGTGCCGCCTGCCCGCCCGCACTGAATTAGGCCCACTGTTCGAATAGGAAAGAGGGCAGGCGAGCACCGCCTGCCCCACCTGCGGGCTCCCTGCAAATTCCACGACATCAGGAGTTCTGAGTCTCGGCGCAGCAGACTTGAGAGTCTGCGCCACGACGCTTGCGGCGAAGTTATTCTCGCCCGATTCCTTACCCGGGAAAGACAATCTTATCCGCGGATAAACGCAGAGGAACGCGGATAGAACATTGCTTTTCATCTGCGTCGATCTGCGTTCATCTGGGGCTAACCTGTGCTTCCACCAGCCGCGGCAGCAGCGCCTTGAGGAATCGCACCAGGGTATCGCGCACCATGGCGCCCGCCTCCAGCACTTCCTCGTGGATCAGTTTCGACTCCGGGATCACGCCCGCCGCCATGTTGGTGACGCAGGAGATGCCCAATACTTTCATCCCCATGTGGTTGGCGGCGATGGCTTCCAGCACCGTCGACATCCCCACCACGTCGGCGCCGATGGTGCGCAGGTAGCGGATCTCCGCGGGCGTCTCATAACTGGGGCCCAGCATGGCCGCGTACACGCCCTCGGGCAGAGGCACGCACAATTCCGCGGCTACCTTTTTCGCGATCTCGCGATAGGCCCGCGAATAGACTTCCGACATGTCGGGAAAGCGCGGCCCCAGCGAATCGTCGTTGGGGCCCACCAGCGGATTGGCGCCTTGCAGATTGATGTGGTCGGAAATCAACACCAGCCCGCCGCGTTCGAGCGAGAGATCGATCCCTCCCGCGGCGTTGGTGAACACCATGCTGCCGGCGCCCAGCCGGCGCAGTACGCACACGCCGAAAACCACCTGGGCCGCCGAATATCCTTCATAAAGGTGGGCGCGTCCGGCCATCACGGCGATGTTCAGGCCGCCCAGTTGCCCAATGATCAGCTTGCCGGCGTGGCCCACCGCGGTGGATCCGGGCCAGCCGGGAATCTCGGCGTAGGGGATCTCGATGCGGCCGGTCAGTTCATCGGCAAAGGCGCCGAGCCCGCTGCCCAACACCACGCCAATGGACGGCCGCAGCGGCGTTCGGCTCTCAATCAGGCTTGTGGCATCGGCAATCACAGCAGCATTCCGGCGATACAGGCGGACATGAAATTGGCCATGGTGCCCGCGGCCACGGCTCGCAGACCGAGCCTCGCGAGGTCCGATTTGCGCGAGGGCGCCAACCCGCCAATGCCGCCGATCTGAATGGCGATGGAGCTGAAGTTGGCGAACCCACACAGGGCATAGGTGGCGATGATGAAGCTCTTCGGATCGAGCGCGCCCTTGATTTTGCCCAATTCCACAAACGCCACAAATTCATTGGTCACCAGGCGCGTGCCCAGCAGGTTGCCGATGGTGGAAGCGTCCTTCCAGGTCACTCCCATGATCCAGGCGATGGGCGCGAAAACCTTGCCGAAAATGGCCTCGAGCGAACCCGGCAGCCACGCCATCAGCGGGAGGGTGTGCACCCAGCCGAGGATTCCGTTGAGCATGGCGATCAACGCCAGAAACGCGATCAGCATGCCGCCCACGTTGAGCGCCAGGAACAGGCCATCGTGCGCGCCCTGGGCCGCCGCGTCGATGACGTTCACCGCAGTCTTCTCGACTTTGATTTCCACCTTGCCCGCGGTGACCGGTTTGCCAGTCTCCGGGACGAAGATCTTGGCCAGCATGATGGTGGCCGGCGCGGTCATAATCACGGCCGTCAGCAGGTGGGTAATGGAGACGTGCGCCACCATGACATACGCCGCCATCACCGAACCGGAGACGTGCGCCATGCCGCTGGTCATGATGGTAAAAAGCTCGGACTCCGTCAGCCCTTCGAGGAACGGCTTGATAGTGAGGGGCGCTTCGGTCTGTCCCATGAAGATGCTGGCCGCGACGTTGAGCGATTCGGCGCCGCTTACGCCCATGACTTTCTGCATCACGATGGCCATCCCTTTCACGATCCACTGCATCACGCCCAGGTAATACAGGATGGAAAAGAACGACGCGATGAAGATGATGATGGAGAGCACCTGGAATGCGAAGATAACGCCGAATGGGCCATCCGGAACCCCCAGGGGCCCGAACATGAACTTCGTGCCGGCTTGCACGTACCCCAGCATGTTGTTCACGCCCACGCCGATGGTTTGGAAGACCTTGCCGAAATCGGTCTTCAGGACCAGCAGGGCGAAAGCGAATTGCAGTCCCAGCCCCCAGCCGAGAATGCTGAGCTTGATGTCTTTCTTATGCGACGAAAATAGCCACGCCGCCGCCAGAATGACGGCCAGGCCCAAAAGCCCGGTGAAGCGGCCCATTACCCGACAACTTCCAGAATGAGCTCGCGCTCTTCGGGTTTTTGTCCCGAGATGCGGAAGGCGTCTTCCACCATATCCGCGGCTTCATCCACGCGGTCTTCCTTGGTGTAGTAGAGGCGGCACAATACCGAGCCGGCGTCCACCTTCTCGCCGGTCTTCACTTCGAGGATAATGCCGACGGCGGGATCGATGGAATCTTCCTTCTTGTCGCGGCCGGCGCCGATCATGTTGGAGGCGATGCCGATGTCTTCGGCCTCAATGGCGGTGACGTAGCCGCCGCGCGGGGAAGAGACTTCGCGCATGCCGGTGGCATTGGGCAGCAGTTCGAATTTGTCGAGCGCCTGCGGGTTGCCGCCCTGGGCCGCAACCACCTGCTTGAGCTTCTTGTAGCCCGAGCCATCCACCAGGTGCTTCTCCGCGATGCGCCGGGCCTCTTCCAGCGTTTCGGACTTCTTGCCCAGGAAAATCATGCGCGCGGCCAGTTCGAGCGAGAGTTTGGTCAGGTCGGCGGGGCCGGCGTTCTGCAACGTCTGGGAAGCCTCCATGATTTCCAGCGCGTTGCCGATGGCATAGCCCAGCGGCTGGTTCATGTTGGTGATCAGCGCTTGCACCTTCTTATCCATGCGGCGGCCGATGCCGACCATGGTCTGCGCCAGACGGCGGGCATCCACCTGCTTTTTCATGAAGGCCCCGCTGCCCACTTTGACGTCGAGTACCAGCGCGTCCACGCCTTCAGCCAATTTCTTGGACATGATGGACGACGAAATCAGCGGAATGGATTCCACGGTGGCGGTGACGTCGCGTAGGGCGTAGAGTTTGCGGTCGGCGGGAGCCAGGCGGTCGGTCTGCCCGATGAAGCACAGGCCCAATTCGGCCAATTGCTTCTGGAACTCTTCGGCGGTGAGGTTGGTGCGGAAGCCCGGAATGGACTCCAACTTGTCGAGCGTGCCGCCGGTATGGCCGAGGGCGCGGCCCGACATCATGGGCACCACCACACCCGCGGCAGCCGCCAGGGGCGCCACGATGAAGCTGGTCTTATCGCCCACTCCGCCGGTGGAATGCTTGTCCACTTTTACGCCGGGGATGGCCGATAAGTCTACGGTATCGCCGGAACGCAGCATGCATTCCGTGAGGCGGCTGACTTCGCGGTCGGACATCCCCGAGAAGTAGACGGCCATCAAGAAAGACGACATCTGGTAGTCGGGAATGTCGCCGGAGGTGTAGCCCTCCACCAGGAACTCAATCTCCTCGGGAGCGAGTTCTTCCCCGTCGCGCTTGCGCTGGATCAAGTCAACTGTACGCATTATGAGACACTTAGCGTACCATTCTAACCGGTACAAAGTAAAGGATGGGTTTCCGCGTTACGAGCGCGGAGTCACACCTGGGGGCATGGGAGCGTCCAACGAGAGGCCCTTGATTGCCGGGCTTGGGCCGTTCCCTGCACCGCGCCATGGGGAGAGATCCGCATTCCACATCCCACGACATCTGGAGTTCGGAGTCTCCGGCCCAGGGCACCGATCGCGCAGCTTACTCCATCCCAAACTTCGCGATGCGGCCCCGCGGTCCTACGGCCCAACCTGCTTTACTGGAAACGAACCCAATTGCGTTGTAGTTTCCCGTGTCGAATGGCTTCCAGTTCCGGCCGCCGTCGCTCGAGATATCGGCGCCCGACGTGCCGGCGGCGACCCAGATTTTGCGGTCGCCGAGCCACGCCACGGCGGACCGGAAGCCTTTGGGTGGCGTGCCCGCGGGCACGGTCCAGGTTTTGCCGCCATCGGAGGTCGCGGCGATATTGCCAGTCTCCTCGCCGGCCTTGGAGTAATCGCCGCCGACGGCGATGCCGTGCCGCGCATCGGAGAAGGCCAGTGAGAAAATGCCGGCGCTGGCGGAATCGGCGCGAATCGGCGTCGTGGCCACGCTCCAGGTGCGGCCGGAATCGGCGGAATGGTAGACGCGGGCGGCGTTCTTGCCGCCGGTGCCGATCCACACATCAAGGTCGCCCAGCACGGCGATGCCGGTGCCGCTGGCAGCGAAGGCGCCCTCGCCCGGAAGCGCGGGCGGCATTTTCAGACGCTGCCACGTGGCGCCGCCGTCTTCGGTCGCCATCACCACCATCTGGCCGTCCACCTGGTCGCCGACCAGAATGCCGTGCTGGGGATTCCAGAAAGCCATTTCGTCGAAGAAGCCCTCGGCGTCGGGGTTTTGCAGGGAGAGCGTCCAGTGCGCGCCGGCGTCGATAGTTTTGTAGACGCGCGAACTGGCGCCTATTCCAATGCTCAGCAGGTACGCCGTGTCGGCGTCGACGCCCTCCACGTCGCGGAAATCGAGCGCCTCGGCGCCAGGCACCTTGGACGCGGCCCATGTCGCGCCGCCGTCGTTGGTGCGCAGGTAAGTTCCATGGGTGCCGCTGGCCCAGACCACCGTCTCGCTCACTGCCCACACGCCGCGCAGCGATTCCGTGGTGCCACTCGGCTGGACGGTGAAGCTCTGGGCGAAGGCGGAGGCGGCAGTGAGGCACAGGAGGATGGATCGCATAGCGAATCAGGATAGCCTATTTCGGGACCAGGAGGTCGGTGGTTCGAATCCTTCCGCCCCGAGCAAATCTCACCGGGGCCGCCAGCCGCCTTGATGCCTGAGCGCGACGGCGGCTCAAATGCATGACGGAATTGTGGATCTTCAGAACTCCAGATGTCGTGGAATTTGCAGTGAGCCCGCAGGTGGGGCAGGCGGTGCTCGCCTTCGCTCGATCCGATTCGAGCAGCGGGCCCAAATTCAGCGCGGGCGGGCAGGCGGCACTGCCTGCCCCACCTGCCAAGCTCTCGCCATCGAAAGGAATGACTCAGCCCATTTTCCCCGCCAGGCAGAAACTGCAGGGCGACATCAGGAGTTCTGATCTTCTGCCGGTTCGGCTGTCGAAGGTGCACGATCGGAATGCCGTAGTGCGGCACTGACCGGAACTCCGTGAAACCTTGTGTCCGTCGTGATGAGTGCGCGGAGGCCCTCCACCGTCATCCGGGGAATGTTCTCGTCTACGAGGAAGCGCATCCGCTAGAGGTTGGCGACCTTGATCGGCGTGACCTGCTCTTCGGCCAAGCCGGCGGCGTAGTCGAGGGAGGCCATGATGTCCTCGCGAGACAGAAAGGGGTATTCGGCCAGCAAAGCGTCGACAGTGTCGCCGTTCGCGAGCATGCGCACGATCTGGTGAACCGGCACACGAGTCCCTTTCACACCTGCCTGACCGTGGCAAATGCTCGGGTTGATTGAGATCCGGTCGAACTTCACGTACAGCGCCTGGTTGCACCGTTCTGTATTTCGAGGTTATGTAGCCTGTCCCCGAAATCGATATAATCGTTAACTATTCCCCATGCTCGACGCCCTCAGCGATGTCGCCAAGCACACGTTGCTTGTAGTGGGCGCGCTGTTTCCGATTGTCAACCCGATCGGCAACACGCCTATTTTCCTGTCGCTGACGCGCGGGCTTTCAACCCGCGGGCGCACCGTGCTGGCCCGCATGATCGCTCTGAACGGCCTGATTCTGATCCTGGCCTCGATTTTCATCGGCACCCACATCCTGGCTTTTTTCGGCATCTCCCTGCCGGTGGTGCAGGTGGGCGGCGGCCTGGTGGTGATTTCCACCGGATGGACGCTGCTGCGCCAGCCGGATCACGACGGCAGCGACGAAAAAGGCGCCAGCAAAGAGTGTAACGAGGCCGATTATTCCCGCCAGGCGTTCTATCCGCTGACTTTGCCCCTGACGGTAGGGCCAGGTTCCATTTCGGTAGCGATCACGGTGGGCGCCAACCGGCCCGAAGGCTCCGAATGGCACTGGCCTCTGATTGCCGGGATGGTGCTCGGGGCGGGGTTGATTGCGGTTTCGATTTACTGGAGCTATCGTTTCGCCGAGCGCATCGGACGTACCCTGGGAGACTCCGCGATGAACGTGATCATCCGCCTGTCGTCATTCATTCTGGTGTGCATCGGCGTGCAGATTCTGTGGAACGGCGTGAGCGCACTCCTGCGAACGGTCCGCTAATTCAGGGTCAAAAGCAGACCCTCGTCTGCCGATAAGGTAGTTTGGAAGTTCAAAGTTGCAATTTGGGGCACCCAACGTGAGAGCCGCGCGATTGAGGAGCAGTCCTAGTCGAAGTGTGTATCTGCTGCTGGTCTGTGGCGCGCTGGCGTCTGTCGCCGCGAGCATTGTCTTCCTGGCCGGCTTCTCCATGGATCTCCTGGTGGGCGCCCGTAAGTACAGTCAAGGCGAAGCGACGTGGTCGAAGGGGCAGAAGGAAGGCGTGATTCTGCTTCAGCGTTACGCGTATTCCCATTCCGAGGCGGACTTTCAAGGCTATCTGGAGGCGCTCCGCGCGCCCTTGGCCTTCCAGCGGATCCAGTCGGAATTCGACAAGCCTCGACACGATCCCGCGGTTCTTGGCCCCGCGCTCCGCACAGTTGGTTTGCCGGCCGGGAACTGGGCCCGCATGGCCCGGCGCTATCGTATTTTCGGCCGGGAACGCCACATCGCCAAGGCAATATTCTGGTGGGCAGAGGCGGACCGGAACCTGGAAGCGCTGGAACGCCTCGGCGAGCGCCTCCACAGTCTGGCCCCCGCCCAGCCGCGGGATGAGGCCGCCATCCAACAGACCCTGGCGGAAATCTACGCGATCGACGACCGGCTCATGTCCGTGGAAGCCTCTTTCTCGGAAAGTGTCGCGGATGCCGTTCGCGCCTTGCACCAGATACTGATCACCGCTTTTGCTTTGGTGACCGGCCTCCTGTTACTGGGAGGATTGGCGATGTATCTGCGGCTTTTCCAGAGGATCACGGACTCCGAACAGAAGTACCGGCATCTCATCGATACCGCGGGCGAAGCCATCTTCATCCTCGACGGACGGTCCGCCGCCATCCTGGAGGCGAATCGGAAGGGAGAGCAGATCCTGGGAGGGCCGGTAGAGCAATTTGTCGGCACGGTCTTGCCGTTGCTCTGCCTGGAAGGCGGCGTCGGGAAAGTCATGCCGGGGGAGATCTCCAAGCTGATCGGCGTCAAGCGGGAAAGCAGCTTGCGCTCGGCCTCGGGCGCCGTGTTTGACGTGGAGTTCAGCGGGAGCGCGGTGCATCTCCGCGGCGGGACGCTCATTGAGATCATCTTGCGCGACATCACCGAGCAGAAGAACGCGGCGGCGGCCATCCGCGAGAGCGAACAACGTTACCGGCAACTTTCCGACGAACTGCGCGCGGCCCGCGACTGCGCGCTCGAGGCCAGCCGCGCGAAGAGTGAGTTTCTGGCGAACATGAGCCACGAGATCCGCACGCCCATGAACGGCATCATCGGCATGCAGTCGCTGGCTCTATCGGCGTCGGGCCTGGAGGACCGCACCGGATACCTGGAAGCCGCGCAGCACTCCGCCTATTCGCTGCTGGCGATCCTCAACGACATCCTGGACGTCTCGAAGATCGAAGCCGGCCGCATGGACATTCATCCGGCGCCTTTCTCCCTGCGCGGTTCCATCGAGGATGTGCTTCAGTTGGTGCGGCCCCGGGCCCTGGAAAAGGGGTTGGAACTGGTCTGTACGCTCTCCGAGGCGACGCCCGACGCGCTGATTGCCGACGCGCTCCGCATACGCCAGGTTCTGGTCAACCTGCTCGGCAACGCGGTGAAGTTTACGGAGCGGGGCCGCGTGGAACTGCGCGTGGATTCCCACCCGGCCGCTTCCGACCGGTTGGAACTGAGCGCGGTGGTTACCGATACCGGAATTGGAATCGAAGAGGAACACCGGCAGATCATTTTCGAGCCCTTCCAGCAGGCCGACAGTTCGACCACCCGGCAGTACGGCGGAACGGGACTGGGCCTGACCATATCGGCACGGCTGGCGGCCATGATGGGAGGGACCATCGGGGTGGAAAGTACTCCCGGGCAAGGGAGCGCATTCCACTTTACGGTTCCGTGCAAGCTTGCGCCGCAGAGCAGCGTGACGGCGCCCGCGCGGCCGGTTTCGAGCCCCGCCGGCGGGCCACCGAGGAGGTTGCGCATTTTGCTGGCGGAAGACAATGCGGTAAATCAGCGGCTGGCGCAGCGGCTATTGGAAAAGCGAGGCCACGAGGTCTCGATTGTGGGCGACGGGCGGCAGGCCGTGGAGGCCGCCACGCTGGCGCCACCGTTCGACCTCATCCTGATGGATGTGCAGATGCCCAGCATGGACGGTCTGGAGGCCACCCGCGCCATTCGCCGGATCGAGGATCCCGAACGCAGTTCCGTGCCCATCGTGGCGATGACCGCTTTCGCCATGACAGGCGACCGGGACCGTTGTCTGGCTGCCGGAATGAACGCACATCTCTCCAAACCGATCGATCCCACGGAGCTGAGCGCCACGGTGGAAAGTTTCGCCAGCCGGTAAGCGGCAGGCGGGCGCCCTCGTGTCTCAATCTAGCTGCACGCCAATTGTACATCGCGGCGCAGGCATCATTTGGCGATTCCGAGCGCTCTCACAATTCGGGCTAATGACGATGGCTTCCGTAGGGCACATTCCTTAATTCTAAGAACGATCCACCCGTCCCGCCTTAAGGACCGGGCGACACGCCTATCGCGGCGCATGTTGGCGTCGATTTTCTTTCGCCAGAACCCGGTGTTGGTGCGCGGCAAGTATTTGCACTGGCAGCCATGCCAGAAGCAGCCGTCCACGAATACGGCCACCTTCCGGCCAGGCCAGGCGAAATCCGGCTTACCCGCCACTGGCCAATGCTTCCGGTATCCGCGAATACCGGCCGCCCGGAGCATCTTTGCCAGCGGCAGTTCGGTGGTCGTATTACCACGCGAGTGGACGGCCGCCATAATCTTGGATCGGACTTCCTTCGGAACGTGATCCATGACCGACTTCTATTGCCATTCTAACGGTTGGCGTAAGTCCGGAGATCCTCGTCTGTGATCGATTTGGCAGCGACCAGGCAATAGTGCCGCTCCTCGACGACCGTGACCTCATCGTTCTCCAAGGTGAGTTCGAAAAGCGCAATGACCTTGTTTTGGAGGAACTGCGCGGAGATGGCCCTGGGCGTGAGGTTCGGATACTTCTCGGCGCAATAGCCCAAGTCTTGGCTGGTTTGAACGACGGCCAGCTTATCCTTGCCGACTTTGGCTTGCACCGGGACGACAAACTGCTGGCCGCTCTTGTTGACGCCCACGTAGATTTCGTCGATCTCGATCTGGCCCATATTCGTGACTGTGGTGCGCAGATGGTTCTGCAATGAATAGGTCGTGAGCCCCAGAAAAATATCGATCAACCTGTTATACCGGACTCTTGCAAGCAAAGCCTGCTCGTCCGTTTTTGCGTATGCCGCGATTATTTGGGGGGGGTAGCGTCCGGAATCTTCGTGGCGATGAGATTGTCCCGCGGCACGATCTGCGTCAATTTTGCAAGCTTAAAACGGTATTTGGCTCGTCCAGCCGGAAGAATGACCCATTGCCTGCCTTCCGTTTCAGTGTCCACGATCTCTTTCGGGAACGCCTTGCGGTAGCGATAGGAATAGATCAAATCGCCAAAATTCCTGGGCGGTCTCAACTTCAGCTCGCCGGCAACGGTCTCGATTTCCGTGCGGTCGAAGTCGAATGCGTCCGTTCCCCGCTTGTAATGATTACTGAACAGCCTGACCATCAGTGGGCTGTAGAGCAAAGGTTTCTTAGGCATTTACCTTCCCGGTCTCGCCCTTCCTGATGCGGTGCGGAATGACGTTCGCCGCCACGCCGTACCGCTCGGCGGCGTGGGACATGTTGTATTCAAGAAGCACCGGATCTCCGAGGGTGTGCGGTCCTTCGCTTTCGGCCTTTTGGCCCACCCGCTCCATGATCTTCGATGCGACCGCTTGCCCGAGAAGCGGCGGGACGGAGTTTCCGACCTGCCGGAATCCATGCCACTTGGTGACGTGGAAGCGGAACCAATCCGGGTATGAATGTAGCCGGGCCGCCTCCCTGACGGTGATACACCGAGGAGAGAAGGGATGGATCGGGCGCGGAGAAGTGAAGGCGCCTCGATCGCTCGCCGTTCCCGCGCGGATGGTATTGCATATACCCTGAGGATCGAGCTTGAGGAATCGGCTGACAGGTTCGGTTTCGCCCGGCTCTGTGGCTTTGAATCGCTTTTTTGAAAGGGGCGTGTGGAGGGTGCGTAGACTTGAGGTGAGAAGATTCCGG
>Ga0182030_10019983_pt1 | contig 12689 bp, 9 predicted proteins | sample 812S3MmetaG_FD_121299 | JGI IMG/M metagenome (GOLD analysis project Ga0182030, IMG submission 121299) | Permafrost microbial communities from Stordalen Mire, Sweden - 812S3M metaG (Illumina Assembly) | ecosystem: Environmental > Terrestrial > Soil > Wetlands > Permafrost | place: Sweden... | reverse complement strand
GCAGCAGCACCAGGCGCGACCCCAGCGCTGCGGATCGAACATACCACGGGTGGCTGCGGCGGCCACCCAAAACCGGAACGTTCTACTTTGCTCGAAAGCGGAACTTTCTACTTTGCCTTGACACGAAATGCACCTCACGAAATACACCCCACGCTGGTGTTCCGGTTGTATTTGAGATATCAAAGTACTATGCTACAAACGACTCCGGACCGCATCCGGACGATGGTGAAGAGCCGCATCGCTGGGATTGCACCCTTGAGGCTGGCGCTGGTCCTGCTGATTTTACCCTCCTCCTTCCTGTGGAACGGATGTGGAGCTTCCGGCCAGAAGAGCGACCCGACCGCGCCCCCGCCCACACCCGTGCTGGTGACGGACGTGACCCTGCGCGACGTCGCTATCTTCTCCGAGTTCGCCGCGCAGACCTATGCCCGAAACATGGTAGAGGTCCGCGGGCGAGTGGAGGGATATGTGGACCAATGGCTCTTCCACCCGGGCTCGGACGTCAAAGCCGGCCAGGTGCTGTTTGTGCTCGATCTGCGCCCCTACGAAGCCGCCTTGCAGCAGGCCGCCGGCAACCTCCACCAGAGCGAAGCCGACCTGGAATTCGCTAGCCATCAGGTTTCGCTGTTGCAGGCGCAGGCCAATCTCGCCGCCGCCCAGGCCAGTCTCCTGAAAGCGCAACAGGACGTCGAACGCCTCACCCCGCTGGTGCAGGCGGATGCGGCCTCCAAAATGGACCTGGACGCCGCCGCGGCCGCTCTCACCGCCAACCAGGCCAACGTCAACGCCTTGAAGGCCAATGTCGATCAGACCTCGCTCTCCACCCGCACCCAGATCGCCGCCATGCAGGCCAAGGTCGAAGGCCTGCGCGCCGCCGTGCGCACCGCCGAGCTCAATCTGCAATACGGCACCATCCGCGCTCCCATCGATGGCCGCATCGGCGACTCCCTCCTCCCCATTGGCGGTCTGGTCACCCCCAACTCCGCCCTACCGCTCTCCACCATCGTCCCCCTCGACCCCATCTGGGTTCGCTTCAAGGTCAACGAAAGCGAATACCTCTCCTGGGCCAACCGCGGCCAGGGCGTGCCCGCCGGGAACGCCCCGCTCACCCTCATCCTGGCCGACAATTCCGAATTCCCCTCCGTCGGCCATATCGAGAACGCCCTCAATCAGGTCGATCCCAAGACCGGAACGCTGGAGTTGCAGGCCCGTTTCCCCAACCCCAAGCACAGCCTTCTGCCCGGCCAGTTCGGCCGCGTCCGCGTCCAGTTTTCCACCCGTAAGAACGCCATCCTGGTGCCCCAGAAGGCCGTCCAGCAGATGCAAAGCATGCAGGCCGTCTACACCGTGGACGCCGGGAACAAGGTGCTGCAGCAGGCCATCACCACCGGTGATCGTGTGGGCACCAACTGGATCGTCGAGCAAGGTCTCAAACCGGGCGATCGCGTCATTGTCGAAGGCCAGTTGAAGGTGCGGCCGGGCGTGCGCGTCCAGCCGCAGCCCTATCGCGCGCCGGACGATACGCCCGCCGCGCCGCGCAAAGCCGGAGAGTGAACCATGGCGCGATTCTTCATCGAGCATCCCGTCTTCGCGATGGTCATCGCCATCGTCATCGTCATCCTGGGAGCGGTCGCCATACCTTCCCTGCCGGTGGCCAGCTATCCCGAGGTGGTTCCCCCCGTCGTGCAGATCACCACCAGCTATCTGGGCGGCAATTCGCTGGACCTGGAAAAGACCGTGTCGCAGCCCATCGAAGAGCAGTTGATCGGGCTCGACGGCATGCTCTTTTTTCTCTCCAGCAGCGGCAACGATGGCTCGCTCAACATTCAGGTCACCTTCCGCCTCGGCACCAACCCCGACACAGCCACGGTGCAGGTGCAGAACCGGGTGAATATCGCCCTGCCGCGCCTTCCACCCGAGGTGCAGATCCAGGGGGTGGTGGTCAAAAAGGTTTCCACCGCGTTCCTGACCAGCGTCAGCCTGATCTCGCCGGACAGCCGCTACGACTCGCTCTTCCTCACCAACTACGCGCAGATCAACCTGCTGAACCAGTTGGCCAGCCTGGATGGCGTGGGCGAATGCCGCCTGGGAACCAACACGGTGTACTCCATGCGGGTCTGGGTGAATCCCGACCGCATGGCCCAACTGGGCATCACCGCCAGCGATATCGCCGCCGCCATTCAGGCGCAGAACCGGCAGAACCCCGCCGGTTCGCTGGGCCAGCCGCCCGCGCCCACCGGCACCGACTTTCAATACACGGTCACCGCGCCGGGACGCCTCGTCGATCCATCCCAGTTTGAAGATATCGTCCTGCGCGCCCGCCCCGATACCGGCTTGCTCCGCATCCGCGATGTCGGCCATGCCCAGCTCGGGGCGCTCAGCTACTCTGGCTTCAGCCGCGTCAGCGGCGTACCTTCCGGCAATCTCATCGTCTATCTGTCGCCCGGCGCCAACGCCGTGGCCACCGCCGACCGCGTGCGTAAGTTCATGGCGCAGGCCAAGCGCGGCTTCCCCACCGGCATGGATTACGTCATTCCCTACGATTCCAGCGTCTTCGTGCGCGCCGCCATTAAGGAAGTGATGATGACTTTGTTTGAAGCCACCGGGCTGGTCATCGTCGTGGTCTTCCTTTTCCTGCAAAACTGGCGCGCCACGCTCATCCCGCTGCTCACCGTTCCGGTGGCCATCGTGGGCACGTTCGCCCTGTTCCCTCTGCTCGGGTTCTCGATCAACATGACCAGCATGTTCGGCCTGGTGCTGGCCATCGGCATCGTGGTGGACGATGCCATCGTGGTGGTGGAGGCCGCGCAGCGCCATATCGACGAGGGGCTGGGGGCGCGCGACGCGGCCATACGGGCTATGGAGGAGGTGTCCGCCCCCGTGGTCGCCATCGCCTGTATCCTGGCCGCCGCCTTCATCCCGGTAGCCTTTCTGGGCGGGATCAGCGGCCAGATCTACAAGCAATTCGCCCTCACTATCGCCGCTTCCGTGCTGATCTCGGCCTTCAACGCCCTTTCGCTCAGCCCCGCCCTGAGCGCCATTCTGCTGCGGCCGAAAATGCAGAGCCACGGCGTATTTAGCGGCTTCTTCCGCGGCTTCGACCGCGGCTTCGACTGGACCCGGAACCGCTACCTCGCCGGCGTGGGAGGGCTCATCCGCATGCCGGTCCTGGCGCTGCTCGGGCTATTCTGCTTCTGGTTCGCCGCCGGCTCGCTCTTCCGCCATCTTCCCACCGGCTTCCTTCCCGAAGAGGACCAGGGCACCGTCTTTGTCTCCGTTCGTCTGCCCGATGCCGCCTCCATGCCGCGCGCCGACGCGGTCAGCCGCAAGGTCGAGGACATCGTCCTCAAGATTCCCGGCGTGGCCGGCACCTTCGTCCTCGGCGGGCTGGACATCACCACCCGCACCTCCAGCTCCAATGTCGCTACCGTCATTACCCGCCTGACCCCCTGGGACGATCGCCAGGACGAATCCCTGTCGCTGCACGCCATTCTCGCCCGTATGCAGGCGGAATTCGTGCATGTGCCCGAGGCCCAGGTTTTCGCCTTCGGTCTGCCGCCCATCCTCGGCCTCAGTACCACCGGAGGCTTTCAGTTCATGCTGGAGGACCGCGCCGGCACGGGCGTCCAGGAACTCGCCCAGACGGCCGACACGCTGGTGCAGGCAGCCCGCGGCCGCAAGGAGCTGGCCAATGTGGTCAATACCTTCCGTTCCAACGTCCCCGCCTACAAAATCGACGTCGATCTGGACAAAGTCCAGACCATGGGGATTAGCGTCACCGACACCTACAACACCCTGCAGACCTTCCTGGGCGGCCTTTACGTCAACGACTTCAACGTCTTCGGCCGGACCTGGCAGGTCCTGGTGCAGGCCGAGCCCGAATTCCGCAGCCAGCCGCGCGATATCGACCGCTTCTATGTCCGCACCGGCGAGGGCAACATGGTCCCGCTCGGTACCCTCTCCAACGTTACGGCCACCGCCGGACCCGACGTCATCTACCGCTACAATCGCTACCGCGCCGTGCAGTTGCTCGGCGGCCCCGCGCCGGGTTATTCCAGCGGCCAGGCATCCAGCGTCATGGAAGATGTTGCCGCTTCCAATCTGCCCGAAGGATACGGCTACGAGTGGACCGGCACCACCTACCAGGAGAAGGAAGCGCAGGGCCATGAGGGCGTGATCTTCGGCTTCGCCGCCGTCCTCGTCTTCCTTTTCCTGGCCGCGCTGTACGAGAGCTGGTCCATCCCCTTCGCCGTCCTCCTGGCCCTGCCCCTGGGCTTGTTTGGAGCACTCTGCGCCGTCTGGCTCCGCTCCTATCCGTACGACATTTACACCCAGATCGGCATCGTCACCCTCATCGGCCTCGCCGCCAAGAACGCCATCCTCATCGTCGAGTTCGCCCGCATGCGCCATGAGGACGGCCAATCCATTCACGACGCCGCCATGGAAGCCGCCCGCCTCCGCTTGCGGCCCATTCTGATGACTTCGTTCGCCTTCATCCTCGGCGTCACCCCGCTGCTCATGGCTCGGGGCGCCGGCGGCGCTTCCCGCCGCTCGCTGGGCACGGCGGTGTTCGGCGGCATGAACGCCGCCACCCTGCTGGCCATCTTCATCGTGCCGGTACTCTTCGTGGTGATCCAGCGGATTGTCAAGCGGGATGAACCGCGGGAGGAGCAGCCCCAATGAGATATCGCTACGGGTATTTCCTGCCTCTGCTGTTGCTGGCCGGGTGCACGCTCGGTCCCAACTACCACCGGCCTGCCGTGACCGTTCCCGGACAATATCGCGGCTCGCCGGCGCCGCCCACCCAAGCCTCGCTGGCCGATACCAAGTGGCCCGACCTCTTCCAGGACGATGCCCTCAAACAGCTCATGACGGCCGCGCTCGAGCATAACCTGGATCTGGCCCTGGCCGCCGAACGCGTCGCCGAGGAGCGCGACCGGTATCGCATCGCCGGCGCCAACCGCTATCCCTTTTTGTACGCCGCTGGCCAGTTCGATGCCACCCGGAATTCCCTGATCGGCGCCAACACGGAGATCCCGCCCGGCACGAACATGAATGTCGCCTATTCGCAGCTTGGCGCGGCATTGTCCTGGGAACTGGACGTGTGGGGCCGCCTCCGCCGTCTCACTGAGTCGGCTCGCGCCCAATACCTGGCCACCGAGGAAGCCCGCCGCGGCGTCGTCGTCTCGCTGGTGGCCGATGTCGCCACCAACTACTTCACCCTCCGCGAACGCGACCGGGAATTGGAAATCGCCCGCGCCACCCGCGACCTCGCCACCCGCAATCTCGAACTGGTGACCCTGCGCCACGATCACGGCGCCGCCACCGGGCTGGATGTTCACCAGGCGGAGCAGCTTTTCTTCATCGCGACCGCTCAGATCGCCAGCACGGAGCGTGACATCGGACAGACGGAGAACGCGCTCAGCCTGCTGCTCGGCCGCCCTCCCGGCGATGTCGCGCGCGGCAAGCCGATGGACCAGAACGTCCTGCCGCCCCAGTTGTCCGCCGGACTGCCTTCCTCGTTGCTCGAACGCCGTCCCGATATCCGCGCCGCCGAACAAAGCCTGATCGCCGCCAATGCCCAGATCGGCGCCGCCAAGGCCTACTACTTCCCGCAAATCTCGCTCACCGGGTTCCTCGGAGGCCAAAGCCGCGCCCTTTCCGATCTGTTCACCGGCCCGGCCCGTTTTTGGACCATTTCCCCCACCGCCCTCCTGCCGATCTTCAACGCCGGTCAGGTGCGTGTGGGCGTGCGCTTAACCGAAACCCAGCAGCGCGAGATGCTGATCGCCTACCAGAAGGCCGTCTACAACGGGTTCCGCGAGGTCTCCGACGCCCTGGTCCGCTACCAATACACCCGCGAGCAGCGCGGCCAGCAGGATCAACTCGTGCACGCGCTGGAGGAAACTTCCCGCCTCTCCAACCTCCGCTATCGCGGCGGCCTGGACAGCTATCTGCAAGTGCTCGATGCCGATCGCAACCTGTTTCAGGCCCGCCTCACGCTGGCGCAATTGCGCCTGCAGGAATCGCTTACCTTCGTGGAGTTCTACCGGGCTCTGGGCGGCGGCTGGCAATAGCAATCAGGCAGAGCCGCGACCGGGGTGCCCTCTGGGTCGGGAGCGGTTGGCCAACTTGTTCCTTCACGCTCTCATAGCGCCACAAAACGCGCTCGAACGTTCTCAAAGTTTAGCGATCCCAGATGGCGATCGCTGGCCAGCTTCAAATACCGCAGCGTCTGCCAGTCCAGGTCCCAGTAGGCCTTGGCGGCGTACGCGTCCAGCGCCACCGGATCGGTTCCGGCAATCAAGGTCTTGCGCAACGCCACATCCGCGGGATTCCCGCCACCCGGCCCGTTTCTCAGCAGCACGCGAAAGGCATCGATCAGCGTCAAAGTCGGCCGCATAAAATCGGCCAGGTCCACCAGGCTTTCGTGAATTTGCTGGTGCAGCCGCTGCCGCGGGCCGCCCAGGATGCCATACCAGTTCTTCATCCCCAGCGAGGCGCCGGTCAGGCTGTGATGCTTGGCAATCGGGATGTTGATCATCTTGTCGGCGCTCACAAAAGGCCCGAGCACCGGCCAGGATGTCAGCACCTCCCCGCGCAGGTCGACTTCGCGGAACAGGCGCGCCTCCGGAAGCACTACTTCCGCGCCCGCCACCCGCGCCGCGGCGGCAATGCCGCTGCGCGTGAAACAGGACCGCGCGTCGTTGATGCTCACATCCGTCACCATGGCCCGCCGCGCGCCCGCCTCCAGGCAAAGCCGGACCACTTCGGCGACCACCAGCGGATTGGTGTTGGCGGCTTGTTCGACCGTGCGGTCCCAGGCGGCGTTGGGCTTGATCACCACCACGTCGCCGCGCGAAATAAAGCGGCGGATGCCTCCCAGTTCCTGGATCGCCCGCCGCACCAGGCGCGCGGGGTCGTCGCCCTGCACAACCACCATTTCGGGGAGAGCCAAGTCCGCCGGAATCTGAAAATGCGGGCGCACAACTTCTGCCGCCGGCGCCGCCGGACGCTGCCCGCGCCCGTTCAGCCACACGCCAAGCCCGGCCGCCGCCGCGCCCACTCCGCCCAAACGGAGGAGTTGGATCATGGCCTCGCGCCGTCCCGCCGGTCTGGTTTCGGCATCCATGGCTGGTCGCAAGATACCACGTGGCCCCGCCGGTTACCACAGCCAGTCAAGCGCCCGTTGAGCTCGGTTGCCAGTTCCGGGGCAAAATGGTACCTTGAAGCGAGTTCACAATAATGAGAACCTGGCGGAGGGCGCTTGGCCGAGACCGAAGTATTTTTCTACCGGGAGTCGCAAGACGGTCGAGTGCCCCTTTTACAGTGGCTCGAAGGCCTGCCCACGAAGGTCCAGGCCAAATGCACCGAACGGATTGACCGTTTAGGGGAGTTGGGGCACGAGTTGCGGCGTCCGGAGGCCGACTTCCTGCGCGATGGCATTTATGAGCTTCGCGCCAGCTATCGAGGAGCCACCACCGAATGCTCTATTTCTTCGCGGGCAAGAGGGTGGTCGTCGTCTCCCACGGGTTGACAAAGAAGCGGGAAGTTCCGCCTCACGAGATCGACCGCGCGCTGGAACGTAAGAAGTTGGTTGAAGCCGATTTTGAGAAATTCACGTTTAGACCGGAGTAGTACCATGGCACGGAAACAGTTCCACTCGAAGGCTGGGCAGTTTCTCTACAGCCGCTATATTGCGGGCGACGCCAAGCGCGAAGAGGCATATGAAGAGGAGGTCGTCAACGCCGAGATTGCGCGGAAGATTTACCAATTGCGCACGAAGGCGGGCCTCACCCAGCAGGAGCTCGCCGAACGCGTGGGAACGTCGAAGTCGGCCATCTCCCGCCTTGAGGACGCCGACTACGAAGGTCACTCCCTGTCCATGCTCAAGCGCATCGCGGCGGCGCTCGACAAGCGCGTCGAAATCCGGTTCATGCCGGCAAAGCGATTGCGAACGGCTTAGGGCACCTTTGACTTCACGACCAGTTTACGTCTAATCCTGGAGGTGTGCAGGCCGGAAGCGGAGTTCGCGCAGTTCTCATTCTGATTGGCTTCACCGCCGCCATTGCCCAAATCGTGCTCCTCCGGGAGCTGATGGTGGTGTTCTATGGCAACGAGAGCTCCCTCGGGCTGATGCTCGCAAGCTGGCTCTTCTGGACGGCCGCCGGCAGCAGCCTGGCCGGCCACTTGGCCGCGCGCACAGGGCAACCGCGCCGCCTGATGGCCGGCATCCAGGTGCTGATCGCGGCCATTCTGCCGTGCACGATCCTGGCCGTGCGTGCCGCCAAAGGCATCCTCCAGACGGTGCCGGGCGAGGTTCTGGGGCCGGGTCCGATGCTGCTCACCGCGTTCTCCACCCTGGGCCCGCTCTGCATTCTTTCGGGAGCCCTGTTCACGGCGGGCAGCCGGGTTTACGCCGCCACGGCCGGCACGTCCGCCGGTGAGGCTACCGGTTCGGTTTACTTGTGGGAAGCGGTGGGGTCGTCGGGCGGCGGCGTGCTGGCCGGATTGCTGCTCATCCGCTATTGGAACTCGCTCGAAATCGCCGGCTGGCTGGCCGTGCTCAATCTCCTGGCGGCATGCGGCCTCGCCATCGCGGTCCGTCGGCTGCGCTACGCCGCCGCGGGCGGACTGCTCGGCATGGCCGTCCTGGCCGGGTCTTGCCGCTGGCCGCAACGCCTGGAAGCCCTCTCCCAGGAGCGCTTCTGGCGCGGCCAGCACCTCGTCGCCACGCGCAACTCGGTCTACGGAAGCCTGGCCGTGGTCGGCACGGAAGGAAGCCGGACCGTTTACGAAAACGGCGTCGTCCTGTTCAACGTGCCCGATCCGCCGGCCGCCGAAGAGGCCGTTCACTACGCGCTGCTGGAGCATCCGTCGCCCCGCAGTCTCCTGCTCATTGGCGGCGGCCTCAACGGGAGCATCGAGCAAGCCCTGCGCCAGCCCACGCTCCAGCGGGTGGATTACGTGGAACTCGACCCCGTCATTCTGGACCTCGCCCGGGAATATTTTCCGCGCGAGTGGCTGGCCCTGCAAGCAGACCCTCGGGTGCGCGTGCACGTTACCGATGGGCGGCTGTTTCTGAAAACCACGCCGTCCACTTTCGACGTTGTAATCGTCAATCTGCCGGAGCCGCAAAACGCCCAACTGAACCGCTTCTACACGGTGGAATTCTTCCGCGAGGTGGCGCGCAAGCTCACCCCAAACGGTCTCCTCTCCTTCCAGTTGCGGTCGTCGGAAGATTACATGAGCGCGGATCTGGCGCAATTCCTGCGCTCCATCCACGAGAGCCTGCGCGCGGTGTTCCCGGAGGTCGTCGCGATTCCGGGTGAGACGGTCCACTTCTTCGCGGCACAGCAGGCCGGCACGCTGGCCTCGGGCGCGGACGAATTGCTGGCGCGCCTGCACGCGCGCCATCTCCAAACCAGCTACGTGAGCGAATATTACATCCCCTTTCGCATCACGCCGGAGCGCATGGCCGACCTGAACACGCAGCTCCGGCCCGGCGCAACCACGCCCGTCAACCGCGACTTCGCGCCCGTGGCATACTATTTCGACGTCGCGTTGTGGAGCAGCCAGTTCAACCAGGGCTATCGCCGGCTTTTCCGTGCCATGGCCGGTGTCGATTTCGGAGTCGTGGTGGCGGCGTTCGGCCTGCTGCTCGGGGCGCTGGTCGCGGCAGGGCGCTTCTTGACGGAACAGCGTCGCCGGCAGCAACTCGCGGCCGGCTTCTGCACGGCTGCCACCGGGTTCGCCATGATCGGGCTGGAGATGCTGCTGCTGTTGGCATTCCAGGCGGTGTACGGCTACGTGTACCAGCAACTCGCCCTGCTCATCGCGGCCTTCATGGCGGGCATGGCGCTGGGCGCCTGGCTCGCTTTGGTGGGGCAGGCTTCAGCCTGCCAACCCTCGCTTGCGCGCGCGTCTTTTCTCCGCCCGGCGCCTGGCGGCATGGCCACCCTGGCCTTCACCCAGGTATTATCCGCCGCGATGCCACTCGTTCTGCTGGCCCTGTTCCAGGCGATCGCGCGAGCCGACAGCACCGCCAGCCTGGCCGCCAGCCGGATCGCATTCCCCGCCCTGGCGCTCGCCTCCGGCACGCTGGGCGGATTCGAGTTTGCGGTGGCCAGCCGCATGCTGCCGCGTCCCGGCACGCTCTATGCGCTCGACCTCATGGGCTCGTGCCTGGCCGCGATATTATTCAGCGTGTGGTTGGTTCCGGTATTCGGCTTCCTCAAAACGGCGCTGCTATCGGCGATGGTGAGCTTAGCGGCGGCAGCTCTGGCCATACTCGCGCATCCACCTGCCGGCGCTCGCCGAACACCAGTGCGGTGAAACGGAACAGATCGGCGTCGGCGCCTTGCCAGGCACGTCCCGTGAGGCCGGCCTTGTAGCAAACCTGCTCCAGCAACGTCGCCCGGTCCCATTTCTCGTCGCTCGCCACCTGGGGCAGCAACAAGCCCTCATGGCTGCTGGTATGGATCAGCAAGCCGTGCTGCCCGATGCGGATCTCCTGCACGTCCCCGACGTGGTGCAAGGGGGACAAAACCGAGATTTCGTACTGCAGATCGCCCAGTTCGCCGGCGGTGACCGGGCGGAAGCGGGTGTCCCGCAGCGCCGCCAACTGAGCCACGTCGCGCACCGTCAGGTATAGCGGCTTGAGCGGCGCCACATAGCCGATGCAGCCGCGGAGCTGTCCGTTCTTGGTCAGCGTGACGAACGCCCCGCGCTCCCGCTCCAGCGCCTCCATCCCGCCGCTGGAGCATTCGTACGGCTTGCCCGCGCGCACCGAGCTTTCCACCGAATTGCGCGCGATCTTGAGCAGCGCATCTTTTTCCGCCCGGCTGAGAGAGAACGCCGCTTCGCCGGTCTTGGCGGCGCCCGCGGCCTTCACCAGGGCCACGGCGCCATAGCCCACCACGCGGCTGTGGTCGCCGGCGGTGTCGCCGCTATTGGCGTAATCGAGCAGCTTGGCCTGGGTAGCTCCCAACCGCTCGGCGGCGATCATGGTGGCCACGATCGGCCCTCCGCCGCACGCTTCCCAGACGCGCAGTTCGAGATTGCGCGACAGGTCGAAGTAATCGTACTCTTCGATGGCCTTCAGCGTCTTGTGGTCGAGTTTCACCGCCTCATCGTAGGTGTGATAGTGAGAGAGGTCGGAGCTGGCCACGATCAGCGTGTTCGTCCCCGCCACCAGTTTGGCCAGCGCCACGCCCAGGGCGCGGCACGCATCGTAGCTTTGATCTCCCATGATGATGGGCACAAGCTGGAACTGCCCGATCACCCGTTGCAGGAAGGGCAGTTGGACCTCGATGGAATGCTCCGGGCGGTCCGCGGACGGCGTATGGCCGGCCCCCGAAAGCTTGATCAGCGGGCTCGCCTTGGCCAGTTTCGCGGCGAAGGCCTGGTCCACCGGAACCTGGCCGAACGGGGTGGTGTAGGCCGCGCCGTCATACACCGACGAGAACCCGAAGGCTTCGTAGTGCGAGGGTGCGATCACCACCACGCGGTCGTATTTCCGCCCCTTCAATAACGCATAGGAGTACGCGGCCACCGGCCCCGAATAAGGATAGCCCGCATGTGGCGCCACCAGCGCCACCACGTTTTCCAGCGGCGGCGGCGCCGCTTTCGCCAGGAAGCCGTCGATCATGCTCCCCAGTTCTTTCGGGTCGGCCGGATAGAACGATCCGGCCACCGCCGGTGGCCGGATCTTGGGCGCTTGTCCGCCGCCGCGCGAAGCTCCTTCCACCAGGAGCAGGCCGGCTACCACGGACAACGCGACGATACCGAAAGTCCAGATCTTCATATGCGACCCCAAATGCCTGGGATGACCTGCTGGCAGAACTTACACTTGCCCCCGTCGAGGTGTACCGCCTTGACGGTGAAACCGGCGCGCTCTACCACGACGCGGCGGCATTTCGGGCACCAGGTGTTCTCGGCCGGATGGCCGGGCACGTTGCCGATGTACACGTACTGGAGACCTTCGGCATCGCAGATGGCCTTGGCGCGTTCCAGCGTCGCCAACGGCGTGGGCGGAAGGTTCTTCAACAGGTACTCGGGATGGAAGCGCGAGAAGTGCAGCGGAACGTCGCGGCCGAGTTCCGCCTTGATCCAGCGGGCCAGCGCGCGGAACTCCTCGTCGGAATCGTTCAAGGTCGGTATCACCAGGTAGACCACCTCGGTCCAGGTGCCCAGCTTGCGGATGGTCGCTAGCGCGTCCAGCACCGGCTTGAGTTCGCCGTTCACCACCTCTTTATAGAATTTCTCGGTGAAGCCCTTGACGTCGATCTTGATGGCGTCCACCCGGCGGCACAACTGTTTCAGCGGCTCCTGCTGGATATAGCCGCCGCTGATCACCACGCTCTTCACCCCCGCGGCGCGGCCGGCCTCCGCGCAATCCAGCACGTATTCGCAAAAGACCGTCGGCTCGCTGTAGGTGTAGGCGATGGAGGCGCACGGCGCCTGGCGGCACCGCGCGGCCAGCTCCTTGGGCGCAAGGAACGTGCTGGTTACCTGTTCGGGGCGGAACTGCGAGATGTCCCAGTTCTGGCACATCTTGCAGTTGACATTGCAGCCCGCCGTGGCCACCGAGAATGCCGTGCTGCCGGGGAGAAAATGGAACAGCGGCTTCTTTTCGATGGGATCGACGTGCGCCGCGCACACGCGCGCATATACCAGCGAGTAGTACG
>Ga0182030_10019981_pt1 | contig 12690 bp, 13 predicted proteins | sample 812S3MmetaG_FD_121299 | JGI IMG/M metagenome (GOLD analysis project Ga0182030, IMG submission 121299) | Permafrost microbial communities from Stordalen Mire, Sweden - 812S3M metaG (Illumina Assembly) | ecosystem: Environmental > Terrestrial > Soil > Wetlands > Permafrost | place: Sweden... | reverse complement strand
GTTGTCCAAGGCGGCATGAAATTTGTGAAAAATAACAAAATACTTGAAGATAGCAATGCAGAGAACGCAGAGATAAGCGCAGAGAAGGCAAAAACAGGTTCGAGGAAGCCAACGAGATTCAGCCGCCGGGCGGGGACAGTACTTTCCCCCGAGGCAGTTTGCGTTGATTCTTCTCTGCGCTTATCTCTGCGTTCTCTGCGGTGAATGGATGCCCTCCCCTTACCATTTCATGCCGAACCTCTCGAAGTACCAGTCGTCGCTGCGCACCCGCCGCGCCAGCATTTCGCGCCGCCGCAAAGAAATATCGCCCTCCACCAATAGCGCCATGGCTTCGCCGAAGGACTCGTGCTTGTGCAACGCCCGCACCGTCTTGGCCAGGCGCGGCGCGGAAAGATGCGCGAAAGCCAGGCGCAGGCGATTGTGCAGATACTGCGGCCAGCCCACCGGGTACGGAGAGGCCGTGCGAAACTGGTGCCGCACCAGCACCTGCGGAGCAATCAGCAGATCGTAGCCCAGCAGCCACAGGCGCACCGACATTTCGTTGTCCACGCCGCCACGGTGTAACAGGCCCCCGTCCCACCCCCCCGTTGCCTCGAACGCCGCCCGGCGCATCATCAGGCAACACCCCGGCAGGATCGGCGCCGCGAAGGGCGTATCGGCCTTCCTCGGCAGCCAGCGCGCGTCCAGATCGGGCCCGGTCAGTTGCAGGCCGAAACCGCACCCCCGCGTGGCCGGCAGGTGCGTCACCCCGGGAGCCGCCGCCGCCACCTGCCGGTCTTCCACCACCTCCGCCAACGGCTGCCACCAGAGTTTATCCAGACGGATGTGCCCGTCGGCGAACACCAGCACGTCGCCCCGGCTCCGCGCCGCGCCCAGATTGCGCGCCCGCGCCACGCCAATACCCGGCGCCTTGATCACCCGCCGGAAACCGGCCGTGGAACCGTCCGTGGAAGCGTCGTCCACAATCACGATTTCGCTCCCCGCGGGTAGCGTGTCGCGCAGGTTTTCCACCGTGCGGCGCAACTCCGCACCCTCGTTGCGCGCCACCACGATCACGCTGATCTTCACGGCATTCTTTCTTCCAGCCAGATATTTCCGGTGAGTTCGCCGAAAGAGAAAACCATTCGGCCCGGGGCTACCGAAAGGCCGATCAGCCCGGTCGTGCCCGTCATGCGCTTCAGCGAGCGCCGCGCGCGGTGAAAGTGCAGCACGGCGAAGGCGTCGCCCGCCGGTTGTTTGTTGGCGCCGTTCAGCCGCCGCGCCCAAATGCAGCGGAAACCGTCGCGGTCGGAGAGGAAGTAGAGCAATTCTCCGTTGGGACTCCACGCCGGCTCCATTTCCTCGCTGGCGCCGTCCGTCACCGCGATCCACCGCGCCCGCGGCACCGGAAGGGGACCGTCGACGGGCGCCACAAACACCTGCGCGCTCGTCTCCTTCGTGCGCGCGTGAAAGGCCATCCATTTGCCGTCCGGCGAGAAGCGGCCGTCGGTCAGCACACTGCCCTCGGGGCGCTGCGCCACGGTGACGCGCGCCTTGCGCTCCACGTCGTAATACGTCAGATCTTCGCTTTGCGTGGGTTCGTAGGAGATGCGCTTGCCATCGGCGGAAACCGCCATGGTAGTGCCGCACCCCGCGCACAGCGATGCCACTTCGCCGCCGCCGCGCGGCATGGAGAAGATGTTGCCGCTCCGGTCGCAATACGCTACCGTGGCCCCATCGCCGGAAATTCTGGGATTGAATAAGGCGGAGGCGGAGTTCACCAGCGTGATGGCTTTGCCCGACCGCAAATCGCGCGCCCGCACCGCCCTGGAACCGAGTTGCGTGCTGAGGTAGACGACGAATCGGCCGTCGGCGGAGAGCGAAGGCGCCATGGCCGCCAGTTCGTCCATGGTCACGCGCTCGAGTTCGCCCTTGACGATTCCCCGGTCGGCGTCCAGCCCCTGGCTCCACACCACCGGCGTCCACTCCAGGCTGGAATACGCCATCCGCCCACGTGCGCTGGCCGCCGCGGTGGACACGTGCAACTGGTACCCGGGAGCTTGCGTCAGCCTCGTGGCCCGGCCTTGCACCCGTCCCTCGTCGAGAGGGATCTCCCACAGATTGCCGGCGTCGCCCGGGCCCGCGGCGAACAGCACGCGCCCCGAAGCCCGCCATTCCAGCGGCAGGACATCCGTCAGCCAGGCGGTATACACCAACTGCTGCGCGGCCAGCGCCGCGAAGGCCCCCGTCTTCCGCGCCGGCCCCGCCTGCACCGGGACGGTCCACCAGTCGGCTCCGCCCCCATTGGCGCGGCCCAGCACCAGCACCTCATCCCCCGCCGGCGACCAGACCGGATAAAGCGCGGCGGCCAGGTCCGCGCCGATCTGCCGCGCCTGTCCCCCGCCGCTTTCGATCACGAAGACGCGCGCCGTGCCGGGCAACAGGTCCGCGCTCTCCCGGCCCTCCCAGTAGGCGATCCAGCGCCCGTCGGGAGAGAAACGCGGGTCGCGCCCGCGCGGAACCAGCAGCACCGCGTCGCCGCCCAGTGTCGGCGCCACGTAGATGCCGCCGCCGGAGCGTTCGCTGCGGAAGACCACGCGGGCGCCATCGGGGGAGATCGCCGGCTCGCTCGCGTCCGCCTCGCCGCTGGTCAGACGGATGGGGTCGTGCCCGCCGATCTGCTGCACCCAGATGTCCAGATTGCCGCCCTCGTTGCGGTCGCTGGCAAACGCCAGCAGGTTGCCGTCGCGCGAGAGCGCCGGGTAATCGCTCAGCCCGCCCGTATTGGTCACCCGCCGCAGCACCCGGACGGGCACCGCGCTCTCGGCGGGGCGCAGCCACCGCCAGGCCACCCCGGCCGCCACCAACACCACCCCCGCCACCAGCGCCATCGCTCCCCAGGGCCGCCGCGCCCGCGCCCGGGGCGCCGCCACATCGAGATCCGCCAGCGTGCCGGCCAGCAGCAGTTTGACATCGCCCATCGATTGCCAGCGCTCGCCGCGCTTCTTGCACAGGCAGGTGTCGATGATGCGCTCCAGCCCTGGCGGCAACCCGGGAGCGAGTTGGCGCGCGCTCATGGGCTCCTTGGCCAGCACCGCCGCCAGCGTCGCCATATCGCTGTCGCCCTGAAAGGCCCGCCGCGACGTAATTATTTCGTACAGCACGCAGCCGAAAGAGAAGATATCGGAGCGCCAATCCACATCCTGGCCGGTCGCCTGTTCCGGCGACATGTAAGCCACCGTGCCCACGATCAGGCCGGACATCGTCAGGGTTTGGGTCGCACCGGATTCGGCATTGCCTCCCGCTTTGACTTTGGCGATCCCGAAATCCAGAATCTTCGCCAGACCGCGCTCCGTCACCATAATATTGCCCGGCTTGAGGTCCCGATGCACGATCCCGGCGGCGTGCGCCGCGGCCATGGCGTCGGCGATCTGTATGGCGATTTCGAGCGCCTCGCGCAACGGCAGCCGGCGCTCCGCCATCTCGCCCAGCGTCCGGCCCTCGACACGCTCCATGGCGATGAAATCGACGCCCTCATCCTGCCCGATTTCGTAAACCGTGACGATATTGGGATGGTTCAGCGCGCTCGCCGCCTGCGCTTCGCGCATCAGCCGCCCCCGGCCGGCGGTGCCTTCCCATCGGTCGGGCGAGAGAACCTTGAGCGCGACGGTGCGATTGAGGAGGGTGTCCAGAGCCTGATACACCGTCCCCATTCCCCCCGCACCTAACCTGGCCTGGATTTCGTAGTGGCCCAGACGTCGTCCGGGTTCCATCCCCGCGCTGACAGTGGGGCTGCTCATGGTGTACTAGGGATTGTACCCTAGTCGCAGCGGATGTTTATAACTGATTTCCGCACCAGCCCCCAAAGGACGCCATGCTGGGGACAGACATGAATTTCCGGCGCACTTTGCCGGAAATTCATGCCTGTCCCCGGTTTTGCCCTGTCTGTCCCCGGTTTGTCCCCGTCTGTCCCCGGTTCGTCCGCCCTGTCACGGTGATAAGATGAGCAATTCCGAACGAGCGTTATGGATCATATCCTCTCGATTGTCCTGTTCACGCCACTGGTAGGCTTACTGGTGCTGCTGTTCCTTCCGTCGTCGAACGCGCGCGCCGTCAAGCTGTGGGCCAACCTGGTTGCCTTCGTGGGCTTCCTGGTTTCCCTGCCCCTGGTCTTCAACTTCGACCACACCAAGGACTTCCAATTTGAGGAAAAGGCGCAATGGATTCCCTCCCTCGGCGCCTCCTACCATCTCGGCATCGACGGCCTCGGTCTGCTGCTGGTCATGCTCACCACCGTGGTCGGCTTCCTCGCCATTCTCTCCAGTTGGAACGCCATCGGGCACCGGCTCAAGGAATACTACGCCTTCTTCCTTCTCTTGCAGACCGCCATGCTCGGCGTCTTTATGGCGCTCGATTTCCTGCTCTTTTTCGTCTTCTGGGAAACCGTGCTGGTGCCCATGTACTTCATCATCGCCATCTGGGGCGGCCAGCGCCGCGGCTATGCCGCCATCAAGTTCATGGTGTACACGCTGATCGGCAGCGTGCTCATGTTCCTCGGCATCCTGGCCCTCTACTATCAGCACTACACCCAGTTTCAGGTCTACAGCTTCGATATCGCGGATCTGTTGCGCACCCACGTTCCCGTCGGCATGCAGTGGTGGATCTTCTGGGCCTTCTTCGTCGGCTTCGCCGTCAAGGTGCCCATGTTCCCGTTCCACACCTGGCTGCCCGACGCGCACACCGAAGCCCCCACCGCGGGCAGCGTCGTCCTGGCCAGCGTCCTGCTGAAGATGGGCACGTACGGCTTCCTGCGTTTCTCCCTGCCGCTGCTGCCCGACTCCGCCAGGAATCCCGTGATCGTCAACACCATGGGCATTCTTTCGATCATCGGGATTGTGTACGGCGCTCTCGCCTGCCTCATGCAGAAGGATTGGAAGAAACTGGTGGCCTATTCCTCGGTCAGCCACCTGGGATTCTGCACCCTGGGGATTTTCGCCCTCAACCCCGCCGGCATCTCGGGGTCGATTCTGCAACAGATCAATCACGGCATTTCCACCGGCATGCTCTTCCTGGTCGTGGGCATCGTCTACGAGCGGCGCCACACGCGCGAAATCTCCCAGTACGGCGGGCTCATGAAGGTGATGCCGGTTTTCACCACCGTGTTCCTGCTGGCGGCATTCAGTTCCATGGGCATGCCGCCGCTCAACGGGTTCATCGGCGAACTGACCATCATGGGCGGCGCTTACCAGATGTCATTCAACTGGGCCTTCTGGGGAGCCGTGGGTATCGCCCTGGGCGCGGCCTACCTCTTATGGCTGTTCCAACGAACCATGCTGGGCGAGGTCAAAGAGAAGAACTCGCTGCTGAAGGATCTGTCGTGGCGCGAAATCGCCGTCTTCGCCCCGCTCATCGTGTGGGCGTTCTGGATCGGCTTGAACCCGCAGCCCTACTTTCGCGTGCTCGAACGCCCCGTGGCCCAGATCGTCGAGCGCGTGCATCCCGGCTATTACGCCGAGCGTCATCTGGTCAACCCGCTGGACGCACCGGCCGCCAGCGCCGCCCTCCGCTAGGCGGCTTGGTAGGACAGACGATCGCCCTTTTGTCGTCTGTCAATCAGTCTGTCCGGCAAAGCGCGACAGGCCACAGAAAACGATTGTCCTGTCCCACCCGTCATTTCTTGCGCTTCCCGCCCGCGTCGCTGCCGGGCAGGTCGCTCGGGTCGCCGTATTTCCAGTCGGCCGGATTGCGCGGCGGACGGAATTCGTTGGTGCTGAAAACTCGCCAGTCCTCGCCGGGACGCGCCACCGCGAGAATCAGGGCCAGCACGTTGCGCGGCCCCTGGAAGTAGGAGATGCGGATGTGGTGGATTCCGCCCTTCAGCGTGATGCTGCACTGCTCGGGATGAATCGGATGTATGCCGTCGTTATCGATCACCCTTTTGTTGTCGATATAAAGCTTGGAACCATCGTCGGAGGCCAGAAGGAAACGGTACATTCCGGGATTGTCGACGTAGAAATAGCCCCTGTAATCGATGGCGAACCACTCGAACCGGTCGGTGACACCAGGAAAGCCATCCTCAAAACTGCGCGGTGGAATGTTGAGGGCGCTGGTGTAAATCGAGCCCACCGGCTTCAGTTTTTCGAAGTTGGGAAGCCGGTCGGTCTCGGGCCGGAGCAGGTAGACGTCGCCGCGAAGGCCGGACGGATCGACCACCGTGACGCCGAACGTGGTGATGGGCGCATCAGGTAGAGTGGGGGTCTGCGCTCTCGCGGCGGAGAGGGCCAGGCAGTAAGCAGCCGCCAGGGCATACCCGGTGGGCATAGTCCAATGATAGACGCAATCCACGGCGATGAGGCACTCGGCCGCCTGATCCCCCGCATTCTCCAGCAAGCCCTCCCCGGGCTAGTGCCGGCGCAGTCCTGACAACTGGCTCAGCAACAGGATCCCCAGGTTCCAACTGACCACCACCGCGAACCAGTAATTCAGGAAAACCACCACCCGCGGCCGTTTGAACCTCATGGCCACCGCCACCAGCAGCACCGCAATGATCTTGCAGATCAATAGCGCCGCCACCGGTCCGGCGCGCATCAGCCGCCCCAGAAACATGCTGCTCTCCTCGGCGCCTAATTGCAGGCCCAACAGAGTGGTAAGTATGTCCAGCACTTGCAGGAAGATAAATACCGTCAACGATGGCGTGGGGAAGTGTCTGCGCACCCCTATGGAGGTCGGAAAACTCATGATGGTCGACAGCCATTCTGCTCGTTCCGCCGCGCCCCTGTCCACGCTATCTTTCGTTAGACCTCCTCCACGCGCTACAATCGGCCCTGCATGGCAATTGATCTCACAGCTTTGGCGAAGTTCGATACGCCCACCATCTGCAACACCATCGAACTGTTTGAAGTGCGTCCGCGCACGGCCGGATACGTGGACGGCCGCATCCGCGCCTGTTTCCCCGAAATGCCGCCCGCCGTCGGATACGCCGCCACCGCCACCATGCGGTGCGCCCTGCCGCGCCAGGAAGGCGATGTCTACGGCTCGCTCGACCAGCAGGTGGCGCGCTTCGCCGAACTGCCGGGCCCGCCCATGGTCGTCTTCCAGGATCTCGACGACCCGCCGGTGGCGGCCACCTTCGGCGAAATCATGTGCACCACCTATCGGGCCTTTGGCGCCGTAGGCCTGGTCACCTCCGGTGGCGCGCGCGATCTGGATCAGGTGCGTCGCCTCGCGTTTCCCGCCTTCAGCAATGGCGCCATCTGCTCCCACGGCTACAGCCACATCGTGGACCTGCACCGTCCCGTGCGCGTCGGCGGCTTGACCATTCACGCAGGCGATCTCATGCACGCCGACGCCAATGGAGTGGCCACAATTCCCTTGGAAATCGCCGCCGACGTGGCCGATGCCGCCGCCGGGTTCGTCGCCGCCGAAGCCATCCTCCTGGATTATCTGAAGGCCGGCGCGCCCCAACCCCACGCCTTCGCCGAAGCCCGCCGCGCCATGATGGACGCCATCGCCGCCCTCTCCCGCCGACTGGTGGGGCGGGCTTCAGCCTGCCAATCCGAACGCAGTTCGGACTCCACTAAAAAATAATCCGCGCCCTTTGCGCCTCGGCTTTCGCCGCGTCGATGCCCGGAACCTTCAACAGCTCTTCGAAGCTCTTCAAATCGCCATTCTTCTCGCGGTATTCCACCAGCGCCCGCACCTCGGCAACCGTGAACCCCAGCACCACTTTGATCTCCGCGAACGGTGCCGTATTGATCCGCACCGGCGAGTCCGGGCCGAAGTTCTTCGCCAGGTACGCTACCACCGCTTCGATTTCCGCCGGCGTGCCCTTGGCGCCCCGCTCCACCATGTCCGCCACCGCATCCGACCATTCTTCGCTGCTGAAACGCGCTTTGCGGAAGTTTCCGGAATCGTGGCAATCCAGGCAAAGCTTGCCGGCAATTTCCTTGCCGGGCCCTTCGGGCAGGCGCGCCCCATCCTTTTCGTCGGCCGCCGGCACACATGCCAGCCCCATCAACATCAGGTAAACAATCTTCACTTCGCGCTCCTCGGAATCGCGCAGCCGATCGATTTGCGGGTCGCTACGCCGATCGCCTTCCCGCTCAACACGGCGTCCAGCACCTCCCGCACGTATCGCTCCGTGGCCTGCGGCCGCTGCTTGCCAAAGTCCTCCACGCGATTGTCCACCGGGCCCAGGTACAGCACCTTGCCCTCCGGCGAGAGCACCGCCGCTTGCGGCGTCACCGTGGCGTTGGCGAGCCGCACCAGCGTCTGCGCCGGGTCCAGCAGCAACGGGAAACCGTACCTGTAGTCGCGCGCGTAGCGCACCACCGCGGCTTCGGCCACGGAGGGGTCCGCCTGCACCGCATAGAAGGCGATTCCCCGCCCCGCGTAAGCTTCTTTGATGCGGTTCATCTCCGGCACGTAGCTGTTGGCCACCGGGCAATCGACAGTCACGAAGTAGAGCAGCACCGCCTTCCGCCCCGCCCACTCGGCGGCCGTGTGCGTCGCGCCCCCGGTGTCGCGCAACTGGAATTGCGGCGCCGCCGAGACAAAAAACAGTGCGATCAGGAATCTCTCCAGCATCCGGTGTAATCCATTTTCGCACGAGACGCACAAACCGGGTACTTACTAACCTCAACCGTTGGCTGGTACCCGCCTGCCCACATGAACGGAGTTTAACGGCGCGCCGCAGCAACTTACCATCCCCTTGCGTTTTTAGTCCATCGTGAGCGCTTGGACAGTACCCCAATCGCAGAGGAGAACGAGACAATGAGATTCATCGGCACGATGGTAGTAGCGGCGGCGGTCACGGTGATGAGCGCCGCGGCGCAGACCAACACCGTCGATCAGCGCAAAGAGAACCAGCAGGACCGCGTGGCGCAAGGCATCAAGAGCGGCCAGTTGACCACGGTGTGCCGTTTGGCTTCCATCCGGACGTTGGAGTAACGGGAAAGCAGGGCGCGCGAGCCGGCGCCCGAGCCGTGTACAGCCAAGCCGGAGGAGCTCCAGCGACTTATCTTTCAGCTTCACGCAATTGCCTCTTGGCCTCTCTCAGCCACGTCTCGTAGACGTATTTGTCCTTCTCGCGCTCCCAACGGTCCAGCGGGAGCGAGTTCAAAAAATCGTGAGCCACCGCTGGAATCCCGGCGCCCAATGCATGTGGGTCGCTCGCCAGCGCCGTGGCGGCAGGCGGTGCCTTCCCAGCGGGCGCCGGGCCTCTCAGGTATGTGCTCATCGGAGTTTCTGGCATCGGTGATCTTTTCCGCCCCGATCCAGTTGGGAAATTCCAGGTGCTTCTCCAGCCGCCGTGCGAGTCAGGAAACAGAAACGATACCCGCCACTTGGCCCGAAGGCGAACTCGAACACGTTTTTCTCGCTGCCGTGCAGGGCGATGCTTCGCTTGCGCAGTTCTTCGAAGAACTCGACCGACTTCTCGCCCTCGGCAACCACCGGATCGGCCGTGCCGTTCATGATGAATGTCCCACCGCGCTCCGACGCCAGGTCGTACAGCACCGCGCCGCGATCGCCCAGAAACATGAGCGACTGGTAAGGTATCGCCTGGCACATTTTGTGCCCGCTCGCATCCCAGTAGCCGCCCGGACCGTCCAGGTTTCCGCCGTCCACCAGCACGCACGAATTGACCCGCGTTTCGATGGCGCAGGCGATGGCCGAGATGAACGACCCCATCGAAAAACCGAGGATGGCGAGCCATTTGGGTTCCACGTCCCGCCGCGACGAAAGAAACGAGACGGCGTCGAGTTGCAATTAGCCAGTTCGACTCCCGTTAGCGCTACCAAAGAATCAATAACTTACGGTCTTCGCGCTGTGACGCGCAGCGCGCCAGCGGCTTCCTTCCCATAAACCAAACCCCGCTGTCGGCAGTTGGCCTGCCGGAATTGGCCCCCCTTCGCGCACGTGGGCACCACCGCCGCGACGGCGCCGCCAAGTGGTAGGACCGTGCCAGCTTGCCACCGGCGGCGGCGCTGTGGTGCCGTGGCCGTCATTCGGCGGGTGGCTTCCGTCGCGGGCTGGGGATCGGTCGCGCTACCGGAGTGCAGCGAGTGGATCAACGATGGTGGCCTGCTGGCGTGAACACTGCGCCCCCGGCGCCGGAGGCCACCGTCGCGAGATCCACAAGAAAGCATTCTACAATTCTGAAGGACGGCTCTCTTCTTCGGCCTCGACGTTGGGACCCTCCCGTTTGCCCCGAGACGTCCTGGGAGCAGCAGGCGACCAGGAGGACCATTCGCCTGCTGCTCCCAGCAGGACTCGAGTCTTGGGGGCAAATGGCCTGATCCGAGCCCTGTTAGCAGGCTGGTATACGACGGCGCTGCCGTAGACCCAGGCGGGTGCGGCGGCGAGGCGGTCGAACCAGTGCCAGCTATCTGAGCAATTTTGCCGTCCGGGGATTGACTCCCCGCGTTCACGATTGGATTCTCTCGGTGATGTACAGCAGGCGGTCCCACGATGCATCCGCCGTGACCATGTCGCTAACGCCCAGGACGAACCGGCTGGCATGCCGGTACCGCTCGATCATGCGGTCGATCCAGCACCGGAAGTCGCTCTCGTTCACGCTGTCGGGGCAAAGCAGCACCGATGGAATTCCTCCCCAGATCGTGATGCGGTCTTCGAACCCGGCGCGGATCTCCTCCAGCGTCAGGCGCGTCATCGGAGCCGGGCAAAGCGAGTCGGCGACGTCGATCCCGGCGCGCAGATACAGAGGAATGAGCCGGCGGTTTTCGCCGTCGGTGTGAGTCATCAGGTACTTGCCCTTGGCGTGCAGCAGCTCGGCGTAGGTCCGCAGGGCCGGAAGAATGTAGGTTTCGAACCACCGCGGGTGCGTGATGGAGTCGTCGTAATTGCCGCCCAGCAGCGCGACCTCGGCGCCGGTCTGCGCCGCAATCTCCTGCATGGCTGCATAGTAGGGCTGCATCGCCTCGGCCAGCCGGTCGATCTTCTCGGGGTAGTCGTGCTGCGCCAGAAAGAACGCTTCCACCGGCATGAGTTCCTTCATGATGTGGTGCACCGGAGAAGCCGTGCCGATCACGTACGCCACCGCAATTCCGCGGTCACCCGCCGTGCGGTTCCGCCGCTCCCAGGCGCCGGCGCGCGGTTCCACCCGCAGATGAGAGAAGATGTAGGTGGCCGTATCGAAATCGGCGGGCCCGCGGATCGCGTGCGCCGAGGTCCACGGAATCGACGCTCCCCCATCCAGCATTTCTTCGGTGAAGACTTGGGCCGTTCGCAGGCATCCAGCCGGTGTTCGGTACTCGGTCACGGTCTCGCGCCCGCGTCGCGTCACCCGGCGATCTACACCATCGAGCATCACCCGGTAAGGAAGCACCGGATGGTTCAAGATACCGATGCCGTGATCCGCCATGTCGGTCTCTTCCTCGCGCTCCGTAAAGTCGGGAACCGTCGCGTAATAACCGATTCCCAGGCGTTCGACAATCTCTCGCAGGCTCAGGCCGGCCAGTCCCGCTGGCAGGTTGCCCCGCCGGAGGCGCGCGCGATACCAGAATTCAAGGCGCGGAACCCACGGTATGCGATCGGGAATTTCGCCCCGAATAGCAGCCAGTATCCGTTCACGGTGATTCATGTCTGTTTCTCCGCATTGCTGCTATTATATGGGCGTCTTGCCGCAGACTGACGAATTTTGCCGTCGCCGACGGACCGCGTGGGCGATCGCGGCCGTGCTGTTCGGCGGCTCGGTGATCAATTACCTGGACCGGGCGGTGATCGGCGTCGTGATGCCGCAGATCCGGCGAGACCTCGCACTCACCAACCAGCAGTACGGTTGGGTCATCCACGTATTTCTGATGGCGTACATGCTCTCGTACGTTGGCGGAGGCTGTCTCGCGGACCGCTTCGGATACCGGCGCGTCGTGAGTGGAGCCATTACCACCTGGTCGCTCGCCGGCATGGCCCACGCGTTGGTGGGTGGGCTGCCGGGCCTGGCTTCCGCGCGGGCCGTGTTGGGGCTGGGAGAGGCCGCTTTTTACCCGGCAGCGATATCGGGCATATCCGCATGGTTTCCGCCCAAGGACCGCGCCAAAGCCATCGGGCTCCTGCTGTCCGCGATCAGCGTAGGGACGTTGTTAGCGGTGCCGCTCGTGGCCTGGATCACCACGCGCCACGGATGGAGATCGTCGTTCATCGTCACGGGAGCCATTGGCTTCCTGCTGCTCCCGCCATGGCGCGCGCTGCACCGGCGAGTTGGCAGAGTTCCGGGCGTGGCTGCCGCCGAAACCTGCGGCAAGTGTGCGCACGAATCGACGCCGCTCCGTTTTGTCCTGCGGACACCAAAGTACTGGTGCACGCTCGCCGCCCGCGCCTGCTCCGACTCGGCCCGGTATTTCTATCTTTTCTGGCTGCCCGGCTATCTTCAGGAGGCCCGGGGAATGAGCCTGCAGACCGTCGGGAGCCTTCTATGGATCCCTTATCTCGTCGGCGGCGTCGGTGCCGTGTCCGGCGCCTGGCTCAGCAGCGTGCTGATCCATCGTGGCACCGGTCTTGACCGCGCGCGCAAAGCCGTGCTGATTCCGTCGGCGGCTCTGGGCTCGCTGGGCGTGTTCTCCTACTTTGCGCTGGACTACGCGGCCGTCCTGCTTCTCGCCGCCGGCCGGATTGAACAGATCCGTCCGCCTCTCGTCGCCGGGCCCCCCAAGCTTGCGATCCGCGGTGCAACCGGCGACCATATTGCATGAC
>Ga0182030_10019980_pt1 | contig 12692 bp, 12 predicted proteins | sample 812S3MmetaG_FD_121299 | JGI IMG/M metagenome (GOLD analysis project Ga0182030, IMG submission 121299) | Permafrost microbial communities from Stordalen Mire, Sweden - 812S3M metaG (Illumina Assembly) | ecosystem: Environmental > Terrestrial > Soil > Wetlands > Permafrost | place: Sweden... | reverse complement strand
GGGCTTTCTCGCCGACCTGCTGCCGCTGCCCTACGACGACGAGACGCTGGCCATCGTCTGCCGCCACATCGACGAGACCCAGGAGGCGCTCGGGACGCGGATGCTGCTCGAAAACCCCTCGACCTACGTGCAGTTTTCCGACAGCGCGATCGCCGAGACCGAATTCCTCGCCGAGGTCGCCCGCCGCAGCGGCTGCGGCCTGCTGCTCGACGTCAACAACGTCTATGTCAGCGCGACCAACCACGGCTTCGACCCCTTCGCCTACCTCGCCGCCTTCCCGCTTCGCCATGTCGGCGAGATCCATCTCGCCGGTTCCGCGGACGCGACCGACGACGAAGGCGCGCCGCTGCTGATCGACGCCCACAATTCGCCGGTGCGGGCGGCGGTGTGGGCGCTCTACCAGGAGACGATCGGCCGGCTCGGTCCGACGCCGACGCTGATCGAATGGGACAACGACGTCCCGGCATGGCCGGTTCTGCTCGCCGAGGCGCGCCGCGCCGACGCGGCGATGGACCGCGCCGCCGCCTGGGGAGCCTTGCGCCATGCCGTTTGAGGCGACGATCGCCAGCTTCGCGCGCGCGCTGGTCAACCCGTCTCAGCCCGCCCCCGCGGCGACGCGACGAAGCGACGGAAGGTCGGTCGAGCGCCGCTTCGCCGTCTACCGCAACAATGTCGCGGTTGCGCTGATCGGCGCCCTCGAGGCGCGCTATCCGGTCGTGCGGCGCCTGGTCGGCGACGACTTCTTCCGCGCCATGGCCGGCGCCTATGTCGCGGCTGAGAAGCCGCGCGCGCCGACGTTGATCCATTACGGCGACGGCTTCCCCGACTTCGTCGCCGGTTTTCCGCCCGCCGGCGCGGTTGCCTACCTCGCCGACGTGGCGCGGCTGGAGAACGCCTGGATCGAGGCCTATCACGCCGCCGAGGCGGCCGCGCTCAGCCTCGACGCGCTGGCCGCGATCGCACCCGATGGGTTCGAGTCGCTGCGTTTCCGGCCGCACCCGGCGGCGCGGCTGCTCAGCTTCGCCCACCCCGCGGCATCGATCTGGGCCGCTTCGCAAGGCGACGGCGAGCCGCGCCCGCCCGAGAACTGGGCGGGCGAGGAAGCGCTGGTCACGCGGCCCGACGCCGACGTTTTCGTGCGCGTCCTTCCGCCCGGCGGCTTCGCCTTCGCGACGGCGCTGTTTTCCGGCGCGAGCCTCGGCGAAGCGGCGGCGCTCGCCGCAGCCGACGGCTTCGACCCCGGCGCCCATCTCGTCGGTCTCGTCGAGGCCGGCGCGCTGCAATCATTCTTCTGAAGGAGAAATCCGATGTCGACGAATTCCACGGCCGCGCCCGTCGCGGCCGGCAACCCGCTCGCCCGCTTCACCGGCGCCCTCTTCGGGCTCGTGCCGATCTCGCTGACCATGCTCGTGCTGCGGATCGCGCTGGCGCTGCCGTTCTTGCGGGCCGGTCAGACCGACTGGGACGACTGGTTCGTCCTCTCCTTCGGCGTCAAGGCGCGGTTCGCCGACCTCCGGCTGCATCTGTTGGGCGGCGAATATCCCTTCCCCGATCCCGATCTGATGGCGCTTGCCGCGGGCGTGGCGGAGGTCGGGCTGCCGATGCTGCTGATCGTCGGCCTGGGCGCGCGCTACGCGGCGCTTGGCCTTCTCGTCATGACGGGGGTCATCCAGCTCTCCTTTCCCGAGGGGTGGGCGAATTTCCACCTCTACTGGGCCTCGCTGGCGCTGGCGATCATGACCTTCGGCCCGGGCCGCATCGCGCTCGACCGCCTGCTCGGACTGGAGCGCGCGCGCGCCTAGCGCGTGAGTTCGCCGCGCAGGCCTTCGCGTGCGATGCGCCAGCGGTCGGCGAGCGCCGCCATGTCGGCGTCGGTCAGCGGCGCGATCTGCTCGAAGACCACCGCCTCGACGCCGTACTCGAGATGAAAGACCTCGCCGGTGCGCCGGTAATGCGCGCCGATCCCGACGCCTTCGAGCATCTCCAGCGAGGGAACGATCACCGTCTGCTGATAGGCGGGATCGAGATGGGTCTGCACGGGGTCGCCGACCACAACGATCGCGCAGGTCCTGAACTCGGGGCTGGGCGCGCCTTCGACGGTGTCGACGTCCGACATCGTCACGGTCGGCCGCTCGCTCGCCTCCGGGTAGAACGGCGAGCGGGCGGGTTCGAGCTGCCACAGCTCCTCCATCATCTGGCCGCTGAAGGCGTAGCTCGACCCGAGCCCGCAGATGCGATGGTCGGGCCGCGCCCGCGCGTCGATCCACGTCCTCAGGCGCTCGAGCTCGGCGAGATCGGCGCGCGGCCGATGCGGAAGTCCGTCGATCGGCGCCAATCCGGCCGGCGCCCAGGCGGAAAGCGGCGTCAGCGTGACCGCCGCGAGCGCGGCCAGCGCGGCGCAGGCGACGAGCGGGCGGCGCGCGCCAAGCAGGGCTAGCGGCGCGCCGACCAGCGCGGTCAGCGCCGGGGCGACGAGATAGAGGTGGTGGATGTAGGGCGTTTGGACGCGCAGAAACGCGACCGCGGCGACCGCCGCCGCGCCGACCGTCAGGCGCAGCAGGCGGCGATCGCGCGAACGCGTCAGGAGCAAGGCGCCGCCCGCGACCGCCGCGAACAGGACCGCCGAGCCGCACCAGTCGAGCAATTCGGCGGCAAAGACGCCATTCGGCTTGCGATAGGCGGCGTAGACCGTCGCATAGTCGTGGGCGGCGGGATCGGCGAGCCAGGCGACGATCATCGGGCTCAGCAAGACCAGCGCCGCCAGCGCGCCGAACGAGGCCGCCATGATCGTCTCGCGCCAGCGGAAGGCGCGGGGGCGATCGAGCGCCAGCGCGACGACCTCCGCCGCCAGCATGACGGCGACGCCGAGCGCGGCGAAGGCGTACCACCGCCGCAGCAGGATCATCGCGAAGACGCAGAGGGCGAGCGCCGCGGCCACGCGGCAGACGCGCGCGCCGACGCGCTCGTCATGGCCGGGCGGCAGCGCCAGCAGTCTGACGAGCCGCTCGGCGAGCCGCAGGGCCGCGACGTAGAAGACGAGGCCGCCGATGTCTGGCATGCCGCGCGCGAGAACGGCGAGGCCGGTCGGAAAGGCGGCGAAGGCGGCGGCGGCCGCCAGGGCGAGCGCCGCCGTCGGCGCGCTGTCGCGCCGCAGGCCGGCGCGGCGGGCGAGGTCGCAGGCCAACGTCGCCAGGGCGACCAGCGCCGGCGCGCCATAAAGGACGACGAGCGAGGCCTGGTAGACGAAGCGCGACAAAGGCGCGGTCGCCGCCAGGACGAAGCCGGGAATCAGCGCCGGCGCCCAGGAATAGTCGTCCTGCATCGAGCGGAGAAGGCCGCCGATCATCTCGAACCAGCGGCCGGCGCGCGCGATCGAGGCGATCGTGATCGAGACCTCGCGGTAGCGGATGAAATCGGCGAACATCAGATCGCGCGAGACGGCGATGTAGATTGCTCCGTAGGCGCCGAGCGCCGCGATCGCCAGCGCGGCGACCGTGATCGCCGCCGGGCGCGGCGCAGCCAGGCCGCCCCGGTGGACGAGCCAGGCGGCCGTTGCGCCCGCCAGAACGAGCGCGGCGACCTCGGCGGCGAGGGCGAGCGGGTCGGGGTCTGCCGGCGCCAGCCCGACGCTCAGCGCCGCCAGCGCGACGACGGCGCTGAATCCCGTCGTCCGCGTGTCCGGCAAAACGGCGGCGAGGGCGGCCGCCGCCAGACCGGCGAGCGCGCCGAGCGCGGCGGCGGCGACCGGTTCGGCCGAATGGGCGAGCCGGTCGGCGAGCAGCCAGACCGCAAGGCCGAAGGCGAGGCTCGTCGCCAGCGCGAACGCGCGGCGCGACGCGGCGGCTTGAGCGCCACGCATGGCGAAAGCGGGGGCTGACATCGCTTCCCACCTTGCCGCAGACGCGTTAACGCTTCGCAGCTGGCGGTCAGGACCGCGGCATTCAGGCTCACGCAACGTTTTCGAGCAGGACCTGCGATCGCCGCCGCCTTCGTTCCGGGCATCACGTTGGCGTGACCGGCGTTACAAACAGGCGTTACATCGGCCCGCCGCGGTCGCCCGCATGTTGTGGGTTCACGACATTTTGTTATGAGTAACTGGCGAGGGATGACCGCATAATGCCGGTTGCCAGGGAAACCGAAAGGGGGAGGGGTGGCGTTAATGATGTCCTCCTCCTCGGGTCCGCGCGCGCCATTGACGGCGCGAGTGACGCTGCCGCGTTGCCGCGTCTCGCCCTGGCTCTTCTAGCGTATCTGCTGCTCGACTGCCCAGGCGGACGAACGTCGAGAGAAGAGGCGGGCGCCTTCCTCTGGGAACATGTTGATCGCGGGCGACAGGCGGGAAATCTCCGCCAATTGCTGTTTCGCGTTCGCGCTGCGGAAGTCGCCGCCAACATGCAAATGTTCGCGACGACGGCGGCGGAGATCGTCTTCAGCCCGCGCAACGTGTCGATCGACCTGCGCCGCTTCCAGGCGGCGATCGCCGCGGCCGGCGGCCCGGACGCCGTCGCCGCCTGCGAGGCCTATGGCGGCGATCTCCTCGCCGGACTGACCACCCATGGCGAAGGGCTCGAAGGCTGGCTTGCTCACAAACGCGCCGGCCTGCGCTCCGAATTCCTGACGGCGTTGACGCCCCACGTCGAAAGCCAGGCCAACGGCCCCGTCGAAGACGCGGCGATCGCCGCCGCAAAACGCATCCTCGAGATCGATCCGCGTCAGGAGGTCGCCTATCGCGCGCTGGTCCAGGCCTATCGCGAGCGCGGCGACGCGGCGCGCGCCGAGCACTATCGCCGCCAGCGCGACCAGGCGCGGGAAATCCGCGCCGAGCGGCGGCCGACTTTGGCTGCGATCGTCGTGGGGGAGCGGGCCGACGCGAGGCATGCGCCGGCCGAGGCGGGCCCCCTCCCGACGGCGGACGCCCACCAGCGCCCGAGCGCGCGCAACGACGAGTTGCCGCGGGTGATCGTCTTGCCGCACGCGCCGAGCTACGCTTCGTCGGCGGGACGCGAGCTGGTGGCCGAGCTCGGCGCCGAGATCGCCACGCGTCTGGCGCAGACCCGGTCGCTGACCGTGCTGGCGGTTGAAGCGCGCGACGACCCCGAATCGCAAAACGCGGCCGATTACCTCGTCGAAATCCGCCTCAGCCAGGGGCGCGCCGCCGCAATCCAGCTGCGCCTGCTGACGTTGCCGGAACGCCGGATTCTGTGGGCGACCTCGTTCACCGACAGCGACCAGTATTTCGAGCGCGCGCCGACCCTGCCGAACTCCATCCTGCGCCATGTCGAGGATCGCGAGGTCACGCTGCAGAACGGGACCGAGGGCGAACGGGTCGCCTATCGGGTCACGCTCGAGGCGGAGCGGCTGCTCAACGCCATCGACCTGCCGTCGATCCGGCGCGCGCGCCGCCTGCTGCGGTCGGCGCAGACGGCCGCGCCCGACTTCGTGCCGACCATCGCCGCGCTGGCGCGGTCGCATGTCATGGAATGGCTGGTGCGCGCGCCGTTCGAGATCGCGCCGCTGGAATTCGCCGAACAGTTCGCCAAACAGGCGATCATGATCGGCCCCGACGACCATCGCGGCTATCACGAACTCGGGCTGGTGCGGGTCTATCGCCGGCGCCTGGACGACGGCATCGAATGCCTCCACCGCGCGACGAGCCTGTGTCCCGACGACAAAGGCGTGCGCGCCGATCTCGCCGACGCGCTGGTGTTCAACGGCCAGTCGCGCGAAGCGGTCGCCATGCTCGACGACCTGGTGCGCTCCTTCGATCCGGGCGACGACTATATTCGCTGGGTGCTCGCCGGCGCCCATTTCGCCCGCGAGGATTACGAAGCGACGCTGCTGCAGGTGAAGCTGATGGGCAACCCTGCTCCAGCGTTCCGCATCACCGCGGCGGCGCGCGCGCTGATTGGCGACCTCACCGGGGCGCGGCGGGCGATGAAGGCGTCGATGGACTTCAACCCCAGCTTCGATCTGCGCGCATGGCTGGCGATGGCGCCCTGCCGCAACAAGGACTTCATGCAACGTTATACGGAAGGGCTTCGCTTGGCGGGCTTCTGCTGACCGCGGCTTGGCGTCGGTCGGCGTGAGGAGGAGAGAAGCATGAGTAAAGCTGTAGTGCTGCGCACCAAGGATGACGGCCGCTTCTGGCTGGTGACCTTCGACAAGCCGGCTGTGGCCGAGATCTCGTCGAGCGCCGCGGCCGGGCTCGGCGTGCCGGTCGCCGAAGTCGAGACGCTCGCCGCGGCCGCCGAAAGGTCCACGGCCGCGTCGTTCCCGATGCACGTCGTGCAATAACGTGTTCGACGCCGCCTGGCTTCAAGCGGGCGGCGTCGTTTCCCCCTATTTCGACCGAGTCGTCGCGCCGTCCGAGACGCTGGCGGCGATGCGTCCGCGGCTGGCCGAATTCGGCGTGACGCGGCTCGCGCGCCTCACCGGGCTCGACGACATCGGCGTCCCGGTTTGGGCGGCCGTGCGCCCGAACGCGCTGACGCTCGCCGTTTCGCAGGGCAAGGGCGTCGACGACGCCGCCGCCGCCGCCTCGGCGATGATGGAGGCGATCGAGGTCGCCGCCGCCGAGCGGTCCGACCTGCCGCATCTGACCCTGTCGACGCGCGCGATGGCGGCCGCCGGCCGGCGCGTTGCGGCATTGCCCGAGTTGCTGCGCCGCGACGCGTCGCCGCCCGCGCCCGACGAGCCGATCGATTGGATCGAGGGCTTCGATCTGATCGACGAGGCGACGGCGTGGGTTCCCCTCGATGCGGTCAGGCTCGGCGAAGAGGCGGCCCGGGCGCGCTACTGGCAATCGACCGACGGCCTCGCCTCGGGCAACGTGCTGTGGGAGGCGGCGTTTCACGGCCTGTGCGAACGCGTCGAGCGCGACGCGCTGGCGCTGTGGGCGCTCGCCGACGACGCCGAAGTCTCCGAACGCTGTCGCAGCCCGTCCGATCTCGGCGATCCGGCGCTCGACGGACTGACCGCCAAGATCGAGGGCGCCGGGCTTCGCCTGCGCCTGTTCGACATTTCGACCGACGTGGCCGTGCCCGTCTGGTTTGCGACGATCTCGCCGCCGCCCGAATCCGATCCGGCGCGCTGGCGCCATTTCGACCTGCAGAGCGGCAGCGGCTGTCACCCCGATCCGGCGCGCGCCGCCATTCGCGCCGTCACCGAGGCGGCCCAGTCGCGGGTCACCGCGATCTCCGGCGCGCGCGACGATTTCGATCCGGACGCCTATCGCGCGTGCGTCGCGCTCGATCTGCTGGCGCTCGTCGGCGCCGAACCGTCGCGCCGCGCGCCGGCTGCGGCGACGGTCGCGCCCGCCGATTATCTTCGCCACATCGCCTCGCGCCTCGCGGCGGTCGGCGTCGGCTCGGCGATCGTCGCGCCGCTCGAGAGCGGCGAGCGGGGCTTCGCCGTCGCCAAGGCGCTGGTTCCCGACCTCGAGACGGTTCCCGGCGCGCGCCGCTTTCCGCTCGGCCGGCGCGCCTTGCTGGCCAAGCTGAAACGGCGATGAAAGTGCTGTTCGCCGGCCCGTCGCTGCACCGCGACATCGTCGACGGCCGCCTGTCTGCGGCGCCCGAGATCGTCTGCCGCGGCCCGGCGGCCCAGGGCGACGTCGCCGCCGCGGTTCTCGACGGCGCGACGGCGATCGGCCTCGTCGACGGCCGCTACGAGGACGTCGCCGCGCCCTGGCACAAGGAGATCCTGTTCGCGCTGAGCGAAGGCGCGGCGGTCTATGGCGGCGGCAGCCTCGGCGCGCTGCGGGCGGCCGAATGCGCGCCATTCGGCATGATCGGCGTCGGCGAGGTCTTCGACCGCTATATGAACGGCGAACTGGTCGACGACAGCGCGGTCGCCCAGCTCCATGCCCCCGCCGAGCTCGGCTATCTGCCGCTGACCGAAGCGCTGGTGAACGTCGAAGCGACCATCGGCCGTCTCTCCGCGCAGAAGCTGATCGACTCCGCCCTCGCCGGCGCGCTGAGGACCGCCGCGCGGGGGCTGTTCTTCAAGCGCCTGACCTACGAGGCGGTGGTCGCGCGCGCCGGCGCGCCGGCCGAGACGCTCGACCTGATCGCCGACCACTACGTCGATCTCAAGCAAGCCGACGCGCGCGCGCTGGTGGCCGCGATGCAGGCGCGCGAGGACATTCGCGACCCCAGGCCGGACTGGCGGCTGGCGCGGCCGACCGCCTGGCGCAAGCAGCTCGAGCGGCTGGTCGAGGCGCGCCGGACGCGCACGCCGTAACGGCGCCGCTACGAACGGTCGCCCCTCAAACCGGCGCCGCTGGAGCCCGCGCGCCTCAGTCGTCCGCCTGGGACGATCCGCCCTTCATCCGCTGGCGCGCCTTGGCCAGTCGCGCGGCCGCGAGCGTCGTTGCGGCGTCGACCACGGTTGCGTATTCGCCGTCGAGGCAGGCGAGCGCGAGGCGGTGGACGAGTTCGGCCGGCCACGTCGCGCCGCTTCGGTCGACGAGCGCGACCGCCCAGCAGGCGTCGGCGACGACGAAGACGCGATAGCCGAGGTCGGCGGCGTGGCGCGCCGTCGCCTCGACCGAATTGTGGGTCAGCACGCCGCACACGACGAGCGTCGTCGCGCCGCGCGCGTCGAGCGTCGCTTCGAGCTTAGTGCCGACGAAGGCGCTGTGGCCGCGCTTGCCGATCACCGCTTCGCCCGGGCCGGGCGCGGCCTCCGGCTTGAAGGCATGGCCCGGCCGGTCGGGACGGTAGGGCGAATCGCGCTCGGCCGAGTCGTGGCGGATATGGACGATGGGCAGGCCTTCCTCGCGCCAGGCGGCGATCAGCGCGTCGATCGCGCGCTCGGCGTGCGGATTGTTGCGCGGGCCCCAGCGCGGGTCGTCGATCGCCTGTTGCAGGTCGACCAGGATCAGCGCGGCGTCGCTCGGCAGGCGCATGCTTCTCCCTAGCGCGGCAGCAGCGCCCAATAGTCGAGGTCGAGAACGACGCCGGGTTCGTAGCCGTCGCCCTGGCGCAGCGGGAAATCGCCGCACGGGCGGTTCTTGGTCGCGATCGTGCGCAACCGCAGCGCGCCGACGTCGACCCGGCCGGGCAGGGCCGCCGCCTCCAGCACCTCGCTCCAGGCGAAGACCGTGTCGCCAGCGAACAGCGGCGCGACATGGCGACCGCCGTTGATCGCCGCGACATGGAAGGCGTTGGCGAGCCCGTTGAACGACAGCGCGCGGGCGAGCGAGATGACATGCCCGCCGTAGATCAGCCGTTTGCCGAAGCGGCCTTGGCTCTCGCTGAACAGATTGAAGTGCACCTTGGCGGTGTTCTGGTAGAGACGCGTCGCGATCTGGTGCTCGGCCTCCTCGACGGCGACGCCGTCGACGTGGTCGATGCGCTCGCCGCTGGCGTAGTCGCTCCAGCGATAGGGCGAGCCGGAAAGCGTGAAGTCGTAGGCGGCGGCGTCGATCGTCGGGCAGCCGGCGCCGAGCGCGTCCGGCGCGACGGCGTCGGGCAGGTCGGGGACATGCGCCGCCGGGGCCGGAGCGGCCGCGTCGCGCTTGCGCACCATCACCCAGCGCACGTAGTCGAGCGCGAGCCGTCCCGCCTGATTGAAGCCCTGCGAGCGCACGTAGACGACGCCGGTCTGGCGGTTCGAATTCTCCTTGAGGCCGATGACCTCGGAAGTCGCCCTCAGCGTGTCGCCGGGATAGACCGGCGCGAGGAAGCGGCAGGCGGCGTAGCCGAGATTGGCGACGGCGTTGAGCGATATGTCGGGCACCGTCTTGCCGAACACGACGTGGAAGGCGAGCAGGTCGTCGACCGGCGCTTCGGGATAGCCGATCGCGCGGGCGAAGGTCTCGGCGCTCTGGACGGCGAAGCGCGAGCCATAGAGCGCGCCGTAGAGCGAGACGTCGCCCGCCGTGATCGTCCTCGGCGTGGCATGGACGAGCGTCTCGCCGAGACGGAAGTCCTCGAAAAAACGGCCCGCGACGGTCTTGGGGCGCTCGAGACCCATGGCGCTCAGAACGAAGGCTGAATGAGCTTGGCGAGATAGAGCTGGATGAGAACAATGATGAAGAACAGGATCACCGGCGAGATGTCGACGCCGCCGGTGCGCGGAAGCAGCCGACGGATGGGCCTCAGGGCCGGCTCGGTGACGCCGACCAGCGTCGTCCAGATCGCCCTGACGAACTCGTGCCGGACGTTGACGACGTTGAACGCGATCAGCCACGACATGACGGCGGTGACGACAATCACCCATTTGTAGAGTTCCAGCACGTCGTAGAGGACGACCAGGATCGGTTGCACGAGTTCCACGGACATTCCTTCCCGGCCGGGTCGCCATTCCTGGCCGCGGCCTGCCAAAACCCTGTCGCCAACGTCCCTCGTTGACACGCGCGGGGCGCGCACGTAAAGAGCCGCGCGGACGGGGCTGTAGCTCAGATGGGAGAGCGCTGCAATCGCACTGCAGAGGTCAGGGGTTCGATTCCCCTCAGCTCCACCAGCCAGTCCGCATGTGCGGGGGAATGTGGTCCGCGCCGCAAGTTAGGCGCGTTTTGGAACGCCAATCCGAATCGGAACGGGGAAAGGTCGCCAAGATCGCCAAGATCGCTTGATGCCGTCCATGGGCCTTCTAGCGGTCCGAGAATAGGCTATTTTGAAGCGGCTCCGCATGCTGATCTCATTATGAGATTAGAATATGAGACCGCGCGCGATGATGCTATCAGGCGATTCAAAGCGATGATTGAGGGCAGCACCGCGCGCGATATGGGCTATTTCTCAGTTAAGCTCGGCGACTACGTTGAGGCAGCAGACTTTCACCAAAATAGGTGAAGATTGTATACCTCACAAAGTACCGCTAGGACGAAGCCGAGTTCTACCTCTAATGACAACTTGAAGCGACCAAACGTGACTTTGAGCTGACCATGCATGAGGCCTCACGGCGGTTTGGTAATCGATAGGACAGCGGCGACGCTGTCGTAAGACGCCACGACCACGCTGGCTGTCTTCTTTTCGCAAGTGGCGTGAGGTCGCCCTCACCGCTAGATAGGAGCGAGCAGTCTTCCCATAGAAAAGTATTGCCTTCTCAGCCGTAGGACAGTGAAGCGGCCCCTCATGCCGGAACCGCTTCGCGGTCAACAAGACGATGTGCGACGATCGTGCCGATTGACGAGAAGCAGCTTGGCGTGGTGAGGCGTTTGACGATCAGATGGATCATGGCGAGGCGAACGACGGCGTCGGCGCTTCCTGCGTAGCATCCGAATTCGCGGACTTCGTAAGTGTCGAGTTTTGTCGCGAGGCCTTCGTTCTTGAGAGCGGCCGGCGACGCGGCCAGAAGGACCAAAGCCAAGAGGATATTTCGCATGCCTCCGAAGACTGCGAGTGGCGAGCGACTCCTCATGTAGGAGAGGGAGGGTTTTGGTCGTGAAGATAGTCACTTTCAGTATTGCGCTGCTGTTTGCACAATCAGCTTATGCGTCTGAATGTGGTCCTATCCCATACAATCAGTTTGTTGTATTACGACAGGGACTTGAGAATTATGATGCCTTCTTGACCAGGCTCTCAAGGCTAGATTCTGAAACAAGCAGGACTTACGAGGGTCTACTCGTGAGTATGAATCACATAGCGGATACATTGACAACCACAGTAACAGACCTAATCAAGGGCTGCACGGATGGTCAAGAAACGCGAGAGGATCGTCAGTTTGATCGATCTACATGGATTTCAACGGTTACAGTTAGATATTCGCAGGATTCAGCTATTCGATTCAAGCAGATCGGCAGTGGGCATATCTCTGAACTAACGGGGATCGGTTTGCCTGGGGATGGGGTTTGTAAGTCATTTGGGATGGGCGCTTATGACGTTGTTAGAAGCAGCATTGGTAAGGATTCATCTAATTCCTACGACACTCCAACTATCACTGAGGCGCTGAGCTATGGCATTCACTTGGCCCAGTTACTAGCACAGACTGGCTGTGATGGTGAGGAGCTGTCGCGGACTGGGGACATGCATGTTGTTAGATACACATCACCACTAGGTGGACAACTCATCGTAACCTTTGGTCACGATGACCAAATGTTGGCTGTCACTCAGAGCGGCCTCGCCCGCTGAGCCTACCTCGCAGGTCATGCTTGATCTCATTCCACATTCGGTGCTCCCGTTCGAAGAAGCGTGCGCCCGCTACGGAATCACAACCGATTCAGCCGACTCAACAAATTCTTGGATCGGCTCTTAGGCGTGAGGCGCATTCGGCCAGCGCGCAAGAAAGCGAGCCGTATGATTGGCGGTACACATTCATGGTACACATCAACGAGACTGGCATCTCCTAATACGTTGAAAAATAAAGTTTCCTCATTTTTTGCACCACTTTCCCCTCAGCTCCACCAGCCAGTCCGCATGCGCGGCGGCTGTTTCCCCTAAAGACAAAACCGACGACAAGTCCGTGAGTTAGCGAGGACGGTTGTGGACTGCGCGCCGATCAGTCGGTCTGGGCGGGCCGCCAGCGGGCGACTTCGACGCCGAGACTGACGCCGCGCTCGGGCGTCCCGTTCCGCTGACCGCAGCTTGCGAGCGATAAGGGACGGGCATGTTCAGCGACCGCTTGAGTGCGACCCTTTGGGGCGACTGACCCTGGAGCGCCGCCTCGACCAGCGCCGGATCCAGGAAGACGAGCGAGAGGGTTTAGCGGATCGAGCGTTGCGTGCGCTGCGATTGTTGCGATCGAGTTCG
>Ga0182030_10019978_pt1 | contig 12693 bp, 10 predicted proteins | sample 812S3MmetaG_FD_121299 | JGI IMG/M metagenome (GOLD analysis project Ga0182030, IMG submission 121299) | Permafrost microbial communities from Stordalen Mire, Sweden - 812S3M metaG (Illumina Assembly) | ecosystem: Environmental > Terrestrial > Soil > Wetlands > Permafrost | place: Sweden... | reverse complement strand
TGCGCCATTCGATTGATGTACTCATTCACCACCGGATCGCTGACGAGCTTTGTGCTCTGCTCCACCTGCATTGCAAAGCTCTTACCCAGCGCTACTTGCCGCTCCAGCGAATACCAGTTTCCCAGACCTTTATTGCATCCAACGTTGCGGTTTCCAATCGCATTCACATCGTCAATCTTGCCATCATGAGGAAAGCCCAAATCGCCTTTGTCAGCCGCGTCTACCTTATCCGCAGCTGATGGGGTGGTGCCCGCTGCCGGATCGGTCGTGCCTGTCTTGTCCTGTGCCAATCCGTAACCAGCCAGCGCAAGAGTCAACGTGAGCAGCAGCGCGATCTTTAGCTTCATGTTCATGCCTTCCAGATGACAACCAACCTAATACATATTAGAACTTCCGCAGCTCCCAGAGTTGGACAAAACTCCTTGTGCAATGTTCCGTATTTGCAATTCTGGAGCCGGGGTCTGCTTCCGAGCCGCACGCGGCAAAGCAGGCTAACCGGCCCCGATGGCCAATTCTCCATCCGCGCCGCTGATTTCTAACTGCCTTTCTGCGTTATACTGCCGGAAGTTCGAGCTTTTAGGCTCAAGATGTATCCGAGGGAATTCATGGCTTCCATGGCTGAAGGCCAGCTTGCTTTTGAAGGCACCACCAGCGATTTTCATTTGCTGGAGGAAAAGATTTACCGCACCATCGAACTGCTCAAGGCTGCGCGCACTCAAAAAGCCGCCGCCGAGGCGGAACTGGCAAGCATGCGCGATCTGCTTGATGCCCAGGCGGCCGAGACCGAAGCCCTCCGCAAGGAACTTCAGTCTTTGCAACAGGAGCGCTGCGAAGTTCGCTCTCGCGTCGAGAAGCTTCTAGGCCAAGTGGACGCCATCCTCGATCAATAGCCGCGGGGCCGCTCCGGCTCAGGGAGCTACAATTAGAGAGGGTGGACATTCCGGCGAGGGGCTCTCGTCGGAAGGAAAGCGAGAAAACAGGTGGCGGAAGACAAGGACAGCATTCACGTCGATATCTACGACGAAAGCTACAACCTTCGCGGCCCTGACCCAGCGTATATTCAGCGCCTGGCCGAGGTTGTCGATGCCAAGATGCGCGCCGTAGCCCAGCACACCAGCACGGTGGACTCGCTCCGTGTTGCCGTGCTCGCCGCCATCAACCTTGCCGACGACTATTATCAGCTCAAGCGCAAATACGAGGGGATTGAGAGCGAATACACCAGCCGCGCCTCGCACCTTGGCCGCGCACTCGACCACGCTCTCAACGAAGTCCTTAACGATCCCCGTCGCGCCGGATGACTTCGACCGCGAGGTTGCCGTTCTTTGATGCGAGCGTTGATTTACTCTTACCCCCAAACCGTCCTCCCGCAGGACACAAATCTTTTCCGTACCCCGCAACTAACCGCGCTCGGCGGGGTTCAGTCAGGTGATATGTTCGGCGAAACCGGAGCGGCGCTTTGCTTCCGGTTCGAATTGGCGCGCAGGATTAAAGGGAACCCCCGTCATCGCCTGGAGCAATGCAGACACCGGTTTTTCGCACAGGAGCAGTAGCTATGTCACACATTCGATTTTCCCGGTTATTCGTCTTTGCGGCACTCGCCGTAGCTATGATGATCCCTGTCTCGGCTGCCGCACGCGTTGGTATAGGCCTCGGTTTTTACGGACCGGTCTATCCTGGGGGCTATTACGGGCCTTATGCCTATGGAGCTTACGGTTACGGCCCTTATGGCTATTACGGTTCCTATGGCTACCCCGGACGCCCGCTAGGCGAGGTGCGAATCATGAGCCCCGATTCCAAGGCGCAAATTTTCATTAACGGCGCGTTGGCTGGACGCGCCCATGACCTCAAGAGGTTCTACCTTGCTCCGGGCGCCTATAACCTCGAGCAGCGCATTGGCAACGATGTGCAGAAGCAGCGCGTCTATGTTATCGCTAACCGCACCCTGAGGGTTGAATTTGGCAAGCCCGACACCCAAGTCGCTTTGCCGCCGGCAAGGCTTGGAACTGGAGTGGCTCCGCAGCCTGCATCTGCTCCTCCGCCAGTTCCGGATGTGCCGAAGCAGTAAAGAGACCGGCGCGCCGGCTGCCGCCGCGCCGTGTATCCTTTGAAATCAAGCTCTTGCGCACGATATGCAAGAGCTTCGGCAGGAGACAATACCGGCCCTCACCTTGCTCCCCCAGGGCTATTCCTCATCCGAGCCTGGCGCAGCGTCCCAAGCGTGTCCGAAGATCGAGAAGCTCTGTTTTTCACTGTGTTTTGGCAGAAAGTTGATCCGCGTCGGCTTCTTTTCCCACGTTGGCGCGTCGCACTCCGAATCAGGTGCGTCACCCTGACTGGCGCTTCCAAGCTCTTTCTTCAACACTGGTTTTTTCCGGCCCAGTTGCATTACTACCGCGCTCAATCTTTCGCCGTTGTCGCTCACTCCGCAATACGCCACATAGTCTCGGAACCAGCTTGCCTGCGAATAGAACGGATCGAAGTCATAGAGAGAGAGCTGTGAAAGACGGGCGGTCAGCCGGTCTACCATCAGCCATCCGCCGCGCTCCCAAACCCAGTTTGGAGCTTTACTCTCATCGCCGGGAAGGTTGTTGTTCAGCCGGTATGCGCGCCGCACCACGAACAGCCGGTCTGTCACCTCGTGAACTTCTCCAGTAACAAATTCCTTAAGTTTGGCATCCACGAAAAGCGCGCGCACCTTCATAGGCGCGGTGTTATTTTCGTCCGGCCCGAGATAGAGCTTCACCGCCATGCTCTTCCCAAAGCTGATTACGTGCGCCTTCGGGTTGTTGACGGCCATGGCCGCAAGCGGGGCGAGCACGAGCAAAACAAACAGGGCCGGTCGGAGTTGTCGAGGGAACATAACAACAGCAGCCTAGCTCTGCGCAACTTTTTCTGCAAATGTATTTAGTTATCGTGGCAACCAATTCTTGCAGGCCGGTGCTCTTAGAAAGAAATGCCCGAGCCGATGCGTCACCGCTCCCAGCGGATCCTTGTTGTGGACGATCATCTCAACAACACTCTGCTCATGCGCGAACTGCTCAGCCAGCAGGGCTACAATGTGCTGATCGCCGGCAACGCCGCGGAGGCGGAATCGATCATGCGCCAGACACCACCGGATCTGGTGTTGCTGGACGTCATCATGCCTGGGAAAAGCGGATACGAGCTTTGTCGTGAATGGAAGGATTCCCCTGAGACTCGCCTCATTCCCGTTGTCATGATCACCGGTCTCACTGACCTCGATGACAAGATCCGCGGGATCGAAGCCGGTGCCGATGATTTTCTGAATAAGCCGATCTTTCCCGTTGAGTTGTTTGCGCGCGTCGCCTCCCTGCTGCGCGTCAAAGATTACACCGACGAGTTGGAAAACGCCGACAACGTGCTATGCACCCTTGGGCGAAGCGTCGAGTCGCGCGATCCCTACACCGAAGGTCACTGCGAACGCCTCGCCGAATACGCCAGCTCACTTGGGCACTTCATGGGGCTGAGTGACGAGGAGCAACTCGCGCTCCGTCGCGGCGGCTTCCTCCATGACCTTGGGAAAATCGCCATCTCCGATGAGATTCTGAAAAAGCAAGGTCTGCTTTCGCCTGATGAGTGGCGCGTGATGCGTCAGCATCCGCTGGTTGGGGAAAATATCTGCAAGCCCTTGCGCTCGTTGCGCTTGGTTCTCCCCATCATTCGCCATCATCACGAACACTGGGACGGTAGCGGCTATCCGGACCGTCTAGCAGGCGAGGCGATTCCTCTGCTCGCGCGCGTACTGCAGGTGGTGGATGTTTACGACGCGCTGCGAACCGAGCGTCCATACAAGCCTGCGCACTCGCACCAGCAGGCACGCGAGACCATGCACGCTGAAGCTGAAAGCGGCTTGTGGGATGGAGCGATCGTTGGCGAACTCTTCTCCATGCTTGCGTCACGCAAAGATGCGGCATAGGGAACGCTGTTTTCGCTAGGCCCGAACTGACAACTACATTACAATTTGATTGCGTCCATAAGGTCAGATTGTTTTGTCCAATGCCACTGCTATATTCAATCATCCTGCCTGTATTCAACGAGAGAGAGCGAATTGGCCCAAGTCTGGAAAGGGTCCTGGCATTCGTTCGCCAACAGGGCTGGAACGTCGAGATCATCGTCGTCAACGACGGCTCGCGCGATGACACTCTGGACATTGTCAGGCGCTTGATGGCGCAGGCCCCTGAAATCCGGCTGCTGGAAAATCCGGGTAATCGCGGCAAGGGCTACAGCGTGCGCAACGGGATGCTGAATGCGCGTGGCGACATCCTGATGTTCAGCGATGCAGACCTCTCCACTCCCATCGATGAGTCCATTAAGCTGATCGCCGCCATCGGGCAGGGTGCCGACCTTACGTTTGGTTCGCGATGGCTGCTGGCAGAAACTCAAACTCTACGCCAGTCTCTGCTGCGCCAGTTCGTGGGTCGCACCTACAATGTGCTTCTGCGTTTGCTGCTCGGCTTGCCTTACAAGGACACCCAGTGCGGATTCAAGGCTTGCACCCGCAAGGCTGCCGAGATCATATTCACCCGTCAGCAAATTGAAGGCTGGGGCTTCGATCCTGAATTGCTATACATTGCACGCAAGTTCGGCCTGAACATGACCGAAGTCGCGGTGGAATGGGCAAACGACGACCGTTCCAAGATCAACCCCATCGTTGACGGCATTAAAATGTTTTACGAACTGCTCAAGATCCGCATCAACGGTATGACGAGCCGTTACGATCGCCCGACATTCCAGTTCTTCGCATCCACGCCGGGAACCATTCCGGCAGGAAACAACCGACCAGCGTAACGCACGGGACGGCGTAACTGCTTCGTGCTTAAAGAGCAGCCAGCCTATGAGGCGCTTGCCCTGCGTGGCATTTGGACCCTAGGCGCGGACACTGCGGTGGGTCTAGCCGCGGAATCCTCATATGGAACTAGGCGAACCTCTCCGGCATCGCTGAGTTCGATGGTCATGGTTGCGGCGCATTCGTCGCAGAGCCAGAAATGTTCGATAGGGCAAGCTTGGCTGCGAATGCAGGTAAGCATTTCTTTGCCCGCCTGCGCGTGCTTTCTGCCCACATCCGCGAAGTCAACACGGAACAGCCTACCCTGACCAAAGTACTGGAAGGTTGCAAAGCAACGTGAATTAAGACACTTCGAAAGCATGAAATAGACCTCGCTCACGCCAAACGACTGAGGCACAAGCTTGAAATGGTGGACTCGATCGACTACAGCTTTGTCTAGTCAGATGCCATATATTGAAATTTAGTTGCTCAGTAACGCACCAAATTTCTTGTGCCTGATTTTCGGTTTAACTGGAGTATTTTGGTCTGTGAGCCTGGTAACGCCAACGATTTGCCACCCGGCGAATCGATTGAGTGGCAAGTTCTGATCTTCCATTCCCCGTCCAGCGCGTCATCCCGACCGGCAAAATTTCTATTGCCAAGCAGCAACTCTGAAGCAGCAACTCTGCATCTTACGATACGCGTCAAGGTTTTTGACGGGCCCATCGTTTGCCGAAAGCTGAAGCTTGTGGAAGAACGGGTTCTGGATTCAGGTTGTTCTGGGTCGTTATCGTCGTAGACCCCTTTGCTTCAGTTCAGTTGATCGGCATTGAAATCTGTTTCATGTAATCAACGCCCCGGGGGATGAAGAAAATATGACTCGCCGATTTTTGAACCACGCTAATGTGTCCTCTCTGCCAGTCGTCCTTGCCCTCGTGGCGAGTGTCCTGACGACCGCAGGTCGCGCTCTTGTGCGGACTAGAGCAATCATCGTAGCTGTACCGGTAATTCTCAGCCTATTGATCATCGCCTGCGGGGGAGGATCGACTCCCGTAGCTGTCAGCATCAGTGCCCCAACTGAGGCAACATCGACCGCCGGCACGATAACCTTCACGGCAACAATTACGGGAAGCTCGAATACAGCCGTGACCTGGTCGATTCAGGAAGGCGCGGCCGGTGGGACGATTACCCAGTCAGGCGTGTACACGGCGCCGACCACGGCTGGTACTTATCATGTGATTGCGACCAGTCAAGCTGACACAACCAAGTCGGCGACGATCCCCGTCACGGTCACCGCCGTGGTGGTCAGCGTCAGTGCGGCGTCAGCGACTGTCTACCCTAACTTGACAGACCAATTTACGGCGACTGTCACCGGACCCACGAATACAGCCGTGACCTGGTCGATTCAGGAAGGCGCGGCCGGTGGGAAGATTAGCGCCACAGGCCTATACACGGCGCCGGCTGTGACCGTGTCTACGCCCTATCATGTGATCGCGACCAGTCAAGCTGACAAAACCAAATCGGCGACGTACGCCGTCACGGTCACCGCCGTGGTGGTTACCGTCAGTGCCGCGTCAGCGACCGTTTACGACACCATGACAGACCAATTTACGGCGACCGTCACCGGGCCCACGAATACAGCCGTGACCTGGTCGATTACGGAAGGTGCGGCCGGTGGGACGATTACCCAGGCAGGCCTATACACGGCACCGGTTGTGGCTGTGTCTACCACCTATCATGTGATCGCGACCAGTCAGGCCGACACAACTGAGTCGGCGACGTTCGCCGTCACGGCCAACCCCATATTGGTTAGCGTTACTGCTGCGTCAGCGACTGTTTTGCCCAACCTGACAGACCAATTTACGGCGACGGTTACCGGGCCCACAAATACGGCCGTAACCTGGTCGATTTTGGAAAATCCGGCCGCCGGTGGGACGATTACTGCCACGGGCCTGTACACGGCTCCGGCTACGGCTGGGACTTATCATGTGATCGCAACCAGCCAAGCCGACCCGACCAAGTCGGGGACGTTAGCCGTCACGGTCAATGCGGTGACAGTCAGCGTTACCGCTGCGTCAGCGACGGTTTTCCCTGGCTTGACAGACCAATTCTCGGCAACGGTTACGGGCACTTCGAATACAGCCGTGACCTGGTCGATTCTGGAAAATCCGGCTGCCGGCGGGACGATTAGCGCCACAGGCCTGTACACGGCTCCGGCTGTGACTGTGGCTACCACTTATCATGTGATCGCAACCAGCCAAGCCGACCCGACCGAGTCGGGGACGTTAGCCGTCACGGTCAATCCCTCGGTGGGAGTTACTGTCGCTGCTGCGTCAGGAAGTATTTACGAAACTGGGACATACCAATTCTCGGCATCGGTTACAGGAAGCACGAATCAATCCGTGACCTGGTCGGTTACAGGCAGCGGCACTGGAACGATTAGCGCCTCGGGCTTATACACGGCTCCGGCTGCGGCTGGGACCTATACTGTGACCGCGACCAGCGTGGCGGATAACCTACAGTCGGGGAGTGCCTCGGTGGTGGTTACGCTTCCGACTCCAACCTTCACCAGCACGCCGCAGACAACGCTCGGCGAGAGCACCTCGACCTACACATACACGATTGTGGCTACCGACCCTGTCACAACAACGGTCAGCTACACGCTGACCTCCGGCCTCGGTTCAATCAGCGGAGACACGCTGACCTGGACGACTCTCCCGGACGCCTCTGATCGGCTGCTGCCGACCAGCTTTACGGTTACTGCGACGAATGCACTGGGTGGCACGAATACGCAGACGTGGATAGTAACTCCGTTGCGCGCGGTTACCGTGACACTCGTCGATAACTTCTGGAATGTGGGTCCGACGAGTCCTCAACTGCAGCCGCTTTACAGCTTATCCACGTTGGGCGTGATTGTGCCTGGCTCGACCGCAACTCCATGCACTAGTGGCGGGATTAGCCTTACCATCTGCGACGAGGGCACGGCTCTGACTACTACCACCGGCTCGTACACAATCAACAATGTACCGGCCGGATACTATTGGCTGGCGGTCGGTCCCACGGAAAAGTACTATACCAACGTCAACTCGTTCGCCAGCGGTACGGACTATGTTGGCCAGCTACTCGGGGCTCCCGGCACGTCCACGCCGATTGACATCACCGGTCTGACGCTGGATGCTACGGCGTCACCGACTGTTTCTGCTTCCGATACGATCTGGATTGGAAGCCCCAACACAACGGCGTGGTTCGCTCCGCAGGACCCGCTCAGCCTATCATTCACAGATACGGAATCGATCGCTGCCGGAACTTTGCCGTTGATTAACTCCGCGGAGGTTGACGGAGAAAGCCCAGAACCCAGCTGGATCCTGCAGTTCAGCACTCAGGGAATATCCAGCGCAAGCCCCCTCGGCTACGTCGGCATGTCCATCGTCGCCGACGAAAGCCTCGGGACTGGCTATACCTTTATCTCCCCGGTAGGTGGGACACTGACCCCTTCAACTTCGGCGACGCTGTCTTTTAAGACAACCGGCTGGGGTTCACTGATTCCTGCTGCCACGTATTTACCCGGTAGCACGACACCAAGGCTGGTGTACTTCGCGACCTACTTGGCATCTCTGCCCTATACCACTGCGCCACTGGCGGCAATTGGTGGCGGCTACCCGGCCTGCGAAACGGGCAGCTCCCTTGTACCTTGTTCAGAGGCCCCAGGGCTCGTTGGGTGGCCTGCTTATTCCTTCAACGCACCGGATCCGGATCTTCTCAGCGTAGCTCCGCAGAACAACCGCGAGGCGGGGAATGACGCTGGTCCGCTCTTCCTGGCGTTTGCGCAACTGGATTCGCCAGCATGCACGTCAACGCCGACAACGCTCTGTACGCCTCCCAATGGCGACACGGTAAGCATGGCGGTTGACAATGCGTTCGCATCCACGGGGTGGCCGATGGTGTTGTCGAGCCAGGTCGAGATTCAGGTTTCGATTGGCGCTCCCAGCAGCTTCTCCACGATCTCCACCAGTCAGTTCTCGGTCGTGCCTAACGGTGCTACCGGTCTCGGTTCGACGATTACCGATCAACCTGTGGTTTATCCTGTGACGGCTCCGACGCTCAATGGCGCCAGCCTCTATACCGCCGCTTCGGGAATTGCTCCTCCCCTGACGCTGAGCTGGACGGCGGCAACCGTCAACAGCGCCATTAGCGGCGCAAAACTCAGTGGCTATCACGTGATCGTTTACGCGGTACCCACAAGCGGCCAGTGGGGCTCTGCACTTGCCAACTTGTACACGCCGAACGCGTCGCTTACCATTCCGACGGGCTTATTGCCGGCGGGGACTTACGTGTTCGTCGTCGAATCGCGGGCAGACGCATTAGCAAACGTGACCTCGGCCCCGTGGCATTCCCATTATCCCAGGGGAACGGCACAGGTCGTTTCGGCACCGATAACGATTACTGGATCGTAGCGATCTGCTGAGAATGCCGGCAGCGAACGGCATCGAACAGCAGCAGTAGAGATCCTTCCAACTCGACGACCACCGGCTGCAAACCGGTGGTCGTTTTTTCTTGCGTGCGCCCGGCAGATGGCATAGGAAGAGAAACCATGGAGAATGTGTGGATCGGAAGGTTCGATGCGTGACAAAAGAGATTTAACAGTTCCGGAGTGGATCCTCGGCGTGGGCATCTAGTCTGGGTTTCGCTGCGAACTATGCGTAACACAGATTCGGCGGGCCACATCCTTTCAAGCCCTGATCTCTATTTTTTCTCTGAATTACACTATTCTGCATGCGCCTCAGCCAGGATCGCCTTCGCGAGCTTCTTCTGCTCATCGGGCTCTGCGGATTTTTCTTCTTCTTCCGTCTCTCCGGAATCGGACTGCTCGGTCCGGACGAGCCACGCTACGCGCAGGTTGCCCGCGAAATGCTGGCCCGCCATGACTGGGTCACTCCCGTCCTCTATGGCCACACGTGGCTTGAGAAGCCCGTCCTCCTCTACTGGGGAGAGATGCTCTCCTACACCCTCTTCGGAGTTTCCGACTGGGCCGCGCGGATTCCTTCGGCTGTCGCCGCCACGCTGCTCGTCTTTGGAACCTTCTTCACTGTGCGGCGCATCCGCTTCGCCGCCCGGCTTGACGCAGCCCTTGTGATCGCCTCTTCGGTGCTGGTGCTCGGCTTTGCGCGTGCCGCCGCCACGGACATGCTGCTGGCCGCACCCTTCGGCCTTTCGCTGCTGGCATGGTTCTGCTGGTATCAGTGCTGCTGGGAGCCACAGGTGGCCCAAGTTTCCCCGCCTTTGGCTCATGTGGGAGCAGAGCCCAACGTCCCGCCCAAATCCGCGCGTCTCTGGCTTGTGCTCTTTTATGCTCTCAATGCATTGGCCATGCTCGCCAAGGGGCCTGTAGCGCCCGCGCTTGCGGCCTTGATCCTCATTGTCTTTTGCTCCACACAGCGAAATTGGCGCGCCCTGCTGCGCAGTCTTGATCCCGTCGGTCTCGCCGTTTTCTTCGCGGTTGCCGCTCCCTGGTATTTGCTCGTGCAACTGCGCACACCGGAGTTTTTCCGAATATTCTTCCTCGAACACAACCTGGCTCGCTTCGGCTCCAATCTTTATCGCCACAGGCAGCCCTTCTGGTATTACATTCCCGTGGCTCTGGTGGCAACTTTGCCCTGGACTGTCTGGCTCTTCCAGGGGCTCGGCGACGCATTCCGGGCTCTGCGCGCGCCAGCGCATGTCCACAGAGCGGCGTCATCCGCCGCGTACCCATCAGCGCCGGGAGGAAGCGACACTCCAAACGCCCCCGGCTACGCCTTCGAAATCTTCCTCGCGCTGTGGGCGCTCGTTCCCATCGCATTCTTCTCTCTCTCGCGTTCCAAACTCCCCGGGTACATCCTGCCCTCTGTTCCGGCGCTGCTCATTCTCGCCGCCGTCGCCGTGCATCGCCGTGCCGCCCGCGGTGAGCGTCCGCGCTGGACTTCGATTGCTATGCATGCCGTGCTACTGGCTGCCCTTGCCGCTGCCCTCTGCATTGCGCCTCGGCTGGCCCTCAAGCTGCCGGCCTCGGCCCAGAGCCTGATGATCGCCGCCTGTGTGGGAACTGCCGTCTTTCTCATCGTCGCCCTGCCTCTGCTCACCAAAGGATGGACAACTTGGCGCTTCGTCACTCTCCTGCCGCTGATCCTTGGCGTCGGTTTCGTCGTGCGCGGCGTGGCCCCGGTGCTGGACGCGACTCAGTCCGCTCGTCCCGTCGCCGAACTGCTGCAGCAGATTGATCAGCCCGGTTGCTTGCCTCTGGCGACCTTCGCGCTCAATCGCAACACTGCCTTCGGTCTGGCCTTCTATCTCAACCGCCGGGTCGCTCCTTACGAAGGCCTGGAGATCTCCCCGGCAGTCTACGAACTTCCCGCCGCCATCCCCGCCTCTGCCCATATTCTCGTTGCCCGCGAGAACTCGCTCCCTGCGCTTCGCCTGCTCCTTGGCAACCGCACGCTCCGCTTCCTCGGCTCCTACCGGCCCCAGCGCATTGAAATCTACGAGGTCTCACCCGCGCCCTGATGGTGTGTACATTCGCATGGGGAGCATTCTCCTGGTCACCCCGTGACTGCGCATCTCACGCCCGTTCGCTCTTCACATCCGTTACACTAGGCGGGCGGCTTCCCCGCCTTTGGGACATCACTCGTCGTGGAGATTCTCGATCTTCGCCATTTCGCTTCCGCCGACCTCCGTTCTCTCATCGAGGAGGAAGTTGCAATCTGGCGAAAAACTCTCCACTGGGACTACCGCGCCTCGGCTGACATGGTGCTGCGCTACGCCGATTCCCGCATTCTCCCCGGCTTTGCCGCCATCGAGCGCGGGCGGGTTCACGGATACTGCTTTTTCGTCTACGAGGGAAGCAAGGGCGTCGTCGGCGATCTCTTCGTCGAAGATTCCGCGTCAACTCGTGAGCGCCGGGACGCCATCGAGGTCGAGTTGCTCGACCACACGATCAGCACGCTGCAGCAGTCTCCTGGTCTCAATCGCGTCGAGGCGCAACTGCTCATCCATCCCGCCGGTCATCTCTCTGCGCCCTTCGTCGCAGAAGGCTTCCGGTGCTTCCGCCGCCTCTTCCTCGCAAAGTCCATCGTCTCTTCCTATCTCACGCCCTTGCGCCCGCTTCTTCCTGAGGTTGAAATTCATCACTGGACCGAAGCCGACTACCAGCCTTCGGCCGCCATCATCACCTCCGCCTACCGTGGACACATCGATAGCGACGTCAACGACCAGTACCGCACCGTTGCCGGCTCCTTCCGCTTCCTCAACAACATCGTGCGTTTCCCTGGCTGTGGAGTCTTCGACCCCACCTCCTCGTTCGTTGCCTTCCACCGCCCCAGCCGCACCCGCATCGGAATCCTGCTCTGCTCCCGGGTGCGTCACGATGTAGGCCACATCACCCAGGTCTGCACCCTTCCCGAATTCCGGGGCTCAGGCATCGGCGAGCATCTTGTCCGCTACTGCTACGCCGACCTAGCGGCCCGCGGCTTCACCGAGCTCTCGCTAACCGTCACGGAAGAGAACCAGCGCGCCCTCGCTCTCTACCTCCGGCTCGGCTTTCACCACGTTCACACCTTTGACGGCTTCGTCTGGGAAGGCTGACCTTGACTCCGCTGAGGGCGGCGCACATCAGCACGATTGAATCAAAATCAAAGCCCCACACGTACTGACTGACTGCGGCAAGCGTGGGGCGAATTAAAGCTGGCGGGGAGATGTGTGCCGTGCGCCCGCAATTGCAGATGCAGGAGCGGCGAGTTCACATAAAAAATCACTTGCCCTCTTTCTGATTTCTGATTCTACTGATCCTTAATGTCTGTCCTGCTCTTCACGGCACTGATCGGTCTCGGCTCTTTTGTCGCTGGATTCCTCGGCTCGCTCACCGGCCTGGGCGGCGG
>Ga0182030_10019976_pt1 | contig 12693 bp, 7 predicted proteins | sample 812S3MmetaG_FD_121299 | JGI IMG/M metagenome (GOLD analysis project Ga0182030, IMG submission 121299) | Permafrost microbial communities from Stordalen Mire, Sweden - 812S3M metaG (Illumina Assembly) | ecosystem: Environmental > Terrestrial > Soil > Wetlands > Permafrost | place: Sweden... | reverse complement strand
GTTCGCTGCTGCCGCACCGGATGCCTATGTGGTCAGCCAATGGCAGGGTGGATTGAATGATCAAGATCAATTGCGTGCGATGTCAGCGCCAGAGTGGAATCCGGAAAAAACGACGCTCTGCGATGCGTCTGACGCCACAGTTGCCGTCGATGCCTCCAATCGTACCAGTCACGTGATCGGGCAAGCGCATATTCGTCAGCGACGGGGCGCAGATTTCCACCTGTCTACCATTGTTGATGTGACCGTGCCTGAAGCCGGCCTGCTGGTTGTGGACGAACAGTATGCCAATGACTGGGTTGCCAGTGTAGATGGGAAATCAGCACCCGTGCGTCGCGCCAATGTTCTCTGGTGCGCGGTTGAGGTTCCGTCCGGTGCACACGTGGTGACCTTGCACAAAATCCAGCAGGTCAAGTTACCATTGATCAGCGCGGTCGCGAGCATCGGCGTGGTTCTGTTTGCAATTTTTTGTTGTCTGCTAAACGGTGCTGGCTGGCGGGATGACGCGAACGCCACCTTGTTGTCGGGTAAAACGGGTCCGGTTGGAGGTTGATTCGTTGTTTGTCAGGCTAAAAGAGTTTGTCGTAAAGAAAATCCAATATGCACATGGCGCTGGACGTCAGCGTATGGGCGTGTTTTGGTGGTATTTCGCCCTGTTTTTTGTCGCACAGCAATCCGGCAGCCTGATCAATTTTTATACGGGGATGTTCATTATTCCGCATTTGATTTCGCAAGATGAACTAGGTGCCATCTTGCCGTTGATGCAAGTCGCTTCTTTTTTTGCGATGCCGCTGGCTCTTTTTCAAACGCCGGTCAGCAAATATTTGAATACCTTTATGGCGCGAGACGAGCACGATAAGGCCAAAGCATTATTGGTGGATGCCGGCGTGATTTCCTGTATTGGCGGTGTCGTAATGGTGCTCTGTACATTGGTGATGGCACCGTTTGTTCTGACGCGCATACGAATACACGAAACCGGGGTAATCCTGTTTGTTTGCGGCAGCGTATTTATCAACGGTATCAGGCCCATCCTGACAAGTTCCATCCAGGCATTGAAGAAATTTAACAACATATTCTTTTCGGGCGTGATTGTGGCGCCGACCCGGCTTTTGTTGATGGGGTTGGCACTGGCAGGTTCTTTTGGCATTGTCGGATTTCTGGCCGCTAATTTTCTTCTGGAGTTGCTTTGGGCGGGGATTGCCATATGGGGAATTGCCTCGCTTTTGCGAAGCAAAATCCCGGTTGTTTCGTACCGCGAACACTGGCGGGAAATGTTTGCATTCAGTCTGCCGCTGGTTGCGCTCGGCTTGTCCTATGCGCTTTCCGGTTTTGTCGAACCGTTGGTCATCCGCCATAAACTCCCCAATATCGAATCGGCGGCCTATTATTATTTGACGCGTTTCGGGGACATCGCAAGTTGTGTAGGCGGCATTACCGGCGTGCTGTTATTTCCGCTTATATCCGAGCGTTTTGAGAAAGGGCAGGCTACGCAGCGCCTGTTCTTGCAAGCCTATCTGGCCAATATCATCTTGGGAGGCTTGCTGGTTGTGGCGTTCTGGCTTGGCGGCGGGTGGTTGCTGCATTTATGCAAGGATTGGTCCGCATACAGCGAATACGCGGGTCTGATTTGGCAGCTTGCGCTTATACAGGTTCTTGATGTGGCGCTTGGAACATTTATTGCGTACGAAACAGCCTGCAGGCGTTTCAGATATGTGTGGGTTGTGGTTGGTCTCTTTTTGCTAAAATCGATTTTTCTTTATTCCATCACCGGTTGGGAATTTTTCCGCCCGTATCTCCCTGTCACATGGTGGGAGGCCGGGCATCGCATTCCGGCCTGTCGCTTGGGTTTTGTGGTGGGAACATCCCTCGTTGTGTATGTGCTGCTGGCGCTGGCCATGGTTTTTCAGCTTTTATTACGCCGAATGCAAGGGCGCAAAAATCCAATCGCTTGATTGTCTGTTTTATTTCAGACGTGTCTGGTGTAACCGAGCCAACCACGAGATCAATCCTGTGAATACGGTGTGAAACTTCGGGCATGATTTTTCAATTTCAGGCGGCCTTGTCTCAACCTTCTGCGCAGCCACGCGATGGAGATTGTTGCGCCCGCACGAAGAGCGAATGGTTATAGCAAAGAACAATAACATTGGCGCACTGCGGCCGGGTTGTGATGAACCGCTGTTTTATCGGGTTGCGCCCCCACCATCCAACTGCCGGGTTTTGACGCCTCCGTTTTGACTCCATTCTGGCGGACCATAGCAATTAACAATAACATAGAGACATTTTGGCGATAAAAAGAAAGGCGCTGCGGGCGGTGGCGAGGTTTTTGCGAAGGCGGGTTTTGAGGGTGTCCCAGAGATGCTCGATGGGGTTGAGGTCAGGGGAGTAGGCCGGCAGAAACATCAGGTGGCAGCCAGCGGCCTCCACCAACCGTTCCGTGGTCGGGGACTGATGAAACCGGGCGTTGTCCAGCACGATCACACTGCCGGGCGGCAGTCGGGGCAGAAGAATTGTTTCGAAATACAAGTCTACCACCTCCGTGTTGCAACTGCCTTGAAAAACCATCGGGGCCACCAGCTTGCCGTGTTGGCTGGCCGCGATGATGCTGGTGCGTTCCCGCCGCCTGCCCGCAACGGCCTGATAAATCCGTTCGCCTCGGGGAGCACGTCCGTATTCACGATACAGACGGTGATCCACGCCGCATTCGTCCAGGTAAAAGACGGGGCGATCCGCCACGTTTTCGAGTTCGCGGCGAAACAGCCATCGCTGGACTTCGCTCCGTTCTCGATATTTTATGAGTTTTTTTTAATGTGAAACCCAGTTGGCCTAATCGCACCCAGATCGCCTGATGGCTGACGCCAAACACGCGCTGGAGCTCCTGGAGTGTGGCATCCGGATGCTTATAGACGTGCGCCTGAAGTTTCTGTGGGTCCAGTTTGCGCCAATGCCCCCAACTGGTTTTGGGGGCCAGTGTTCCCGCTGGCACGGCGTCCAGATAACGGTACACCGTACTCCGGCTCAGATCAAAGCGACGGGCGGCCACGGCTTTGGAACCTCCCGACTGAACAAACTTTACCACCCGTTCCCGCAAGACCAGTGCATATGCTTTCATGCCCGCAAGTCTATCACACTATGTCCCAATGTCAATGTGAAACGATATAATCCTGGATTCCGGACTCTTTTGGGGAGGCGTCCAGATGCCCTGATCATGCGCAAACGCAGGCGTCGAAACCCGGCCGTTCCAATCAGCACGCGGTTTGCGGACGAATCTTGGTTTTCGCCATGACGGAATCGTGCTAGCATTTGACGGAATCGTCAAGGATACGCCCGGCGAAAAGGGGTACCATGCATCCATGAATTGACAAGGAAAGAGACCGTTGCAACACCGTTTTTAGACACGGCCAACAAAAGGAATACACGCATGAACCGAGGACTCGTCCATGAATTCAAGAATCCTGGCAATGAATACCGGGGCGCGCCATTCTGGGCGTTGAACGGCAAGCTCGATCCCGAGGAGCTGAAGCGGCAGATCCGCCTGATGCACCGCATGGGATTGGGCGGGTTTTTCATGCATTCGCGCGTGGGACTGGACACGAAGTATCTGTCCGACGAGTGGTTTGATTGCATCAAGGCCTGCGTCGGCGAGGCCAAGAAACTCAACATGCGGGCGTGGCTGTATGACGAGGATCGCTGGCCGTCCGGCGCGGCGGGCGGCATCGTCACCCAGGATCCCCAATATCGCGCGCGTCAGTTGGTGCTGGAAGAAATGTCGCAGGCTGGCGCCTTCCGGTGGGAAGAAAACGTGCTGGAGGTTTTTGTCGCCGAGGTGGACGGGCATGTTGCACGCAAACTTCGGGGAATTCCAAACCAGGCCAAGATTCCCGCGCTGGCACCAGGCGAGACGCTGCTTGTTTTCAAAATCGAAATCAACAAGCCGCGGGATTGGTTCAATGGCCAGACCTATCTCGACATCCTGTCGCGTGAGGCCGTGCAGAAGTTCATCCGCGTCACCCACGAGGCGTATCGCAAAAACATTGGCGAGGATTTCGGCAAGATCGTGCCGGGTATTTTCTGCGACGAACCCGAATACGGCCACATTTGCGCCGCGCATGGCGAAAACCGCTACGCCACCGTCTGGACCGGCAAACTGCCGCAGGTGTTTCGTTCGCGCTACGGCTATGACCTGCTTGCGCACCTGCCGGAATTGTTCTTCGACGTGGCGGACATGCCGCCGAGCCAGGCGCGCTATCACTACATGGATTGCATCACGCACCTTTTTACGGATGCGTTCTTCCGCCAGGTCGGCGAGTGGTGTGACAAGAACAACATGCTTTTCACCGGCCATGTACTGGGGGAGGATACGCTCAGCCGCCAGACACACGTGGTCGGCAGTTGCATGCGTTGTTACGAGCATATGCAGGCGCCGGGCATGGACCTCCTGACGGAACACTGGCGCGTTTACGATACCGCCAAGCAGTTGAGTTCGGCGGCGCGACAGTTCGGACGGAAGTGGCGGCTGACCGAGACGTATGGATGCACGGGCTGGGCTTTCCCCTTTGCCGGGCACAAGGCACTGGGCGACTGGCAGGCCGCGCTCGGCGTCAACCTGCGCTGCCAGCACCTGGCGTGGTATACCATGCTGGGCGAGGCGAAGCGCGACTATCCGGCGAGTATTTTCTATCAAAGCCCCTGGTGGGAACTCTACCCGAAGGTCGAGGATTATTTCGCGCGCATCTTCGTCGTCATGACGCAAGGCACCGAGGTTCGCGACCTGCTGGTGATTCATCCGGTCGAGAGCATGTGGACCCTGACACGCAAAGGCTGGTTCAAGGATCCGGCCACCATTGATTATGACAGCATGCTCATTTCCCTGCGTGACTCGCTGCTTATGGAGCATGTTGATTTTGACTATGGTGACGAGGAATTGTTGTCGCGACATTCAAAGGTAACGAAAAAAGATGGCGTCGCCATCCTGCACATGGGCAAGGCCGAATACCGGGCCGTGCTGGTGCCGCCGCTCAAGACCATGCGTTCGACCACGCTGGCGTTGCTGAAAAAATTCCAGAAAGCCAGCGGACTCGTGGTATTTGCCGGTGACGCGTCGCCGTGTGTGGACGCGCTTCCGTCCGACGTAGTCGCGACCTTTGCCGCCACTTGCGCCAAGACGCCTGCCAAGGGACCGGCGTTGGCGCGGGCTGTGGAGAAGATAACGCGCCGACTGTCCATCACCGACGACGCGGGCAAGCCGGTTGCGTCCGCGCTCCACTTGTTGCGCGAGGACAAGGAGTCGTTTTATCTCTTTGTCTGCAACACGGGCCACACCAAGGGCGAGCTTGATGCGGCGGAAGTCGTGGCGTCGAATAATAACCATACCGACGCAACCATGGTGCGCGACCGGCAGTCTGGCTTTGGGCAAGTCCTGATTCGCGGTTTTGCAGCGTGCGCCGGACAACCCGTCGAGCTTGATCCAGCCAGTGGCGCGATGCATCTGGCGGACGCGCGCAGGCAGGACGGCGAATGGGTGATTTCGACCAGCCTGCCGCCGCTCGGAAGCCGCTTGTTTGTCATTTCCAAAAAAACAGGCAACCAGAAAGGCCTGTCGCAAGCGCCGGCATTCAAGCCCGTGCGGTCGAAAAAACTTGGCGGGAAATCGTGGCCGGTCACGCTTTCGGAAAACAATGCGTTGGTGCTGGACCGCCCGCGCTTTAAGATTGGCGCGGGTGGATGGAAGCCGCAGGCCGAAATCCTCAAGGTTGACATGGCGGTGCGCGACGCGCTGGGCATCAAGCATCGCGGCGGTGAAATGGTCCAGCCGTGGGCGCGCGAGAAACCGGCCAATCCGAAGCGCGTCGAGGTGACGCTCGCCTATACGTTTGAGGCCAGCGCCGTGCCGAGCGGCAGTCTCTTCCTGGGCGTGGAACGGCCGGAAACATTCAAGATCGCGGTGAATGGTACGCCCCTGGACATGGATGTCGAATGCGGTTGGTGGTGCGACCAGTCGCTGAGAAAAATCCCGGTTAATCCGGCCTTGATCCGCGTCGGCAGCAACGAGGTTGTCATGACGTGCGATTATTCCGAGCTGCATTCCGGCCTTGAAATCGCCTATTTGCTTGGCAATTTTGGCACCATGGTTCGCGGCACGGAAGTCCGGTTGACGCCGCCGCCAACCGCGTTGCGCATGGGCGACTGGGTCAAGCAGGGACTGGCGTTTTACTCCGGTTCTGTGAGTTACAACGCGACGATCAAGCCGCCGGCTCTTCGCAAGGGCGAGCGGCTGTTTGTGCAGGTGCCGGAATATCGTGGCGTGGCGGTCCGCGTGCTGGCGAATGGCAAAAGCGCGGGCGTCATTGCCTGGGAACCCAACGAGGTGGACATCACCGATTTTGTCACGGCACAGCCGGTGGAACTCCGCATCGAGGTGATCGGGCATCGCCGCAATTCACACGGCCCGCTGCACCACGCGGAAAAATGGCCGTCGTGGACCGGGCCAAACGAGTACAAGGCCAACGGCGACAAATGGCGCGAGGATTATTCTCTGGTTCCGTGCGGCCTGCTCAAGCCGCCCCAGTTGGTGGTGAAGAAAACCGTTTGATCAGTGGTGGGATCAGCCGGATCTTTTCGCGGCGGTGTCCACGTTCCAGCGTTGAAAACGGGTGCGTGGTCGCCGCCGGTTGATTCTTGCGCCGCATTTTTCCTGTCTTTCACGGGCCGCAATACTTGACGGTGGCAGCGTGAAAAGTTATTGTGTGGGCGCATTCGGGCCAACGTAGCTCAGTTGGTAGAGCAGCTCACTCGTAATGAGCAGGTCGTCCGTTCAAATCGGATCGTTGGCTCCATATATTTTGGTGTTTTTGATTTCGACAAAGGCCTGCCCGGGTACGCTGCGGGGCTGGCGTCTCCTGCACCTGCTCTTGTCCACCGGATCCGCCGTGTCAGGAAAAGGAGTGGTGGAACGCCGGACTGATTTTCAACTGCCGGGTTTTGACGCCTTGGTTTTGAATCCATTTTCCGCCTGATGTCTGGCGTCTGACGGTTTTTGGCGAAGGCGTCAGGATCGGGTAGTTGGTGGCGGTGCTGGCAGCGCGAAAATCGCGGCGTCGAAAAGCGGGAGTCTTGCAGGCACCCGTTTTATTTTGGAAAATCACGGGAACGGAAAAAATCCGATAAAACAATTGGATTTCAGCCGGGAAACAAAAAGTTCCGGCCAAGCCGCTGAACAAAATATTGTCCTGCACAGGACTCGATATTATGCTAATAGTGTTCGCTTCCGAGAGGAGAAAACCAGATGAACGAAAACAATTCCACTATTGCAAGCCGAGTCCATGCATCACAAAACCGGTGTTTCGCGCGCACCAGCCCGTGTGTCCATTTTCTGCTGGCGCTGGGCGGGATGCTGCTGGCAACCGGATGCTCGTCGGTTGCGTACGAGGCGAGTTTCGACACCATCAAGCAACCGCAGATGAGTTTCCCCGAGGCGCGCCAGAACATCAAAAAAGCGCTTCAAGACGCCAAGCTTTTTTCGGGCAATGGTACGCCGCCCGGAAACGTCCAGGTCTCGAATTATGCCTTTTCCTTCAAGGATAATTACATCAACCAGCAATTGTCCTACCACTTCGCCAAGATTCAGAAGTTAACCGTTGAAAAGAAGGAATGCTTCGTCACGGCACTGGGTGCCGATGACCTCGCCATCCGCCGTCTGGAAGGAACATCGCTGTACTGGCCATCGAGGGACGTTGGCCAGCGTTTTGTGGATGCCGTCATGGCGGTACGGTATTGGACTTCGAGCGGGGCGCTGGCCGATGATGTGGTGGCATTCAAGGATTTTCAGGAAAAAGCCAAGGCTTGGAAGGCGTTGGCGCAGAAACCGGTGCTGGCCGAGGATGCGCGGCGCTTCAAGGTGCGGGCCGAGGACTCCGCCCAGAAAAAGGATTGGGAGAACGCGGTGAAGAGCTATGAGCAAGGGTTGGCGATTGAGCCGTTGTGTCCGGATGGACAACTCAACGCGGCGCGGATTTATGGCGAGTTGCATGCCGCCGCGCTAGCTGTGATGCACATGAAGCGCTATCTGGAACTTTGCCCCGACGCTCCGGATGCACAGAAGTGTCGCGACCAAATGTATATTTGGGAAGGCAATGTTGAAAATCCGGGTTCTTCCGAGGAAGAAACAGCCGCGCAGTCTGTGATCAAGTAACAGGTACATTTTGACGTCGCCGCAGATGTGCCCGACCGAGCGTTTGTTGCTGGGAATGGATTTTCTGCGAAAGCAGGAAGGATTTTTCCCGCATCATTCCGGCACGGAAGACGCGTCTTTCTGGCACGGCGGTTGGTTTTCGGCGCGGCCCGAGGAGACTGTTTAAGCCAGTCTTTCGCCGGTCAGGAACAAAAGCACGTCTTTGTTCACATATTTTTGGCGGTTCGGTTTGCTGGCATATACCGTGCTAAACAATGACGTTATGCATTGGCGGATTTGAGCCAGAAGCGGTATGATACCGCGAAATGTCTCGAAGAAAGGCCTGAAAGCCATGACAACTGTGGCCGACTCATACATCGCCGCGCTTTTGCGAAAGACCGACCTTCTGACGGCCGAGCAGATCGCCCAGCTTTTGGCGGCGGATCGTTCGGACGGCACCAGTCTGGCAAAAACCGCCGAGCGCTTGGGCCTCGCCAAGGAAGAGGCGTTTCTGCAAAAGCTGGCACCGGCGTTGGGCATGACTTTCACGACGTTGTCGGATGTCGAGCCCGATGGCGAGGCAGTGCAGCGGCTTCCTGCTCGCGCCGTGTACCAGTACGGCGTCATGCCGATCAAAATGCAGAACGGCGTGTTGCTCGCGGCGACGGCGGATCCATTCAACACCGGTATGTCCGACGGATTGCGGCTGGCGGCGGGTTGCCCGGTGCGGATCACGCTCAGCACGTCCGACGCGATCGAGAAGATGGCGCGCAAGCATTACGGCGTCGGCGCGGAAACCGTCGAGCGCATGATCGAGGACGGCCGCTACGAGGTGGACAGCGCCGAGGCCACGATTTCCAAGATGGACCTGAGCGACATGGGGCAGGAAGCCTCGATCGTTCGTTTTGTTAACCAGATCATTGCCGAGGCCGATCACCAGGGCGCGACCGACATTCATTTCGAGCCGATGGAAGAAGAGCTGCGCATTCGCTACCGCATTGACGGCGTGCTGCACAAGGTGGACGTGCCGGGCCAGCTCAACCGGCTCAAGGCCGCCATTCTTTCGCGCTTGAAGGTCATGGCCAACCTCGACATCGCCGAGAAGCGCATGCCGATGGACGGACGCATTGGCATCCGGCTCGGCGGGCAGGATATTGACATTCGTGTCTCGACCATGCCCACGGTTTATGGCGAGAGCATCAGCCTGCGCCTGTTGCAAAAGAGCGAGAATTTCGTGCGCCTGCCGGACCTCGGTCTGGGCACGCACGAAACGCACACGGTTGAAAAACTCATCCAGCGGCCCAATGGAATTTTACTGGTGACCGGTCCCACCGGCTCCGGCAAGACGACTTCGCTCTACGCCTTTCTGCATGAAATCAACACGATGGACGTGCGCATCCTCACGGCCGAGGACCCGATCGAATACGAAATGTCCGGCGTCAACCAGGTGCTGGTGCGGCAGGACATCGGCCTGACCTTTGCGCGCATTTTGCGTTCCTTCCTGCGCCAGGATCCGGACATCATCCTCGTCGGCGAAATTCGCGACGCCGAAACCGCCGAGATCGCCATCAACGCGTCGCTCACCGGTCACTTGGTTTTCAGCACGCTGCATACCAACGATGCGGCCGGTGCGTTTGCGCGTCTGATTGACATGGGCGCGGAGCCGTTCCTCGTGGCGTCGGCCGTGGCGGCGGTAATGGCGCAACGCCTTGTGCGCCGTCTCTGCCCGCACTGCCGCCAGCCGGAACCGCTCGACATGACATTATGGAACCAGACCAAGGAACCGCCGTCGCAGCAGGTTTTTGCGGCGGTTGGTTGCGAGCGCTGCACCAAGACCGGATATCGTGGACGGCGCGGCATCTTCGAATTGTTGCAAGTCACGGACTCGATGGAGTCGCTCATCATCAACCGCCGTTCATCCAACGAGATCAAGGCCGCCGCCGTGGCCGCTGGCATGCGCACGTTGCGCGACGACGGCTGGGACAAGGTTTTCAATGGCACCACCACGGTTGCAGAAGTGATCCTCGCGACCGAGGAAAACGAGTAACACGGCGCTGACGCAAACACGGAACAACCAACATGGCAATCTTCACATACAAGGCTCGTGGCAAGGACGGCAAGCGCGTCGAGGGCCGGGTTGAGGCGGCGGACCGGCGTGGCGCCCTGCTGGCGATCGAACGCATGGGCCACACGCCGCTGGTGGTGACCGAGGGCAACAAACCCGCCGCAAGCGCAGCCGCCAAGGACAAGGGCAACGCCGCTGTGTCGCAACGCGCGTGGTGGCAGGCGGAGGAGCGCACGCGCATGAAGGCGCGCGAAGTCTCGCTTTTCACGGCCGAACTCAGCGATTTGCTCGCCGCCGGCATGACGCTCGGCGCGGCACTGAACTGCCTTGCCGGCCACGGCGGCGGCGCGTCGCCGGCTGCACGTGTCGCCGCTGATTTGCGTGATCGCATTTTGCGTGGTGAAACACTTTCCGACGCGGTGGCGGCACATCCGGACAGTTTTCCGGAACTGTACGCCAACATGATTCGTGCGGGTGAGGCCAGCGGCGCGGTTTCCGATGTGCTGGCGCGGCTCGTGATTTACTACGAGCGTTTGCTGGACATGCATGGACGTGTCATCACGGCGCTGACCTATCCGGCCATCGTGGTCATCCTCGGCATTGGCACGGTGACATTCTCCATGATCAAGGTGGTGCCGCAGTTCATGACTATTTTTAAGAACATGCATGTGGCACTGCCGCTTTCCACTCGCATCTTGATTGGCGTGAGTCATTTCATGTGCTCGATCTACTGTGTTCTTCTGCTCGTCGTTCTGATTCTGGCGGTGATCTTTCTTCTGCGGTACATCAAGACGCCGAAGGGCCGGTTTTGGTGGGATGGGATCAAACTGAAAACGCCGTTGATCAAGGGCGTGATCGCCACGGCGATTTACGCCAATTTTGCGCGCACGTTGCAGACGCTGCTGGCCAACGGCGTGCCAGTGTTGCAGGCGCTCAAGATTACCTCGCAGACGGTTGGCAATGTTGTGATCGGCGAGGAACTGATCCGGGCGCGCGAACGCGTCACGGACGGCACCACCATTTCCGGCCCGCTGGCGGCCGGCCATGTGTTTCCGCCGATGATGACCGACATGCTGGCCATCGGCGAGCAGACCGGCGACATGCCCGGCGCGCTGGAGCACATTGGCCGGCGGTATGAAGCGGAACTGGATCGCAACATCAAGATTTTCACGGCTGCGCTGGAGCCGATTTTGATCGTGCTCGTGGCCGTGATGGTTGGCTTTGTGGCCATCAGTATTCTCACTGCCGTGTTCAAGGCAACCAGCGGGTTGGGCATGAAATAAACAAAGGAATCCATACAATGCAAAACAAACAGCAGGAAAAACAACGGAATCGCAAAGGTTTCACGCTTGTGGAACTTCTGCTTGTGGTGACCATTCTCGGCATTCTGGCCGCCGTGGTTGTCACGAACTTTTCGGGTAAAGGTGAACAGGCGCGCATCAATGCCACGCGCACCAGCATCTCCGCCATCAGCACGGCGATCGGGGTTTTCGATGCGACCCACAGTCGGCTGCCGGATTCGCTGGATGAGCTGTGCGTCGAGGATGCCAATGGCGCGGCTTTGCTAAGCAAGAGCGGCCTCAACGATTCGTGGGGCACGGCGTTTACTTACAAAAAAATCAGCAAGTACAAGTACGAGGTGCGTTCGGCCGGGCCGGACGCGCAGATGGGCAACGAGGACGACATCACGAATTAATTGGCGGTAGATCACGCATGTCTGCCGGTGATGGTGTGCCACGTCGCGCGGTCAGTTTCTCAACGAAATGCAAAACACCTTCCATAGCGGCAGTTGCCTGCCGGGCGAAAGCAAGCCGGGTTTTGCGCGACGTTTCCGGCGTGGCTTTACCATGCTGGAATTGTTGCTGGTGATTTCGATTATGGGCGTGCTGGCGGCGGTGGTGCTGCCTCGATTCAATGCCGGGTTCGGCGCGGCGCGGGTGCGCACGGCGGCGATGGCGTACATGCAGTCGGCGCGCTATGCCCGCGCGATGGCGCTGCTGCATCAGTCGGAAATTGAACTCGTGGCAGCGACCGGCGGCGTGATCCGCGTGGAAGCCGGGCCAACAATGGGCGAGGGACGCGGGCCTTTCATCACGCCGGAGGTGTCGAGCAACTCGGCGCTTTTCGCGTCTCTGGACGCGGCTGCGAAATCGGGTTCCGCGAATTTGATTTTGCCTCCTTCCTTTGCGCAGGCATCACTGGCAAATGCGGGAGTTGGTGGCGCGTCAGGAATGTCTGTTTCGGACGACGTGGCAGGCGTCACATCCGAGGAGTTGGCGAACGAGTCAGATTTGGCGGAGACGGTGCGCGTCGAGCAGACGTTTGATGGCGTGCATGTGCGGTTTCTCGGATACACGGATGAAGAGGAGAAAAACAAGCCGTCGGGCATCGAGGATCAGGCCGAGAGTTTTCGCGTGCGGTTTCACAGCAACGGCATTTGTCGCCCGCATCGGGTGCGCATCAC
>Ga0182030_10019974_pt1 | contig 12694 bp, 13 predicted proteins | sample 812S3MmetaG_FD_121299 | JGI IMG/M metagenome (GOLD analysis project Ga0182030, IMG submission 121299) | Permafrost microbial communities from Stordalen Mire, Sweden - 812S3M metaG (Illumina Assembly) | ecosystem: Environmental > Terrestrial > Soil > Wetlands > Permafrost | place: Sweden... | reverse complement strand
GCGGGCCTGTCGCGAGCCCCTCACAGCGCGAGCGCCGTGAGCAGCCCCATGGCCGCGATTGCCCAGAGACTGCCCCGGTCCGAGAGCGCGAAAATCACCGGATCGACGTGGATGCGCCCGCGGGTCGCCATCAGCCACAGGTAACTCACCCAGTACAGGAGGAGCAGACAGATCCCCCAGAAGAAATCGTGTCCGGCGTAGAGCCGCTGCGCAATTTCGCTGTTCGTGTAGAGCGCCAGCACCATGACGGCGAGATAGCCGCTGGCGATGCCCTCAACCACGAGCAGCCCCTTGTCGCTGTCGCGATACCCACGTGCCCGGACTTCCCGGATGCCCGGCTGCCCATCCAGGACGATGAGCTCTGCGTAACGCTTGATGAGGGCGAGGCTGAAGAACAGGAACACACAGAGCATCAACAGCCATGCCGAGACCCGCACGCCGGTGGCGAGGGACCCGGCGGCAATTCGCAGCGAATAGCCCACCGCAAGCACGAGCACGTCCACCAGTGGGATATCCTTGAGGCGCATCGAGTAGGCGATCATCAGCGTGGTGTAGCAGAGCAGCACGGCCGCAAAACCCATCGACAGGTGAATCGCAATCGCGAAGGCTCCGAGCATGAGCAGCGGCATCATGATGAGCGCGTGGGCGAGGGGAATCCGGCCGGAGGCCAGCATGCGTTCCTTTTTGTGCGGATGACGACGGTCTGCGGGCAGGTCGAGCAGGTCGTTGATGAGGTAAATGCCCGACGCGCACAGGCAGAACGCCAGAAACGCCAGCGCCGCGTGCCCCGCGAGTGCGCCATCGAAGAGGCGGTGCACAGCGGCGAGCGGCACGACCACGAGGATGTTCTTGACCCAGTGGAGCGGCCGCAATGCCCGCAGATGATCGCGCCAGGTTGCCCCGCCTTCCGGTGCCAGGATCGCGACGGGCGCGGTACGTGCGATTCGCCGGGCAAGGTGTCTCGACGGCGTCGCAAGCAGCGCACGCCGTGCGGCGGCCCATACCGGTGCGTCCGTGGAGCTGTTTCCGAGATAATCAAAGCCTTCCGTTCCGAAGGCGGCAACCAGCCGGTCGCGCTTGTGCCGCCCGCTCAAATTCGAGGTGCCGTCGCTGGCGAAAATACTGTCGAACAGGTGCAAATCCTGCTCGACGGCCGCGGCGAGCCGTTGATCGGCCGCGGTGGCGAGGATAAGTGTTCGGCCGCATTGCTTCTCGGCCCGCAGGAACTCGACCACGGCCGCGCGATGGGGCAACAGGCCAATCTCTGGCATGGCGGTCGCGGCAAGCTGCTGCTTGAAATGCGCCAACCCCGGCATGAGCCATCCGGGCAGTCTCCAGAGACTCGCGGGCTTGTTCCGCGCCAGGACGACGAGCGACTCCACGAGCGAGTCGGTTCGCAGCACGGTACCGTCGAGGTCGACCGCGAGTGGCACGCGATCCTGCGTGGCGGCGGCGGCTGGCAGGTCCGGCGTCGCCGTGCTCAGAAGAACCATTTCGCCAGCCCGAGGGCGCCCTTTTTCCAGGGGACCCGGTGGGTGACGCCGGTTCTGCCGAGCGCCTCGCCGCGATGCGCGGCATACCAATCGTAATTGCGGACGAGGGCCATACGATTGGAATAGCGGGGCGCGTACCCGAGCGTGGCCTCGGCGTGCTCGATGGACACGAAGCTTTGCTTGGCGGCGGTCTCGTAGATCCATTGGTAGAGAGGTGACAGATGCAGGCGCTCGAGAATTTTCAGCGCGGCGATGATGGGTTTAACGGGCAGGCCGATCACCTTCCCGCCGTGTCCCGCGCGATCCAGCACCACTTGGAAGTTGTCGCGCATGGTGCCGAACACCTTCGCCCCCACGTTGAACGTGTCGTTCACGGCATCCGGGGCCAGCATCGTGCACGAGGAGATGACGTCGCATAAATCGGCGACATCCAGCAACTGATAGAGATTATCGCCGGACCCCAGCACGGGAAAATTCTTGCCGGCAAAGGCCCAATCGTAGAGCAGCTCGAATACGCCGAGGCGCTCCGGCCCGACGAAGCTCTTGGGGCGGAGGATGGGGACACACCGCCCGCGCGCCCTCGCTTCGACGCAGAGGCGTTCCGCCTCGATCTTGGCGATTCCATAGGGACCGACGCCGTGCAGGGCGTCATGCTCGTAAACCGGATGGTGATCGGGAATGCCGTAGACCGAGGTCGAGGAGATGTAGACGAAGCGTTCCACGGCATGTTTCGCCGCGCTGTCGAGCAGCATTCGGGTGCCGTCCACCTCCGTCGTGTGTATCTCTTCCGTGGTGCTGAGCGGCAACGCCGCCGCACAATGCACCACGAAGCGCACACCCGCCATCGCCCTCTCCACGGCAGCGGCGTCGCGGATATCGGTCTGGTGCACATCGACCCGGTCGCGTTCCGGATAGTCGAAGGGAGCGATGTCCTGCGACCTCACCGCGTGGCCCCGGGCCAGCATATGCCGGCACAGGTTGATGCCGAGAAAGCCGGCGCCGCCGGTAACCAGAATGAGCGGTTGCGTCATGGATTGTCCCTGAGGGTGAATGGTGGCGCACCGCCCGGAAACCGGACTACGGGCCGGATCCGTCGCCAGGGTGGCGGGTTGGCCTGCCCAAGTCTGTACGCTGCCAAACAAATGCAGGTCTCGGTCCGAGTCCCTAGTCTGCCGGCGGGCAAACTGGCCCACAATCTGGGGAATCGGCGCTTCCTTCGCGCGGCGATTGCTGTGATACTGGGGCGGCTTGTTTGCACCCCCGGACCCCCCCCTCATGACCTTTCGCAGCGCAATCTTGCTTGCCGCCGCCTCGCTCGGCTTATGGACCGTCCAGGGTGCGCGGGCGGCCGTGAGAGGGCCGTGCGACGATACGCTGACGCGGTCCATCCCGGCACGCCCGGCAACAGCGTCCGGTGGTCGGGCATTCGCAGAGTCGCTGCGTGGACTGACCGACGATGAGCGCGAAGCCACCATTCGGCGGGAATTGCGGGTGGGCAACATACCCGAGTTCATGCGTCACTTCGTGCCGATCCGGCTGCACCCCAAGGCCGTGGAGGGTCGGCCGGTCGACGTCGTGATCTGCGCGGCTCCGGACTATCTCGCGGTGGGATCGGACGAGGATTTTCAACTGATGCCGATGCGCCTGGCCACCGCCTTGTCGGCGGCCGCAGACTTCGGCCTCACGCTGCCGACGCCCCGCATGGTGGATGCCATCTATGACCAGGCGGCCGTGCACTTCGTGCCGCAACCGCTGCCCGCCGGCAACCAAATGCGCTCGACGGACTATTCCCTGCACCACAATGCGCTGGTGGCGCAACAACGAACCCAGCTCGGCGCCGCGCTCGGAGACCTGATCGCGGGCGACAAAAAAGATCTCGTTCTCACCAACCGTCTGCGCGACCATCTCGACCGGGTGGCGATTTACGGATGGCACACCGCGCCCGGCCGGCCGATCCAGCCGCTCAGCACGGTTCATGGATGGCGCTATGCGGATTACAGCCACGGGATTCGCTGGATCAGTGCGAAGATATTCGTCGACGGCCGGCCGACATCGATCTTCGACGCTCTCGAGGACAGCCGGTTGGCGCGCGTGCTGTGTGACGAGGGCGTCATCGCCGATGTCGCCGGCTTGATCGAAGCGCTGAACGCCCGAGTGCAGCCGGCGATCGCCGCGCTGCGCTGATAGGGTTACTCCGGTATGGTCACTCCGGATCCCCCCATCTCTTTGGGCATGTCCTTCATCTTGGGCAGCCCGTCATGGATGTGCAGCACGGTCTCCTGATAATGGACGTGTACCGCGGGTTTGAACGGCAGCTGCGGAAGCATGGCAGCGTAGATGTCCACCAGTCCCAGGGTCGGATGCTCGGTGAACAAATGACCGCCGCACTTTGTGCACCACTTTCGAAAACTGATTGGCGTTTTGTGGTAAGTGCCGATGTTCGACGCCCCCTGAGTCACTTCCAGCGCATCCGGCTTCCACAGCGTGAATGCGTTCACGGGACCGGCTGACCAGTGGCGGCAGGACTCGCAATGACAGTATCCCATTCCGACCGGTTCGCCGCTGACCTCGAATTGAACCGAACCGCAGAAACAGCCGCTTTTGTGGTGATGACTCTCGACCATGCCTGCTCCAAGGATTTTGGTTGGGATGATGGTGGAAAACTTCGATGGTTTCGGACTTTCCGCCGGGACGGCACGATTGTCAATCGTGCAGGGGCTGCAGTGTCAGCGGCAACCGGAATCACCGTGCCGGGGTCTGAGTGACAACCCTATCTGACATCGCCGGCTTGTGGCGCCGGTCGCTCATCCGATGGCCGGACGGGCGTTCCGATACGACGACCTCGGTCCGGTGGATGCAGACCCCGACGCTCTTCGCCGATTTGCGCCAACCAACATCACGTCCAAGCTTTATCGGGCTCAATTGTCTCCGCGATTTGAACCGGCCACACATCGAATGGCTGGCCGGCCAGGACGGATTTGCCGGCGAGATCCACTGCGACGGAAGGTTTTTCGAGTGGCGGCGGGAAATCGACCTGCAACCGCCTGCTGCATATCCCGATGCGGGCAGCCTCCGGTTCGACGGCGACATCATGGTCGAGGAGGGTCGCGAGGTTCCGTATGTTGAACACTGGCATCGGGCCGTGCGCGGCGCTGAACCTGGTGCGGGGTTCCGCCTGCGGGAGGTGTCGACCGGCTGCCGGAGCATCGTCGTGCGCCGCGGCGATTTATTCATGTATGCGCGCGCTCGGCCGGGCAGATCGCTGGCCGGAGGACGCTTGATCGACTGGGTAGACCGAACGTCGGACTTGACGTTGGCGCAGGACTTGGTGGACTGCGAAATATCGTATGGCCGCATCGAGTCGGGCGGCTGGCTCATCGAGCGATCCAGCCTGCCGTACAGGGAAAACCAATGGCTCGGATTGAGTGCCTGCGAATCTGGACCCGGGAAGATCAGAACCGCCGATGTCGCGCCGACCGGCGGATTTCTATGCCGCAGTTGGGAGATCACAAACGCTCAAGGCACCGTAGGCGATGTGTTGCAGGGTCCATGACGCCGGCCGATCTGCTGCGGGATTGTTCATTTGAGGTCGCCGCTCGGGCGAATTCGTGCGCTGCCTAGCCGCCGTTCCGGGCCCGGAAATCGCGGATCCATTCGGCTGTCGTTCGCAGGCCGCCAAACGGGTAGAAATGCAGGAGCACCTCGCCATGCCGTTCGGGGTCCAAGCCGTTCGCATAATCCGCGATCAGCTGATCGGGACCCGCGTTCGAGAGGAGTTTCGTCAGCGACATCCCATACTTCTTCATGACACTGCCCGATGCCGCCACGCCGCACCGGGAGGCGAAGGCCAACAGGCGTTTGACGCTTGCCGGCCCGGGGACACCCACGCGCACCAGGGCCTGTATGCCGGCTGCGCGCACGTGTTCCAGCCAGGCCAGCACGGGGTCGGCGTCGAAAGCAAACTGGGTGACGACGGCAAAATCATGGCTGCGCTCGCGAATGGCTAATTGCTTGTCGCGCATCGCCTGCCACAGTTTTTCGTTGCCGATATCCTGGTGCCCTTCGGGATAGCCCGAGATGCCGACGCGTTGGATGCCGTACTTCGCCAACAGGCCGCTGCGGATGATCGACAGCGCATCCTCGTAGGGACCCATCGGTTGCGGCGGATCCCCCGCGACGACGAACGCGTGGTCGGTACCAACCTCCTTCTGCAGCCCGGATAGGTAACCCTCCAGTTCCCTCTGTGAGGTCAGGCGGCGCGCCGAGATGTGAGGTATCGGCAGGAAACCCAGGTCCCGCACGCGCTTCGCGGCTGCGATTCGCATTTCGAATGTTTCGCCGGGCAGGAATGTGACGGGGATTTTGGTTCCTTGGGGGATGACATCGGCCGCCGCTTCGAGATTTGCGACATCCTTGGCGGTCATCTCGATGGAATAGTTGTTCAACATCGCGCACAGTTCTTGTTTCGTGGCGGTTTCAGCGGTCATTGTCATTCCTTATCGAGCTGCCGGGATTGCATTCGTATTCTCGCGCAGCATTCTAATCGCCATCGGACCAGTACTGCCAGGCACGGGCGGGATTAAAGTGGCGCTCGCCGTCCAGTGTCGGGGCTAAACTTCCAACGCAGGGCGTCGCGAACGGACAGCGATATTTAATGTAGCAAAATCAACGAGGTAGAAGCGCCACGGGCCATGGGAGGCGGGGTTCGTGACACCTGCCGTTCAACCGCTGATGTTGGTCAAACCAATCGCATTCACCACCTTCACGACGCCCGGCACCGTGAGGGCGATCGACTCAGCCAGGCGACGCTGCAGGTCGGTGTCAACCATGCCGTATAGATAGACCACATGATTGAGTGTCTGAACATTGATCAGGGTCGGAGCCTCCAACACAGCGTGTTGACGGAACAGCGCTCTCACGCTCGATGTAATGTCGAGGTCGCCTGCGCATCCGTGCAGTCCGCACTCCCGGTACGCGGCGCATCCCGTCAGCGGGCCGACTACAAACAAGACCAGAACGAAGGCGGCGGCGGGTAAATGGCGCATCAAACGCTCTCACGCGTTTCCGGCATGGCAAACAACAACAACAGCAGAGCAATCGTCGCCACGGCAGCTAGCAACAAGATTGGGAGCAAGGCAATCAGCCGACTTCGCAACGAAGGCTTCATGATGTCCTACAGTTGCCCGCGACTCGCAACCTCATTTCATTTCATCCACACTGTCCGCGTCGAAGACGCCCCTCTTCCAGTCGGCGTCTTGCCGTCGAGGCGATTGTATGATGGCGACATCGGGTCCGCACATTGCCACCTGGCTCATATCCGCCTCCGTCATCACGGGCGTCATCGTCAGGCCTTGGGAATTGCCGGAGGCGTTGTGGGCCGTACTAGGGGCGGCCGCATTGGTCATGTTCTCGCTGATTTCGCTTCCGGATGCCTGGGGGGCGATTCTCAAAGGAACGGACGTCTATTTGTTTTTGACCGGAATGATGCTGCTGTCCGAACTGGCCCGTTACGAGGGCCTGTTCGACTGGCTGGCCGCCTACGCCGTTCAGCGGTCCCGGGGATCCGCGAAGCGATTGTTCGGGTTGGTCTACATCGTGGGTACGGTCGTCACGATTTTTCTCTCCAACGACGCGACGGCCGTCGTCTTGACGCCGGCCGTCTATGCAGCGGCTTCGCAGGCCAATGCCAGACCGATGCCGTATCTCTTCGTCTGCGCTTTCATCGCCAACGCGGCCAGCTTCGTGCTGCCGATCTCCAACCCGGCGAACCTCGTCGTGTATGGGGCGCACATGCCGTCTCTGGGGACGTGGCTGGCGGGATTCGGCATCGCCTCCGTGATTTCCGTCGCGGTCACCTTTTTCACCCTTCGCTTCCTGCAGCGCGCAGATCTCGCCGGCGGCATTTCGCGGGACATCAAAGTGCCGCCCTTGTCCCCCGGCGGGCGCCTTGCCGCCGGCGGCATTGCTGCGACCGCCATCGTGCTGCTCGTTGCCTCGGGCCGCGATTGGCAATTGGGTTTGCCCACGTTTCTGGCGGGTCTCGTCACGACTCTGACGGTCGTTCTGTTGAAAAGGATGTCCCCTTGGAGGCTCGTGCAGCACATCTCGTGGAGCGTGCTGCCCTTGGTCGCCGGTCTGTTCGTTCTGGTGGAGGCCATCGAGGCCACGGGTGTGCTGAAGCCCCTGATGGAATACCTGCCCACCGCAGCCGCCGCCCGCCCCGACGCGGTCGCCTTCGGCGCCAGTGCGGTCGTCGCCGTCGTATGCAACCTGGTCAACAATTTGCCGCTCGGGCTCCTCGCGGGCACCGTCGCCGGCGGTGCTCACCTGTCACCGCACATGACCGGTGCGCTGCTGGTGGGTGTCGATCTGGGACCGAACCTGTCCGTGACCGGCTCTCTCGCAACCATCTTGTGGCTGGTGGCGCTGCGGCGGGAAGGTCAGGCGGTAAGCGCGTGGGCTTTCCTGAAATTGGGCTTCGTGGTCATGCCCTTGGCACTCATCGCCTCGCTCGTCGGCTTCATCTGGCTGAAATGCTGAAAGGATCAGAATCGAGTCCGGAATCCCACGGTGACGCCTCGCGGCAGAATTTGCACGGACAGGGGGGTTGCGCGGGTCGTGGCCCAATAGCCGAATCCGGCGCCCAGCAGTCCTCCGGCGATGACATCGGATTGCCAATGTGCCTGGCTCTTCAGCCGCGCGATCGCGTCGTAGACCGGCAATGCTGCGAGCGCGAAGATCCACGGATCCTGCTGGTAATAGTTGGCGATCAACGGCGTTACGAAGCTGGCCTGCAGCGTGACCTCGCCGCTGGGAAAGCTTTGAAAGTGACTGCCCTTGAAGAAGGCATTGGGGTCATTGCCCTGATAAGGACGGGGGCGCCCCACGGCGTACTTGAGCACTTGCGCGGCGACTCCCGACAACACTGTGGCATCGATGTCCTGCCAAAACGTGTGGCCGAGTTTGTCGTCGTCGCCGAACCACAGGGCGCCCGCGACCTCGACGGCGATGACGCCGTTTTCGATGCCTGTCTGGTACCGGCGGCCCCATATACCCTGCGTGTCCAGGGGCAGCTCCGAATCGAGCCCGAACGGCCCCCCGGCCGCGCCGGCAACCGCGCATTGGAGACACAGGGTCACGAGCAGGAAGCCACACACCCGCAGCCGCGGAAACCGCCCGCGCGCGTGCCGTTCGACGGCTCGAGCGGGCGTCCGAGGCTGGTCATCGGAATGGAATGGGTCCGTTCGGCGATTCCGCATACGAAGAAATGGCCTCTCGCTTTGTATCGCAGAGTATGCAACCCTACCACTTTGCCGCGCAGAGTCAAAATTTATCCCCCGGGGTTGTCAGCCTTCGGGTGACGACTCTATGCTCGGGGGCTGTCACGACTGAGGAAATTGATGAGACGCCTTCCGCTTGCCGGCCACGTGACGATGTTATTGCTGGGGTTTGGCCGCCCCTCCGGGGCGCAGGCGCAAACCGACGAGATTCAAGTCTATGACGCCACGATTGCGCCCACCGGCGCTTTCAATCTGACGCTCCATGACAACTTCACGCCGAGCGGGAGAACGACCGCAGCGGTTCCCGGCGGCATCGTTCCCGACCACGCTCTCAACGGCGTGGCCGAATGGGCCTATGGCATCGCGCCATGGTTCGAGGGAGGGGTGTACTTTCCCTTGTACTCGATCACGCGCGACGGCAGCGTTTTGTACAATGGATTCAAGCTGCGGACGTTGTTTGTAACCCCCGATGCCGCGAAACGCGAATTTTTCTACGGCGTCAACTTCGAGTTCAGTTTCAACACCGCTCACTGGGATGAGCGAGCCCATACGTCGGAAATTCGCGGCATCGTCGGCGCCCACTTAGGGCGCGTTGACTTCATTTTCAATCCCATCGTCGACAATTCCTGGAACGGTTTCTCGCGACTCGAGTTTGTGCCCGAAACGCGCGTCGCCCTGGCGCTCTCGGAGAAATACAAGGTGGCACTCGAGGAATATGACGACTTTGGAAGTGTCAGCCACTTCCTGCCTGCGGCAAAGCAGACGCATCAGCTGTTTGGCGTCGTCGACATCAACACCAACGCCGTGGGCATCGAGGCCGGCGTCGGCGCCGGACTGACGGGGGCTTCAGATCACTGGGTGTTGAAGCTCATTTTGTCGAAAGATCTCTGACGCATCATCCCGGACCATGTAACGAAACTGCAATAATTGCGATTCATCCTATCGCCCCTATGTCGCAAAAATGCCGTACAGCTGAACCTGTCGGCGTCGTTCTAGGCAGTCAGCGGACACTCCAGGCACGGACGCCCTCGGCCTCCAGGAACGCTTCTGCCTCCACACCGCGCAGCAAGGCGAGCTTCGCGAGGAGCCCCGCTTCGCTGCAGGTGGCCGCGTGTACGGTCACGGAGCGGGGCGCCCCCGCCACCGGCCAGCCGCTACGGGGGTCGAGAACATGACCGTAGCGCACGCCGCCCCGTAGAACGTGGCGGTGGGTGTCGCCGCTGGTGGCGAGGGCGCCGCCGGTGAGTTCGATCAACGCGGTCGCCTGGCCCGCTCGATCGACATCCTCGATCGCGACGCGCCAGGGGCCGCCGCTGCGACGCAAGCCTGAAACCCGCAGATCGCCGCCCAGATTCACGAGCGTGGGCATCGCGGCATGAGTCTGCGCCAGCGTCATCGCCCGGTCGACGGCGTATTCCTTGCCGATGCCGCCGAAGTCGATCTCCATTCCGGGTGCCAGGGTGAGGACGGGGCGGTCCCAGGTCACGCGGTGCCATCCCACGCACTCGAGCAGTTCGGAGAGCCTCGACGCGGTGGGCACGCTGCCGGTACCGTCGAACGTCCAGGCGCGTCGGAGCGCACCGGACGTGATGTCGAAGAGGCCGCCGCTGAGCTCGTAGCACGACACGGCATAGTCGATGAGATCGGCCGTCTCCGCGTCCACCTCGACGGGCTGTCCCGCCGTTTCATTGATGCGTGTGACGACGCTCGGTCGATAGCGCGAGAACTTGGCTTCGATGCGAGCCGTTTCATTCTCGACGATTGCGCCAATCGCCGCTCCGGTCTCATCGTCCGTCGTATCGACGAGGACTACGCACGGACTCGCCATGGCGGCGAAGTGGGTCGCCCGATCCCCGCGTTCCGGCCCGGCCGCGAGCTCCGCCATCCGTCAGAAAGCGAACGTGTACCCGAGCAGCAAGGTGTAGGCCTTGAGGTCCGGGAAGAGGTTTTGCTGTTGCAACTGTCCGATGGCCCCGGCCGGCGAACCATTGCCATGCTGATCGTAGTACTCGACGCGCAAATTGAGCTCCGACGTGTCACTGACCGGCGCCCCGAACTTCACGCCGACAGTCTCCGCGTGAAATTTTGCGAGGCGCGTGTCGGCCGAAGCATACTGCGGAACGGTCTCGTTGCCCACCAAATAGTAGTGGAAGAAATCGGCGGCTCCCTGGGAGTAGATTCGCAGATGCGGCTCGATGTAGAAGTCGGGGCTCATCTGCCAGCGATACCGTAGATCCGCCGTGACCGACTTGATTCCCCAGTCGTCCCTGTAGGCGCGCAGCGAAACCCCGATCACGTCGCTGGCCAGATGAACCTTGTTGTCCAGGAATACGCTTTGCTTGCGCCGCAGTGTGGGGCGATTCTCGTACAGTTGTTCCGTCGGCTGGCCGGACACGGGATCAACCACGGAGATCAGCTTGTAGGGATCGTTTTGGTAGCCATGCTCGTCGCTGTAGGAGTAGCTCAAGGTTGCCAGCCATCGGCGGCTCATGACCTGCGTCACGCCGACGACGGCATCCACCTCGTGCATGGAGGTATCCGGACCCTTCCACTCGCCGTTCATCACGGTGAGGGGAGTCGGTGTGCCGCCGATCGGGAACGAGAGATCTGATTCGTAGTTGATCGCGGCGTTCAGGGTCGTATTGTGACCGTTGAAGTCCTGCGTGAAACCGACGTGGGCGCTTTCGGAGCGATAATCGTGCTCCTTCGAATACGCCACCCCGCCATCCAACTTGAATGTCGATGTCAGCGCCTGTTCCCAGCCCAGATGCCCGGCGACTCGACGGTCGTAGAACCCGTGATCCAAGGGATAGGTGTTCGGCGGCACGACGTGGCTGGCGCTCAACGTCTGTGTCTTGGCGCCCGACGGCGGCGGTACGATCACCACGGTCGAGCCGCCCGATGCCGTGGTCACGGTGAGGGGAGTGCCCAGTGGAACGACCTTGTAGGGGCGAACATACGACTGCGGCAGACTCGACGGTACCGCACCCAGCGGCGTCGCCCCGGTCAACGAGTCCGCTGCGACGCCGAACAGAACCGTGCTGTCCTCATTGATGACATGGGTGACGTTGACCTCCGGTTCGATGGCTTGTACCCGGTTCACCTCGTGATACACCAGAAGGGCCGAATCGACGGTGGTCGTCGGCGGCGCCGAGGCGGCCTCTTGGGTCTTTCCCTGGCCGCTGGCGAGCAGGCCGGCCGCGGCGGCGGCCAACGCCCGTCGGACGCCGGTGCCGCCCATTCCATGCTTCGACGTCAGTTGCACCCGCAGCCTCCGCCGGCAAAGCTGCGGCCGCCGCTCGATGCCTCCTTGCTGAAATAAATATGGTCGTCGATCGCCGTTTGCAGCGGATACGGGTCCACTTGCATTGCGTGTTCGGCCAGGAGATCGTGCTCCCACGGCTTGGCTCCCAGGACCGAGCAGCCGCCGACGCCCCCCATGAGCGCCGCGAGGGCCAGCGCCGTGACAGGCCGCAGCCGTGCCGACCCCGACGGAGGCGCAGCGGAGTCGCTCCGATCAGCGGGCCGGTTCGGCCAGCAGCGTCTGAATTTGGTCTTCATAAGTTCCCTTCTGTTTTTCGGAAAAGCCCGCATGCTGGAAGCGCACGTGCCCGGATCGGTCGATCAAGATCCCGCTCGGCATTCCGGCGACGTGGTAGGTGACCGCGAGCTCGCCGTCCGCGTCATAGATGATGGGAAAGTGTGCGGGGACGTCGGTGAGGAAGCGGTCGGCCTTGGCGCGATCCTTGTCGACGTTCACACCGATCACCACGAAGTTTTCCGAGGCGTATTGCTCCGCGAGGCCGCCCAGCCACGGAAACGACTGTTTGCAGGGGGCGCACCAAGACGCCCAAAAGTCCAGGTAGACGACCTTGCCGCGATAGGCGCCGAGGTCCAGATCGGCCGCGCCGGCCGCGCCGG
>Ga0182030_10019973_pt1 | contig 12694 bp, 15 predicted proteins | sample 812S3MmetaG_FD_121299 | JGI IMG/M metagenome (GOLD analysis project Ga0182030, IMG submission 121299) | Permafrost microbial communities from Stordalen Mire, Sweden - 812S3M metaG (Illumina Assembly) | ecosystem: Environmental > Terrestrial > Soil > Wetlands > Permafrost | place: Sweden... | reverse complement strand
CTTCCTCGATCTCGACGGCGCCTGGCTCGGAATTCGCTGGCGGATGACCGGCACGTTCACCGGCCCGCTGGAGATCTGGAGCAAGAACTTCGCCGGCGAGCCGCCGAGGATCGCGCCGACCGGCGAGTCCTTCGCGATCGAGGGGATTGACCTCTATCGACTCCGCGACGGGCTCGTCAGCGACTACACGATCCTCTACGACCTGACGGCGCTCTCCCATCAGCTCGGGTTGCTCCAGTGAGCGGCGCGCTACAGCTCAGCGGCGATACCAAGGCGATCTTGCTGGCGGATGCTGTCATGTTTCTCGCGGCGCACAGCTGCTCGGCGTCTGGAAGTACCGCCAGATCATGACCTCCGAGAACCACACCGCACATCTGTACGTGGACATCGCCCACCGGACGGCGCTCTTCTACAGCTTTGCCCTGCTGTTGATCGCGACCTTCGTCCAGCTGAGCGGCTTCAGCGCCGCCGTCAACGGTGTGGCGGCGGGCGGGATGGCGTTCTATTTCTATATATCGGTCACCAACTACACGATCCATGGCTGGCGGGAAGACACCGACAACCAGTTCCGCAACCCCATCCCGGGACTGCGCGCCTTCATGATCACCCTGATCGTCGTCGAGATCAGCGGCTGGCTTGTGCTGAGCGCGGGGTTCCTCGATAAGCAGGTCTTCTGAGGAGATGCCGTAGAAGGCGATCATGCCCGGGGTGGGACTCGAACCCACATACCCTTTGCGAGCCGCGGATTTTAAGTCCGCTGCGTATACCGATTCCGCCACCCGGGCCGGGGGAGCGACCACGATAGGTTCGCACTTCTCTACCGGCTGATGGCCCGTGGTGCCGAGATCGCTGCAAAGCCCTCTTTAAGGCCTCTTAAGGCCCCCGCGGAGCGCAACTTTTCCCTTGCTACGGTGTACATAGGGATAGAAAGGGGAAGTGGAGCCACCGTGGAGGCCACTGCACTAACACACAGCAGCGTCCCGGGTCTATCGAGGCCCTCCCCGTTGCTGCGCCTGCAGTCCGACGAGAAGCTCGTCGCGCTAACGCGCCGCGGGCAGCACGCGGCCTTTGAGACGCTCTTCTCGCGCTACCAGTCGCGGCTGCTCTCCTTCTGCCGGCACATGCTCTCCTCCAAGGAGGATGCCGAAGACGTGCTGCAGGAGGTCTTCACCGCCGCCTTCAACGCGATCCTCGCCGACGAGCGCGAGATCAACGTGCGCCCGTGGCTCTACCGGATCGCGCGCAACCGCTCGCTCAACCATCTCCGCCGCGCCTCCGCGGTCGGCGTCGACTCGATGGATGTCCACTTCGCCGAGGGCGGGATCTCGACGGGCGAGAAGGTTCTCCGCCGCGAGAGCTTCCGCCAGCTGATCGCCGACGTCCAGCAACTGCCCGAGACACAGCGCACCGCGCTGTTGCTGCGCGAGATCGACGCGCTCTCCTACGAGCAGATCGCCGACGCGATGGAGACCACCGTGCCGTCGGTCAAGTCCTTGCTCGTGCGCGCCCGGATCTCGCTGGCCGAGGCGGCCGAGGCGCGCAAGCTCAGCTGCGAGGAGGTCCGCCTGGAGCTCGGCGAGGCCGCCGAGGGTCTGGTCAAGCTCGGCGCCCCCGCACGCCGGCACGTGCGCGACTGCGAACGCTGCCACGACTTCAAGAAGCACCTCAAGGCCAACAACCACGCGCTCGCCGCGATCTTCCCCGTCGGCCCCCTCTTCATGCTCAAAAAGCTCGTCCTCACCAAGCTCGGCTCGACCGCCTCGGCCGGCAGCGCGCACGTCGCCGGCGGAGCGGGAGCGACCGCCGGAGCCGCGGGGGCCACAGCGGCCGCAGGTGCCGTGAGCGCCGGAGGAGCGGGCGCCGCGGGCGGCATCCTCACCGCTGGAGCCGGCGCGCTGGCCACCAAGGCCGTCGCCGGACTCGCCGCCGCCGCGCTCGTCACGGCGGGCGCCGTCGCGGCGGAACACTCAGGCCAGGCGACCCACCGTCACCACGCCACCGCCTCCGCCTCCGCGTCGCTCGCCGCTCCCGCCGCGGTGCCGGTCGTCGTCCGCGACCAGGCCCAGCCGCGCACCGCCGCCGCTGCCGTGATCCCGGTCACCGCGATCGCTCACCGCAGGCGCAACTCGTCCGCCGGCAAGCCCCTCAAGGCGCCCTTGACTTCCGCCACGATGACCGCCTCCACCACACACACCGCGTCGGCCATCGCGACGACTGCCCCGCCGGCCAAGTCCACGCCGCCGGTCAAACCGGCCGTGGCGGCGCCGGTCACACAGGTCACGACCGAGACCACCGAACTTCCGGCCACCGCGACCGCGCAGCCCCAGCCGAGCACGCCCGCGGCGCCCGTGAGCACGCCGGCCGCCGGCGAAGAAGCCGCAGCACAGCCCGCTGTCCCCGTGGCGACCGAAGAATCGGCCGCGACCACCACGCCGAGCGCCGGCGAAGAAGGATCCATCACTCCCGTGCCGCAGACGACGCCCCCCGGTAGCCCGGTCGAACAGACCGGCGGCACCCCCGCCCCGGCCTCCGCGCCCGTCACCATCACCGCGCCCTAGCGGCGGCGCGGTACGCCTCAGCCGATCGTGAACGTCTCGACGGGCCGTTCCAGCACGCCCGCGCTCGCCACTTCCAGCGGTGAGGTGAGCGGCGGCCGCGGCAGCGTCAGCATCTGGAGGGACACCCCGTCGCGCACACCTTCGCGTGCCGGCAGCAGCAGCACGTCGCGTCCGTACATCTCGCGGCCTTCGATCCTCGCTGTATAGAAGATGTTGTACGCGGGGACCGTGTTCACCCGCGTCTTGCCCTCGCCGCGCAGCACGAAGCCGGTGAACTTCGCGCGCAGCCGGTCGATGTAGCCGCTCGCGTACACCGGCAGCTCGCCGCTGAGACCGCCGCTGTAGGGCGGCAGGTGCAGCGGCGAGACCGCGAAGGAGTCCTCGAGACGGCCGGCGGCGCGGCGATCGATGCGAACGTACTGGCCGGCTTCGGGCGTCGTCCGGTAGAGGCCCCGGTAGCTGAAGTGAAACGGCGCCGGGCCGCCGTGGGAGTAGGTGGCCGGCCAGAGCGCGAGGGCCACCGCGATCGCGAGCGCGACCAGCCCGACGCCGGCGACCCGCACGAGGACCCGGACGGCCCGCGGCGCGGCATGCCAGCGGGGCGCGAGCAGCGTGCCGAGCGTCGGCCCGTACTGCGGCTTCAGAGGGATCGTCGCCATCGGCGACGCAGTCTAATTCAGGGCGCCTATTCGCCGATCGAGAACAACGACTCGAGGTCGTGCCGCGAGAAGGCGGCGAAGGCGACCATCGTCTGCGTGCGCGTCACGCCCGCCAGCCCGCCGATCTCGGCGGTCACAACGTCGGCGAGCTGCTCGTGGTCGGGGACGCGCACGATCGCGACAAAGTCCCACTCGCCCGTCACCGAGTAGGCCTCGGCGACGCCCTCCACGTCCGCCAGCGCGCCGCCGAGGGTCGAGAGCGCGTCGCGCTCGGCCTCGATCAGCACGACGGCGTTCGTCATCGTCATATCCGCCTCCGCCTCCAATACGACGCGCGAATCGTCATGGCGTGTGGGTCTCCCCCGGCGCGAGCACGACGACCTGCGAGGACGTGTCCGTCTCGACGTCGGCCTTGAACGCCTGCACGTCGGTCTCGATCGGCGGGAACGTGTCGTAGTGGCAGGGGATCACCTCGCGCGCGCCGATCAGCTTTGCGGCCTCGACGGCGTCGACGCGATCCATCGTGTAATGGCCGCCGATGCACATCAGCGCGACGTCGATCTGCCCCGCGCGCCTCGCGATCAGCTCCAGATCCGAGAACAGGCAGGTGTCGCCGAGGTGGTAGATCGTCTTTCCCCCGATGTTTACGAGCAGGCCCGCCGGGGTGTTCACGGTCCCCTTCGGTGTGGTCGAGGTGTGCCAGGCCGGCACCAGCTTGACCGAGCCCCAATCGAACTCGACGGTCCCGCCGAGGTTTGGATCGTGGACCTTCTCCAAGCCCTCTTCGGAGAGCTCGTTGGCGATCTCGACGATCGCCACGACGTCCGCGCCGATGCGCTTGGCGATCGCGACCGTGTCCCCTAAATGGTCGGCGTGGCCGTGCGTCAGCAGGATCACGTCCGGGCTCAGATCGTCGGCGGCGACCGCCGCCTTCGGGTTGCCGGTGAGGAACGGGTCGATCAACACGGTCGTGTCTCCGTCAATCAACTCGAAGGCCGATTGGCCAAGGAAGCGGATCTCCATCGTCGTGCTCCTCCTCTGTCGGCGGTTTTCAGTGCGCCACCATCATAGGAGCGTTTTGGGGTCGGGCGAGACGATCGATAGCGGATCGCGAGTGGCCGCCCGAAGCCCGGACCTCGCTATCCCTCGGCGGGTTGGAGGCGGTACATGCCGAAGCCCAGCAGCAGCCCGACCACCGCGCCCGTGACGCCCGCCAGCCAGCTCGCCTCCGGGCGCGCGTAGGGCACGGCGAGCAGCAGCGTGGCGATCGCGGCGACACCGAGTAGGTCGCCCTCGTAGTAGTTGCCGGCCCGCGCGTCGATCAGGTCGGGAACCGCCCAGGCGGCCAGCAGGCCGAGCGCCGCGCCGTTGGCGCCGCTGACGAGCGGCAATGCGTAGACCGCGCTCGCCACCAGCGCTCCGCTCGCGCCGGCCCCGAAGAACACGACGAGCACGATCGCCGGCCCGCGGCGACGCTCCAAAAGCCAGCCGAAGATCGCGACGGCGAGCAGCGTGACGAACGCGTACAGCCCGTTCAGGTAGGCGAACTGGGTGCTGAAGAGCTTCCACCAGTCGCCGTCGAGCGGGCCGATGATCATCAGCTTGTCGATGCCCACATAGCCCCCTCGCAGCAGGATCCAGCCCGCACAGCCGAGCACGACGAGCGCGATCGTCGCGTAGGGCCGCGCGTCGACGCGCAGGCTCGTCGCGCCGCTCGTTCTGCGGGGGCGGCGCGACGGAGCGAGCACCGCGCCCTCGCCTTCGCGCGCAGAGCGGCGCAAGCGCGGCAGGTGCAACCGCCGTGGACGGCGCGCGGCTCCCGCGCCCCCACCCCGCGGCAGGTCGGGCGCGCGCCGGCGCAGCCGGTGTCCGCAGTAGGGGCACTCGGTGATGTACGGGCTGACCTCCGACCCGCACTGCTTGCAGACCACGAACAGATCGGGAGTAGAGGGCATCGCTCCCCCCATTCTAAGGACCTGCCCTCCCCGGCCGGCACGCCTTTGAAATACTCAAGCGATGAAACCAGGCTACGACCAGAAGCTCTACATCCTCGCGTTCGACCATCGCGGGTCATTCCAGAAGAAGTTCTTCGGCATCGACGGCGAACCCGATTCCGAGCAGACGGCGATGATCGCCGACGCCAAGCACCTGATCTTCGAGGGCCTCCAGCAGGCGGTGACAGCCGGCGCCGACGCGTCGGTGACGGGCGTGCTCGTCGACGAGCAGTTCGGCGGCAGCGTGCCCGAGGAAGCCCCCGCACAGGGCCTGAAGCTCGCGATGCCCGCGGAGCGCTCGGGCCAGAACATGTTCGACTTCCAGTACGGCGACGATTTCGGAAAGCACATCGAGTCCTTCGACCCCGACTTCTGCAAGGTGCTCGTCCGCTACAACCCCGACGGCGACGCTGAGGAAAATGGCGAGCAGCTGAAGAAGCTCAAGCGACTGTCGGACTGGCTGGGAACGCACAAGCGCAAGTTCCTGTTCGAGCTGCTCGTGCCCGCCGAGGAGGCCCAGCTGCAGTCCGTCGACGGCGACTCCGATCGCTACGACGCGGAGCTGCGCCCCGAGCTGATGCGCCGTACGATCGCAGCGATCCAGGACGCGAAGATCGAGGTCGACATCTGGAAGATCGAGGGCGTCGACGAGCGCTCAGACTGCGAGATGCTCGTCACCCAAGCGCGCTCGGGCGGACGGGACGGCGTCAAGTGCGTCGTGCTCGGCCGCGGCGCCGACGACGCGAAGGTCGATCAGTGGCTCCAGGCCGCCGCGCCCGTCGATGGCTACATCGGCTTCGCGATCGGACGCTCGATCTGGTGGGACCCGCTGAAGGCCTACGTCGACGGCAAGATCGACCGCGCCGCCGGAGCCCGCAAGATCGCCGAGAACTATCTCCGCTTCGTCGCCGTCTACGAGCGCGCCAAGACGACCTGATGCGCATGCGACAGAGCTTGGGTGAGCTCGAGCGGGCGTTCGCCAAGGAGATCTCGCTCGAGCGCCGCCGTCGCGATTCGCTCAAGCGAACGACCGAGAAGCGCGCGCTCAAACGCGAAGTCGATCGCCGTCACAAGCGCGGCTCGATCCGCTTCGTCCTGCTCGTCCTAGCGCTCGTCGCAACCGCGGTGATCGTCACCGTGGTGATGTTCCGTGTGCTCTACTTGCTTCTTGGCTGAGAATGCCGCTGAGCGGCGGCCCTAGGAGCTCGAGCTCTCGCCCAGGTCGCGGAGAGCATCGTTGACCTCGGCGCGGACGTCCTTCTGCGCGGCGCCCTCGCCGTCGTCGCGGTGGATCTCGAGGTAGATCTCGGTCCTGAACACCGGGACCTCCTGCGGCGCCTGGATCCCGATGCGCACCTTGTCGCCCATCACGGACAGGACCGACACCTCGATGTCATCCCCGATCATGATGCTCTGGTTGGACTTGCGCGTCAGGACCAACATACGGTTTACCTTCCTATTTGCCTACAGGCAATCGGCCCGCTTTCCCCCAAAGCCGAAGCCGTAGCATAGTGCCAGGACCGGGCGAAAGCTACTCCGAAGCTTCGCGGACGCTTCCAGCGTGCCCGGAGTCGCGATGCGCTAGTCTCCCGGACCGTCCATGGCTCGTAGATCATTGCGCCCACATCTGAACCAGATCCGCGTCTGGGTACGGCAAGGCCGGACCGACGCCTGGGTCGCCCACCAGCTCGAAGTCAGCGTGCAGGACATCGAGCAGTTCAAGCGCCAGAACGAGCTCTCCAGCGACGACGAGGCCCTCACGGGCGGGGGCGGGACCGACTTCGAGGAGATCGATCTGCGGGCCGAGGACGACGCGCTGATCGCCGCCGAGCTGGAGGCCGCCGAGATCGAGGCCGAGCGCATCAAGGCGGAAGCTCCGCCTGAGGAGGAGGGCGAGGATGGCGAGGAGGAGTCCGAGTCAGACGGAGATCAGTCGGACGCCCCCAAACGTCGCCGCAGCCGGCGTGGCGGGCGCGGTCGCCGGAGCACGCGCAACAACACCAGCCCGCTCGAGGGTACCTTCGATCACGGCGAGGAGGGCTACGGCCTGTGGCTCGACCCCGCCGTCCAGGACAACCCGGTCTACGCCGAGCACTGGGCCGGCCACCGCCCGGTCGAGGTCCTCGTCGAGGAGGACCGCATCGTCATACGCCGCACCAGCACCGGCTCCGACGACTAAACCTGAATCCTTGCCAGTCGGCCCCCTAGGCGTCGATGAGCAAGCGAGGCCAGGACGCAGGGAGCGTGGCGTGCTACGCACGCGAGCGAGCGAGGACGCAGCGTCGCGCCGCTCAGCGATGCCTAGGCGTTGATCTCGCGACGGCCGCCCGCGTAGTCGGCGGCCTCGCGCAGGTAGCGCCCGAAGGCGGCGTCGACGACGATGCCCGAGTCCCACGCCCAGGGGGCGCCTGGAGCCTCGTTCATCGCGGCCTGCAGGCACCACGAGGTGCCGCGCCCGTAGAGCTCGACGAGCTCCTCCGCGGTGAACCTCCCGCCCAAGCGCCGGCGTAGCTCGGCGACCAGGGTTTCGGTGACCAGCTCCAACAACGCCCGGCGCTCCGCCGGGGCGGCGCGCAGGCGACGCTCGCCCTGCTGCCACTGGTAGATCGCGTTCTCGAAGGACACCCGCGCGAGGTTAGCGGGCTCGCCCGGAACGCCCACGCGGTCCACGCGCGGCGCGCGGCGTGACTGGGCTTAGTTGTTCGGCAGACCGCTGACGATGTAAGGCCGCTCGTCGTGCTTCATCATGCCGAGCTTGCTCGCCTGCGCTTCGACGGCGCCAGGCCTGCCCAGCGCTTCGTGCTGGCGCTGGAGCGCACCGTGTTCGTGCTCCATCGCGGCCACCTTCGCGCTCGCGCCGCGGGCCTGGTGCCAGGTGCTCACCAGATGCACGCCGGCGCTCAGGTAGAGGTACGCGAGGACGACGAGCACGCACAGCATCGCCACGCGGCCCAGTCGATCCCAGCGCACGCGCGCCGGCGGGCGTGCGGTGCGTGCTCGTGCTGATACAGAGGCGGAGGACATACTCCCCGTCGCATTCGCGCTCGGGGGCCGGCTTCCTCCCCGCTAGCCGCGAAAGACCGAGCACCCGGGGAACTGCGCCTGCGCTCCCAGCTGCTCCTCGATCCGCAGCAGCTGGTTGTACTTCGCAACGCGATCCGAGCGCGACGGCGCGCCCGTCTTGATCTGCCCGCAACCCGTAGCGACGGCGAGGTCGGCGATCGTCACGTCCTCGGTCTCGCCCGAGCGGTGGCTCATCACCGCCGTATACCCGGCCTCGCGCGCCATCGCGATCGCGGCGAGGGTCTCCGTGAGGGTCCCGATCTGGTTGACCTTGATCAGGATCGAGTTGCCGACCCCCAGCTCGATGCCGCGGTGCAGGCGCTCGGTGTTGGTCACGAACAGGTCGTCCCCGACGAGCTGCACCGAGCCGCCGAGGCGTTCGGTCAGCGCCTTCCAGCCGTCCCAGTCCTCCTCGTCCATGCCGTCCTCGATCGAGACGATCGGGTAGCGCGCCGCGAGGTCTGCCCAATAGTCGGCCAGCTCGGAGGCGCTCAACGTGCGACCCTCGTGCTCGAGCACGTAGCCGCCGTCGTCGTAGAGCTCGCTGGTGGCGGGGTCGAGGGCGATCGCCACGTCGGCCCCGGGCCGCAGGCCGGCGGCCTCGATCCCCGCGACGAGCACCCGCAGGGCATCCTCGTTGGAATCGAGGTCGGGCGCGAATCCCCCCTCGTCGCCGACGGTGGTGCCGAGGCCGCGCTCGCGCAGGGTGCCCTTCAGCGCGTGGAACACTTCGGCGCCCATCCGCAGCGCCTCGGAGAAGCTCGCGGCGCCGCAGGGCACGACCATGAACTCCTGGAAGTCGACCTTGTTGTCGGCGTGCGCGCCGCCGTTGAGCACGTTCATCATCGGCACCGGCAGCACCCGCGCGGACTCGCCGCCGAGGTAGCGCCACAGTGCGAGGCCCTCCTCGGCCGCCTGCGCGTGCGCGGCGGCCAGCGACACGCCGAGGATCGCGTTGGCGCCGAGTCGCGACTTGTCGGAGGTGCCGTCGAGCGCGATCAGCGCCCCGTCGAGCGCCCTCTGATCGGAGGCGTCGGCGCCGATCACGGCCTGCGCGATCTCGCGGTTGACGTTCGCCACCGCGCGCGTCACGCCCTTGCCGCCCCAGTGCTCGCCGCCGTCGCGCAGCTCCTTCGCCTCGAACTCGCCCGTCGAGGCCCCGGAGGGCACCGCCGCGTGGCCGTGCGCGCCCGAGCGCAGGCCGATCTCGACTTCGACCGTGGGGTTACCGCGGCTGTCGAGGATCTGGCGGGCGTGGACGCGCTCGATCTGGCTCATCGGCGGCGGAGGAACACGTTTGACGTCACCGGCATCACCGGGCGGAGACTATTTGGTGGTAGTCGTCGTCGTGGGGGTCGATGTGGACCCCGTGCTCGTCTGCGGGACCGCGGTGCCGGTTGAGGTCGAGCTCGTCTTCGGCGCTTTGTACTGCTTGCAGTCCGCGACCACGTACTCGGCGCGGCAGTCGGTCTTCGCGGTCCAGGTTTTTTTGAATTCCTTGACGAACTTGCTCAGTGCCGCCTGCTGGCTGGTCGCCGTCAGCTGCTGCTTGATCGAGGCTTCCGACTGCTTGAGCGTCTGCTGCGTGCCCTTCGTGGAGCTCTTGACTTCGTAGATGTAGTAGCCGAAGGGGGTCTTCACGGGTCCGCTCAGCTTGTTGAGAGGCGCGGAGAAGATCGCGGTGTTCAGCGCCGCCTCCTCCTGGCCCTTGACGACGCCGGTCAGCAGTCCGCCCTTGGCCTTGCTGGTGGGGTCGATCGACTTGGCTTTGGCGACCGATGCGAAGCTCTTGCCCGATTCGATTTCCTTCTTGGCTTCCTTCGCCTGCGCTTCAGTCTTCGTGAGGATGATCGCGACGTTGCGCTTTTCCGGAGTGCCGAAACGGGACGGGTTTTCCTTGTAGTACTTTTCGATTTCGGCTTTGCTCGGGTTGCTCTTCTCTTTCGAAATCTTCTGCTGGATTTTCGAAGAGAGCATGTTGAGCTTTACGCGAAGCAGCAGATCCGAGACGGTCTGACCCGAGCTAGCCAGGAATTTTTCGAATTCGGCGGCCTTCGGGAACTGCTCGTTCTTGATCTTTTCAAATTCTTTCTTGACTTCCGCGTCGGACACCTTCACGCCCAAGTGGGAGGCTTCGCCGATCACCCACTCCGAGGAGATCAGGAAGCCGAGCACCTCCTGCTTCAGCGACGTGTACTGCTGTTCGCACTCGGACTTCAGCTCTGTCTTCGTCGGCTTGGACTGACCCTTCGCCGGTTTCGCCGCAGTCGCTTCGAGATGCGCGATGCATTCGGTGTAGTCCGGCGGATCGGGGACGACCGGCTTGGCCGTTTTGGCCGTCGCGGTCGTCGCGCTCGAGGCCGACGCGACCGACATCCAGTGTTCGAAGGTCGCTTTCGTGATCGGGTTGCTGCCGACCTGGACGACCGCGTCGCTGGGGATGCCGCCGCCACACGCCGCCAGGGCGAGTGAGGCAAAGAAAACGGCGCCTAGCGCCGATATGAAGCGGAGTCTCTTGGACACGACGCGGGCACTCTAGCGGATACGCCCTAACTCGTGCATAAAGAAGTTTCGAAGAGTGCTGTTTCCCGCCCAAGACCGCTCTGGCATGGGACTTACGCCGCCTCACGGCTGAGCGCCAACAGGACATCGGCCGCTCTGACGACGCTCGGGAAGCGCTCCTTCCCGTCCTTCGGCACCCTGATCGAGACCTGCGAGCGCCCGGATTCGTAGAGCGCCTCCGGGAGCTCCACGCGCAGCCGTTTGGCGCGCACGGAGTCGAGCTCGACCGGCGTCACCGCGAGGCGATCGCCGCGGAAGCTGACCGTGCGCACGCCCGCCTCGCCGAACTTGATGCGCGCCCGCTGCAGCGCCAGCAGGTTCTCCAGCGGCTCGGGCACCGGCCCGAAGCGATCCTCGAGCTCCTCGCGCAACCCCTCGACGTCGGCCACCTCCAACGCACCCGCGATGCGGCGATGCACCTCGATCTTCGCCTGCTCGTAGGGGACGTAGTCGGCGGGCACGTAGGCGTCGACGTTCACGTCTAAGCGCACCGGCTCGGGCAGCTCCTCGGGTGGGGCGCCCTCGTCTCCGGCGGCGGCGACCGCTTCGTCGAGCATCTGCATGTACAGCTCGAACCCGAGCGCCGCGACGTGCCCGGACTGCTCGTCTCCCAAGAGGTTCCCCGCCCCCCGGATCTCGAGGTCGCGCATCGCGATCTTGAAGCCCGCGCCGAGCTCTGTGTAGTCCGACAGCGCCGACAGCCGCTGCGCGGCTTCGGGCGTGAGCGCCGCCGCCGAGTCGTAGAGCAGGTACGCGTACGCGCGCTCGCGACTACGTCCCACCCGACCGCGTATCTGGTAGAGCTGCGCCAGCCCGAAGGCATCGGCGTGCTCGACGATCAGTGTGTTCGCCTGCGGGATGTCGATCCCCGACTCGATGATCGACGTGCAGACCAAGACGTCGGCGCCGCCGCGCAGGTAGTCCATCATCACCTCCTCGAGCTCGCCCTCGCCCATCTGGCCGTGGGCGACCGCGAACTTCACGCCCGGGCACATCGCCCGCAGCCGCTCGGCCGTCTCCTCGATCGTCTCGACGCGGTTGTGCAGGAAGAACGCCTGCCCGTCGCGCTCGTGCTCGCGCAGGATCGCGCGCTTGACGAGCTCCTCCTCGTACTCGCCGACGTACGTCTTCACCGGCCGGCGGCCCTCCGGCGGGGTCTCGATCACGGAGATGTTCCTCAGCCCGGCGAGCGACATCTGCAGCGTGCGTGGGATCGGCGTGGCGCTCATCGAGATCACGTCGACCCTCAGCTTGAGCTGGCGCAGCAGCTCCTTCTGCTTGACCCCGAAGCGCTGCTCCTCGTCAACGATCAACAGGCCGAGGTCCTTCGCACGCACGTCTTTGGAGAGCACCCGGTGCGTGCCGATCAGGATGTCGACCCTTCCATCCGCAAAGCCCTTGATCGCCGCTTTCTGCTCCGCCACCGAGCGAAATCGCGAGACGTGCTCGATCGTGAACGGGTAATCGGCGAGCCGCTCGGCGAACGTGCCGTAGTGCTGCTGGGCGAGGATCGTCGTCGGCACCAGCATCAGCACCTGCTTGCCCTCGTTTGCGGCCTTGAACGCGGCGCGAAGCGCGACCTCGGTCTTGCCGTAGCCGACGTCGCCGCAGATCAGGCGGTCCATCGGCTGGGGCGCTTCCATGTCCGCCTTCACCAGCTCGATCGCCTCGCGCTGGTCGGGCGTCTCGGTGAAGGGGAAGCGCCCCTCGAACTCGCGTTGCCAATCCGAGTCGGGCTCGAACGCGTGCCCGGTCCGCCGCCGGCGCTCGGCGTAGAGGCTCAGCAGCTCCCCCGCCAGCTCTTGCGCCGCGCGGCGCGCGCGCGCCTTCATCGTGTCCCAGCGCGTGCCGCCGAGCT
>Ga0182030_10019969_pt1 | contig 12695 bp, 17 predicted proteins | sample 812S3MmetaG_FD_121299 | JGI IMG/M metagenome (GOLD analysis project Ga0182030, IMG submission 121299) | Permafrost microbial communities from Stordalen Mire, Sweden - 812S3M metaG (Illumina Assembly) | ecosystem: Environmental > Terrestrial > Soil > Wetlands > Permafrost | place: Sweden... | reverse complement strand
TTCTCCGCGCGCATGATGCCTGCGTTGTTGATGAGCACATTGAGCGTTGGAAACTGCGCGACCGCTTTGGCGGCGAAAGCGCGGATGGCGGCCGGATCCTGAATGTCGAGTTCAATCGACTTCATGCCCGGGTTGGCAGCCGTGGTTTCTTCGAGCGCTTGCCTGCGACGCCCGGCGATGACCACCTGGTTGCCCTGGGCGAGAAAGGCTTCCGCAAGCCCGCGGCCAATGCCGGAGCCGCCGCCGGTGAGGAGTATGGTGTTTCCGGTTGGATGCATGGGGTTCCTCCATGGCCATCATAAGACATCAACAGAGGTGAAAGGTCATCTAAGAACTGGGACCAAAACCGGCCGCAATCTGCGAAGATAAACAGGTGATGAATTTTACCGCTATTCCATTTCCATCCCCAGAGTTGCCTGCGTGACACCGTCTTTCCGCCGTGCGGCGATCATCTACAACCCGGCATCCGGTCAACACTCCTCCCGGCGCGCAAAGGCCGTGAGCGAAGTGCTTGCCTTGCTGCGCGCGGCTGGCGTTGAGGCCGAGGCATTTGAAACGGAAAGCGCCGGGGCTGGCACTCTTCATGCGGCGGAGGCCGTGCGCCAGGGGTTCGACGCTGTCATTGCCTGCGGGGGCGACGGTACGGTGCATGAGGTCTTGCAGAGTCTCGTGGGCTCCGATGTTGCGCTGGGAGTGATCCCGCTGGGTACCGCGAATGCACTTGCGGCGAACCTTGGCCTAGCGGGTTCCCCGACCAAGGCGGCGCGCAAGCTGCTCGACGCAAAGCAGGAACGCGTGCCGGCAGGCCGCATTCACTACCAGAACGGCGACGGCAATCGACACTCGCGCTATTTTCTAGTAGCCGCGGGCGTGGGGGCGGACGCCCTGCTCATGTCTCGCCTCGATTCCGGCCTGAAGCGCCGCCTGGGCTACATGCTCTATCTGATTGAAGCCGCCAAAATCTGGGCCACCCATCCCTTTCCCATGTTCACCACAGAGATGCCGCAGAGCGGCAATGGTGCCGCGCGAGTCTTCGAGGTGTCGCAGTTGCTCGCCGTGCGCGTGCGCTCCTTCGGCGGAGCGTTGAATCATCTTGCGCCGGGGGCAACCCTGTTAAGCAACAACCTGCACCTGCTCGCCTTCCGCACCCGCAGCCGCCTGCGCTACATGATGTTTCTGCTGGCAGTGCTCGCCGGCAAGCATACCTTCAAGCGCGAGGTGGAGCTGGTAGAGACCGCCTCCGTTGAATGCCGCGCCCGTAACGGCTCGAAGGAGAAGTTGTTTGTGGAAGCAGACGGCGAAGTGCTCGGCTGGCTCCCGGCGCGCATGGAGATGGTCCCTCAGGCCGTGAACCTGCTGATCCCGCCGGGGGCGAAGCCGTAAATGCGTTGTGACCAATCTTGCGGCGAATGACTCCTGGGGCGTCCGGCGCTGACGCGCATCTTAATCAGTCTGCAAACATGTGCTCGATGGTCTTCATCGGCAGGAAGAGACGCTGATCGGCGTCCGGGGTGGGTGTAAACCCATACTTGGCATAGAAGGCTGCGGCGCCCCGATCCTTGGCATCCACCATCACTCCGGCTGAGGCGATGTGTGCGCTTTGCAGTAGCGATCTGTGCAGAGCGTCGAAGAGCAACGTCTCTCCCAAGCCCCGGCCATGGAACGCTGCGGCCACGGCAAGGCGCCCGAGCAGCGTTGCCGGCACGACCGGGCACCGTGGAAGCCGCCGGGCCAGCTCATCTGGCAGGAGCACAAAGTCGATGCTGAACTGGGAGAGCGTGTAATATCCGGCAATGACTGGAGGCTCAGACAAAGCTGTGTAAAGGGCGACGTAAACGACCGCCGCGTGTTTTTCGACATCCTGAGCGGCTTGCCGCTGCAGGTAGGCATCGAGCGCAGGCACGCCGCAGGAGAATGCCGCACGGTCGTGCCGCTTCTTGTCGAGCAGCTCAATCTTGAATGTCGAATTGGGCGTGCGTGCCGGCATTCGAGCTTAGCTGATCTTCCCAGGAAATTTAGCCCTATACCGCTTGGCTGCCGCGACCGCTCTGCGGTTGGGCCGAGGGGGATTGAGCAGCAGCCTGGCGAAGTCCACACGGGCGCGTTCGCTGAGAGTAAGCATTTCGCTCTCGCGAATGGTGCGCATGGCCATCTCCTGCGCGCTTTGCACCACAAACTCGGTGAGCGTAGCGCCGCGCAGCGCGGCGGCATATTCGAGGCGGCGCTTCAGTTCAGGAGTGATGCGGGCTTCGAGGCGGGCTACGCGGGCGGCCTGGGATTGCGGCATGGGTTCCTTTCCGACAGCCTGCCTCATTGTACGGCAAATTGCCGGTCAAGTTCCAGTATCGAGTTTCGTGGTCGACTGCTTTGTTACACCTCGCTGGAAAGAAGCGAAGAATGGGCCACCCGGTGTCTTAGGCAATCAAATGCAGCGCCTTCGATCCATTGACCACAGCATCAGCCACGAGAAGCCGATTAAAGGTTGCCAACTCGCCACAATGCGCAACAGCCAAAGCTAAAAGGTAACTGTCCGTCACTTGACTCGATTCAAGAAGCCGGGACGGATCGATAAGCTGCGCATCGAAGAGGGAGATGTCATCCCGCCAGAACTGATGACCTCCGAGAGAGCGAAGAACACCGAGCAACTCTGCAACGGCAGCTGGAGTGCCCGGCGAGTTCGTATAGCGGGAATGTCCAACAATGCGTAGTACCCCATTCTCGGTGAGCGGGCACGTGGCCCACGACTGCTTTCCCCGTGTGGCGAACCAGACGTGCGCTTGATCGTGACGTACATGGGTCGGATCAATCAGCGCAATCAGAACATTGACGTCAAGCAGATAGCTTGTCACGGCAACTCTTCCTGAAGTTGCTTCACAAATTCAGAGGTCACCCTGGGTGCGCCCGGCCGCACTGGGAGCAGCGGCACACCATTCCGAGTTGCAAGCCCGGAAGGATTGGGCCGCATTGCCTGCCGCGCCAGCGCGGAGATCACCTCACCCACACTCTTCCTCTCATTGGCCGCCATTTCCTTCGCGGCAGCAAGTACATCATCGTCAATGGCCAACGTAGTACGCATGGAGACCCTATCTACGGCATCACACATCAAACATCATACATCAATTTGAACGGTACAATGAATGTTACTTTGCAGAATGGCTTTGTCGCGGGATTTCAAAGAAACGGTGCAAACGCGGGGGGCGAAGCGACGGGAGTTCCGGCGCGGGTTGCTGCGCAACGTAATCGATGCGCTGCTGGCCGCGAGGGCGATCTGGGCTGTGAGGTTCTCCGCGACTTCATCAACGCAACCATCGGCTGCCCAACACTGGACGAGGAGGCCGGCATTCATGGGAAGAGCTTGCAGCAGATGTTCGGGTCCAAGTGCAACCGAACGGCAGCGAATCTGTTCAAGATCCACGCCTCGCAGCGCTCTTCATCCTTGGCATCGGCTACTTCTTCGATGTCGCTTTCGAGAGGTCCTTCGCTGCGTCCAGGTGCTTATTTAAAGTAGGCAGCGTAGCACTGGCATAAGCCTTCACGTCCGAGTTTTGGGCATCGGAACTTTCCTTCGTATAGACACCGATTGCGCCGGTGTGTCCCGCGATCATTGTTTGAATGTAGTGAGAATCGAAGGCCGATCCCTTCAATTGTCCAAACGGCGCAATCATTTTGTTGTGAGCCGCATCCAGTCCGGTGGGAACCGTGAAGCCGTCTTTCGCCGCCAAGGCGCCAAGCGCTTGGTAGTCGGATGTGTGATCGGCAATGAGCATCTGCGCATAGGTCTTCACATCCTGGCTAGCGGCCTGATCCTGAGCCATTTGTCCCAGATGGGCTTCGAGCATGTCGGTTTGAGCGGCCATGTCGATGAATTGCTGGTCGGTCATGGCAGCGCCTTCGGCCGCGTGTTCATTCTGGGCAAGCGCGGGCAGGCAGCAAAGCGCCGCCAAGCAAAGGTCAAGACAGCAAAGGGCGAAAAGGGTCCGTTTCATATGCGTCCTCCAGCGGCTCCGCGCTCGGGCTCAGATTCTGGGGAAGGGCAATACCCGAGCCGCGAAACCTGAACTTTATGGTGCCCCGGCATGTCGCACCGCGCTGTACAAGATTGCACATCGTAAGTAGCACCTGTCGCAGCAAGCTCCTGAGACGACGCATCCCTCGCGCCTTTTTGGCTCGCGCCTGTCGAGCCCGCGCATGTTGGGTTCGCGCCTGTTGGATTAGACACTCCCATTCCGAGAGCGGTCTATTTGAACCAGACAGCGAAATCCATGAGTGGAATACTGGCTCCACATCGGGAGTATCCCGTGAACCAGAAGGAGAACAACATGAATCAGAGCACTCAAGATCGAGTTGCAGGCAAAGTACATGTAGTCACCGGAAAGATCAGGGAGACGGCGGGACAGATAACGAAAGATCAAAATCTGCAAGCCGAAGGGAAAGCAGAAAAGTTCGCCGGCAAAGCTCAAAATTTCGGCGGGCGCATTGAGAAGGCCGTCGGCAAATAAATATCGACCCACTTGAAGTAATCTCACACGCGCGCACAAGTGGCCTTCACCGACAGGGCACTGTGTCCAATTGCAGAATGGAAACTGTCGCTCGGGCTGTGCTCCAGGCTGCTGCATCACGGCCCCAACAGAACGGCCCCAACAGGGCCACGGAGGCAACATGTCACAAACATTAGTGGATAAAACCGCCGATTACATTACCGAATCGGCACAGCAGGTAGCTCGCAAAACAAGCTCGATTGCCGATGCCATCGAAGACGGCGCACCCGTAATCAAGCGTGCCGCAAAGCAAGCCAGCGAGGCCGCCGAAGAGTTCCTCGACGACTCAACCAAGCTCGTCCAGCGCAACCTTTGGGCATCCATGGCGGCGATGCTGGTCCTAGGCACAATGATCGGCTGGATGATGAAGCGGCGGTAGGTTGGAACGACGCCGGTGAGGTTCACATTTCTCCTAGCACTGCCCCGCGCGATGATACTGCGCGGGGCGGATGCGATTCCCTACTTCTTTAGCGGCCTTCGCGCGAAGTAAAACAGCGCATATGCGAGCGCCGCATACGCTGCCACGCTCACATAGTTGTTATCGAAAAATGTGTGCGGCAAGTTGAGGAGGTCGCGGTTGTCGTAGTAGGTTGCCTCGATGGCTTTGAGCGCCACGCCGCAAAGGCCTACAATGCCGCCCGCCGCTATCAGTCCGGACGCGAAGAGGGAGCCGGGCGAGATTTCGCTTTCGGCTTCTTCCTCGGCTGCTTCGCCTCCGGCGCGAAGGGCGGCTTGATCGACGAGCCAGCGAATTACGCCGCCGCAGAAGATGGGCAGCGTGGTGCCGATGGGCAGGTACGCGCCGACGGCAAAGGTAAGCGAGCGAATGCCGAGCAGTTCCACGCCGATCACGAGGAAGACGCCGAGCAGCACCAATCCCCAGGGCAGTTTTCTGCTAAGAATCCCGTTGATGACTGTAGCCATCAGCCGTGCCTGCGGTGCGGGCGCGCTGGCGCTGCCGATGCCTTGAATCCAGTGGACCTCGATTTCGTGCGTAGCTGGCGAGTAGAGATATTTGCCGTCTTGCAACTCCGACGAGCCGATGGCGTTGAGCACCGTGTACTCGGATTTTTGATGGAGGCTGGAGGATTTGTCTGAGGAGTTGTCGGCGGCCACGACGCGAATCTGCGCAGGCAGGTGGGAATCCTTTTGTATGGAAACGCCGGGATGCGAGGCGTTCAAGTCCCATGGCTGGGCGGCGGCGTGGAACTCCTGCAGGCCGGTGTTCATCAGGTTCAGCGTTGCGCCGATGACTACGGTCGAAACGACAACGCCGATCATGAGCGCGATCTGTTGCAGGCGCGGCGTGGAGCCGACGATGTAGCCGGTTTTGAGATCCTGCGACGTGTCGCCGGCGTTCGAGGCCGCGATGCAGACGACGCCGCCGATCGTAATTGCCAGCGCGCCGAAGGCTGGGGTGGTCCAGCCGTTGACTAAAAAGATGGCCGAGGTGGCCATGAGCGTGGCGATGGTCATGCCCGATACCGGGCTGGCCGACGAGCCGACGATGCCCACGATGCGCGAGCTGACAGTGACAAAAAGAAACCCAAAGACCACAACGAGAAGCGATGCGGCGAGGTTGGCAGCCCAGCCGACAAACGCGCCGGGCACGGGCTTGAACTCCAGAAAGACGAACATCAGCACGACAATTGCCAGAGAGCCGAAGAGCACCACCCCCATGGAGAGATCGTTCTCTGTGCGGATGGGTTTGGCGGCGGCGGCACCGGCGGCGGGACGCATGGTCTTGATGCCGGAGGTGAGCGCGCTCAAAATTGTGGGCAGCGTTCGGAGCAGCGTGATAAGGCCTGAGGCGGCCACTGCGCCCGCGCCCATCGGCCGGATGTAGGTAGTCCACAGATCGCTGGGGCCCATCTGCTCCACTGGAACCTGGCCGGGATAGATCGGATGGCCGACTTCTTTTCCGAAGAAGTATATGAGCGGCATAATCACCAGCCAGGAGACGACGCCTCCGGCAAACATGACGCCTGCAACTTTTGCGCCGATGATGTAACCGACGCCTAAATACTCCGATGTCGAATCGGAGCTAATGGCTCCGCCCTTCATCACATGCTGCGGTCCAAAGTCCAGCCGGAACTCGGGCGAGCCCGGCCAGGCCTTGAAGATGTTCTTGTTCTGAAAGAGCGTGTAGAGGCCGCCCAGGCCGAGGCCGAGAAATACGCGGCTGGCCAGTGAGCCGCCGCGCTCGCCCGCGATGAGCACATCGGCGCAGGCTGTGCCTTCGGGATAGGGGAGCGCGCCGTGCTCTTGAACGATTAACTGTCGCCGTAGCGGAATCATGAACAGCACGCCGAGCCACCCGCCGATCAGCGCCAATATGAAGATGCGCGAGTACTCGAGATCGAAGCCGAGAAATACCAGCGCCGGCAGCGTAAAAATAACACCAGACGCGATGGACTGGCCGGCGTTGCCCGTGGTCTGGACGATGTTGTTTTCGAGTATCGAAGCTCGGCCAAAGGCGCGCAAAATACTTATAGAAAGCACGGCGATGGGAATCGACGCAGCGACAGTGAGACCGGCGCGCAAGCCAACGTAAACCGTGACCGCGCCGAAGATGATGCCAAATACTGACCCAAGCAGAATGGCGCGAAAAGTGAACTCGGGGCGAGTCTCCGAGGCAGGGACGAAGGGCTGAAAGTCGGGCAAGGCGTGCCTCCAAACAGGTAACTGTTCACAACGAATCTCTGATGCTGGAGTTTAGCAGTGCGAGGGGATGAAAACGAAGAGCGAAATTCCATATTCGGATGTCAAAAATTTGCACTGTATTGCCAGCGCACTTGGCGAACGCGGCCCAGGGCAGATAGGGTAACTGTCATTCGGTAATCGGAGGAACCCATGGCCCAGCCCGGTGCAGCCACTACGCCCGTGACTCCGTCTGCGCGACTGCTATCGCTCGACGTGCTGCGCGGGCTCACCATTGCCTGGATGATTATGGTGAACAACAACGGCGGCCCGGGAGCGTGGTCGCAGATGGACCACGCGGAGTGGAACGGCTTCACGGCTACGGATCTCGTGTTTCCCATGTTTCTATTTGTGGTCGGCGCATCGATTGTGCTTGCGTTTGACGCGCGGCTGGCGCGTGGCGCAACACGCGCGCAACTGGCCTGGCAAGCTGCGCGGCGTGCCGGAGTTCTCTTCCTGTTAGGTGTTTTATTAAACGGCTTTCCGGATTTCGAGCTCGCGCATCTGCGCATCTATGGCGTGTTGCAGCGGATCGCGATTTGCTATCTCATCGTCGCGCTATTTTATCTGTGGGACAGGCGCGCGAGCAGCAAACTCATCGCCGTCGCTGCCATTTTGTTGGGTTACTGGATCTTGCTGCGATGGATTCCCGTGCCCGGCGCGGGGATGCCGGGGCGCGAGATTCCATTTCTCGACTACGATTGGAACATCGTTTCCTGGCTCGATCGGCATCTGATGCCGGGGCACTTATACGCGGGTTGGCCGCTACCGGATATGGGCGACCCCGAGGGCCTGCTCAGCACCATCCCCGCCGTAGCAACAACGCTCATTGGATTGCTCGCCGGCCTGTGGATGCGCGGGCGCACCGCCGCGGGCAGGTTTCGGCCATTGCACGCCAGGACTCAGGGCCTCTATTCCAGCGCAGCGATCTGCCTCATCCTCGGTTACGCCTGGTCTCTCGTGTTTCCGCTCAACAAAAATCTCTGGACGAGTTCCTTTGTACTGGTGGCTGCGGGATGGTCTTTAGCAATGATGGCCCTGGCATTCTGGGCCATCGAGCAGAGGGGATGGGGAAGGCAGGGCTGGAGCAGGGCGCTGTTGTGGCCGTGGATTGTATTCGGGTCGAATGCGATTACCGCTTACGTGATCAGCGAAATTGTGCCGCCGTTGCTGCCGGATGTGCGGCTCCCGATTGCAGACCCCGGCTGGTCGGCATTTAGTTACTCGGTTTCGATCGCTTTGCTGTGCTTCATCCCGGTGTGGGTGCTTTACTGGCGAAAGATCTTTCTCAAGGTATAGGGATATCGCATTGGCCAATCAGCCAGTCGACGACGCCTGGCTGGTCTTCGATTTCGATGTGCAGGCCGGCCGTAAGCAGCGAGATCTTATCAGGAAATGTTGCCGCCAGATCGCCGAGTCTTGCGCGATCTTTCTCTGTTGTGATGAGAGCGGTAGCGCCGACAATCTGCGCCGCGTCAAGCAGGCAGTGCAGGTCGTGTGAGTCGTAGCGGTGGTGGTCTGCGAATATAGTGCGGCTGGCAATGTGCAGGCCAGCTGCATCAAGGCCCGCAAAGAATTGATCCGGCCGCGCGATGCCGCAGAAGGCCGCCACGGGGCCGCCGATCTTGGGAACTTCCATGCGGCGATGCAAGCGCCAGATGGTTCCCTGCCAACCCCAATTTCTCAGATCTGCCTCCAACTCGGCATCGTCCGATGGAATGGCGATGACAGTTGCCCGGCGAGCTGCCTTTAGCGGTTCGCGCAAGTTGCCGGCGGGCAGCAGCGTGTCGGTCCAGTCCTGACGATTCAGCAGCAGAATATCGACATGGCGCGCAAGTTGCCGATGCTGGAAGCCGTCGTCAAGTAGATGCACCCTGGGCTTTGAGGAATCGGCCTGATCCGCTTCAGCCAATAGGCCAGCATTGAATCGGTCGCTGGCGACATAGACCGGTACACCTGAAGCACGCGCGATCAACAGAGGCTCGTCGCCGAACTGGTCCGCCGTGCCGTTGGGATCGACGCGCTGCGCAATCTTAGTCTTGCGCCCGTAGCCGCGGGACAACACATCCACATGCAGGCCGCGCGCGGTGAGAGCTTTGGCCAAAGTAATGGCGAGCGGCGTCTTTCCCGCGCCTCCGGTTGATAGGTTGCCGATGGAGATGACCGGCCAGCTTAGCTTGAGCGTCGGCGCAGAGCGCATTGCGGACACTGCCTGCCCAAAGCGATAAAGAGGCACCAGCGGCAGTAGCCATGGGCGGGCGAGCTTCATCCTTTTCCCTCGGTACCGGCTTTGACAGCGAGAACCGCACGAAGTGCTTCTACGCAGCGGGCAGTTGCACCGGCCTGTTGGTCAAAGACTTGACGAGCGCGGGCGCCCATGGCTTCCGCCGCTGTGCGGTCCGTGAGCAAATCGATGAGCGATGCGGCTATTTCTTCTCTAGCCGCAATGCGCAATGCATCGTTGGCGCGCAGATCGTCGGTAATCGCAGCGAAGTTGGCGTAGTGCGGCCCCATCACAATCGGCACGGCGAACTGTGCCGGCTCCAGCGGATTGTGCCCTCCGGCGGAAACCAGGCTGCCGCCAACAAAGGCGACCGCAGCCAGCGAATAAACCGAGGCCAGCTCGCCTATGCTGTCGAGCAAAATGATTTCGCCGCCCTGCAACGTCCAGGCAGATGCGTCGGATTCTCCATCCCAGGCCGAGCGGCGGAGCCACGTTACTCCGGATTTTTCAAGCAGGGCAGCTACAGCCGAAAACCGCTCCGGATGCCTGGGCGCGATGACCATTACCAGCTCGGGATCGACGGCGAGCAACTGCGGCCACGCATCGAGCAGCGCAGACTCTTCGCCATCCAACGTGCTTCCCGCGACGACGATACGCAGGCGGGCAGCGCGATATTTGAGCAGCCGCGTCGGTTCGGCCTCCTCGGCAACTCGCACATCGAACTTCAGATTTCCAGCCGACGTTACATTTCTGCACCCCAATGCCGTGAGCCGCTCAGCATCCGTCTCGCTCTGGGCAAGTACGGCGCTCAGCCGTCCCAGAATCGGCGTCCAAAGCCGGCGCAGCAACTGGTAACGCGGCCAGGAGCGATCGGAGATGCGCGCATTGACGACGGCAACCGGAATGCCGCGGCGGTAGCATTCATGCAGCAGGTTGGGCCAGAACTCCGTCTCCGCAAGAATCAACAGGCGAGGCCGCAGAGCGTTCAGATAGGCTTTCACCGCGCGGGGAATGTCGAGCGGGCAATAGAAGACGCGATCGGCTCCAAAGCGCTGCCGCGCCAGCGCCTGCCCGGTACGCGTAGTGGTTGAAATTACCAGCCTGTACTCGGGCAATCCACGGCCCAACTCCGCCACCAGCCGGCTGACGGCCAGCACCTCGCCCACGGACACCGCGTGGAGCCAGATCACCGGCTGCACGCTGCCAAACAGATGCCCCGGCACCCGCCCCAGGCGTTCGTTAAGCCCTTCGCGATATTTCCCTGTCGTGGCAAGCTGCCACAGCCACCAGGGGGCGCTCAACAGAAACGCCGCGATCAGGGCCAGATTGTAGAGGATTAAAATCATGCGTGACGGAATACTTGTTCCTCGTGTCTAACCCTAAGATGATACATTCGTGCACGATGAAACACTTTCGGCCAATTTCGCTAATCCTTCTCAGCCTGGCAATTCCGGCGCTGGCAGCCGACCACGCGCCGCCTCCGGTAACCGAGGCCACAAAATTCGCTGCCGTCGAGATTCACGACAAAGAGCACGTTGCCATCGCTGTCGATCCTTACGACACGAAGGAAAAACAGTCCATCTTCCACGTCGATTATCTGAAGTACGACGTGATGCCGATACGGCTGATCGTGACCAACATGGGCGACCGGCCCATCTCGCTGCGCGATGCGCGCATTTTGTTTGAGACGGCAGCGGGAGACCGCATCCAGGCCGCCGAGCCAGACGACATCAACCGCATGATGAATCCCCGCATTCATCCCAGCACGATTCCTATAGGACCGATCCCCATCAAGATCAAGCCCAAGGACAACTACAAACAGATCAAGGAAGACTTCGACACGTTCGAATACGGCGCGCTGGCCGTCGAGCCGCACACAACGCGAGCCGGTTTTCTGTTCTACGATCTGACCGGCGTGCGCAACCCGCTGAAGGGCGCGCATATGTACCTGCGCGTGCTGCGCGATGCCGACGGGGTGGAGCTATATTCGTTTGAAATCCCGTTCGACATGTACTTGCAGTCGAAATAAGTTAAAACCAACTGAGAGATCAATCGCATGAGTAAGGATTCTGACAACGCCGAAAGCATTATCGCTGAGTGGGCCAAGGACGCGGATGTGAAACGCGCGCTTGAGATTTTACGAAAACCGAGAACAGGTGAACCGCCGCGGCCGGGGGATGAAGTTCCCGAGTCTTGGCTGCGGAGGCGCGAAAACTCCTCGCAGCCTACTCGTAGTAAGTAGCCGTCGTGGTGTCCGTCTCCCAGATGGTGCAGTCTTTCACGCGCACGCGCCCCTGCGTCATGTCGGCCAGCTGCTGGTTGGTCTCGTCATAGAAAAATTTGGCCAGGTTTTCAGCCGAGGGGTTCAGCACTGTGAAGGGCTCAAGATCGTTCAGCATCTGGTGGTCGATGCGCTCAATGACCGGGCGCATGACCTGCTTCAAAAGCTTGAAGTCCAGCAGCAGCCCGGCGTGATCCAGTTCCGCGCCCGAGAGCGTCACGCACACTTTGTAGTTGTGGCCGTGCGGGTTTTCGCACTTGCCCTTGTAGTTGCGGAGGTAGTGGCCGGAGGAGAAACCAGCCTCCACGGTAACTTCATACATCGGCGTAGCTCGATCCTGGGCGGGAAGGCGTCCCGCACACTCTATTTTAACGGGAATTGCGCGTTAAGGTTTGCGGTCGCCCCGGTTCATTCCATCTCGGCGCTTGCGCCGCGCGGCCAGCCGGGCCTCTTCACTGCGCCGGTCCACTTGTTCGAATAGATGGCTCATCACGCCGACCAGCGCGGCGACGAGCCCGCAGAGCACAAAGAAGATGCCAATCGTGCGCCATAGCGATGCATTTGCGGGCAGCCCCGGCTGAAAGCTCGAAGGCACCAGCGACATCCCGCCCGCAAGCAGAGCGAAGAATACCAGCGTGGCGCCGAGAATGTAGAAGTTCCGCGACATAGACGGGAAGGCTTACTTTTACCGGCTTGAATTGCCAGCTCATTGTCATTCTAGTTCGCGCATTCCGGATTGCGTAACCTCAGGCCGCGATCTCAGAGCTATCGATCACTGCCACGCCTGCCCTCAAGAACTCGGTCTCGATATTGGCCTTCGAACCGTTCAAGTCGATGGCGCGGCAGGCATCGCGCACAACGAAAGCGGAAAGGCCCAGCCAGCGCGCATCAAGCGCCGAGTAGCCCACGCAGTAGTCGTAGGCCAGCCCGGCCAGAAAAATGCGGTCGAGGC
>Ga0182030_10019968_pt1 | contig 12695 bp, 7 predicted proteins | sample 812S3MmetaG_FD_121299 | JGI IMG/M metagenome (GOLD analysis project Ga0182030, IMG submission 121299) | Permafrost microbial communities from Stordalen Mire, Sweden - 812S3M metaG (Illumina Assembly) | ecosystem: Environmental > Terrestrial > Soil > Wetlands > Permafrost | place: Sweden... | reverse complement strand
TTCCACCCTTACCGTCATCTCGTCCAAGCCCTCCAAAAGGATGAGATAGTTGTGCCCGATTTGCGGCATGGACATCAGCACGCGCTCAATTTGTTGCGGGAAGATATTCACGCCGCGCACGACCAGCATGTCGTCGGACCGGCCTTTGATGCGGTGGATGCGGCGGTGGGTGCGGCCGCAGGCGCAGGGACCGGGAAGGAGGGACGTGAGGTCGCGCGTTCGATAGCGCAACAGGGGCATGGCCTCGCGGTTGATGCTGGTGAGGACCAGTTCGCCGGTCTCCCCCTCCCCCACCGCTTCGCCGGTCGCGGGGTTGATGATTTCGAGGATGTAATTGTCCTCCCAAAGGTGCATCCCGCATTTGGATTCACACTCGAAGGCGACGCCGGGACCGTTCATTTCGGTCAAGCCGTAGGAGTTATAGACATCCAGCCCCAGCGCGGCTTCGATTTTGCTTTTCGTTTCCTCGGTGTGCGCCTCGGCGCCCACGAAGGCCTTGCGCAAAGAGAGGTCCTTTCGCGGGTCAACCCCCTTCTTCTCCAGAAAATCCGCAAAGTAAAGCGCATAGCTGGGCAGGATGTGGACGACCGTGGTTCGGAAGTCCTGCATGAGCATCAATTGGCGTTCCGAGGTGCCCGGCCCGGCAGGAATGACCATGCAGCCAACTTTTTCCGCGCCGTAATGCATCACCAGGCCCCCGGTAAAAAGGCCGTAGCCCATCATGTTCTGGAACACGTCGCTCCTCGTCACCCCTGTCATACAAAGGGCGCGGGCGATCAGGTCCGCGGCGGTGTCCACGTCGCGCCTGGAGAAAAATACCGCCTTTGGCTTTCCGGTGCTGCCGCTCGTGGTGTGGAGGCGGATCACCTCGTCCCGCGAAACCGCCAGCAAGCCGGCAGGGTAAGTTTCCCTCAGATCGGCGGCGGTGGTGAACGGGAGGCGGCGGACGTCGTCCGATGATTTTATCGCCTCGGGCTTGACGCCCGACTGAAGGAATTTGTCGCGATAAAACGGGACGCGCTCCAGGCGGCGGATGGTTTCGCGCAGGCGTTCGATTTGAAGAACTTCCAGAGACGGACGGTCCAGTGTTTCTAATTGCTGATGCCAGAACATGTGATTAGGCGCGAGGATAGGACCTGCCCCCGGCATGAGCAAGCCTTTTCAAGGATTGTACAGGCGGAAGAACAAGTTGCCCGCCGGCGGGGAAATGGTGACGCTGCAGGTGCCGCTGTTGGTGCTGACCGTCGAACCGCACGCCGTCCAACCCGCCGACTCGGCGACATTGCTGTTTTGCTGCAATGAGCAGGCCGCCGTGTTGGGCCAGGAGATAATGACCGTGTTGCCGGAATGGGAGATGGTCAGCCAGGGCAGCCCCGCAGTCTGCACCACGGAGATGAGGCTCCAGAAACCGCCGGTGACGGAGTAGCTGCCGCCCGTCATCGTCAGGCCCGCATCGTGCTGGCCGATGGTGCCGCTGACGGAGTACTGGCCATTACTGCTGGTCCCGCCGCCGCCGGAGATTTTATACCAGTCAATCGAATAGGTTTGCGCCGAGGCCCTAAAGCAGAAAGCGGAAAGCAGAAAGCAGAAACTGAGCAGCGGCAACCAAAGCCGCCAGACCGTGTTTGATGATTGCAGTTTCATAATGGCCTTATTTTCTTTCCGCGAGAGTTTGCACAAGATTCCTCAATTCCGCCACACTCTTTTTCAAGATACGGGAACGTGACTGACCCGAAACTAAATGCCCATTTTCGCCTTCAAAAAGGCGGATTGGCAGGGCTTTTGCTCCTAAGGCTGGCACGAGTGATATGCCCGCCGGCGGCATGGATTGAACGAGCCGGCGCTGGTCTAAAATGACCACCGTGCGCGATATGTAACCATAAGTGAATCATGCTGCGACATTATAAACCAAACGGCGGCTTCGATGAGATGCTCGACAAATCCGGCGCGACGCGGGCGCATTATCAGAAGTTTCGCGGCTTGTTGGAGGAGATTTCCCCGGACGACTTCAGTCAGCGCCGGCGTTCCGTGGACCTGTCCTTTTTGCGCCAGGGAATCACGTTCAATGTCTATGGCGACAAAAAGGGCGCGGAGAAGATTTTCCCCTTTGATCTGATTCCGCGGATCATTCCCGCCGGCGAATGGGCGTTCCTGGAACGCGGGCTGACCCAGCGCATCACCGCTCTCAACCTGTTTCTGCACGACATTTACCACGATCAGAAGATCCTGAAGGACGGCGTTATTCCCCCTTACTACGTTTTGTCGGGAAAGCATTTTCGCCGCGAGTTTGTCAACTTTAAGGTCCCTCAGGACATCTACATTCATGTCTGCGGAACGGATCTGATCCGCGGCGGCGATGGCGAATGGATGGTGCTGGAAGACAACGGGCGGTGCCCCTCAGGCGTGAGCTACCTGCTGGAAAACCGCCGCGCCATGAAGCGCAGTTTCCCGCGCATGTTCGAGTCCATCGGCATCCAGCCCGTGGAGCACTATCCGCAGGAACTCCTGAAAATGCTGCGCCACATCGCCCCCGGCGGGGTGGCTGACCCGGCCATCGTCCTCTTGACTCCGGGCGCGCACAACTCGGCCTACTTCGAGCATACCTATCTGGCCCGCCAAATGGGAATTGATATTGTCGAAGGCCGCGATCTCATGGTCAAGGACGACTGCGTCTTCATGCGCACCACCAAGGGGCCCCGGCAAGTCCATGTGATCTACCGGCGCATTGACGACGATTTTCTCGACCCGACAGTGTTCCGGCGCGACTCGGTGCTCGGCGTGCCGGGCATTATCCGCGCTTTCCGCCAGGGAAATGTCTCGCTGGCGAACTCGATCGGCACCGGCATCGCGGACGACAAGGTGATGTACTATTTCGTTCCGCGAATCATCAAGTACTACCTCGGTCAGGACCCGATCATCCCCAACGTGCCGACCTATCTCGCCAGCGAGGAATCCGACCGGAAGTATATTCTGGAAAACCTGGAGCAACTGGTCGTCAAGGCCGCCAACGAAAGTGGCGGCTACGGCATGCTGATGGGGCCTAAAGCCACCCGCGAGGAAGTCGCCAAATTCCGCGGTTTGATCGCCGCCGATCCGCGCAATTACATTGCCCAGCCGATGATCATGCTCTCCCAGCATCCCACCGAGGTCGCCGGCGAATTCGAGGGAAGGCACATTGACTTGCGCCCCTACATCATCTATGGTGACAAGATAACGATCGTGCCCAGCGGCCTCACGCGCGTGGCGCTGCGGAAAGGCTCGCTCGTAGTCAACTCGTCCCAAGGCGGAGGAAGCAAGGACACCTGGGTCCTTTACGGGGACGAATGAGGCCGGGAAATGTCCGCTAACTTATGTTGAGCCGTGTCGCCAATTCTCTTTACTGGATGTCCCGTTACATCGAGCGCGCCGAAAACACCGCGCGCCTGGTGGAGACGAGCCTGCAATTGCTCCTGGACATGCGCAATCTGGACGAGGAGCACGTCGCCAAACAGTGGCTCCCCATAGTCCAGGCCGCCGGCGACGAGGAGGCCTTCTCCAAACTCCATCCCAAAGCCACCGGCGCGGCCGTGACGGAATTCCTGGTATTCCAGCCGGATAACCCAAACTCAATTGTCCAGTGCGTCAACGAAGCGCGGGAAAACGCGCGGATGGTGCGCGATCAAATCACCATCGAGTTGTGGGAGGAATTGAACCGCCTTTACCTCTTTGTCAATTCGCCCGAGGCGCGCCAGGTGTGGAAACAAAGCCCGAGCGATTTCTTTTCGGAAATCAAGTCGGCATCCATGCACTTGACTGGTATCGCTTACGCCACGCTCCTCCAAAATGAAGGCTGGTGGTTCACCCAGGCCGGACGGTTCCTGGAGCGCGCCGACAAGACCTCGCGCATTCTCGATGTGCGCCACCAAACCCTCCCGCCCAGGGGTCTTCCAGGCCCCATCAACCAGACCGGCGTGCTCGAATGGTCCGCGATCCTCCGTGCCTGCAGCGCCTGGGACGCTTACAAATCCCTCAACGGCGCCGATGTCCATCCCGTTCCGGTGACCAAATTCCTTGTGCTCAACGAGGATTTCCCCCGCTCCATCCGCTTCTGCACAACGCAATTGAACACCGCCCTGCGAAGAATTTCCGGCGTGCCCGATGGCCGCTTTGTCAACGACGCCGAACGCCACGCCGGCAGGCTCCTGGCTGAATTGCAATTCAGCACGGTGGAAGATATCTTCGAGCGCGGCCTGCACGATTACATGGACGACCTGCAAATCAAGTTCAACCGCATAGGCGGCGCGCTGTTCGACGCATACTTTTTCCTTTCCTTCGCGGCCCAAGGTGAAACAGATTTTGTGCAGCAGGAAGAACAGCAGCAGCAATATGCGAAATGACCCGCGATTCCAACTTAGCACAACCACCCAATCCAAGTGTCCATCCACGCCGCCCTTTATCACAAGACCCGTTACCTCTACGACCGGCCAACCGGGCATTCCCCCCATGTCATCCGGCTCCGGCCTGCGCCCCATTGCCGCACCGCCATCCTGAGCTATTCCCAGAAGATCACCGGCGGACAGCACTTCATCAACTGGCAGCAGGACCCGTTCGCCAACTGGAACGCGCGCGTGGTCTTCCCGGAGAAGCTCAAGGAATTGTGTGTCGAGATCGAACTGGTCGTCGAAATGGCCGTCCACAATCCTTTTGATTTCTTTCTCGAACCAAGCGCGGCTCTTTATCCGTTCACTTACGACGCTGCGCTAAAGAAGGACCTGGCGCCCTTTCTGGAGCCGTGCGCCGCCGGGCCTCTCTTCGCTGACTGGCTTCGCCGCGCCCGCGAAGAACTCGCCCCCAAGCCGGTCCCCACCTCCGACTTCCTGGTCGCCCTAAACCAGCGCGTGCGAAACGATGTCAAGTATCTGATCCGCCTCGAACCGGGTGTGCAGGCGCCGGAGGAAACCCTGGCCAAGGGGAGCGGTTCGTGCCGCGACTCCGCCTGGCTTCTCGTCCAGCAACTCCGCCATCTCGGACTCGCCGCGCGGTTTGTCTCCGGCTACCTTATTCAACTCGCCCCCGACCAGAAGTCGCTCGACGGCCCCAGCGGGCCGGAAAGTGATTTCACCGATTTGCACGCTTGGTGCGAAGTCTATTTGCCGGGCGCGGGTTGGATCGGGCTGGACGCCACCTCCGGCCTGCTCGCCGGCGAGGGCCACATTCCTCTCTCCTGCACCCCGGAGCCGTCCTCAGCCGCCCCGGTATCCGGCGCGGTGGACAAATGCGAAGCCAAACTGGAGCACGCGATGCGCGTCACCCGCATCTATGAATCCCCGCGTGTCACGCGGCCCTACAGCGACGCGCAATGGGAGAAAATCCAGGTTCTTGGCCGAGCCGTGGACGGCGATCTCGCCAGGTTAGACGTTCGTTTGACAATGGGCGGCGAGCCGACCTTTGTTTCCATTGACGATCCCGACGGCGCGGAGTGGAATTTCACCGCCCTTTCGCATCCAAAGCGTGTGCTGGCCGGCAATTTGATCCGGCGGCTTCGCGGAAAGTTCGCTCCGGGCGCCTTGCTCCACTACGGACAGGGAAAGTGGTATCCCGGCGAATCCCTCCCCCGCTGGGCGCTCGGCTGTTACTGGCGCAAAGATGGCGTGCCGGTCTGGAAGGACGATTCCCTCATTGCCGACGAATCCAGGGATTATGGCTTCGGACCGCGCGAGGCCAAAGAACTGGCTTCCCGCATCGCCGTCAATCTGGGGGTGGAAACCCGCTGGCTGCTCCCCGCGTACGAGGACGTTTTTTATTACACCTGGAAAGAACGCCGTCTGCCGTCCAATGTCACTCCCGAGAAATCAAAATTGAAGGACAAAGAGGAACGCGAGCGGCTCGCCCAGATTTTCCAAAAAGGGCTGGGCGCGGTGGCCGGATACGCGCTCCCGCTCAAGCGCCGCCAGTCAGGCGAAGAACCCGGCTGGGCCAGCGGACCGTGGTTCCTTCGCGACGGGGAAATCTTGTGGCTGATTCCCGGCGACTCCCCAATGGGACTTCGCATGCCGATGGACTCACTTCCGTGGGTGGCCGAAAGCGAGTATCCGCGCCTTTATCCGCCTGATCCCGGAGTCAAATTGCCGCCTCTGCCTGCGGAATTTTTCTCCGGCGCGCGCCCCGGCCAGCGTTTCGTGGGAGGCGTCCCCTCCCCCTTGCCGGCAAGCGTCGCCCCGGGACGGCGCGCGCAAAAAATGGAGGACAATCCGCCGGGGCAATTGCATCCGACGGAGGATATCACACGGCGTCCCGCGCCACAGCAAAGCGCGCCCTGGCTGGTCCGCACCGCCCTATGCGTCGAACCCCGCAACGGGCGCTTGTATATTTTCCTCCCCCCGGTCGCGACGGCGGAAGACTATTTGGACATGGTCGCCGGCATTGAATCCGCCGTCAAAGAGGCGGGCATGCCGGTATTGATCGAAGGGGATGCGCCCCCCAAAGACCCGCGCATCATCAAACTGGCGGTTACGCCCGACCCCGGCGTCATCGAAGTGAATCTGCACCCCAGCGCCACTTGGGACGAATTGGTGGAGAAAACCACCGTCCTTTACGAGGAAGCCCGCCAATCGCGTCTGCGGGCCGAGAAATTTATGCTGGACGGACGCCACACCGGCACCGGCGGCGGCAACCATCTTGTAATCGGCGGCCCAACGCCGGCAGACTCCCCCGTCCTCCGTCGGCCCGATCTGCTCCGCTCCCTGTTGGCGTATTGGCAAAATCATCCCTCGTTAAGCTGGCTCTTCAGCGGATTATTCATCGGCCCGACCAGCCAGGCGCCACGGATTGATGAAGCCCGGCACGATTCTCTCCACGAATTGGAGCTGGCTTTCCAGCAGATCCCCACCGCCGGGAAAGCCGCGCCTCCCTGGCTGGCGGACCGTCTCTTCCGCAATCTCCTTATTGACGCTTCCGGCAACACCCATCGCGCGGAGTTCAGCATTGACAAGCTCTTTCCACCCGAAACCGCGGGCGGGCGGCTGGGCCTGCTCGAGTTGCGCGCCTTTGAAATGCCGCCCCATGCCCGGATGAGCGCCGCACAGCAACTCCTGCTGCGCGCCTTGATTGCCCGGTTTTGGAAACAGCCCTACGCCAACGGCCTTGTCCGCTGGGGAACGGACATCCATGACCGCTGGATGCTGCCGCATTTCTGCGAGACGGACTTCGCGGACGTTATCGCCGACTTGCAACGAAACGGCTGCCCGATGGAAGCGGAGTGGTTTGCGCCGCATTTCGAGTTCCGCTTCCCCCTCATCGGCCAGTTCGTCCAGCGCGACGTCCACGTCGAACTGCGGACCGCGTTGGAACCGTGGCACGTTTTGGGCGAGGAAGGAGGCCCCGGCGGAACGGTCCGCTATGTGGACAGCTCGCTCGAACGCCTCCAAGTCAAGGCCGACGGCATGTCCGGCGACCGCTTTGCCATCACCTGCAATGGCCGCCGTGTGCCGCTCCATCCAACCGGGACCAACGGCCAGTTCGTCGCTGGCGTCCGCTACCGCGCCTGGCATCCGCCCGAATGCCTCCAGCCCAACATCGGCGTCCACACACCGCTTGTATTCGACCTTTACGACACTTGGAACGAGCGTTCCCTGGGCGGTTGCACCTATAATGTGGCCCATCCCGGCGGTCGCAACTACTCCACGTTCCCCGTCAACGCCTATGAAGCCGAAAGCCGGCGGTTGGCGCGCTTCTTCTCCCACGGCCACAAGCAAGGCCGCTTCCAGGCCCCGGTGGAACCCGTCAACCCCGACTTCCCCTTCACCCTCGATTTGCGCCGCCTTCCGAAACCCCTGTAGCGGCACTCTGTGAGCGCCGCTATGAGTCATCCATTTTACCTTTGACAACCACCGCATATTTGCTAAATTTGATTGAGTGATGATGGCAGTCCATTTGGGCTGCGGGAGATGGCTCCCGCTGTTGAGCCGGGACCGCTTTGCGGAGAGCAAAGCCCCGGTGATCTGTCGTCCCCTAATGCGTTTGCGGTTCAACCCCCAACCTGTTGGATCTTCTGCGGGCAAAGGCACCACATATTGTGGTTTCCACATCCGCGCAACCCAAAAAGGTGAATAAAGGCCAATCAAGGCCAATCAAGGCCAATCAAGGCTAATCAAGGTGAATCAAGCCTAATCAAGCCTAACCAAGCCAAACAACACTAATGGCTGCAATCGAAGTCAGTTTGAAAACGACACCCGGAGGGGTATTCGAGGACTACTCCGGGGAAACCGGGGTGTTTGACGAGGCTGTTGACGGGGAAGGCCGGCTGCGTGAGGCTTATCAGTCATTTGCCAAATCGGTTCCGAATTTAACCGCGCCCGAGTTGAAGCGCCGCCAGGAAACGGCCCGCCGCATCATTCGCGAGCAGCGGATCACCTACAATGTTCACGGCGACCCTGTGGGTATGGAACGTCCGTGGAATTTGGACCCTCTGCCCCTGCTCATCAGCGCCGCCGAATGGCGTCAACTGGAAACCGCCCTCGTGCAGCGCGCCACCTTGCTGGATCTCATCCTCGCCGATTGCTACGGCCCGCAGTCTTTGATTCAGGCGGGCCTTCTTCCCCCGGCGCTGGTCTTCGGCCAGCCCGATTTCCTCCGCCCCTGCCACGGCCTGCGCCCGCCGGGCGGCGTCTTCCTTCACCTCTACGCCGCCGACCTCGCGCGGTCCAAGGAGGGGCAATGGTGGGTGATGGCCGACCGGACTCAAATCCCCGCCGGCGCGGGCTACACCCTTGCCAACCGCCTCATCACCGCGCGCGTCTTTCCGCAGCCGTTCCGCGACTGCAACGTCCAAAGGCTGGCCGGTTTCTTCCGCGACTTGCAGGACATGCTGGGGCGCCTTGGAGCGCGTCCCGCGGACAACCCGCGAATCGTATTATTGACTCCTGGGCCGTTCAACGAAACCTACTTCGAGCAGGCCTGGCTGGCTCGGTACCTCGGTTATTCACTGGTCGAAGGCCAGGACCTCACGGTGCGCGACGACCGCCTCCTGCTCAAGACCCTCTCCGGCCTGGAACCTGTGGACGTGATTCTGCGGCGCGTGGACGACGATTGGTGCGACCCGCTGGAACTGCGCAACGATTCGATGCTCGGCGTTCCGGGGCTTATCGGCGCTCTGCGCGCGGGCAGCGCCGCCTCCGCCAATGCCCTCGGCTCGGGCCTTCTTCAAAGCCCCGCCTTCCTCGCCTACCTCCCCGGTTTGTGCCGGCATCTCCTGGGCGAAGATCTGAAATTGCCATCCATTGCCACCTGGTGGTGCGGCCAGCCGTCCGCCGAAAAGCATGTCCTGGAACATTTTGACGACTTGATCGTGCAACCCGCTTTTCGCCCTCAGAACAGCCGGCCCGAAGGGGAATCACAGCCCGCCGCGAAATCAACAGGCGACTTGCGCGCCCGCATCCAATTCCAGCCGGAGTCGTTTGTCGCCCAGGAACGAGTCACGTGTTCTACCGCTCCCGTGTGGGACGGGTCCAAACTTGTGCCCCGGCCGATTGCCGTGCGCGCGTTCCTGGTCAGGAGCGCCGGCGGCTACTCGGTCATGCCGGGCGGACTGGCACGCGCCGGGGCCGATGCCGGCGGCATCCGGATTTCCCTGCAACAGGGCGCTTCGAACAAGGACCTCTGGATTCTCGCCGACGGGCCGGTCGAGCCGATCTCGCTGCTCAACCCTGCAAATCAGGCCGTGGAACTGCGCCGGGTGGGTAATAATTTGCCGTCGCGCCTCGCCGACAATTTCTTCTGGCTCGGCCGCTACTGCGAGAGGGCCGACGCCACCGCGCGTTTGCTGCGGAGCCTGTTGCAGCGGCTCACTTCGGACGGCGGCCCGGGGTCGTTCCCCCTGATTGATCCGCTGCTCGACACACTGGCCCGCCAGGGGCAGATTGCCCCTCTCTCTACCCAGCCCGGAATCCGGAACCATCCGGAGGCTATCGAAGCGGAGTTGCTGAATGAAATTTTCGATGCCAAGCGTAGGGGGTCCCTCAACAGCATCGCGGTCGAAATGCAGAAGCTGGCCATGCTGGTCCGCGACAGGACTTCCAACGATTTGTGGCGCGTACTCACCCGGCTCGGCGATGTCCTCGCCCCGGTCGACCCCGCCCCGTCCCGGATGGCCGACGCGAGCGCGGTTCTTGACCAGACGTTGCTCCATCTGGCCGCGTTTCACGGGCTGGCGCGGGAAAACATGACCCGCGCGCAGGGCTGGCGTTTTCTGGACATCGGCTTGCGCATCGAGCGGGCCGTTTATATTTGCTCGCTGTTGGATTGTTCGTTGCGCTCGGCCGAAGCCAACAACCCAAGCGTGCTGGAAGCACTGCTCGAAGTGGCGGACTGCTCGCTAACCTATCGCAGCCGCTACTCGCTGCTGCCGAACATCACGGCGGTGTATGATCTGGTCCTCCTGGACGACACCAACCCGCGCTCCCTTCTGTTCCAGTTCAACCAGCTTGTCAAACATTTTGAACGCCTGCCCCGCGAACGCGAAAGCGCCCTTCCCAGCGCCGGCCATCGGGTGCTTTTGGACTGCCTGGCCCGTCTGCGGCTCCTCGACCCGCGCCCCATGGCCAACCTGACCGCCGACTGGCGCGATTCCGAAGCCGGTGAGGTCATTGACCACATCCTGCGCCTGCTGCCCAAACTCTCTGACGCCATCGCGGTCAGTTATTTCGCCCATTCCGCCATCTCCCGCGCCGGCAGCAAATAGGCCCCCATGAATTACCGCATCCTCCATCGCACTGTTTATGACTACTCGGCGCCGGTCACCGTTTCTCATCACGCCGCCCGGCTCAAACCCCGGCTGACCGCCATCCAGCCGCAGCCGGATTTTGCCCTGGAGATTTCGCCCGCGCCCGCGGTGCGGACCATGCACACCGATTATTTCGGCAACGAGGTCTGTTTCTTCAGCGTCCAGCAGATCCATCGCCGCCTGGAAATCACGGCCTCCAGCCACGTCACCGTCAACCGCGTCACCCAGCCCGAGTTGGCCCTCTCGCCGGAATGGAAAAAGGTCTCCGCGCTGTTCCGGGAAAAGGCGGCGGAGGAAACCGCCGGCTTGCACCAATTTCGATTCGATTCGCCCCTGCTCCGCGCCACGCCGGAACTGGTCGACTATTCCCTTCCCAGTTTCGGCCGCGACACCCCATTGCTCGCGGGCGCCCAAGACTTGAATCGGAGGATTTTCGCCGATTTCAAATATGATCCGTCTGCGACAACAGTCGCGACGCCGCTGGAAGAAGCGTGGCGGAACCGGCGCGGCGTCTGCCAGGATTTCGCGCATCTGGCTATTGCCTGCATGAGGTCGCTCGGACTGCCGGCGCGTTACGTCAGCGGCTACCTCCGCACCCGCCCGGCGCCGGGCCGGGCGCGCTTGACGGGCGCTGACGCGACCCATGCGTGGTTCTCGGTTTTTTGTCCCGGCGTCGGATGGGTGGACTTTGACCCCACCAATAACCTTATGCCAGGGGAAGAACACATTACCGTCGCCTACGGGCGCGATTTCAGCGATGTCAGCCCCGTCAGCGGCATCCTGGTGGGCGGCGGCTCCCATCACGCCATCAAGGTGGCGGTGGATGTGCAGGTAATCGAAGAGGAGCGGCCATGAAGTGGGACATCCGTCATCGCACAGCTTACCGGTATGCCAGCGCGGTGCGGGACAGTTTCAACCAGGCGCGGGTCCGGCCTCCCAGCAACCGGCAACAGCGGCTGGAGTCTTTCCACTTGACAGTCAATCCGCCGGCGCAGGTCTGTCAATACTCCGATTGCTACGGCAACTGCGTGGACCAATTCAACGTGGCCGCGCCGCACACGGCGCTGGAGTTGGAAACCCGCGCGGTGGTCACCACATTCGCGCCGGACTGGCTGGCGGTGGACACCCGGCCCGCCACGCTGGAGCAGGCGCGCCAGGCGGGACAAAGCGAGCCGTGCTTCGACTTCGCGCAGGCCAGCCGTTTCACAGACACTTCTCCAGAAACGCGTCGCGCGGCCGAAGAGGCGGCTCAGGGCGAGAACGACGCCTGGCAGGCGGCGCTTGCCATCATGCGGTTTGTAAATGACCGCATGTCCTACGAACCGCTAACAACTCATGTTCACACCCATGCGCGCGAGGCGCTGGCGGAAGGGCGCGGCGTCTGCCAGGACTTTGCCCATGTGATGATCGGCCTGTGCCGCGCGCTGCAAATCCCCGCCCGGTATGTCAGCGGGTATCTGGCGACGCAACGGGCCAGCGGAACGCACGCCTGGACAGAGGTGTTCATTCCATCGTTCGGCTGGGCGGCCGTGGATCCCACGCACAATTCACAACCGGGAGAAACCTACGTAAAGATCGCTACGGGACGCGATTACGACGATGTCGCTCCGTTGCGCGGCACCTATCGCGGCACGCAGGACAGGACCATGTGCGTCGCAGTTGAAATCAAACGGGCTGAATAATAACAAACCTTGACACATATGAATTGGACTCCTTTGAATCTTACCGTCCGCGTCGGCTGCAATCTCGTATACCAAACCACGGTGCCAACCCCGGTTCTGTTCGTGCTCAAGCCGCGGCTGGAAGGCAAGGTGCTCGTGATGCAGGAAAAGCTTTCGTTCGGGATCGGCCTGCCATCGTATGAATTTCAGGACAGCCACGGTAATATCACCTATCGTTCGACGTTCATGCCAGGCCGCAATGAAATTCGCCACGA
>Ga0182030_10019967_pt1 | contig 12696 bp, 13 predicted proteins | sample 812S3MmetaG_FD_121299 | JGI IMG/M metagenome (GOLD analysis project Ga0182030, IMG submission 121299) | Permafrost microbial communities from Stordalen Mire, Sweden - 812S3M metaG (Illumina Assembly) | ecosystem: Environmental > Terrestrial > Soil > Wetlands > Permafrost | place: Sweden... | reverse complement strand
TTTGGGCTGAGTGCCATCGGATGCTTGCATCTCTGCTTGTTTCGAATCAGGCTTAACAGAGTTGATAGAAGTCTTTTCAGAGTCCGTCGAGACGGCGTCTTTAGCCATTTTCCCCTTTTCAGCAGGATAGCTGAAATAGTGTCGATATTATTACGCCTTTTCAAACGGATCAGATGGAAAATCAGAGACAATGTGGATTTATAGGGAGGGAGCAAATAATTCAGCCGCCCATGACATTGTCTAAAAGTCATGCAGGGATCGCACTTTTTGGACAGCGTTGATTCGCCGTGGCACATTCCTGTGGCTTTTGAGGCTGCATCCTCGGACAGTGCAGTAGACCGAATTCCGGCTTGTATCAATGTCAATGTATCAAGGGGCTACACATTCATCTAATCTCGTGATAAAGAGGTCTGTTGCCTGTGTCTGATATTACGATGCATCTTGCATGAAAAAGAAAATAAGGAGAAGAAAAAACGATCTGTAGCCTGCTCAGGAGCATTTTTCTTGCTGATAATTCCCGGCAGCAACCCGAACTCGGTGTCTTCAAAAAGCAAACAGACAAGGCGATTGAAACGAGGATCCCCATGAAATCTGCCTGGGCACCCAATAACAAATCAATCGGTTATGTGCCTGTACAAACACAACAGGAGCAATGAGCACACGTCCAAATTGCGAAGAACTGAAGAAAACCCAAACGCTGAAGAGAGGATAAGAGGTGCCTAAAGCACTCTACTACAGTAGTAATCTTACCTACTAGTTAGTACCTTAGGTACCACGTATCTTACCTAAGGTAAGGTAACCTGAGGTATGGTAGCTCCTGGTCAGCTGCTTTGGCGTCGCTCCTGCAGATTGGTACGTGTTTTCAGGGTACAAGTAGGTAAAGAAAGGTAAGTCACCGGAGTATTTTTGTTTTAGCAATCGCGCCACTACTACCCATCACCACCACCACCATCTCCAACACCTTCCTTGATTCTTCATCACCTGCATATCATCACATATGATATTCTTTATTTTCCTCATAAACAATCATAGCTTCGCAAACAGATTCAGTTGTTTCAGCTGCTGTTGGCCAAGTGGTTTCCTCATCAACAGAACATAGCTACCTAGGTATCAAGACAGGGGGCGGGGAAGCATCCGCTGTCGCTGTCACTACTAGTATGCGGATTCGCCTACAAATCTGCTAACTACAACAACTTCTTGACCGCTTCTCCCAGCTCCCTTCCCACTTCCAACTACTTCTTGCAGTAGCTCCCACTTTATTTCAGAGGACATCGCTGCTTGATGTCTCCGACTTCAAAACTTCGAAACTTCAAAACTTCAAAACTTCAAAACTTCAGTCCTGTGATCGTGCATCATTACCGGCAAGGCTGCACAAGGCTCAAGGACAACGCCTACGGCTGGAAAGAATTGGATATTGATTGTTAGTCTATTGCTCTTTCCTTTCTCAATTCAACTTCTCTGGCTCATCGGAAATTGAATATACCCCTCAGCTCTTTTATGTAACTTCTTCATCACTTTACTCCCTTTGAATACCCCACCTCACAAACTCCCACCATTTGGACCTTCACCTTCTCCACTACTTGTCCTTGACTTCTCCTCTACTTCAATTGATGGCCCTATTTGCTGAGAGAGGTACTTACGCCATCACTTTCATCATAGATTATAATCCAATTTTCATGCTACAACGCCACACTATTTTGCATACGAATCAGCATACCTCAAATCTTGCCCGCGTTAAAACATAATTTCTCTCGGGCAACAATATCAACAAAACCTTATCCTTCAATCATTAATTGAAGTATGTCTTACCAAGGGCGTGGCGGGCGTGGCGGTGGTGGGCGTGGAGGAGACCGAGGAGGGGGAAGCTTCCGCGGCGGTGACCGGGGCGGACGTGGCGGTGGAGGGGATCGAGGGGGAGGAAGCTTTCGGGGAGGTGATCGTGGCGGTCGTGGTGGAGGTGGGGCCGGACGCGGTGGTCCTCAGGAGGTTCGCGTTTTTAGGTATGGACAGTTTCCTCTCCTGTACTTCAATCTCCCAACTTAAAGCATCAGAGACCCCAACGTACCCTTGGCTGCCCCGGATGGGACTGTCATGAGTCTCGAGAACGAATATATGAAAAATGCAGTTGGCATTGAAGGTCTCGCGAACCTCGCTTTGACCACGAAGTTTCCTGCTCGACCCGGCCATGGAACTCAAGGTCGAAAGATTGTGGTTTATGCCAATTACCTAAAAGTCATTGCCAAGGCCGACGTCAACCTGACTCGCTACAATATTGACGTCTCACCGGAGGCTGCCGGCAAGAAACTCGTGCGCATCTTCCAGCTCCTTCTGGAACTCCCAGAATTTGCCGGCGTTGCAACAGACGGCAAATCTATGATTATCGCAATTCAGCCCCTGAATGTTCCTGATGGATACTCTGTTGATATCGTCTACCGTGCGGAGGGACACGATGAACCAATGGAGCATGCAGTTACTTACAAGGTCAGAATTGTGACCCCGACCTCGCTTCCCGTCGCTGGTCTCGTTAATTATCTCTCCAACACAAGCCCTGGACTTGACTTTCCGCTCAAGGCCGAAGTCACTCAAGCTCTGAACACGATATTCGGACACTACCCAAAGGCTCACGATGGCACCGTATCCATTGGCCAAAATAGGCATTTCGCTATCGCCCATACTCCACAGAACGAGCATAGCATTTGGGCACTTGGAGGCGGACTCGAGGCTTTACGTGGGTATTATCAAAGCATCAGACCTGCAACAGGTGGTATCCTTTTGAACATCAATGTCACCCACGGAGTGTTCATGGAGCCTAAGCCACTAAGTCAACTCTTTCCGGCTTTGGGCACTGGCAATAAGGTGACTTTGCAGAAGAAGATGTCCAAAATTCGAGTTCGAGTTACCCATATCCCAGCATCGAAATCGAAGAAATCCAACAAGGAGATTCCGCGGGTGAAGACCATTTTTGGTCTCGCCAAGCCAGAAGATGGTAGAAGTGATCCTCATCCACCGCAAGTCCGAACGTTTGGCGCAGGCCCAAAGGAAGTCAAGTTCTGGTTGTCAGCTGTTCCTCCCGCTGCTGCCGCCGCAGGTGCAAAGGCCCCAATCAAGTCGCCAAAAAAGCCCGGACCAGCGTTGTCCGGCAATACATACATATCTGTTTTCGACTACTTCCGTGCCAGTGAGTGTGAGCCAAGATTTTAAGATGAATTAAATTGACATCACACCAGAATATCCCAACATCGCTTTGAACGAGCGGCTTCCTGTCGTCAATGTCGGCAATCGTGAAAATCCGAGCTACCTTCCAGCTGAAGTATGCGTAGTCCTTCCAAGCCAAAGGATTGACCGGCACTTGTCACCTGATCAGACTCAGCAAATGATCAAATTCGCTTGTAGGGCGCCTTGGGAGAATGGCAATTCAATTATTGGCGACGGAAAAGCAGTTCTTGGACTGAACTCGTCGGGGAATGCAACCCTGGTGAGTTTGTCTCCTAGCAATTGCATTCAATGGCTAACCTGTCTAGGCTCGGTTTGGACTAGCCGTAGGGTCAAGTTTGATCACTGTCGCCGCTCGCGTGTTGCCGCCGCCCCGTATAAACTACAAAGACAAGCGTTCAGTCGTCCCAAGATTTGGCTCCTGGAATTTGGCGGAGCAAAGATTTCATACTCCAGCCAATATGGGCCCGTGGACCTACATTTGGTTCACATCGGATCGAAGTCGCGAGCGTTTTAATGTAAATGAACTTTTTAACACTATGAAGGGCTTCCAGAATTTCCTGCATCATTCCGGTATCAACGCTGGAGGTTTCATTGAAACTCCGCCACCGCCTACCATCAACCTCATGGATGGCCAGACTGAGGTGAATGACAGGTTGATCAAAGATATGTTCCAAAGAATGCAGAATAAGGTCCGTTTTCTGATCTGTGTCATGCCGTTCCATGATGTTGGCATTTACAATACTATCAAAACTCTGGCGGATACCAAAGGTGGCTTTTCAACACTTTGTACCATTGGCCAAAAGTTTATGAAGGTTCAACGACAGGAGCAGTATTTTGGCAACCTTGCGCTGAAGATCAATTTAAAAGCTGGTGGAATCAACCACACTCTTGACCCGGCGAAGCTTGGTATTGTCAGTCAAGGGAAGACTATGGTTGTCGGAATTGATGTCACCCATCCATCACCCGGCTCCAAAGGAACTGCTCCTAGTGCTGCTGGGGTGGTAGCCAGCGTTGATGCGCTCCTTGGACAATGGCCTGCCACGTTCAGCATTCAAGAATCTCGGAAAGAGATGGTGACAGCTCTCGAAAGTATGATTCTATCTCGCCTGAGGCTCTGGCAAAAGCATAACAAGCAGCAACTGCCCGAAAATATCATCGTTTATCGCGATGGGGTTTCTGAGGGTCAATATCAAATTCTCCTGGATCAAGAACTGCCTTTGATCCGGAACGCGTGCCGCCAAGCATATCCGGCCACGGCTACAAAGCAGAATATTCCGAAGATTTCGATCATCGTGTGTGGTAAGCGCCATCACACTCGATTTTATCCGGCAACAGAGGGCGACGCGTCCAGATCCGCCAACTGTCAGCCGGGGACTGTTGTAGATCGTGGGGTTAATGATGTTCGAGGCTGGGACTTTTTCATCCAGCCTCACGAATGTCTTCAAGGTACCGCTCGTCCTTGCCACTACTATGTGATTTTGGATGAGATCTTCAGAGGTCGCCACAATAAACCTCCCCACCAAAATGCAGCCGATGCTTTGGAGGACCTTACTCATAACATGTGTCATCTTTTTGGTCGCGCAACAAAAGCTGTAAGCTTGTGCCCTCCGGCTTACAACGCCGATCTCCTCTGCACCCGTTTGAGGTGTTACCTCTCGGCAGAATTTGATCCCTCCGAATCCTTGGCTACTCAGAGTGTCACCAGTGGCGCGAGTGCTCCAAGCAGCACTGCCTCAGACCTGGCAATTCCCAACTCTCTGAAGGACACTATGTTTTACATCTGATGGCAACTGGTCAACTTCGCATCTGTGGCCTAGAGATCATCCTCGTCATACTCGGGTCTACGACTGTCCGCTCTACGTGACGACAATACGTCTAGAACCCCATGATTTTCTAGGGATAGCTCAGATGATATCCACACCTGCTTCGAACCTATTTCACTTCGACATTCGACATAATTTGAGTTTATTCAATTCGATACGAAGATTGCATTCACGGGATCTGGTCGTTCCTTTCAACCTTTTCCCATCTGTTGGATGCTTCGAGAAGTTCGTCGGTACGGGCTTTTCATCCACGCTATCAGTGGTTTCTGTTCTTTGACCTGCTCGGTTGTTCAGGCGATTGATGCAGTACGGCTTGGTGCAACTACTTCGCTTCTTCAATCTTCTCTGATTACATCCAAATCAGTCCTGAGAAGATAACCGATTCATATTTGGATTGCCAATCCTGCTCTTGATCTGAGCGCCTGCTCTCAATTATTCTCGGGCATCATCACTATCATTTCTCCTCTCATTTCACAGTTAACATCTACCGACTTACGATTTATGACAAACGACACATCTTTGAAGGAGGGGATTTTTATGATCTTCGGAATCTTTATCCTTTTCTTATCAACTGCGTTCATGTGGTGGAGGCTTTTCAGCTAGCCTACATCAATTCCATTTGTTTCAATTAAGCAGATTCTAAGCCATACCTTTTTTTTGTGCCCGTCTTCTTCATTAATCCCATCAACTTCCCTCACATCTCATATCGCATGGCATTCTTCAAAATGCCAAGCCTTTTGTCTCAGAAACCCCATTCCGCATCCTTCCTTCTGAGACAGCGTGGTATGTATGCACTGGACCTATATCCACTTACGCAAGCTGATCGAAATGAGGAATATTCCTCCGCTTTTTAATTGCTATCTCGTAGACAATCCCCTCTCGAAACGTAATTTCCCTTACTCTTTTGCAATTTCTTATATATGTGTTGATAAAGATCTCAATACCACCACGCAAGGGATATTGTCACCCCTTGAACGCCCAACAAAACCCACCGTTTGCACCTCCCTCAAAAGGAATCATGAATCTCTCCTCCTTTCTCGCCATTATCTCCCTTCTTCTTCCCATCACCAACGCATGTGTGAAATACCACGCTTTCGCGCCCTGGGACGACTCCCTCCCCTTCGTCGCCACGATCGTCGATAACGATGTTAAAACCTGCTGGATCAGCCTCAGTTATAAGAAACATGATTTCCAGCAGAGGCATACGAAGTACGTGAGGAAGAGTGAGCAGATGGATAAATTGGAGTGGGTGTTTCAGCCGTGGACGTTTGATTGTATTGAGGGGTACAAGGCGAGCCTGGAGGTAAGTTTGCAGAGGGTTTGTTTACTTGCTTTTTGGATTTGGTTGTTTGGTTCCATTCTTGGTCTGGAGGGACAGGGTTGTTGGGTCTCGAAATTGGTTCTGTGGGAGTGTTTTCAGATATGAATGAAGTGATAAAGTATATGTGCTGACGAGTGTATCAAGGTGGGCAGGAGGGGTTTGAGATACTCTGCAAATGGAAGGGAGTTTCTTTGGGTGGTGGACGCCAAAGAGGAAATATACCAGGAAGGATGGAGTTGGGATAGGGATATATTCTGTGGAGAGAAATGATTGAATTCACCTTTGTTGTTTAGGGGCTGGGATTTGCCTTATGTGGGCAGGCTCGGGAAATTTGTCTCATGAGCAAGACAACCTATGGCCAGCAAACCAGATGCAATACAAATGTCAAACTTCTCGCTGCATCTTTTCATTCATGCACAATCTACTCAAACAACGTGATTCTACAGCGCCGAAAGTCAAGATGTGTACACTCACTGTCACTCACTACACAGGCTGCGGCTGTCTTCACAGTCATGCTGTTCGTTGTGCCAGTATCGGAGATGGTGTTCATTTGAGACACTGTCCTGATTTCGAGACGGTGAGTCGATTCCAAGTGATGTTTGGTAGGGTGCGGTTCCTGATAAGCGTGATGCGTAGGTACATGTTGTTCAGCAGGGACATTGTGCTGGTGATCCGAATTGGAGCGTTGGTGTGAAGGATGAGTTGGGTGCGGATGAGGTGGGGGCTAGGGAAGATGAAGGAGAGGAGTGATGGGTGGGCATGAGATGCGGAGTCACGAAATGGCAGTTGCTGGCTGATACAAAAGACAAATAGAGTGTGAATGGGCTGGTTTTCAAGGGCATGGTGATTATTCAGAGCTTTGTTAGTGATTTATGGTATGCTAGGAATGGACTGCTTTGAGCATCTATAAACGTAAGATTACTTGATCAATCATTGTCTGTTCGTACACTACGCTCACAGGCCCTTACTCACAAGCGATTAGCGATCCTGGAGAACGACTCTTCCACAATTCCATTCAATAACAAAAGAAAACATGTGCACAATAACTATAGAATGCTACACCGACTGTCCCTGCATCATCAACACCAAAACCGAGCGCTGTTCCTCCACCTCCAAGAAAGAGTCTCTCTACAAGAACTGTCCGAATTTCAAGACAGAGTATGTGAATAAAGTGGGTGATTGTAAGGGTCAGGGCGGTTGGGGCTCTTGTCTTGCATATTATGATGCTAGGCAGTATATGTGGCAGGCGGGTATGTAATGAATGTTTGGATTGAGGGCGGATGGTGGCTTATAAGGGTAGGTGAAGCTGCGCCGGCGGGGTCAAGTGGATCGGGTTGTGGAGAGGGAGCGTGTCGCTATTCCTGTTGATGCGGACTGGATCTTGGGCTAGGGATCGATGATTCTGTCATGATGGGTTGCTTGGCTTTGAAGCAAATTCGTTGTTATTAACATACCACCCTAATGACTGTGCTCGTATCCCCCAATCACCTTAAAAAGCCTCCACACTTCCTACATACATCACGTAACCCAGACCCTCATCGCATCCAAGAAGAAATGTGTACACAAACAATCATAACCCACACCCAGTGTCCCTGCAGCTTAACACGAGTCACCGAATGCGCAGCATTCGAATACGTCGAAGCTCACGCTTGTAAGCATTTCAAGCCCGTGCCTGTGCGCATTTTAAGAGGGATAGGGAGAGGAAGGAGGGGTGCTGTGAGATGGCGCCTGAGGGAAAGTGCCCGCATGTGGAAGGAAAGGAGAATGCGGATGGTTTGGTTGAGGTTTGAGAAAGGAGCTGGGATTGAAAGGCGGGGGTGACAGTTTAGATAGATATCGTTGATTTAGAAGCTTGAAAACATTCCTTTGCAAATTCTTCACTCGGCTCTTGCTAGACTCTATGGAAGTTTAAATTATAACTTCCCCTGGATAGAAAAACATACATCAAGAGATCGTCAGAATCATATCCGCCACTTGCTCGTCCACTTCCATTCATAAGCCCATAAGGTAGAATAGTATCGTTGAAAAGATGGACTGCGAAATCTGTCTTTGGGGTGAAAAACACGCGTGTCCAATTGCTGGAAAGGGAGGATCATTCACGTTGTACATAGTCCGCAGAAGCAGTCTTGGTATTGGTCTCATATGCAGGTGGGACGCCTCTGGGGTTTCTTGGGGAAGAGGCTGAAAGTAACAGGGGTGACCTGGTCGAAAACGTTGACAACATTGACGACATGGTTATGGAGAAAAGATATCGAGAAAAATGACTTTATGCCAAGAGACGCAGGAGCAAATATTATGAGATATCACATGTATGTCTCAGTATCTCTGTGACGGATCGGATCGTTCCTTCCTTTCTATTCTCCTGCATATCGACGGCTATGGAAATGGGCATCCTTGCTATTCGAGCCCACACAGCACAGATTGTTCTTCATCATATTCGGAAATGGAACAGGTATTGCCTCGCGACCAGCCCCCGATGTCAACTTCGCCCCCACCATGAAATCCAATTCAGGGGCAGCTCGCTAAAATCCCTGCACCAAGAACCTGGTCCAGGGGAACCCTGACCCTTTACAGGGGGCATTGAAATTGACGGAGTTCATAGAGATGGCCTTCAACACAATGTTTCAAGACCACAACTACACTCTCCTACAATTGTTTTTAAAGTTAAGAAAGAATAGGTTTGAGAAATATTCTCACATTCTGTGCGCGTAATGCCCTACCTGCGAGAAGTAGAACTCGATCTCCAGCCATAACCAACGCAAAAGATTGAGGGAGGGTTGTATTTAGAGTTTATATTTTAATACCTTTTCTATCTTCCTGAAAACTTGATTTCGGACTTCATATGATGAGAGCGAATTCTGGAAATCGCACGTTGTGACGTTGACTGGTTGTGAGAGATGTATGAGGGCGGGAAGGAGGTGTACATTTGATATGAGACCTCAGCGTCGAATCCCGCGGGTGATACGTGATGGTGGGGGAGGTGATATTTGAGGAGAACATGATGAGTTGGTTGATGACGGAAATCAAGAATCATTAGGAGGAAGAATTTGGAAGGGACGAAATCTATATTTTTGTTTCGGTATATTACTTCTAGTGCGTTTTTGCCCACTCTCTGTACCACTCTAAACACTCCGGATTCGCCACACTAGCTGACACTTTCACATTGTTACCTGAAAGGATGTGCTTAATCACCACTTCAACCTTCTTATCATTTGAAGTCTTCGGAATCTCAAAACACTCATCGATGATGCTTGGCTTATGCGAAGCTGTCAAGTCTTTCTGTATAGCATGGTTGATTTCGTCTTTCGTCTCTTGCGAGAAACGGACACCAGGTTTCATCTTAACGAATAACACAACCGTTTCGTTCATATCATCCTTGCGCTGTCGACCGATACACAGTGCGTCTTCGACGGCGTGTGCCATGTGTTTCAGGAGGACGTTGTAAATTTCGGAACTACCGAATCGGACTCCTTTAGGGTTGAGGACGCCGTCGCTGCGGCCGAGCATTATCATGCCGCCGGTATTGGGGTTGAAGCGGACGAAGTCGCCGTGATGCCATGCCCCTAGTTGAAGTCAGCGAGATTTTTTGAATGTCTAAAAGGATTGTTGTGCCACTCCTAGTCTAGGCTTACCTTCAACCTTTTCAAAATAGCTGCTCCGATATTTGCTTTTGTTGTATTTGACCACTATCTCCTTATGACCAATGTACTGATCAATATCCTTCGCATCGTCCTCATCAGCAGCCCAGAAGCCCACCGGTTGGCAAGGGAAAGGTTTGACGCAGACCAGATCGCCAGGCTCACCATCGGGTAAAACCTTGCCATCATTCGGATCCACAGCGCAGACAGCCATTCCCAGTCCTCTAATCTGAATTTCACCTTGATACACAGGTGAAATAGGAGACGGTGCACCAAAAAGCGAGATGATGTCTGTCCCACCAGTGATGCTGCCCAGATTTATAGTTTTGGGGAAGGCTTCATATATGTATTTGAAGGTACTAGGTGCCAACGGCGATCCAGTCGAATAGATAGCTCTCAATGTAGTGAGATCCAGCCCCGATTCCAACGGCCGACAATTGTTCTTCTCTAAAGTTGCAAGGAATGCAGCCGAAGTACCAAACTGCGTGACTTTTAGACGTTCAATCAATTTCGGCATGCTGAGATCGCCGTGTGGTTTGAAAGCACCTCCTTGGTAGAGTACTATTGTTGCTCCGGAAGCAAGACCGGACACCAGCCAGTGCCACATCATCCATGAGCATGTTGTGACATAAAATAGGCGGTCTCCTGGACGGATGTTACATTGTAGCACGTGCTCTTTCTTATGTTGAATAAGAGTTCCTGCGGCGGAATGGACGATACATTTTGGTTTTCCTGTGGTTCCAGAGCTATACAAAATGTAGGCGGGATGATCTGGTGGAAAGCCTTCGAATTCTACGTGGTTCGAATCTTTAGTAGTTGCACTGGATGTGTTAATCAACAGGTATAAAGGGCTGGATACAAAGGAAATTCTACCTTGCAAGGAAGTCGTCATAGGTGCCGATCCATGCTTCGCTATTGGAAGCCTGAATGTCAGAAATGTTATACTGGGAATCGCAAGTCAGTGCGCATTCAGCATAAAAAGAATTTTCAATGGGATGAAGAAAGCTTGCTCTGGGAAGCGATTGCGATGCGGAACAAGGCTCACCTTCAAGTCTATGGTCTCAAACACCACAATAGTCTTCAGAGTGGGTAATTGTCCAACAATTTCCTTCGTCTTCGAAATGCCCTCGTGAACTTTGCCGTGCGATGAAACTCCATTATCAGCAAACAACATGACAGGTTTAACCTGTATTAGCTTTTCAACCACGAGGTTGACGCCTGTATCAGCGCTGATTGAAGTCCATATAGCCCCCAGTGACGTTGCCGCTAGCATAGCTACAACAGTATTAGAATGATTGCCAAGATAGCCCGCCACTCGGTCATGAGGTTGGACGCCATGGACGTGCATCGAAGCGGCACATTCTTGAACCTGTTTTCGTAATTGTTCCCAGGTTATCTCAGTCGTCGTCGATTCTGTTACTGATATTATGGCCGGGCTCCTCGGATCAGGGTTGGCTTGTGGATACAGCAGGTTGTAGGCAAAGTTTAAGGTTGAGCCTTCAAAAAATCTGGGCCGAGGAAACATAGAGGCTTCTGAAGGAAGGACCTGCAGGTGATTAGATCATTCTTGCGTGGACTCCACAATCGAGAACATTTTTCTTCCAAAGCTTCCCACCACTCGTCAAGTATTAGAGCAACACTCCCTCGACAACTAGATGCTTATGGGCCCTTTCAAACTGTCTCAGAGGAACGAAGATCAACAGAAAGGGGCAACATGTATCACGTGCTGAAAGTGCTTGTGAAGCTGGTAGAATGGCGAACCAGGACGGGACCCTCTTTCTACTTGGAATTTGGGAAGCAAGCTTTGGGCCTCATCCTAATGAAGGAACATTTCAACTGACCTGCTTGAATGGCTTGGCTACTATGCCTGTGTATTGCCATACTTCTCCCCAAAACTCATTGAGGTTATTGATTGACCATTCGTGTAGATCCTGGTAAGTCTTCAGATCCTGCTCATACTTTTGATTGATGAGTTGTAGGAACCTAGAACTTGGGTTAGGACCGAACTCAGCGGAATTGTAACACTCTCCGGAATTCATACTCCCACATGTAACTCGAGGTTGGATCCTCAGGCTCCCAGAGCTTCAGGGGAGTATCCGCCATGTTCCGATGCAGCGGTACAGGATTGATAGGCTTGAACTATGGGGACGCCTAAAATTACTGCCGATGATGGAGTTTTGAGCGTGTCAGCACCCAGATTAAGCCTGAAACAAGAAGATGACCGTGCTCGGGACGAAATTGATAGGAGTTGCTGAGGAGACTCGGTATGAAAGAAAACCCAAGCTATTTGGGCGTGCAACCCGAAAACGACCAGGACTTCAATGTTTAATTAAGGTAGACTGAGAATGGAAGCGTAGGAAAGTTGCCGAGGCCGCATCCCCCCCCCTTCCCTATCGGTCGGTGAAAGGTTGATCCCAAATGCCAAATGCTGATCTCGGGAAAAGAAGGCATTAGCCGAACAATTGCCATCTTACCTAATACTACAAGTACCTACTAGTACTAGTAGTCCTAGTATCCTACCTTCTATTTACCAAGACATCAAACCCGCAAATTCTTCTCTCTGTTCTGCCGATTTAAAAAAAAAAAAAAAAAAAAGGAATTTCTTGTAAAGAATCCATTCCCTCTTTTCTTTTTTTTCTCGTTTCTTTTTTTCTCCCCCCTCCGCCGCCCTTTCTTACCTTCGTCACCGCGCCCCAAC
>Ga0182030_10019966_pt1 | contig 12697 bp, 11 predicted proteins | sample 812S3MmetaG_FD_121299 | JGI IMG/M metagenome (GOLD analysis project Ga0182030, IMG submission 121299) | Permafrost microbial communities from Stordalen Mire, Sweden - 812S3M metaG (Illumina Assembly) | ecosystem: Environmental > Terrestrial > Soil > Wetlands > Permafrost | place: Sweden... | reverse complement strand
GGGTGCACCCTTGATCGACGCGACCACGATGATCACGGGGCGTGACCGGAGGTGAGAGTGATGGCGATCTGGTCTGCGGCGGCATAGCCGGCCACCTCTGGCGCAGTGGTGGCAGGTATCTCCAGCGAGAGGCTCTCCACATACTGGGTCTGGTTGGCCGGCGGTGCACCTGTAGCCAGCACCGTGGCCGCAGCCACCAGCGAGGTGCCCACTGTCGAGCTGCCAGAGGATGCTTGGCCGGGGGTAGACACGGCGATCACCTGGACCCGATCGCCGACCACGATCGGCACCGAGGGGATCTGGTCGCCTTTCAACAGGACGCCCACCACCTGTGAGCCGGCAGCGAGGCGTGGCTGGGAGGAGACCATGGCCCGCACTAGCAATTGTCCCTGCGTAGTCGGCACGGCGAGTTGTTGACCGATCAGCACATTGGCACCACTGGCGCTCATCGCCGTGATGTTGTCGTTGGCCGGCAGCGAACCTGTGGCCAGATCGGCAGCTGTGAGCACCGTTCCGGCCGGGAGGTTTCGTGCTGCGATGACCACCGAGACCCGCTTCGACGACGATTGGAAGACAGTGGCGCCGATGGCACCGCAGAGCACGACGAGTGCAACACCGAGCCCGATCTGCCAAGGACGGCGACGGTAGGCACCCGAAGAGAGGCGCAAGCCGCTACGGCCGTCCGGGGTCGGTAAGGGACTACTCGGGCGGGGCGGAGCCATCGAGCTGGTCACGGGTTCTCCCTCACTTCAGGACGGATTCGATCTGCTCCACCTTCAAGCTGGATGTTCCTTGCGTTCCGATGGTCGCGAGTTGACCGGTCGAGCCATCGGGGCCGGCCCAGGTCACGTTCCAAGTGACAGCAGCGGTGATCGGGAAGGCGGCGTCGGCCGCCTGACCGTCTGGGGACGGCTGGCCGTTGGAACTGATCGCATAAGTGTGCGAGCACTGGGTCGATTGATCGGCGAAGGCCACGCTGGTGTCGTAGGCGGTGCCGGGGCCATAGCAAACCGTGGCCGCTGTTGAGTCTCCGGTGTTCCAGGTCACATAGTCGGGGGTAGCGGTGGCCGCTGCCGTGGTGCACCCACCGGCATTGCATGCTGTCGCCGACGTGGTGAACGGATGCCAGATCGCAGCATTGATCGAGAGCCACTCGGGGAAGTTGACGTAGGCGTTGGCTGCAGGGCTGAGCGTCAGCGTCGGACTGGCCAGCTGGAGCTGACTGGCCGCTTGGGCTGCGACCACCGCCGGGTCGGGCGGCGGGGGCGGCGGTGGCTGGTTGTTGACGATCCAGGTGAGGCCAGTGCCCTGTCCCTGTTGGGAACCGACCGCACAGGTGTTGATGTACCAGGCCCCGTTCGGGTTCTCACCGGCAGGCGGTGCACCGCCCTGCGGGAAAGCCACGAAGTTCGGGCAGGCCGGGGCTGTCGTACCGCCGCCGCCACCGTTGTTATTGCCGGTTGTGGTGCCGCCAGATCCACCGGTGCCGCCAGTTCCGCCAGAGCCTCCGACCCCGGTGGTGCAGCCGACCGTATTGCCGGAATCAGAGCAGGTTCCTCCGCCGCTTCCTCCACCAGTTCCACCTGAAGCGGTGGCGACTCCGGGGAGGAGAGCAATTGCCCACACGGTGAACATCGCCGCAATAGCGCCCGCTCTGAGTATCCGGCCTCTCAGCATTGCTTCACTCCGGTGGACTGGCCGGAGGCGATCTTCCACGACCCGGCGACCAGCTCGAGGTCCGAGGTCCCTCGTACGCCGCCAGTGGCGGGGTCGTTACCGTCGAGGGTGAGCGGGCCGGGCTGGCCGGAGGCCGTTGTGGTGCCGGTATCCGAGGTGCAGAACGCAACGGTGGCGGTGGTCGCGGTCAGGGCGGTGACGGTGGGATTCCCGAGGTTGTAGCTGGTCGGGCCGTTCAGCAGCTGCGTCTTGAGCTTGATGAGGAAGATCCCCTCGGACTGGAGTGCCGGGTTCACGTAGTAGCCGGCGAGCTTCGGAAAGAGGTCCGCAGTTGTCTGTCCGGCCACCAGGTCCGCCCGGAGAGGTGCCGGTGGCTCGTCCATGTAGGTGTAGAACTGCTGTTCAGCGGCGAGCCAGGCGTTCAGTACGGCTTGTTGGGTGCTCGCCGTACCGGCAGGGAGCTTCGGGTTAGCGGTGCTCGAGGTCGTCGGCGAATTCGGCTTCGAAGGAGCGGTCTGCAGATTGGCGCCCGTCCCAGAGGAACAAGCTGCCATCGTCAACGTGATGACCACAAGGATTGCCGCCGTGGAAGCCTTCCGGCTCCACCGGCGCGGGGGTCCGGCGTAGCCGGTACCCGCTCTTGTGATGGTCCCCCTGCCCGGTGATCTGCTCATGGCCTTCTCTCTTGTACTGAGGGTGTTGCGCTCCGTCGTACAAGGTGTGGCCAAAGCGCGCGACGGGACCCTCAGAAGAGAACTGGGTCACGAGACGCGAAAATGAACAAACTTTCCGACAGAGTTTGGTTCTGCCGGAAAGCTACTAGGTTTCCCTCTGCGATTTTGTTCAGCGCGCCAGGTCGCGCGAGCGCGCCGGGCCACGTTGACCCGGCCGCCGCCGGTTCTCGAGCCATTCCTCGATCGTTTGGCGCCGCCAGGCGTAGGCGTTGCCAATCCGGATTTCTGGCGCAGGAATCGTCCCTTTGGCTAGGTGCTGGTGCACGGTGGCGGGCCGTATGCCTGCCATGTCCGCAGTCGCCTTCACGTCGACGAGATCGAGCGGTACAGGCTCGAGTGGGGGCTGGGGGCTGTCTTCCACGGCGCATAGTGTGTCCCAAAAGTGGCTGCCGAGCGCGGACGCTTGGCGATGTAATGCTCACTCACGGTGGCCAGCCAGGCCTTGTCGCATTCCTGTCATTCCTCCGGTAAGGGCTCAGAGGTCAATGGCGATTGGCACTATCTCGATGGCGGGAGGATCAGTCGTGGTGGCCGGCGAGCGAAGACCCGCGATCCTCCACGAGGACTTCAAGGATCGGCGTCTCGCTGAGCTTGAAGCCGAGTCCACCGCCTACATCATCTGCCAGTCCCTCTGGCTCGACACGAGCGACTACTCCTTCGGGAACGTCGCCAACTGGGCTGGTGGCGGTGACGAAGCGACCGCTGGCATCAAGGCGTCCTGCGATCGCATCCAGAAGACCGCAGCGACGGTGTTGCGGTCGTTCGAGGAGGACGAGCAGGCGGTGGCGCAGAAAGCAGGAGCCGCCCTGGTCAGTCCAGTGGGAAGCCGCCGGCGGCCAGGGCGGCTTCAACCTGGCGGCGGTGGCGAGGATCGCAAGCCGCCCAGCGCTGCTCGTCATCGTCGAGGTTCGTGAGGAACGTGAACCGGCGACGCACAGTCCGCTCCCATCCGACCAAGTCCACCGGCTGGGTGAGCTTGCCGATTGACTCCGGGGCGAAGTCATGCTCTCGTCGTTCCGTGAGGACGTCGGCCGGATCGAGGGGTCCGTTGCCTCGGCCGTCGTCCACGACATCGCCCCAGACTTTGAGCACCCAGAGCCGCCGCACGAGGGGCTCGTCGATCGGTCTTCCAGCGAACTTCGCGAGGTCGTACACATCACGACCCAATGCCGTCCGTCGGTAGCGAGCGAGCTTTTCTGCGCACGCTTCCACCTCGGCGATCACCGGCAGCGAGGGAAGGCGTACGTCATACCCTCGATGAACGGGCAACTCCAGAAAGGGGAGAACCTCCGGCGCGAGGACGAGTGGTCGTCTCGCGAATTCGACCGATGCAGGGATGTTCGGTCGACCAAGGTCAGGGTGTTCTACGACAAGTGTCCAATGCCGGCCGTCTCCGCGGGTTGAGTCCAGGGAGAACCGGAAACCTGAGACAGATACGCCGTCAATGGCTTCGCAAACCGCTAGCACCGTCTCTTCGGAGGGGCATGCGAAATCCAGGTCCGTTGAGAAGCGCCCAGCACCACCGAGGCGGCACTTGCGCAGGCTCGTGCCACCTTTGAAGATCAGGTCATTGCCCTTGAACAAATCCAGTTCAGCGAGCGACCACAAGAGGTGATCCTGAGCGACATCGAGAAGCGCTGCATCGTATGTGTCGGCGCGACCGGCTCCGTGCAGGTTGACCAGTGCTCTGGTTAGCACGACAGGGGGCATGTCACGCCTTCCCGTGATCGCGTTGGAGCGGGGCAATGAGTCGATCGACGACCTTGAACTGAGGAGCCCACACGGCGTCCTGTCCGTCACCGAACACGACGTCCGCCATGTCCGGCCTTGGTCGACCATTCAACAAGCGGAGTCCATCATCGTGACGCCCGCCGCAGTGGAGAAGGTATCCAGCCCGCTGCCACGCCGACTGTGACTTCCCGTCGAGAAGCGCGGCTAGGCGTTCGATGTCGACGTCGGTAGCGAGCTGTTCGATGTGAGGAACGAGGTCCGCCCAGGAGCGGAACGACTTCACTCGTGTGGAGAGCTGGACGACCAGCGCCTCCGGGCCGAAACCGGGTATGCCGCCGGCCCACTTTGTGAGGTCGAGGTGGCGCCGGTGCAGAAACGGGGTAGTCGGGACCAACTGCTTTATCTCGTCGGCGTTCCAGCCGAGCTTCACCTCGGAGACGTATTGCCGCAGCCCGAACGGCATCCGGGTCTCACTCGGGAGCCAGACAGCGGGCGGGCCGGAGAACGCCCGGTCCAGGTATCCGAGATGCCAAGCGGCAGCTTCTCCCGCGAGGGCGAAGACTGCCTCAGGATCTCGCGCCCCCCAGGCCCGCAGGTCGATGTAGCGGTCGGTTATCTCCTCTTCGCCGGGCGGCAGGTACGCCCAGACCCCCTTGATGTGCACCGGCACGAGCCAGCCAAGCCGTTGGAGGTGCTTCACCGTGGCGTCGACGTCCCTGTTGGAGCCCACCTCGGTCAAGTACGCGCCGATGTCGGCTCGCGTGACGACCGCAGGTCGGTCCTGGGCCAGGCGTTTGTGCAGGCCGGTTGCCCAGGTGGGGATCCTTCGATTCGGGCTTTTCGTGGTGTTCTGCGCCATGGCGACCATCCCACAGGTGAGCTTAGAATCATGCCTGGTTGAGGCCGTTATCTGACCTGATCCAGGTGTCGTCCTAAGTGATTACTTGAGATCATACCTGAATTAGGTCGGCAATGGTCCTAATCCAGGTACAATCCTAAGTGCTCCGGACTCCGATCCCCGCGGCCGGGGCCGTCACCTGGCCAGATGCTGCCCATACCGCCGGGGCAATCGGGACCGATGTCTCGTCGCCGTCGTTCTTCTCCTGACCTTCCTCATCGTCATCCTCCTCGTCATCCTCGTCGTGGTCGTGGTCGTGGTCGTGGTCGTGGTCGTGGTCGTGGTCGTCATGGTGGTCCGCCAGTGGGAGAGGTGCCTCTTTGCCACCACCACCTGGCTGCGGAACGGGTGCCCCGGACCCCGTCTCTGGGCCATTCAGACGTCGGAAGGATCACCTGAGCCCCTGGCAACGGCAGGCCGAGATCTAGACACCTCTTCTCGGGTTCGCTCTGGTCAGCGTGGCCCGAAGCCGCACGGCCGCAAGGCGGTCCGAGCCTCCACTGCGCTCCGATTCTCCCGTCCCAACGGAGCCCCTTGCCCCCGTGCTTTCCCCTTCATGCCTGTCGCACCCAACGAACCGAGAAGGGAAAGGACTCGCAGTCATGGCCTGTACCGTTGCCGACATCACAGAACTGATCCACCACCACCTCGTCCTGGCCGAGCCCGACGACGAGTCCGCCGACCGGAACCTCTTCCTCTTGGCCGGCGAGATCCAGAACCTTGCGACCCGGCCCCTCTGGCAAGAGGCGACCTGGGTTTTCTGCGAACGGTGCGGGTGCTCGGTGGACAGTGAGCTGATCCACCCCGACGGCCACCACTACTCCGACGATGGCGACTTCTACTGCGCCGACTGCTGGGACTGGCACTAACCGTCTCGCGGCAGCTCTACCTCGATTGGGAACCGGGATCGGAGCCACGCATCGGCCCCCTCCGTGGTGGAAACGCCAGCATCAGCAAGAAGCACGACGATGTCACGTGCGCAGATCAAGACCACCGGCTGCCGATCATGCAGTCGAAGGGGTCGCCGGCGACAGTCCCCCTCTGACGACCCTCGTAACCAGGAGGTCGCTTCGTTCCAGCTCCTCAAATGGCACAGGACCCGGCTTCGGCATGGCACCATTGTTCCCGATGGTCGCCCCCCACTCAGTCGAGCCCACCTCAGGATCGCCAGGTGCCGGGTCGGGGACCCGCGGATCCTCCCCGTTGACCTGCCCACCCTCAGGTCCGAGGGCGGGCTGCCTGACTCGGGCCAGCGCGGCCCGCCAAGGCTTCCCCAGACACAATGGCATGCCTGCTCACACCACGGAGATCCCTTTGCCCAAAGCCGTGCTGTGGCATTCAAAATGAGAGACGGTAGGAACCTGTGGCGTTTGTAGCCAACAATGGAGACGAGCGACTGGTCAAGTCAAAGCAGCGCGTCGCGGATCACGGGGAAGTGTTTACTCCCGACTGGATAGTCGATGCGATGCTGAACCTTGTCAAAGCCGAGACCGAGCGCATCGACAGCCGGTTTTTGGAGCCAACCTGTGGTTCTGGGAACTTCCTCGTCCAAGTCCTGCATCGCAAGCTGATGGCCGTCGAGATCAAGTACGGCAAAAGCGAGTTCGAGAAGCGCCATTACGCCCTTCTGGGCCTCATGTGTATCTACGGCATCGAACTCTTGCCCGACAACATCGCCGAGTGCCGCGACACCCTGCTCGACACCCTCGCCGACTACCTCGGCGCAAACGAAACGGATGACATCTACAGTGCCGGAGCCTTTGTGCTCTCGCAAAACATCGTCCACGGTGACGCCCTGACCATGCTCACCAGCGAAGGCCAGCCCATCACCTTCGCGGAGTGGGGCTACCTGGGCAAGGGCAAATTCCAACGCCGCGACTTTCGCTTTGACACCCTCACCCAATCCGCTGCATTCAGTGAGGCGGGCACCTTGTTTGCCGATCTGGGTATGCACGAGATCTTCATACCTTCCAAGAGCTGGGCGGTCATGAGCGTGAACGAACTTGGCGCACTCGCTTCGGTCGGAACTATCGGATCCAATCCCAAGGATGCTGCGTGAGCACTCGAGAGCCCTTCGAGCTGCGAGCGCGTAATCCTGATGTGCTGACTTGTATTGCGAACCTATCCAACGACGAGGTCTTCACCCCGCCAGAGTTCGCCAATCGGATGCTTGACGCGCTCGCCGAAGCATGGGCCGCTGACAACGACGGTGCAAACATCTGGATGGATGAGACGGTGTCGTTCCTAGACCCGTTCACCAAGTCCGGCGTGTTCCTCCGGGAAATCACAAGCCGCCTCACCGAGGGATTGCAAGACGAGATTCCTGACCTACAAGAGCGGGTCGACCACATCTTGACCAGGCAGGTCTTTGGCATTGGCACCACCCAGCTCACCAGCTTGCTGGCTCGACGCAGCGTCTACTGCTCTAAGTTCGCCAACGGGCCGCACTCGATCGCGAAGTCGTTCACGACAGAAGACGGCAACATTTGGTTCGAGCGGATGGAGCACACATGGGTCGATGGAACCGAGTGGGTCCTCACCGCTGATGCGAAGGGCAACCAGATCGAGAAGTTCACAAACGGAAAGTGTCGGTACTGCGGCACCAGCCAGAAGGCCCTAGACCGAGGTGTGGAGCTGGAGAGCCACGCCTACGCCTTCATCCACACTGACAACATCCAAGCTCGGCTCGCCGAGCTGTTCGGAGGCAGCATGCAGTTCGATGTGATTGTTGGAAACCCGCCCTACCAGCTCAACACGGATGGGTTTGGTACTCAGGCGCGCCCGATCTATCAGCAGTTCGTCCAGCAAGCCAAAGCGCTAAACCCACGATTTCTTTCCATGGTCATCCCGGCAAGGTGGTTCTCGGGCGGCATGGGCCTGGACGAGTTCCGAGAGTCGATGCTTACCGACAGTCGTTTGCGCTCAATCGACGACTACCTCACTGCTTCAGACGTCTTCCCGGGAGTTGGGCTCAAGGGTGGGGTCTGCTACTTCCTTTGGGACCGCGACAATCCGGGGGACTGTCGCGTCACTACGTTCTACAAGGACGAGGCACCTTCAATTGCCTCCCGGCCACTCCTCGAAGAAGGAGCGGATGTCTTCATCCGATTCAATGAGGGATTGTCGATACTCAAGAAGGTCGTTGCATGCGAGACGAGTGGTGGCACATCGCTAGCGCTTCCTCCGGCAAAGCAGTTCGTGAAGCTAGTCAGTTCAATCGGCCCATTTGGGCTTAGCAGCACATTCAGGGGCAAAGATACACATTCAAGGCGCGACCTCAAGGTATACAGAAATGGCGGAGTCGGGTATATCGCACGATCAGAAATATCGAAGGAACGTGACGTCTTTGACAAGTGGAAGGTCTTCATTGGCCGCGCCGCTCCCGGCACCGGAAACAAAGACACGTACCCACACAAGATCATCAGCACCCCGTTCATCGGAGAGCCTGGAAGTATCTCGTCATGGACATACATGTACATCGGGCCATTTGAGTCTCGAAGCCAGGCTGAGAGCGTCTTGTCCTACCTCTCCTGCCGACTGACTCGTCTCTTGATCCTTCTTCACAAGCCATCTCAAGACACGACGCGGAAGGTCTACACCTTCGTGCCAACTCAGGACTGGACGAAGACGTGGACGGACCAGGCGCTCTACGCCAAGTACGGCATCACTGAAGAAGAGCAGGCCTTCATCGAGAAGATCGTTCGCCCGATGGACCTCTCGGGTGGCGCCGGTGAGTAAGAGCATCGACGAGATTCTCGCGCCCAAGCCAGAGGTCCGGCTTCGCATCTACGCCTACTCCATCGATGACGACCATCATGCAGGGCTCCTAAAGGTCGGGCAGACGACGCGCGGTGTGAAGAAGCGCATCGCCGAACAGACCAAGACAGCCGGCATCAAGAACTACCGCATCGAGCTCGATGAGCCTGCTGAGACCATCGACGGTGCGTCGTTTACCGACTTCGATGTGCGTGCCGCGCTTAAGGCCAAAGGACATGACAGACCGTTCGGTGAGTGGATGGAGTGCTCACTCGCCGATGTGGTCACGGCTCTCGATGAGCTGAGGACGGGTGCCACCTTCCAAGGAACGCACGACCAGACATTCCAGATGCGCCGTGAGCAGACTGAGGCAGTGAAGCGCACGCATGACTATTTCCATTCCATTTGGAAGGAAGACATGCATGCGGTCCCGCGTTTCTTGTGGAACGCGAAGATGCGCTTCGGCAAGACTTTCACGTCCTACCAGCTCGCCAAGAAGCTCGGCGCCACACGCGTACTGGTGCTGACCTTCAAACCCGCCGTCGAAGACGCCTGGCAGACCGATCTGGTGAACCATGCCGACTTCGATGGCTGGCAGTACCTCTCACGCTCATCCGGCTCTGACCCGACGGATGTCGACCCAACAATGCCCGTGGTCTACTTCGGGTCATTCCAAGACCTGTTGGGTCGCGACAGTCTCGGCAACATCAAGGCCAAGAACGAGTGGCTTCACACCGTGAACTGGGATCTGGTGATCTTCGACGAGTACCACTTCGGAGCGTGGCGCGACACCGCGAAAGAGCTCTTTGAGGGCGAAGACGAAGCGGTGGCCAAGAAGGAGACCAAGCTTGAGTACGCCGCCGATCTCGAAGGTGTGAATGAAGACCTCGGTGTGCTCTCTGTGAGCGAGACCGAGTTTCTGCCGATCACCACCAAGGCGTATCTGTATCTGTCGGGTACCCCATTTAGGGCGCTCGCAACTGGGGAGTTCATCGAGGAGCAGATCTTCAACTGGACCTACACCGATGAGCAACGCGCCAAGGAAGAGTTCGCTGCTGCCAACCCGACCAAGTGGAGCCCCTACGGTGCCTTACCGCAGATGAGGTTGCTGACCTATCAGATGCCTGACGAACTTCTGGCGATTGCCAGCCAGGGTGAGTTCGATGAGTTCGACCTCAATACATTCTTTGCTGCTACGGGCGCAGGAGCGAGCGCCGAATTCAAACACAAGAGCGATGTCCAGAAGTGGTTGGACATCATTCGTGGATCGTATGCGCCGACGCAGGTCGACAACCTGAAGCTCGGTACCCAGCGTCCACCGTTCCCGTATTCCGATGTGCGTCTGTTGCCCTACCTTCAGCACTCGTTCTGGTTCCTACCCACGGTTGCCGCGTGTCATGCGATGGCGAGCCTGCTCGCCGAGAAGCACAACACGTTCTGGCACGGCTACATGGTCCTCTCGGTCGCGGGTGCTTCCGCCGGCATCGGCCTCGACGCTCTCCCCCCCGTCCGTCAGGCGATCCAGGGTGGCTTCGAGACGAAGACGATCACGCTGTCCTGCGGCAAGCTCACGACCGGAGTGACCGTGCCGCAGTGGTCCTCGATTCTCATGCTCCGCAATCTGAAGTCGCCCGAGACCTACTTCCAGGCAGCGTTTCGGATCCAGTCGCCGTGGTCGATCAAGAACCCCAACGGCGACGACCCAAGCGAAGAGGAGATCGTGAAGCCGGTCTGTTTCGTGTTCGACTTTGCGCCCACTCGCGCGCTTCGCCAGTTGGCCGATTACGGGATCGGTCTCTCTCCCAACGAGAACAATCCTGAGAAGGCCGTCGAAGACCTCGTGTCCTTTCTGCCCGTACTGGCCTACGACGGTTCACACATGACGCAGGTCGACGCTGGCGGCATTCTCGACATCGCGATGGCAGGCACGTCAGCAACCCTGCTGGCGCGTAAGTGGGAGAGCGCGCTGCTGGTCAATGTCGACAACGACACGCTCCGTCGAATCCTCGCCAGTGACGAGGCGATGGCCGCAATCGGTCGCATCGAAGGCTTCCGCGCTCTGGGAGACAACGTTATCGAGACAATCATCAACAAGAGCGACAAGGTCAAAGAGCTCAAGAGCAAAGCGAAGGACGGCGACCTCACGGCCAAGGAGAAGAAGGAACTTACGGAGGAGGAGAAGGAGTACAAGTCCAAGCGGAAGCAGGTTCAGGAGAAGCTGATCAAATTCGCTACCCGCATCCCCGCGTTCATGTACCTCACAGACTTCCGGGAGAACACCCTCCAAGACGTCATCACCAAACTTGAGCCTGAACTCTTTCTTGCCGTCACTGGTCTCACCGTTGATGACTTCCATCTGTTAGTGCGACTTAAGGTGTTCAACACCGAACAGATGAACCAGGCCGTGTTCGCGTTCCGTCGCTACGAAGACGCTTCGCTCGCCTACACCGGCATCGACAGCCACGAAGACCTGCGTAGTTACGGGCTCTACGACACCGTGGTCGCCCGCGAGGCCGTTGAGGCGTAGGTCATGGGGCGGATCGGGGTGCCACCGTGGCGTGATCCGACCGGCCAGAGGGCAAGGCGGCACCGGACGCAACAAGACCCGTCTCGGCCGAGGCCCGGGTCGGCATCCAACGGGGATCCCACAAGGTCGCGGTCCTCGGATCGGGGCCGAACCGGAAAGCCCGATCGCCGAAGGGTCTCAACACGTCCCATCCCACGTATGAGGGAAGACCGTGTCACGACGACATCGCTGCTCAAGGTTAGCGTTCTTGAAAGAGACCAGGTCAGCGGGGACAATGACGGATGAGGACGGAGCCTCCCGGATGCACCGAACGGCTCAGATCGGGCTCATAACTCGAAGGTCGTGTCTTCAAATCCCATTCTCCATGATCCGTTTGGCATGCACGCGGTTGAGGTGGCATCCTTCAGCACGCTTCATCGGTGGGGTCGACAATCGCCTCGCTCAGTCGCGGAGCGGCCGGCGCTTCATCCCGGAGTCAGCGCTTTCCCGAGGGCCGTCGCCGCGTCTCGGTCCCGTTCTGGCAGGGCGTGGGAGTAGACCTTCAGCGTCACCGAGGCATCTCGGTGGCCCAGCCGCCCGGCGACGGTCCGAACATCATGGCCGGCTCCGATGAGCTCAGTGGCAGCAAAGTGCCGCAGCGCGTGCAGGTGAGTGTCCACCCCGACCTTCGTGGCAATTGACCTTACGTAGTGGCTCACGGTGTCGGGAGCGATCGGGCGCACAAGGTCGTAGGTGAAGATAGGGGAGTCAGGCGTGATGGAGATTCCCAGGTCAGCGGCCCGGTCCTCCATAACTAGTAGGTGACGCTTCAGGGTCTCTTCCCCGAATTTGTCGAGGGCCAGGCGCCTGGCGGCGTGGGTCTTCGTGTCCTTCGTGATGAGCTGCTTTCGGCCCATCGTGGCGACCGACCGCTCGATGGTCAAGGTGTGGCCGGTCCAGTCCACGTCACCCCACTGAAGCCCGCACAACTCACCGCGTCGGGCTCCGGTCACCGCAGCCAGGGCGATGAGCGTGGCCATGTCTGGGTCGTCTGCGTCAGCAGCCTGGATCATGGCCTGCACCTCGGCCACCGTGGGAGCCGTGACGCTCTTCGAGACCAGCTTTGGCGGGCTGGCGTCTGTGGCCGGGTTGGACGCGAGGAACTTCCATTTGACGGCCTGCCGGAAGCCCGCCCGCAGGATGGCGTGCACCTGCCGCACCGATGCAGGCGCAAGTCCCTCGTCGGTGAGGCCTTGGTAGAACTCGTCCAATTCGAGGGCGGTGACCTTTCGGGCCGGCACGTGCCCGAGGGCCGGGCTGATGCGCTTGTCAATGAGGCGCCGATACTCCCGCAGGGTGGTGGGGGAGCGACCCTCGCTTGTGATCTGCTTCAGC
>Ga0182030_10019965_pt1 | contig 12698 bp, 3 predicted proteins | sample 812S3MmetaG_FD_121299 | JGI IMG/M metagenome (GOLD analysis project Ga0182030, IMG submission 121299) | Permafrost microbial communities from Stordalen Mire, Sweden - 812S3M metaG (Illumina Assembly) | ecosystem: Environmental > Terrestrial > Soil > Wetlands > Permafrost | place: Sweden... | reverse complement strand
CCCTAAGTCACAGATTTCAATGCTCGGATGCAATTTTGGCGAGGGACACGCTCGTTGGCGCAAGTTTGCCTGATCCTTCAAACCAAAACTGAGCCGTGACAGACACTGGCATATATCGGCCTGATTCGACGGCAGATCGCTATTTTGGCGAGCCACAGCTATGGAATGGAGACTTGCACGGTCGCGCTGGCTGGGCCAGTCCTGCCGTCGGTCGCTACGTAGGAGGCGCGGTAGCTCAGGCTTCCCGATGCTGGCACCGCATTGTCGGTGGCGGTCTGCGCGGACGTTGGGCCGGCGATACGTATCCAACCGTCTGTGGCCTCGTCCAGCCGCTCGACGATGAGACTGAGGCCTGCCGGCGGCGGCTGGAGTTGCACCGTTACGTGCGGGTATGGAGCGGCGGCGTACTGGGCGGTGGGAGTGGGGGGCGCGGCCATCTGCGGCGAGCCGACGCGGATGGCGACCGGGGGCGTGGGGTCGCTGCGGTTGCCGTTCTTGTCAACGGCGACCAGGCGATACCAGTAGCGCTCGCCGGGACTGGTGTAGAGGTCGGTGAACTGGCGCGCGGCGGCGGGGAGTGGATCGCCGACGACGACTCCAATGTCACGGTCGCTACCGGAGCGCAGAACCAGAAACTGCGCGGTCTTTTCGGCCGGCAGTGCGGGGACGAAGTTGAATTGGGCGTTGCCGTCGGCGCCGCTTGCACCGATAATGGAGGGCGCTTCCGGTACGGTTCGATCTGCGAGCGTGACGGGCACGGCGCTGCTGGGCGGACCTTCCGCGTTGTCGAACGCTACGGCGACGACGCGGTACTCGAGCTTCACGTCGGATGCGAGGCCGATGGGATCGTCGTAGAGCGGCTCGGAGGTGGCGCGGGAGTTCAGGCGCACCCAATTCTCGGTGCCGGCGGGTCCGGATACAACGTGGCGTTCCACGAAGTATCCGGCGACGGGAAAGTTCGCCGGGGTCCACGTGAGGTGGACTCTCGTTTGGCCGGCGTCGGCTGTCAGGCCACTCACCTGGGGTGGGGCTCCCGGATTCTGGGGTTGGGCAGCTGCGGCGGTGGAAGGATTGCCAAGGTCGCCGCGGGAGTTTACAGAGCGTACGCGGTAGTAGTAGGTAGTGCCGCCGCGGACGGTGTCGTCTTCGTATTGTGCGGTGGCAGGCGGCAGCGCCTGCGCAAAGAGCGCTTCGTATGGGCCGGCGAAGAGAAATGCGCGCTCGACGATGTAGCCGGAGAGATTGGGCTTCTGCGCGGCGGCCCAATTGACGACAACCTTCCCGGCGCCGGCTGTAGCAGTCACCGGATCGGGTGGTTCGAGGGCGTGGTAGTCGGGGAAGAAGATGCGGATGGAGGTGGAGGCACTGCGGCGACCGAAGATGTCGACGGCGAAGACGTGGTATGTCAGCGTGTCGTTGCCGGGGGCGTTGCGGTCGAGGACGAGGGGGATCTTCGGGTCCCAGGTGATGCCGGGAACGACGGGCTTGGCGGTGACGGGCGCTGAGGACTGCCCGCTGCTGTCGCGCTCAACGGCATAGACGATTACGGGGATCTGGCGGTTTACGGCAGGCGCGGCCCAGAAAAGGGAGACACCGCTCTCGTCGCCCTTGACCTGCACGCCGGCCGGGGCAGGAGGCAATTGGGTCGCGACCGAGGCGTCTGTCGGTGGACTGGTGAGCTGCAGGCCAGTTGTCTTGCCGGAGGCGTCCAGGCCTTCCACCTTGTACGTGCGGCTGCCGGCTGCGACGTTGTCGAGTGCCCAGGCGAGGCCCATCGCGCGAGCGTAAGTGGGTTCGCTGAAGACGCGGAGGCCGAGAATGCTGATCAGGTTGCGGCGTTGAGCGCTTGTATCGGGCTGCGCCAGGACGGCTGGCAGTTTGCGGATGGCGTCGGCGTCTTCGACCGAAAGCGACTGCATGGCGGATGCATCCCCCATGCTGATTTGCGGGACCAGAGTCTGGCCAGTAGAGTCGGAGAGCCTCCATCCACCCGAGGGCCATTGCGATGGCGGCGGAAACCACAGCAACGAAATGTGGCCCTTACCGTCGGAGGCGGAGAACATTGCACCAACGTCTTGCTGCGCGTGCGCGAGTCGGAAGGGCATCAGCGCGAGCAGCGTAGCCGCGAAGAGAGCCGGGATTTGCTTGCAAGCTGTCGTCGTCATAAATGCACGGAGAATGAGATGGAACCGAGCGGCCATGGCAGGCCGATGCTGGCGCTCGCGTTCATGTCGAGGGGCAGGGCTTCGGCGTGGATCTGTGCTGAGACTCCGGCAGATACGCACACATCGTCGACACACACGCCGGCGTTGACATTGGCGGAGAAGTCTCCGGAGATGTGCGGCTGTGAAGTGACGGCGAGGCCGATGTCGACGCTGCCGTTGATGTACGCGGATGCGACGGAGTTATCGCCTACGTTGAGGCTGATGCCCTCGCCGCCGCCGATGGCAAGGCCGGCGTCGGAGAGCATGACATACATGTTGGCGTCGGAGACGAGCAGATGGCCATCGATGCGCGGGCCTTGCTGTTTGCCGGCATCAATGTGCCACGGACCGCTGGGTCCGAAGTGGATGTCGACCGCGGCATTGTTGGCGCTGTTGCCCATGTCCACCGACGCGATGCCGCCAAGAAAGTTCAGGTGGCCCCAGATCCGGCCATCGAAGTTACTGCCTGCATATTGGAAGTATCCCTGGAAATCTCCATTGCCGTTGTCCGCGGGCTTCAGCAGCCAGGAGTGGAAGTCGAGGCGCGCGCCTCCGTCCTGACCGCCTGCCTTGATGGTGAGATCACCGTCCAGCGTGTAGGTGAACTGGTCCGGCATACCAACGCGCATTCCTGCCATAAAGAGGAATGAGCCGTCGGAGATGGGAGTGGCGGCGTTGATCGATCCCGTGTCCTCAAATGCGCTGATTGGGAAGTTGTGGCCGAGTCCGCCTTGCACGCGATAGAGGTTCATCACCGGCGGCACGGGGATCAATGGAATGCCGGTTGGGCCGAGCGCATAACTCACCCGGGCGAGCCAGTAGTCGTGGCCGCCCTGATAGCCGAGGCGGAATTCTCCGGTGATGGGCGGGCCGCCTAGCTCGGAGAGGTCGACGGTGCCGGAATATTCGCTGCCCCCGCCGCCGGAACCCGAGCCGCCGGAGTAAACGGGATGAACCTGCGCGTCGGAGCTTGGCTGGCCTGAAGGATATGGGACGTCGATGGTGAAGGGCGCGTTGGTTGGGCCAGTGGTGGAGTAATTTGTTCCGGACTTGTCGATCGAGTAGTTGACTTGCACCGGTGCGGCGGCCATCACTTCGGACAGATGGACGTTGGTGTTGAACAGCGCTGCGAGGACCTGGGTTCCAGTTGCCGGCGCTGTAAGGTGGACTGAAACCAGATCGACCGGCGTCTGGCCAAGGTGCGAACTGCCGCCGAGCGAGACGTCAGCCGTCGAGGCGGCATTCGCAAAGTAGCCGCGGCCGTCCATGCCAAAGTAGAAGGTCCGATAGAAGTCGGCGAACTGCTTGTTCTCGGTAGAGAAGATAAGGTGCGTATTCGACGAAACCGCCCAGCCAATCCCCTGCTCCTGCGTGAACTTCAGACTGTCGGCCTTGAATGAGAGGTTGCCGTAAGTCTTCGAGATGGGCGGGATGTTGAATGGGAATGAGATGCTGGCTTCTTTACCGCCGCCGGAGAGCAGCGTCGCGTCGCCCTGGAGGTGCGTGTCTAGCCATGGCACGTAGATGTCCATGCCCTTGTATGTCGCGCTGAAGGTGCCGTTGAAAGCGGTTGCGTTGAGGGAGGCGAAGCTCACCGTACCCGAACCCAGGGTCGCCGTGAACGGGGTGTTTGTCGTCAGAGCGCCGCACAGTCCGCTGCCTTCGTTGGTCCCTCCGCCGGTGATACCCCAGTCGGGGACGGTAGGCTGTAGCGAACCGCTCGCGACGAGGTTCATGGTGTACGGTGTGATGGCGAGCGTTGGGAACCGCACGCCCACCCAGTCGCCGCCGGTGAGCGGCCCGCACATTGGGCCGCCGGCATCGCCTGCATGATGACTGAGGTCGAGTCGCACGGAGTTGGATTGCATGGTGAAGGAACTCCACCCGATCAGCGCGGACGGCATACTCAGTCCATCTTTGATCCAGTCGCCCACAGGAGTGATCTCTGCTGTGACTCCATTCCAGGAGACCGGGATTTCGCCGGGAAGTCGTAGCGTGTCGTCGCTGAGCGAGACGTTGAGGGTCGCGTCGAGTTCTCCGCCTGCCTGGCCGGACAAGGTCTCAATCGAGCCTTTCAACGCGGGTACGCTAGCATCCAACGGAAGCTTCGGCGAGACATTGATGCTGCCTGTTTGAACGTGCAAGCCGTCGGGCACGCTCCAGTTGCTGATCGTCACCTGGATAGGCGGATATTGAAAATATCCCCCGCTACCGGTGTTGACCATGTGCAGGATCAGGTTGCCGGTTCCGTTGTAGGTGCCGCCCTGTTGAGTGACGTGATTCTGCAGGCCGCTGATTTCGAATGTGCCGCCGCTCTTGACCGGAAACAGGAACTTGCAGGGCTTGGTCGGATCGGACGCCACGACTTGATACGCCGTGTTGTTCGAAGCCACGTGCTGATCCGGCAGCGGGTTGGTTAGTTGCGAGACGACCTGCTGCAGCGGGCCGTTGACGTATTGCACCGCGCCTAGTCCGGTGGAGCTGTGGTTGTCCGGGGAGAGAACGCCGATTTTGAGCGGCGGCAGATTACTGCCCGCGGGCGGGCCCAGTGTGTTCAACAGCGATTGCGCCTCAGCTACGTTGAGTGCGGTTGCCTGGTTAGGGCCGTTGTTGGCGGGCGCGGAGCCTGTAGGCGGAGATAGACTGTGCGGCATCAGCGAGCCCAGCGCCTTGCCCAGCGGGTTGCTGAGATTCGGCATGGAGGGCTGCGGCATAACGTCGGCTTCCACCATCACCGTGTGATTGCCCAGAGGTTGGATCTGCAAAGTGGGAGAGTAGATAGGCCTGCTAATGGACTTGATGATGGTTGGCTCGGGTATCGGAATCTGCTTCTCGCTTCCATTGACGTCGATCGTGAAGTAGCCCTGCCGGGTCAGGTTCATTCGTTTCGTCGATGGCCCGATTCCCATGACCTGCTGCGACATGACGCCATCGACCATCCAGGTCACGCTTACCTGTCCGGTCCCGTAATACTTCAAGTATGTTGTAGCGTCCATGCCATCATCGCAAGCGCTGCAGATAGCGACAGGAGCCGGACCGCCGCCCCCCGGAGTAATGATGCGCGCGTCTGCCTGCTTGACTGGCGTCTTTGAGTTTACGGGAGCAGTCGCAACTTCATTCGGTCTTCCAGCCGGAACTTCGGGCGAAGTGCGGTTGACCAGCCCGTCTCCCGCAAGCTTCATCTTGCCCAGTTCATAGGAGCCGTAGTCCGGATCGCTGATCGATATCAGGTGCAGTGGACCGTCAGCCGCAAGGTCTTCGACAGGAATGATGTCCACGGTGTTGCAGTAGAGCATATAGGCGTCGCTTGCCACTTGTGCCGCCGGCGAAGTGCCCGGGTTGTTGCCCTGGGCGAGCATTTGCTGGAAGTTGGACTGCACACCGGAGACGGTCAGGCCGCTCTTGATCGCCCCCTGCGCAGACATCTTCGAGAGCAACGCCGTCTGCATAAATGGCGTTGTCGGGCCGTCCTGGCTAGCCGAGACCGCCGCGGCACTCACGTGCTGCAGGTCCCCCTCGGATAACTGATACACGCGAATGGTGTAGCTGCCCAGCGATTGATAGGCGTGCTGCGTCGGACTGGACTGGTTCGCGGACCACGAAAGCTGATCGCTCGGGTCCCAACTCGTGAGGCTCGAACTCGCCGGCGGTGCGGTAAGCGGCACGACCTTGCCGTCTCCCCAATCGACGAAGACATTGTCGAACTGGACCGCGGTAACGTCTCCTCCGAAACACTGCTTGCCGCACGATGGCGACGGAGCTGCGAACTGCGGTGTGAAACCCGGTTGATACGGGGAACGGGAGAGATCGACGGTGCCGCCCAGGCTCCACTGATCGCCCGGGTAGCTATTGATATCGCCGCCGCTGGCGGACAGGTCCTGCACGTTCAGGCCGGACCCAAACCCCTTACTACCGCACGCGAGCCCATTCGGGGCCTGCGGAGCCTTCAGCGGCCAGCGGTCGGAGATCTCCACCTCGATATCGACCGTGCTTGGTTGGGCCGATGCGTTCGCGGCGTTTTGCACCATATTTATCGCCATGCCGTTCGCGCCGCTCTGATTCTTGTTCTGTGCCGCAGGCGGCTGCGGCGCTACGCCGTTCTGGTTGTAGGTGTGGAAGCCGGCAACCTCCCATTGCAGATCGCCCTGGCCTAGCTGGCCATTGAGTTGATCCGGCGGGAATGTCGGCATGGTTGCTTGGGTCGACGGCGGCGTAGCCGACATGCTCTTCAGCAATCCCGCACCCATCAAACTCGCCACCGATTGATTCGAGAAGACCATACGCCGGACTGGATCGAGCACCTGCTTCAGAAAGGCGTCGGTCGGACGGAAGTACGTCGGCACAACATTCCGCGTGCCGCCCATGGCCAGAACAGCGTGCCCGGTGATCTTCTGCACGGCGAGCAGCGTCTTGCCGTCCTTGGCGTAGATGCGCAGCTCGTAGTAGTCGGCCAGGCCTGGATTCTGCTCATGCCACTTGAACACGGATGCGTCGTCGAGCAAAGGCACACCGAAGGTCTGGTATTCATCGCTTTCCGTCATTTTTCCCAGTGGGGCGTCGAGCACCACGATCGCCATCGGGAACGTCTGCAGCGTAATTGGCGCGATCTTCAACGACGTCGGCGGCCCTGTGGGCTTCGGCGCGGCTTGCACATTCAGCGTGCCCTTGCCGGCGGCGGTCTGCTGGCTCGGCGTCTGCAGATTGATGTCGCGCCCGCCCGGCAATGCGGAGGGCAACGCGCTGACGCTGACCTGCAGTTCCGTGCTATTGACGTAGCGGGCCGGCCCATTTGCGAAAACCGCGGCGGGAATGCCTGCACCCACGGTGAACGTAACCTGCGTTCCCGGGACGAAGTTGGTTCCCTCCACCGTCAGATTGACATTCTGGCTGCCGGCCTGGATCTGGTTGGGCACAATACGCAGAATCTGCATCGGCGCAGCCCGGACCGCGATAGCGCCTGAGACGACGGTGAAGGTATTTGTTGCCGCCAGGCGCGTGTTACCGCCGACCGTCAGCATCACCCCACGTGCGCCGAGCGAGGCAGTGGGAGTAATGCTGACCTGCGCCTGTATCTGATTTGAGTTGGTAACTGTCGTTGACAGCACCGTGATGCCGCTGGATGGCGTGAACTGCAAGGATGCCGGCGCGGAGAAGTTGATTCCTGTCAACGTCAGCGCAACCGTGCTGCCCTGGGTGCCCTGCACTGGGGCAAACCCGCGCAACGCCGGTGGGGTGGGCTGTGGTGTGCCGCCGCACGCAGCCGCCCCCGGAGGACAGTTCGGAGCCGGAGTTACGGCTGCTGTAATGGTGAACGCTGTCGCCGCCCGCAAACTATGGTCGGCGTCCATCAGCGTAACCTGCCGAGCGCCGGCCTGGGCGCTTGCGTCGACCTGAAGCTGCGCGGTGATTCGGGTGGGAGAGACCACCTGGACCCGGCTGACGGTGATTCCCTGCGACGGCGAGAAGATCACATTCGGCAAACGCGCAACGAAGTTAGTGCCGGTAAACGTAAGGGTGACCGTCGATCCCGCAGCAGTTTGAGTTGGACTGAAGCTAGTGAGTGCAGGTGGTGCCAACTGTGCCTGCGTCGGCATGCAAGCGGCGAGGCATAGCAACGCGAGCGCGGCCAGGGAGCAAGCTGACTGGCGAAGGCACGGGATGGCGCTCGATCGTCTCATCATCAAAGAGTGCGTTTGTGGCCCCACGTCGCCGTCCACAGGACCAGCAGTTGCGTGGAGGGCTGGTTGATGCCTGTGACGTTGTCCTGATTCTGGTTGTAGCTGCCCTGCGCGGAGAGCGTGTTGAACTTCATGAACCCGGGAAGCGTCCAGGTAAATCGCCCCCCGTACTGGCCGGTCAGCATGTCGCTCGTCAGCGTGCCATTAGAGAGAAGCGTACGCCCTTGCGTGAACGTGATCAAAGGCGAAACTTGCACTGCCGGCTTCTTCCAAACGAAGGCCGGCTGCACATAGACCGTAATTGTTCGCGTGGTCCCGACGGTCGCACCGTCCGCGGCCACCCAGTTCACGTTGACCTGGGCGTTGAGTTGGAAGAACCCGCTGGTCACGAGGTTGGTGCCTCCATTCACCGAGGACGTGATGGTGTTAGTTGCCGGAAACAAAGTGTTGTGGCTCCAGTCGCGCGTGGCCCCCCCCGACATGGTGACTTTGCCGATCTGCCGGCTGAGGATCAAATTGCCGGAGATGTCGCGCATGTCCTGCGCCCCTGTCTGTTCGGGAGGCAGGCCCTGCAGCGATGCAGGAACTGTACCGGTTTTCGTCAGCGACTGGCGCGCATCGAGCACGACGTTGGTGCTCGCACCGAAGGGCCTGGTCCACGTCTCATCGAAGCTGTGGAGGAACAATTCGTCGCTGGTAGTCGGGCGCACGTTATTCGCGAGGAACGAATAGGTGACGCCGAAGGTCCCCACTTTGCCAGTCGTCTGCGCTACGGCGGCGTCGACTCCGCGCAGATCGGGCTGACTGTCCTGGGTCAGGCTGGGGTTGGCAGGGTTGCCGAAGTTTGCGCTCACGTCGCGATACGCTACGTTGACGTTCGTCTTCCCCGGGTTGCCCGAGACACCGGTGCGCCATGCGCGGCCGAATTCGCGCGTCGAGGTTGGGTCGGTGGTGTTCGCATTGTCGCGGCTGAACGCGTACTCCGAGGACCACAGCCACTTCTTGAAGAGGTGAATGTTCAGCAGCGAGCCGTATACGTCGCCTGCGGATTTTGGCGCGATCGGATTGGGCAGGATGATCGGATTGCCCATCGAATCGTAGCCGACCGTAGTCGGAGCGCCGATATCTTCCGCGCTGAGCCACATTAGCCGGAACACTGCCCACTCCGGCAGGGGCGCTTGCCAGCTCGCTCCCAGGATTCTCTGGTGGAAGTTGATTCCGGCGCCGCCGCCGAGCGCCACATCGTTGGTGTTGGTGAATCCGGAGAGGGTGCCGGCGGGGGTCTTCAAGGCCAGCTCAACGCCCTGGCGCGGTGTCGCCGCGGTCACAAATTGCGCGTCGGTGTAGAGCGTCGGCGTTACGATGCCGAAGCGGAGATTCACGCCCCAGCTTCCACCCTTATCTCCCACTTGGAGAATGTAATCGTTCACCTTGCCCTGGCTGGTGCGCTGCGCCTCAGGATTGAGGATCGAGTTCAGCAGCCCGCTTCCGTTCACTTCGACATGCCACGGCCCATCCTCGTAGGTCATATGCTCGGCTACGGAGATTACGTTGGAGTCGGGAGGGTCCGAGCCGGAGGCCCATTGCGTGTTCACTGCAATCTGGCCGTCTTCGGCGGGATCCGTGCGTTTGGCCGACGTTTGCGATTGTGCTTGATGCGCAGCGGCGATCGCGGCTGGCGCGGGCATGGTTGCGGGAATTGTGGGCGGGGCCTCTGCATCGGTTCCCGGCTGCAGCGGTGCCGGTGTGGTGGAGGGCGCGGGCGCGCCGGCGGGAGCGATGACGGTGAACTTCCAGGTTGTGGCTTCGCTGCCGACGGTGAGGTTGACGTTGTGATCTCCGCCGGTGAGGGCCAGCGGCGGAGTGAAGGAAACTTTGTCCTGCGTCACCTGCGCCAGCGTGGTTACGTCGATGTCGTCGACCATCAGGCTGACGTCACCGGGGTTGACCGGCTGCGGGAAGGTCGCGGAGATGAGCGGCTGCAGTTGGCTGGTGCTGCTGTCGGCGGCGGGCGTTTGACCTGCGATGTCTCCGGCAGGGACCGCAGCCGCGGGCAACGCCGGTAAACTACCTGGGCGTGCGAGACTCGCAAGCAGGACCGCGCTCGGCGGCGGGCTCAGCTTCGATTGCGGCATCGCCTGGGCCACGAAGCGCTCGACCGGGCCGGACAGGATGAGCCGGCCGTCGGAGGCGATGGCATCTACCTGCCAGTAGTAGGTCGTACCGGGCAGCAGTTGCCGCTCCGCGGCGCGCAAGTCGAGCTTGGGATCGGCGGTGAGGTAGCGACGCACGATGTGCGTTGCAACGAGATCGCTGCTGATCGTTACAAAGTAGAGGCTACTCTTCGCCACGGGCTTCCACTCCAGCAGCGTGTGGCCTGCGGGAGTGCGTGAGGGCGCCGGCTGCGGTGGCGCGAGGCTGCCGGCTGGCTCGCGGTAGATGCTTCGCAAAGGGAGAGGCTGGCGCGGCTGTCCTGAGGTGTCGACGGCACGGACCGTCCAGTACAGTTCGCCCTCCGGCAGGCTGCCCCACACGTCCGCGGGGACTTGGCAGCGGTTGTCGACGCTGTCGAACCACGTTTCGACGGCGCTCAGGTGCGGCTCGGTGGAGAAGCCCACCTGGTACTTCATCGCACCGGGAACGGGGGCCCACAGCAGCCGCGGCGGATCGTCTGTTGCGAAGGCTGCGCCGAATGCGGGCAGGATCAGTTGTTCGAGCTTCCAGTCGCCGGGATTCACAACCACCACGATGGGGCGGCTGGTTACTTGGTTGGGCTCAGTCATCCGCAGCAGAAGTGTGTGGGCGCCCAGGGACCACGTTGGCAGTGACTGGCGCGTTTGAATCGCCTTGCTCTGGCCGCCTACGATCACGGCCGTGAACTGCTCAACGACGTTGCCGTCCCACAGCCACTGGCCGACGACCGTTCCGGTACCTGTCCCGCCCAGAACGGCCTGGGCGTTAAGTTCATCGCCCTGCATCACCACGGTTCCGTCGCGCGGATGGGTCAGCGCCATGTTGAAAACCGAGAGCGGCGCGCCGAGCGAGTTGGAAGGCTCTAAGCGAAGCGGTTGCGAGCTTCCCGAGGGCGCTGTGAAAGTCGAGTTGGCCGTGTTGCTGCCGTCTAGATTCAGGACGTCCACCGCGCGCAGGCCGAGAGTGGCGGCCGGGCTTACGCTGAAGAGGGCGGTCATTACGCCCGGGCTCACAACTGTAACGCCAAGGACTGTTATGTCGCCGGCTCGGGTATGGCCGTTGGAATTCCCCACCGCAGCCAGCGGTGGCGAGATAACGACCGTTGCGCCGGGGCGGAAGTTCGAGCCAACCAGCGTAATTCTCACCCGATCTGTTCCGAGAGTGGAAAACCCGGGAGAAACACTGGTCAGGACGGGCCCGGGCAAAGCCGCCGCCGTGAAGTTCACCGGGTTGGAGGTCAGCCCACCGCCGCGTACCGGGTTGAAGACTGTGATCGTCAACACTCCGGGCGTGGCGATATCGGAGGCAAAAATGGTCGCGGTAAGTTGCAGCGCGCTCACGAAAACAGTCGAGCGATTGTTCCCGTTTACCTGAACCACCGAGGTCGCGATATAGCCGCTCCCGGTGACTGTCAAGGTGAACCCCGGACCGCCCGCCAATGCAGATGTGGGACTGATGCTGGTGATCGTTTGCGCATCCGCGTGCGAACACAGGCCCGCAACGGCGACGAGCGTCACCAGCCAGTATCGGCATTGACTGCGGAAACTACGGTTTGTACAGCTAGCTGCAATCGTGGACCCGAACCAACCCGTCATAGCCTTCTCCATCCACAGAAACGGAAGACGTGCAGCAATCCAAGTCAGTCATTCGTCGGCAGCATGGTTCGAACTTGATGATCGTTCTGTCCTTCGACTTCAGAAGCGGGTGGAAACTGCTTGAAGCTTGCCAAGGCGCGGCCGGCAACACTGCGTCGGCTCCCTTTTCCCAGATGAGGCAATTAATGGCAATTACGAAAAGAATGTAGCTCTTATGCCGCAGGATATGCAAGTTTGCCAAAATAAGTAGACTAAATCGGCTCCTATCGAGCTTTCGATTGGAGTGGCGCTTTTCATCGCCATGGCGCCTTCGTAGTAGCAAGCGTACGCACCAACAGATTCATTACCAATCCTCCTACCGTCTTCCTATCGGTTCGACCCGGCCAAATTGTATCGCTGCTTGGTAATCCTGCAAGACTCATGTGGCCAAGAGCAGAGCGTTGCCGGGCTGCACCTCTCCCAACGCCCTCCGTTCCAATTCCATGGCCGCCGACGGTTTTCTCTCAGATCAGTCGCTTTGTAGTCGAAATTGCACCTGTCAGAGCCTCTGAGATGTAGGCGGTTTCAACACAGATCAACAGGTATATTGATTCTGAACGAGTTGTAAGCTCTTGATAGGTAGCAGTTTACTCGATTCCATTCGATCTGGCTACGAACCAGTAGGTCGGGCGTTCGAATCGCTCCGGGTTCCACCGAAAAGCCGAGTGTAAACCTGTATGAACCCAGAACTATGTCACGCGAAGGGCTCAGAATCGAAGACGCTGCCGTTGTTGCAATAGGAGGTTGTCCCGACAAAGGTGCTCACCCAGACGGCTGTAGTCGAATTCGTAGCGGTCAGAGCCTCCAAGAGCCACAGGTTTCAATAGGACGGAGGAGTGCGACCGCAACGTATTCAATCGAAACCACTTATTTGCACTCGATTACAACAGATTTCCATAAGCGGCCTGATCTGCTTTGGGAGCAGAGGGTCGTCAGTTCGAATCTGACCGCCCCGACCAATGTTTTCAGTGCTTTGCCACTTATCGGGT
>Ga0182030_10019963_pt1 | contig 12699 bp, 11 predicted proteins | sample 812S3MmetaG_FD_121299 | JGI IMG/M metagenome (GOLD analysis project Ga0182030, IMG submission 121299) | Permafrost microbial communities from Stordalen Mire, Sweden - 812S3M metaG (Illumina Assembly) | ecosystem: Environmental > Terrestrial > Soil > Wetlands > Permafrost | place: Sweden... | reverse complement strand
TGCTCCTCCCCATCGAGTTAGACCTCGTGAATCGGGACGATCTCACGCAGACCTGGACGGCCAACGAGCAGAAACAAGGCGGCTTGGTCACAGTGTACGCCGGGACCACCACCGGCGATGAGGTAGCATGGAAATTGAACGCTCCTTCCTCGTGGCTGAGCGGCACGTTTACGTGGACGGCAACGGACTCGAACGGAACCGTCATCAATGGTCCAACTGGAGTGGGCAAAGATCACTGGCAAATATCCGACACCGGCGGCAACGACCCAGCGGGCAAGACATCCCTCACATGGAAGCCGGACACCTACACGATCAAATGCAACATCGTGGCTTCTGGCGGTGGAACTATCCCCATCCAGTTCACTCAAAAGGTTGGCTGGAGAACGGAAGACTATCTTGTCATCGGGCAGATCGTCACGACGCACCACTATGATGGCAGCGGTCCAACTCTTTCTGGCGGTGGCGGTGGCTTTACAGACGATTACGTTGACGCCATTGCCTATGACCTGGGGGATAATCTCAGTTCGGCCGGTTACGGTCTTGCTGGTTGGGTGCTTCCATCCGGATCGGGGACGGCACTCACAACGTTGATAGAAAACACTTCGATTCCCACCGATACGCTTGGGATGATGGAATTTGGCTTCTGGGGCTCGGTAGGTGGTGGATCAAATCCGCAGGGACCATTCGGTACAAGCTATCCGAACAACCAGGGAATTATGACCGCAGATGAGCGGTGGTGGATGATGCAGAATGCTCTCAACTTCTCGGTGGACGATCCTTCCGGTGCTCCTTCCACCATACCGGCGACCAGCCTGTCTACTTTGGAGGGTAATCAGCAATATCGACTTTTCCATCATTACCAGACTCGCTTCTGTTTAACTTCGGCTGGGAAAATCGACACCGGGACGTTGCATGACATCCACAACGATGCCCAGTTGGGAACGACAAAGATCAACTGGTCGATTGCGGCAAACACGTATTCCCTAAGCGTCACCACCCTGGGTGTCACGGTCACCGTCTCGAATCCCCAAATTGGACCGTTCTCGATTCCTGCCGCGAGCAATCCCAAAAATGGGAACGTGCAAACCAGCACGGACGGCACGCAGCGTTCGTCTTACTCTTCCGGTCGGATTGGCCTTGAAGGGCAAAATGCTAACTGGCGTGTGTTTGGACAAGACGTGCCATGGATCTTCTCGGAGATCATCGCTCAGGTAGCTTCCGACCACACCGTCACGTCGAGCATCAAGATGAGCGTGAACCAGACATGGCTGACTACTGGCCCCGTCTCCGGGCAGCACAATTTTAACAACCTCAACATCTACAAAGCCACCACGTCGGCCGATCAGAGTGGCACGGTCACCGTGACCTATACTCCGCAAACAGGAAGTCCTATCAGCATGGATGGCCAAGTTGAGCCGTTCATCGACAGTGTGCCGGCCGGCACTTGGCCCAATGCTCCGCCCAATCCCACCGTACAATGAAAAAGAAATGGATTTTTGGGGCGGCCATGGCCGCCGTTATCGTAGTGGTAGTGGTGATAGGATGCGTGCTGTGGTTCTCTTCCTCAGCAACGATAGAAGGGGCGAAGCCAAAACCCGTTCAGGCAACTCAGAGTCCGCAAAGCCCGACGGCATCGGCTGCCCCAGCCGATCATAAGTTGAAAATGAGTGATCTTTCGGACGCGCAAAAAGAGGAGGGTCGTAAGGAACTGGACTTCCTTTATAAAAAATTAGCAACGGGTAGTGAGGACATCCACCCCGCCTCGAAATATCTGCAGAAGGCCATCGACACGCGGGACAAGAGCCAAATCCTTCAGGCTTTTACCAGGCTCTACTGGTCGCGGCTGTGGCCCATGAGCGAAGTGGTTCCTACGCTCAAAGGTTTTTTGAGTAACGACGATCCATTCGTCCGCTTCGTGGCGGCGCAAAGCTTGTTCAAGGTTGGCGACCAGAGTGGGTATGCAACGTTGCTGGCCTTGGTTCAATCTAACACCCCTATCGAGGGAATTGGACAGGACGTGCGAATCCAAGCAGCGCAGGATTTAGCCCAATTTGGTCAAACGGATGCTGCCAGCGCTATCGCCAATCTGTATGCAACGACTCACAGCGGTGACCTGTCCCAAGCGTTGGCGAATTTAGGTGTGCCACTTCCTGGAGAGAGTCAGCTTCCGTTCGTATCGAGCAGTCTGGCGATCACTGAATACGCAAAGGTCGGTGCGACGCAATTTATCCCACAGATCACCTCGACATTTTACAACACGCAGCAGACCGACGTGAAAGTTGCAGCAGCATGGGCTTTGGCCACGATGACGAATGATCAGAACGCCATCAATTACCTCGTTCAGGAGGGGCAAACGGGTTTGACCAATCCCAGCGCGGTCGATGGTCCAACCGAAAGAAGCGTTATCCAGTATCTCGGCAGCATCCAGAATCCGGCCGCAAAACAAACGCTGGAGGCGGCGCTCGGCAGCAGTGACCCCACCATCGTGCAGACGGCTATCGTCAATCTCATCTACAATCAAGGCGGCTCCGACAAGGCTGTGCAGGTAATCGCCAATCAGCTCAATGATCCCGCCAAGGCCACGCTGCCATGGGACTTCACTCTCAACGTGGCCGCCCAACTGACCAGCAATCCCACGATCCAGTCAGCAGGCCAGTCGTTTGCGCAGCACGATGCAACGGGCGACTGGCAGACCTACACCGTCGAAAGGCAAAACTGGCCAGTCAGCAACTGGATCGGTGGCTACGTCGTGAAGTTGAAAAAGTAAGCGGGCAGCCATGACGAGATTGATCAGTGCTTTGGGACTCATCACGATCTTGGCGGGAGGTATCGTATCGGCGGTACGGCACGAGGAAATTTATCTCATGGCTCCGGTTGCTCTCTGCGCTGAATTGGGTGCAAATTTTTCCGAAGCCGCTTTGGGTAACTGGGGAGTTGCTTTGCTCTGGCTGGTTGTTTGCTTCGCGCTCGTCTTCGGTAACCTCGGTTTGGCGACGGCCCTCAGCTTCATCATGCTGCTGATTGGGAACCCCGGCAGAATCCTCCTTCGCCTGAGTGCCGTGGCCTTTTGCGCCCTTGGAGTAATCATTACCGTGGGCTTGCTCTCGGTGCAGGAGCGACATAACCATCCAGACTCCGGCTTCGATAAAAGCGTCCTGAGTCCTTACTATTTTACGTTCCCGGCCCTCTTCTTTGCGTTCGGTCTGCTTTACCTCTTGCTCGGGATTGGAAAGGCGAGTGAATCCCCTGCCATCAAATCTCCCGGCATCGCAGGAACAGGCCCGTAAACGCGCCAGGATGGCCTATACGGGGCGATCAGGGCCGATTGCCGGGGATGATGAGGGAAGCGGTATCCACACAGGTCCCTAAGCGGCCTTGAGGACGATCCAGCGAGGCCGATCCGTTGGCAGATGTTATCAGTTCCGCTGCGTCGCCGGGGCGTGAGTGACAACAACTGGCAACAAGTGATAACGGCACTCAGTAGCGGACACGATTACGGCGTGGGAGGAGCGACTGCCACCGAGTACCGGGAGGCGCACCGATGAACGACGAGGCTTCCTTACACTCATCAGCCGTTAAACCATCGAGGAACGTGTCGCCCTGCAACGGTGGAGCGACAGGGTCACGATTACGCTCAGCCAAGACAACCAGGGCACCACGAAACCAGCGATCATTGATGACGGCGCAAACCGGCCAGCCCTTGTCCGCGAAGTTATCGTCAGCGGCGATGACGAAGAGCGGTTGGTTACGAAAGTAGCGCCGGGTGATCTCGACATCGCACTTACCGGAACGATCACCCACGAGCACGGGCAACTGATCGAGGACCGCAGCGGAAAAAGAAACCCGCTCGACATGGAGACTCTTCTCGACGGGTATGACATGGAGGAAAAACTTGTCGGCGGTAACGGCCATGACGACAAATAAACCACGAAAAAAACACCGCAACAACGGGTGATGATGGTAAACGATGAAGAACGACCCCGCATCAACCTGAGTCATCCAGTGCCCGAAAACCCAGGGCAAATTTAGTTAAGGCACATGGTGGATCAGGGAATAAAAGGAGGGACACGCCACCCCTAAGGGATTAGGTGCACGGACTGATACCGGGCGGCAAAAGGTGACGTCATCCGTCGTCATCGGTAATCAGCAACTGTCACCAATCATCGGCAGTTGCGAGAAAGTGCCAGCAACCGTCCGTCATCGTCACTCCTGCGGAGGGCAGCAGAATCGTCGTCATCGTTCATCGTTGTTCGTCATCATCACCCATCGTTACCCCATGCACACCGTCGTCATCGCGCCGCCGTTACTCATCCGTGCTTGCCCCGCAACGCAGCAGTAACTCCGCAGCACATCGTGCGTCGTGCAGCCGCAGCGCCGCCGTCATCCGTCATGCGTAGCCGCACCGTCAGCGTTCATCCGCCGTCGATGAAAAGCACCGTCGTCATGCCGTCATCGAAGGTGATTTAGAAATGTTGATTTACCCAAGACGCAATACGCCTTAACTGCGCACGGCTGAAAAATGGTGATCGAAAGCGGCGACGAGCGCCGGTGATGATGGATCGCCGTCGCAGCTTGTCGAACGCTCACGCCATCGCCCTTGCGACAAGCTGCGACAGTTACGACGAGCTGCGACAGGCATGGCCGTTCGGGATAATCCGGCCTGATCCGGCTTAATCCGGGATAATCGTGGTCATGGGGCGCAGCCATCGCGCCGCGCTGCTGCGCGTCACGATAGCTGCTTTTGCTGCGGGCTGAGGTTGGTTAGCCGCGTCTTGTTCCCGGCCCTGAAAAGGCGGGGGCCGGGAACAAAACGCGGTGGTTGGTCTTGGTGGTTGCGGGCCGTTGCCGCTCCTCCCGTTGGTCGTCGTTGTGCGCTTTGCTATGATGATCAGACGGCCATGAAAACCACCATCGCGCATCTCCAGCTTCCGCCGCGGTGGAATGGTGAACCGCCCGAGATCGAACGCGATTACCCGGCGCGGACGTTCGAGTTCGACACGGCGGATCGGGCCGCATCGGCCCAGCAGCACCGGGCGTTGTTCGCCGCCGTGGGCACGGCGCGAAAGCAAAAACGTTGCGACTGGTTCCGGTGCACCTGCCGCGAGGACCGGAACCTTGAAGTCATGGTGCGACTGCGCCAACCGCTGCCCTACCTCGCCGTCATGCCGGGTACGTCGCTCAAACACGACCCCGATTGCGCGTTCCACCGCGTGCCCGTCCGGTCCCATGTATCGGAGGCCATCAAGGAAGATGACGACGGTTCGCTGCGCGTGAGGCTCAACTTCCGGTTGGGATTACTGCCGCCGAAAACGGCACCGAGTGAACCGCTCAACGAAGCGCCGTTGCGCGCGCGCCAGGTTGAGGTCCAGCACCAACTCAACCGCTTTGGACTGGAGGGACTGCTGCGGTTGCTCTTCCGCGAAGCGGGCCTGCACCGGTGGCGGCCGCATTATCGGCCGGAGGACCGCGTGACGGCCGCCGGATCGTGGCAACCGGCTTACACGCGACTTTTGCGCACCCTGGGCAGGATCGACGCCCAGGGCTGGCACAGCGGCACACTCAAGGATTACACGCGGATCGGGAAGCCGACCGCGTATGATCCGGGCACCGTTATCGCGTGGGTGGACGTGATCGAAAAAGTCGAGCCATCGGGCCGCTTCAACTGGAAACTCCACTTCGCCGGATGGAAAGGAAATTACCTCACCATCAGCCCGGCCCAGGTCGAAGCGCTCCTGGGTCGGTTGCGGTTCCATCCCGACCACGCCGAAGACACGCTGGCCAAAAAACTGACCGTGAAGGCGGAGTCGGGCGAAGTCTGGTGGGGTTGCCTGCTGGTGCGCGTCGAGGCCGGAGAGAACAACACCCGGTGGCATCGCGTCCTCGACCAGGGCGTGTTGCGCACCGACCGGCGCGGCATCCCCGCCGAATCGCTGGCCGAAATCGAAATGACGCAGCATCTCGTGGAGTTGAGGAGATCATTTTGCAAACCGCTCCTGGCCGGAGAACTGGAAGGGGTGCTGTGGCGACGGCCCGACTTCATCCTCGAAGACACCGCAGCGCCGTGCTGCATCGAGGTGGCGGGAATGGACGGCGTGTACAATTACAACGACCGGGACGACGAACGGATGAATGATTACGCGGAGGCCCGCGTTCCTTGCCTGCGCTGGAAACCGGGAGATCCTTGGCCGGTCCTCGACGGCGACTTTAGGAAGAAGCAGATCCTCGCGCCGAGCGGAGCGCCGCCCTCAGCTCGTCCATCGTGAACGGCTTCGACAGAATGATCGTCACGCCGTACTGCCAGGCCCGCATCTGGTCGATGCGTCCCGCGTTGCCCGACATCAACACAATCGGAAGGAGATGGCCCTCGTGGCGCAGTTGCGCCGCCACGTCGAGGCCGTCCATCAGCGGCATCTCGTAATCGGTCAGGAGCAAATCGAAGGACTCATCTCGCAGCCGGCACAGGGCCTCAGCCGGCAGATGACACTGGACCACCTCGTAGTCGAGCATGGCCGTCATCAGCGCGGTCATGCCCGCCATCGAGGGTTGATCGTCGAGGATCAGGATGCGGGGCATAGGAAAGCCGGTAGCAGCGACCGTGAATGAGGGCAAGGACAAACACGATCTATATGATCGTGTTATAGAATCCCGCACGCTTGGACACTGACAGGCTTCATGCCTGCACGATCTACAACCCGTTACCATCGCTTCGGCCAGAACCTCCATGCGCAGCGGTCGAAAACCAAGTGGACGCAGGAGAAACTGGCCGAGCGGTTGAAGATCAGTTGGCGCTATTACCAGAGCCTTGAAGCCGGAAGCCGAGCGCCATCCTTCGAGTTGCTGTTGCGGATCGGGAAGGTGCTTGGCTGCGACTGGAACGACCTGATGCAGGACACAGAAAAATAATCACTATGGAACGAGACGAAAAATTAGACCGAGCCTACCGCCGCTTCGTGAACGTATTTGAAATCGTGTTTAAGGAGGACTGGGAACACAGCAAGGGGTGCTTGCAGAATATCGACGCGTATGTCGCTCCTGGCGGCACGTTCCTGAATCCCCTCCAGGACGATGAGGACGCCAACTGGAGCGCCCGCAAAAGTCTGTTGGAAGCCTACCGGGACGTGGTTGAGGTCATGAATGCACGAGGCATTTACGATGAGGAGCCACCGGGTTTTGGACAGCCGCCACCGGACACAGAGAAATAAAAAGTCGTCTCTATACGACGACACCTCACCCAACCCTATAGCCCGTTGTAAAAAACAGGCAGGGTGAACGGCTAAAGAAAAAGGTTAGTGACCGTTGGCGGAAACCTGATGGAGAGAGAGAAAGCCTTCGGCCATCTCGATCACCTTTTGCTGCTGACGACGCGGCAGGCGCGACACCGACTCGAAAACCTGTCCCAGCTTGCCGCCGGGCTTGGCGACCCGCTTGGGCTTGGGTTCGCCTAGCAACTCCTCGACGGTCACGCCGAGGGCCTTCGCCATCGGAGCCAGGACATCCGAGCGAGGCACCCTGCCTGCGTTCTCCCAAAACTGAATGTTGGACTGACGCTCACCGATTTGGCGGGCGAGTTCCCGCTGGGAAATGCCAGCGGCTTCACGAAGTGCTTTGAGGCGGGACGCAGCTTTAGCCATGTCCACATCATGAAGGATGTTCGTAAAAACCTCTTGCATGTGACCAGCATACTGGTCATAGATGAACAGCGCAATAAAACTTGACGCTATTTTAAAAAATGAGGCCCGACTTCGATCAGATCAAGAAAACGACCGACATCGCGGCGGTGATCCAGCGGTACGGCATCGAACTCAAAAAACAGGGCAACGACTACGTGGGCCTCTGCCCGTTCCACCAGGACAAACGCCCGAGCCTGCGCGTCACGCCGTCGAAGGGCTTGTTCCATTGCATGGCGTGCGGCGCGGCGGGCAATGTGATCCAGTTCGTCGCGAAGAAAGAAGGCATCACGGACAAAGCGGCCGCGCTCAAACTCACCGGCAGCATCCCCGGAATCCAGCGCGGCAGCGAGTTGGTGAAACCCGCGCCGACCGCACCAGCCCACCACCCCGAGTTGCTGGCCGCGATCCTCGACCACTACCACCAGACGTTGCTGGGCCGAAACCGGCGCGGCCTCGATTACCTGAAAGGTCGCGGCCTGACCGACGTGGCCATGCTCGCCCACTTCAAAGTTGGGTTCGTGGACGGCACGTTGAAAAGCAAACTCACTCCGGCCCAGGTGAAGCTCGCCCAGGACATGGGCGTCTTCAACGACAAGCGCAACGAACGCTACTTCAACCGCGTCGTCGTTCCGATCCTCGATGAAACGGGTCAGCCGGTCGGGGTGAGTGGCCGCGACATCACCGGCCAGATGCAGCAGAAATACTTGAACCTGGACGGGCCGCAGCGCGGCGTGTGGAACAGCGGCAGCGCCGCCGCCTACCCTGACGAGTTGATCGTCACCGAAGGCATCTTCGATGGCCTCGCGTTGTGGCAGGCCGGAATCAAAAACAGCATCGCGATCTGCGGTGTGGAGGGCTGGTCGGCGCTGCACACCGCGCTGATCCAGAAGCACAGCGTCCGCAAAGTCGTCCTCGCGCTCGACCAGGACGAGGCCGGAGACAGGGGCGTGAAAAAAGTCACGTCGGCCTTAACGCCGCTGGGCGTGAAGGTGCACCGGCTGCACTGGCCCGAGGGAATTAACGACGCCTGCCATTACTTCGAGTACAACCGCACGCTCGACTTCAAAGGCACGCGCGAAGGCTTCGCCGCCCTGGTCACGTCAGCCCGGCAGATCGGCATGACCCGCGCCGCCGCCACCTCGGAAACCCCATCGTTGAAGGTCGTGGAAAAAACGGCGGAAGGCGTCGTGGTGCAAAACGGCACGATCAATTACCGGATCAAAGGCATGAGCAGCCAGGGCGCGCTCAAGATCGTGCTGACCGCCCGAAAGGACGACCTGCACCACGTCGATCACCTCGACCTCTACACCAACAAAGCGCGGAAGATGTTCAGCACGGCGGCGGCGGAACGGCTGAGCGTCGAACCGCAGAAAGTGGAGGACGACCTGCTCGCGTTGCTCGACCTGTTGGAAAAGTTACGCGCCGCCGATGAAGCCGCGCCGAGCACACCGGCGTTGCCGACGATGAGCGAGGCCGAGCGGGAAGAGGCGCTGAAACTTTTACAATCGCCCCGGTTGCTCGACCGCATCGCCGCCGATTTGGAAATCGTCGGCTACGTCGGCGAGCCACGGAATAAAAAAATCGCCTACCTCATCGGCACGTCGCGCCTGTTGCCCAAGCCGCTCTCCGGCATCTTCCGCGCTCAATCGGGTAGCGGAAAATCGTTCCTGATGGAATGCGTGGCCGAACTGACCCCGCCCGAGCAGGTCCACTACTTTAGCCGTCTCACGCCGCAGGCGTTGTACTACCTCGAACCCGATGCGCTCACCCACAAGCTGCTCATCGTCGATGAACGCGACGGCAGCGAGGAAGCCGAATACTCGATCCGCACGTTGCAGACCAGCCGGACCCTCAAGCTCGCGGTGCCGATCAAGGACCCCAACAGCGGGAAAATAAAAACCGTTGTCCTGGAAATCCACGGCCCCATCGCGTACATGGAATCGACCACGGCGCAGCAGATCAACGATGAGAACGCGAACCGCTGCTTCGAGTTGTACCTCGACGAATCGGAAAAACAGACGCGGGCGATCTTCGCGGCCCAGCGCCGCGCCCGCACCCTCGGCGGTTGGCGCAGCGAACGGCAAAAAGAAAAAGTCCTTCGCCTGCACCACAACGCGCAGCGGCTCTTGCGCCCGTTGAAAGTCATCATCCCTTACGTGGAGTTGATCGAGTACCCGGCGTCGTGGTTGCGGGGACGGCGGGACAACGACCGCTTCCTGTCGCTGATCGAGGGCATCGCGTTCCTGCACCAGCACCAGCGCCGGATCGGGCTCGATCACGACAGCGAATACATCGAGGCCAGCCTGGAGGATTACGCGCACGCCTACGATCTCGCGCACCAGGTCTTTGCCGAGGCGGGCAGCGACCTGCCGAAGCACGCCGCCGACTTCCTCGACCGGATGGGAAAGGCCATGCGGCAACTGGCGCGGGAAAACAAAAGTCCGCTCGATGCGTTCACGTTCAGCCGCCGCGACGTGCGGGAGGCGCTCCGTCAGCCGGACCACATCGTGAAGCGCACCATGCGCCAGTTGGAAGAACTCGAATACGTCCAGGTGCAGCGTGCGGCCAATGGCGGCAGCTTCCGTTACCGGCTCACCCCCGGAGAAACTCCGTCGCCACTCGACGGCCTGCTCACGCCCGAGGCTCTTGCCGCCGCCTGGAAAGACCGGGACAACCAGGACAAAACCGGGACACGCTGACTGTCCCGGTTTGAAAGTTGACCATGAGCGACTTAACCCCAAGCGGAACACCGGAACGGGAAAACATGGAGGGCTGTGAATCGCTTGCCGCCGTGCTCGACGACTACCGCGCGTGGATCGACGGCCAGGGCTTTAGCAAGGGCAGCGCCACGGACCACACCACCAAGCTTACACACTTTTGGCCGTTCCTCACGCGCCAAGGGTTGCTCACCCAGGACCGCGTCCAATGGCTCGACATCGACCGCGACGTGATCGCGGAATACCAAGCCCACATCTTCCAGTTCGTCAGCCGCGTCACCGGAAAAAAGCTCTCGTGCAACAGCCAGATCAACTACCTGTCCTACCTTCAAACGTTCTTCCGGTTCCTGCATAAGACCAAGCGGATCGCCCTCAATCCGACCGACACGATGAAGTTGCCGCGCCATCCGCACCTGTTGCCCGCCGTGCTGTTGAAGCCCGACGAAATGCGCCGGTTGCTGGCCGTGCCCAACGTGGAAACGGTGATCGGGTTCCGCGACCGTACCATCCTTGAAGTGTTTTGGAGCACCGCGCCGCGCCTGTCGGAAATGTGCGGCGTCGAGGTGGAAGACCTCAACTTCGATGAGGGCATGTTGATGATCCGAGAGGGCAAGGGCCAGCGGGAGCGGGTGCTGCCGATCGGAGACGGGGCAATGGCCTGGACCCGCGAATACCTCCGCGCCGTGCGCCCGTTGTTGCGTCGGCACCGCCGCGCGGAAAACAGCAACGCCCTCTTCCTCAACCGGAGCGGCCAGCGGATCACCAAGGGCGGATGGGATGCGAAGATGCGCGTTTACACGGAACGCGCCCGGCTCAACCCGCTCTTCACCACGCACAGCTTCCGGCACCAGCTCGCGTCCGACATGCTGAAAAACGGCGCGGACCTGCGCCACATCCAGCAGATGCTTGGCCATGAAAGTCTCGTCACGACCCAGCGTTACCTCCATGTGGTGAAGGGCGACCTGTTGAAGGTCCACGCCCAAACCCACCCCAAGGAAAAACTGCCGGTCCAGACGATCAACTACCACGGCAGCCATGAAGACTGAACACGCGCTGGACCTGTACCTGCAATACGTCGAGCAGCAGCACATGGCCGCGTGCACGCTGCGCTGGAAGCGAAAGGTGCTCACGTTCTTCGTCCAGTGGATGGAGTTGAAACAGATCGACGACCTGCGCGACGTGACGTTCGACGACGTGCGCCGTTACCAAGCCTACCTCGCCAAGCGGAGAAAACCGAACGGCGACCTCAGCTCGAAGGCTTACCAAAACAGCCTGCTTTGGACGCTCAACGACTTTTACACCCTGCTCCACCAGCGGGGCAAAGTGCTCGTCAATCCGTGCGCGGAAATGCCGCCGCTACGCAAACCGAGACGCCTGCCGAGCGGCGTCCTCACCGCTCCCCAGGTCACGCGGTTGTTGCAGGCTCCCGACCTGAAAAAGCCGTTCGGGTTCCGCGACCGCGCCATGCTGGAGTTGCTTTACTCATCGGGACTGCGGGGCGTGGAAGTGTGCCGCCTCTCACTTTACGACATCGACTTCGACAAACGGCTCGTGCGCATCGTGCAGGGCAAAGGCCGCAAGGACCGGCTCGTGCCAGCCGGACGCACGACGCTGAATTACGTCGCCAAGTACATCGAGCAAGTGCGTCCGATCCACGCGGCCCGCAACCGCAAAGGCCACGGCCTGACGCGACTCTTCCTGACCGTGCTGGGCACGGCGTTCATCACCAAATACCTTTACCAGCAGATCAAGCGTTACCGGCGCATGGCCGACCTGGGCGACAGCGTCACCACCCACTCGTTGCGCCATGCGTGTGCCACCGAGATGTTGCGCGGCGGAGCCAACGTGCGCCACGTTCAGGAGATGCTGGGCCATGCCCACCTGAGCACCACCCAAGTCTATACGCACGTCATCCCGCACGACTTGAAGAAGGTCCATATAGAAACCGCGCCGAGCGAGCGCCGCCGCGTCATCGACGTTCCCAAGTTCCAAAACAAGGGCTGGAAGGACTACAAAAACGGCGGGTACTACCGCGATTAGCCGCCGCAAAGTCGGCTCGACTTCACCCTTCCAGCCGTCAGACTTGAAGCCGTGGGCTACTTCCTCAAAAACGTCACGAACCACGAGAGAGGATGGAGGCGCGTCATCTCGCGCAAGGGAAAAGCTCATCTGGCCGCCACGCTTTACCGCCTCAAAAACCCCGCAGCTAAAGGGTGGAAACGTTATTGCCGAGACTCAGGCTCGGTTTACCGGAACGCCCCGGGTCAGAGGAGAAAACAACGCACGACGAAAATCGAACGTCCGGCGGTACT
>Ga0182030_10019960_pt1 | contig 12700 bp, 9 predicted proteins | sample 812S3MmetaG_FD_121299 | JGI IMG/M metagenome (GOLD analysis project Ga0182030, IMG submission 121299) | Permafrost microbial communities from Stordalen Mire, Sweden - 812S3M metaG (Illumina Assembly) | ecosystem: Environmental > Terrestrial > Soil > Wetlands > Permafrost | place: Sweden... | reverse complement strand
TGATGCGGACGATGCTCTACGAAGCAGCTCAGAGCATGATGCATTCAAAAAAATGGTCCTGGCTCAAGGCGTGGGCCATGCAGATCGCCAGGCGCCGCGGGATGAAGAAGGCGATCGTGGCCCTGGCTCGCCGGCTGGCCGTGATCATGCACCGCATCTGGGTTGATGGCACCGAGTTCCGGTGGACCAGAGAACAAGCCACGGCAGCAGCATGAAAACCGTTCAGGATCATAGCCGATAGGAGAAAACTAGAGCTCCACCGAGCGGTGGAAAGATGTCCCTCGCGGGACGATGGATGAGGTGAGTTCGTACTTCCGCTTGGACCTGCCGTCACACTGACGGCAAGGTCGTCCAAAAGATTGTTCCGCCTCGTCCTCGGATCCTATGATGGAAGGGCCCTGGTGCCGATTCCGGAGAGAAGCACGAGCCCGCGAGCGACATCGACACCGCGGTAGTGGATAGTCTGAAAGTGCTTGACCCCGAATGGCCGATTAGAGAAGCGGAAGTGAAGCGCAGCCTACTTCAGCATCTCACCGGATACACGGGCGATGCTGGAGCCGGAGCCGCGCCAAAGTAGAAGTTCACACCCAGCTTGATCGTGCCGTCCTCGCGCCGGAAGGCATAGTTGAAGGCCGGTGACGACGCGGGCGTGTTGAAGTTGGCGTTGCTCCACCATGTGTGCTGGTACTGCCCGAATAGCGAGACCGGGTTTCCCGCGAGTTGCCAGCGATCAAAGTCGCAAGCGCTAGTTTTTATTCGCGGAGCCATTGCAACGCTTCGCTTTCGTGGCCCTTGCCATAGGATTTGACCTCCGGATGCACAAACATTCTAAACGCACCAATAAGCCAGTACTGCCACTCGTGCCCGGCGATGACGGCGATGCGCTCTACCTTCTGTTGGTGGGTTTTGATGAATCCGGCATGTTTTTCGAAAGCCGCAATATTCTCCCAGCCATTGAACCCGGAAGCATCAATCAGCAATCTAATTTTGCCTTGCTGACTGATGATGGAATCGATTTGTGGCACAATCTGGCGGAAGTCGTCGACTTTCAATTTGTCCGGGACCACGATGCACAATGCATTGGCGGAGATCGTTTCTGTTTTGATCATGCGAAACATCCTTCTTGGGTATTTTCTCGTTTAATCGAAGTCACGCCAGTCATCCCCGCGATCAGGGAATCTTCACCTTGGTGGTCACCGTGGTTACAAACGGCGAAGGCGGTCGCCGTTGTCTTGCTGGGCGTCAGAATTCGCAGTGGGCAAATTGTGCGGCAGGAACGGCGGCCGACAATAGCCTCGGAAACTACCTAAGCTGGCAGTCCTGACTGAACTGGCCGTCGTTGATCGCAGTGGATGAAAGGCCGATCGTGCTCGCCGAATGACCGGTTCGGGTCATTCGCGCCGTTCTGACCTTGGGCCAGCCACTTCGGGTCTACCCCGATCAACGGACATCGTTAGACCGGCCCGGCATGTCGCAAAGGTGCCAACGCACTAAATCGCTGCGCGATAGCCCGCTGAAGCGGGTGGCTCATCTGCGAGCCCGGTAACCAGGCGAGAGATAGAGGGTAGCGTGCCGGGTGCCCTGTCTTGAGGATCGAGGTGTCGTCAACCTCATCCAAGACAGGAGTTGCCCATGAGTACGGTTACGGTGAGCCCGTTGCGCCAGCGCATGATCGAGGACATGAATGCACGCAAGCTCTGCGCGGGCACACAGAGGGGCCACATCCGCAGCTGCAAGCGGTTCGCCGCGTTTCTCAAGCGGTCGCCCGACACCGCCACGGCGGAGGACATCCGCCGGTTCCAGCTGCATCTTTTCGAGACGGGCGCGAGCATTTGCAATCGCAACCGCATCATGACGGGGTTGCGGTTCTTGTTTCGCGTGACGTTGCGGCGACTGGATCTTGCGGCCGAGATCTATCACCTCCGTGAGCCGCAGAAGATCCCGCTGGTGATGAGCCAGGACGAGACGCGGCGCCTGCTCGCGGTCGCGAGCAGCCTCAAGGTGCGCATGCTGCTCAGTCTCGGCTATGGCTGCGGCCTGCGCGCCGGCGAGGTGGTCAGGCTGAAGGTCAAGCACATCGACAGCGCGCAGAAGATCATTCGGGTCGAGCAGTCCAAGAGCCGCAAGGACCGCAATGTCATGCTGTCGCCCGACACGCTCGACCTGCTGCGCCAATGGTGGAAGACGCGCCGGCGGGGTTTCGATTCCACAACTCCGGTGGAGGAGCGCTGGCTGTTTCCAGGCCAAAGGTCCGGTAAGCCGATGACAACCCGCCAACTCAACCGCCTGTTCCATGAGGCGGCCGATGCGGCCGGAATCCGCAAGGGCGTAACGCTGCATGCGCTTCGACACTCCTTTGCCACCCATCTACTTGAACGTGGCACCGATATTCGCGTCATCCAGGCGCTGCTGGGGCACGACAAATTGGACACGACAGCGCGCTACGCCCGCGTCGCCACCGGCATGATCGCCGGCATCAAGAGCCCGCTCGACCTGCTGTCGCAGCCTTGCAAGAAGCCCAAGAAGAACAGGAAAGACCAGCCGCCGACGTGACGGCCCGCGGTCATGTCTCGCCCGGTACTGGAGGTCGCGGATATCTTCCGCGACCACGGAGCGGCGTGGCATCGTGCCAATGTCGGTCACGTCAGCCTCGACCAGATGAAGGTGATGTCGGCCATCGAGCGCTGCCGCACGGCGGCGCTCGGCGGACACGTCGCGCGCTGCGAAGATTGCCCGCACACGGTCATCGCCTACAACAGCTGTCGTAATCGCCATTGTCCGAAGTGTCAGGGCACGGCCGCCAGGGAATGGCTCGCCACGCGCGAGGCCGATCTGTTGCCGGTACCGTACTTTCATGCGGTGTTCACGCTGCCGGCCGCCATCGCCGACATCGCCTATCAGAACAAGGCCGTGATCTACGACATCCTGTTCACGACCTCGGCCGAGACCATGACTACCATCGCGGCCGATCCCGAGCACCTCGGCGCCCGCATCGGCATCACCTCGGTGCTTCACACCTGGGGCTCGGCCATGACCCATCACCCGCACGTCCACATGATCGTGCCGGGCGGCGGCATCTCCATTGATGGCACGCGGTGGGTAGCGTGCAGGCCAGACTTTATCCTGCCCGTAAAGGTTCTCTCGTGCCTGTTCCGGGGATTGTTCCTCGCCAAGCTCGTCGCCGCCCACCGGGCCGGACGTCTCAAGTTTTTCTGCGTCCACGCCCGCCTCGATAACATCGGAGCCTTCAAGGCGTATCTGGCGCCGCTGCGCAAGATCGATTGGGTGGTCTATGCCAAGCGGCCGTTCGGCGGCCCCAGGGCCGTGCTCGCCTATCTGTCGCGCTACACCCACCGGGTCGCCATCTCCAATCGCCGCCTGATCGCGGCCGACCACACCGGCGTCACCTTCCGGTGGAAGAATTACCGGATCGAGGGGCCTGGCCGCTATCAGACCATGACGCTGTCGACCGACGAGTTCATCCGACGCTTCCTGATGCACGTGCTGCCCGGGGGCTTCCACCGCATCCGGCACTACGGACTGCTGGCCAGCGGCAGTCGCGCCGCCAACATCGCGCGGGCGCGCGAACTGCTCGCCGTGCCGGTCCGCTCCGAACAGCAAGATGCCTCAGAGGCCCCAGCGGCCGACGAACCCCGCATGCTGCCACGACCGTGCCCCTGCTGCGGCGGACGCATGTTCATCATCGAGACCTTCGCGCGCGGCAGCGAGCCGAAGCACCGACCCACGCCGGCGCCGGCCGCGATCAGGATCGACACCTCATGATGCCGTCATCGCCGATCCAGCACCGCACCGAAGCGCGCCATTCTGGCCGGCTCTCGCCCGGCAGCACACCCGCTTGCGCCGGTCAGCAAGATTGCCCCGCGATCGCACCGCTAATCCTGTCGAGCAACGCGCGATCCGCTCGTTCGCGCCAGCACGCACGCCCAGCATTCGAGCTAAAGCGATCCCATCGCCAGCGTCGGCTCAACTTCCCCAACACTCACGCCGACGCCAAATCCCCATAGCACCCGCTGCACTGTCGGTGCCCCACACCCCGCGATTTCATGCCTTGGCGCTTTTCGGACGCCGGCTCTCCGAGCGTGGGGATGGTCTCCACATGCCGGCATCCGAAAACCTGCACAGAAGCAGAAGTCGCGGCCTCAGTTGCAATGTCCATGACGTTTCGTGACATGGGAGCTGGGCAAGTAAAGTCTCCGTGGCGATGCCAAGCGACCAAAGTCGAGCCTATTTCGCTAGCCGATCCTTGGTCATCCGGAGCGTAACTATGACGCCATCGCTGCTCCAGTCGCAGGCAATCGAGCCGCCAAGCTGGATCGTCATGCCACGGTTAAGGAGCTTGCTGCCGTATCCGCTGTCATCAACGGGGGCGGTAACGGGTGGTCCGCCGCGCTCGGTCCAGACCACCACCACTTCGCTGTCATGAGCCGCGCATGAGATGTCGAGCGCGCCGGACGGAGACGATAGCGCGCCATACTTGAGGGAGTTGGTCGCAAGTTCATGCACGACGAGTGCAAGCGTTGTCGCAGCCTGTTCGCCGACTGCCATGCGCGGCACCGCGACTCGAACGCGACCGCTGAACGCCCCCATGTCGTCATAAGGCGCAAGCAGCACCGTGAACAGATCACCGAGCAGCGCCGCCCGCTCGCCTTGGCCCGGAACAGGACGGACAAGGTCATGAGCACGACCTAGCGCAGTCAGCCGGTGCGTGAGCTCAAGGGCCATGTCGGCAGCGGTCTTCGCAGACCGCGATGTGATTGCGGTGAGACCGGATGCGATGGCCAATAGGTTCTTGACCCGATGGCTCATTTCACCTGCAAGCAACTCATGGCCTTCCTCGGCCTGCTTACGTCCAGTTACGTCGATGAAAATTCCGTACATGATGCGACCAACAATGTCCGCATCATTGCCTTGACCCCGGGCCGATACCCAACGGACGTCGTCACCAACCATGATGCGGAAATCAATTTCATAGGCGCCGACGAGGGCGCGCGTAGCGACGAACGCCGCCTTTACCCGATCACGATCCGCCGGATGAATATGGGCCGAGAGGTCGTCGAACGTCACATATTCGCTAAGAGGCACGCCCCAAAGTTCGAAAGCGCGCTCGTCCATGGTAAATCTATTGCTGTCGACATTCCAAGACCAGAGGGCGACCCCCGCTGCCGCGATTGCAAGGCGCAAATGTTCTGTGTCCCAGACCGGCAGCTTGGATTTTTCAATGGTCTCTGAGAAACTTGGTGGAACCGGAACCGCCTTCGCTATGCCGTCGTGTACCTGCGCTTCCATGTCGATTTTTTCTATTTCCATGAACTTTGGCGTGAGTATTCAATTGGATCGCTCAATAACGAGAGAGGCCGAGTCGTCGCGAGCACGGCTCTTGTCACGATGCTTCACCTTGGATCAGGCGGGGGCGCACAGTCACCGATAACAACCGAAAGACGGTGTGGTGATGTAAGACCAACACCTCAAGCGACGTTCAGTTCCGTGAATTAGGAACTTGCAATCGGCTGGTGCCCGAATCTCAAAATGGAACGAATGGACGCTGGGCGTCTTAGCGCGGCTATGGGTCACCCTCCGCGCGGCGATTCTTTTGCGGCGGTTGATCTTTACCGGAAGGTCCGAGTTCATCTAGCGAGGGTCCTCAAGCGTTGATAATGGAAGGCTAGCTGATTCGGGTAGGCGTCCGTCATCCGTAACAACTCGCTGTCAAGCTCCGCATCATTCAAACGGATGGCTTGGCGCTCGTCCGCGGGCACCCGACGAGATGAAGTGTGGGATATGCAGGACGACAATCTGAGAGCTTCTAACCATTCGACAGATCTCTCTCATCGGCTAGGTACTTCTCAACGGGAGCGACGTCGGGAAAATCCGATGCGTACACTAGCGCCCCGGCTCTAAGTGCGCGGTTGATCGCATCCGAACGGCCGATGCCTTCGTTGGTTCGGATGACTTGAAACACACAACGCGCATATCGGTAGTCTCCCGCGGCCATGCGTAGTTTGGCGGCTTGTTTCTCCTTGGTCCCTCATTCATTTCGGCGGCAATCTCATTTGCCGACAAACCGGCATTTTGCCGTTCTATAATCGTCGAAAAGCAATAAGAAGCCCGCAGTCTGTCGACAATCCATAGTAGTGATCGCTCTTAAGAATGATGCGGCGCACCGGCATAAGATTTGTGACCCGCACGATGGCCGGCATACAAATCAGAGAGGCGCCTGCGCCAATGATGCTTCTGCGGGTTAAAAGGCTACCATGATCGATGTTGGGGGTAGCGCCGTCATTAAGCTCTCCTTTTTTAGCAAGGAGGCCCGGCGCAGCTCTGCTATTCTTGCCGTCGAAACGGCCGCATCCCATTTTCGTGGAAACCACCTTGCCGCAGTTGGCAGGTTGGTGAAGGCGCCAGCCCTCGTCGCAATGCGACTTTGATATGGGATCAGGACTTTGCGATTGCAAGCCGTGGCTCGACCGGCATAGTGCCCCATGCCGCAGGGGCGTTCGGACCCCAGCGGGAATGAAGAAACCGCGGAGTCTAACGAAATGGTCATTGCTGCGGATTCCGCAGAATTAGCTGGTGCAATTGAACCATCGCCATCTAGCGCTAGCTTGCGTGGCCTCGATGAGGTTAACCTGCTTCTCGCCGGAGCTTTGTCGGGCTTTGGCCCCTACGTCGCCGCGTTTCTAGCCGAGCAAAATTGGACCCAAAAGAACATCGGCTTTGTGCTGACGGCGGGTGGTTTCGCTGGATTGCTGAGTCAGCTACCGGGCGGTGCGCTGCTTGATGCTATCCGGTCGAAGCGCATCGCGGTCGCACTCGGTGCGGTTATGGTTGCTGCAGGCGCACTCATCATCGCAATTTGGCCGAGTTTCCCACTGGTGTTTGTCGCCCTGGTGCTCCAAGCGATCACCGGCGGCTTCCTGGGGCTTGCGATTGCGGCCATCAGCCTTGGCCTGGTTGGCAATGCGGCGCTCGCCGAGCGACTCGGACGTAATCAACGCTTCGCCTCGACGGGAGGCGTATTGGCGGCCGGCCTCATGGGCTTCATCGCCTATTTCCTGTCTTATCGCGCCATATTCATCGTGGCTGCCGCGCTGGTGCTTCCGTTGCTGCTTGCTCTCCGCCGCATCCAGCCCTCAGATATCCATTTCGGCCGGGCCTCGTGCATACCGGATCACCAAGGGCCGGGCGCGCCGCCGAGGGTCGGCCTCCGAAGCCTTTGGGAGAGCCGCGGCCTGCTTATATTTACCGGCTGCGTGTTCTTGTTCCAGATGGCCAACGCGTCGATGCTGCCACTCGCCGGTGAAGCGTTCGCGTACAGCAAGGAAGCGCTTTCCTCGCTCATCGTCTCCGCGCTGATCATGGTGCCCCAGGTCATCGTAGCGATAATGGCACCATGGACCGGACGCCGGGCGAATATGTGGGGCCGCCGGCCGCTGCTGCTCGTCGGATTCGCGGCATTGCCGATCCGTGCGCTGGTGTTTGCCCGGACGACCGATCCGGCGATTCTAATCATCGCTCAAGTACTGGACGGCGTCAGCGGAACGGTGCTGGGCGTGCTCACGGCGCTGACAATCGCCGACCTCACAGCGGGTACCGGCCGATTCAATCTCGCGCAGGGATTCGTCGGAACGATATCCGGGATCGGCGCTTCGCTCAGCACTACAATTTCAGGACTTGTGGCCGCGAGCCTTGGCCGGGCCGCGGGATTTTTAGGCCTCGCCGCAGTGGCCCTGGCTGCCGTGCTGGTACTGTGGTTGCTGATGCCTGAAACCAATCCGTCGCATAGGAAGGGCCCCCGATGACCGCCCGAGGCACAGCATCTCAGGCCTCACCGCGACTGGTTCACGCGCAAACCTACCGCAGAACTACGACCGCCGAGGATCGTGATTCACAGGCTGGACCAGAAGCCACAGGTCCGGTGCGACACGCGAGCAAATGGCCCTATTTGGACAGGGCCGATTTCGTTCCGCCGTCGTTCAATTCGAACATCCGCGTGGTGCCGCTGACGTAGTTGTAGATTTTGCCTGCTACGCTTAACACGATGGGTGCGACGTCCAGGTCCTCCCCGCATACCGTGAGTGAATCGTGCGTCAGTCGCAGATCGAGCGAATGCCCTCGATAACGGATGCGCGACTCCAGGCACTCGATTTCCGGCGGCAGTTCGGGATTGAACAGTAAAACGTCTCCCTTTACCTCGATTCCCGTCGACACTCTCAGCACTTGGTCGACGGTACTTGCCATGGCTCCGAGGTGGACCCCCTCGGCAGTGGTTCCATGTTGGCTGTCAGTCACGTCGCTTTGCAGCGCGTCAGCAAAGAACGCCATCGAGCGGGGCCGGTCAGAACGCGCCAGCACCCAAGAGTAGACCACACGGCACAGCGTGGAGCCGTACGACGTGCGTGCGACATAGTAGTTGACGTTGTTCGGGATCGTATCGTGGTTGATCGCATACCCGAGTCGCGCGAACAGCTCCCCAAGCTCGTCCGCCGAAAACAGATAGAACAACATAACCACATCGGCCTGTTTCGACAGCTTGTAGCGGTTGGGGCTATCCCCTTCCGCTTCCAGAATGAGGTCGAGACGCTGGATATCGGTGTAACGGCGGCGATACGCTGCCCAATCGAGTTCATCTAGCTTGTCGTAGCCCTCAAACTGGCTGATGATGCCATCGCCGTGAAAGGGAACATACATTCTTCGGCTGATGTCCTCCCACCGTGCAATCTCGATCGACGAAATGCCAAGACGTGTCGTGAGCTCGGTACGACGTGCTTTGGATATCCGGTCGAGCACCTCCAACGCCCGGCAAATCACCCACACAGCCATCACGTTCGTATAGGCATTGTTGTTGAGGCCAGGCGTTGCTGCACCCGGATAGCCGTCGTGGAATTCATCGGGACCCATGACACCACGAATCTCGTATCGTCCCCGGTCGTTGTTCAAGATTGCCATACTGGACCAGAACAAGGCGATTTCGAGCATCATCTCGGCGCCGTAGAACTGCAGAAACTCGATATCATGGGTGACCTGAAAATACTGCCAAACATTGTACGCGATCGCACTTCCGACGTGACGCTGAAGATACGAATTATCCGGCACCCAGCGCTGCGAGTGGGGATTCAGATTTATCTTGTCGGTCTCTTCCTGTCCGTCGCTTCCGCTCTGCCAGGGAAACATCGCCCCCTTGTGTCCGGCGGCTCGGGCTGCGGCCCGCGCTTCACCAAGCCGCCGGTAGCGGTAGGTTAGAATGGCTCGGGTAATTTCGGGCAGGCGGTAATTGAAGAATGGAAAGATAAACAGCTCATCCCAGAAAATATGACCTTGGTAGGCTTCCCCAGTCCAACCCCGCGCGGGAATGCCGATATCAAGGCCGATGGAATGGACCGAGACGGTTTGCAGAAGGTGAAACATGTTCAGTCGAAGCAGCATCGAGACATTCAGTTTGAAGCCGGGACCGGCCGGATGAGTGCGCACATCGAAGCGCCGCCACAAATCCTCCCAGACCAATACATGGTCCGCCTTGACGGCATCATACCGCCCGGCGCGCCTCGCGGCCTTGCGTGCCGCCAGCCCAGCCTCTGAAATGGCTTGATCGCGGGAGGTGTATAAGAAGGCGAGCTTCTCTACCGTCAAGGACTCGCCCTTCTTGATGTCGACTGTTAAATCCTGGCAGATGTAACCTGGTTCTTCGACACCGCGACGGCTGGTTTCGAGAACGCGCCCGTCGATAAACATTTGCGTTCGTGCAACCTGCGCAACATGGACTTGCGACTGAGATGTGCGCACCTGCAGGCAGACGCCATCTTCGCCGATGATCTGGCCTGAGAGATGCTCCAGGTGCTTGTTGTTGAACTTGCGATAAAGCTTCGCGCCCGCGTTGACGATCCGCCCGTCGATCGCCGAGCGCACCGTGACAGGTCCGGACCAGTTCTCGGCCGTCAGTGTCAATTCCACCGCGCCCAGATGCATGTCGGCCATCGAAACGAATCGCTGTTCTCGCAACAGGGTTCGCCGCCCTTCTTGATCCTCCAAGCGCACGGCGCTCAGCAACAAGCCGCGCTGAAGATCAAGTTCCTGCCGGTATGACAAAATCGCAACGCGATTCAGATCGAACCAGCCCTCTTCAGCGATCCGAAACCGGAGCGCGAGCCAGTTGGGAAAGTTGACGAGGTCCTCGTTCTCAATCGTGCGGCCGGCAATATCGGTTTGCAGCCGGTTGTAGCCACCGGCGAGATAGGTCCCAGGGTAATGAACGCCATCAGCCTCGGCCCAGACCGCGGCCGCGCGGGTTGCGAAATATCCATTTCCCAGGGTGCAAAGCGCTTCGCGGATACCCTCTTTGGCCGGGTCGAATCCATCGAACACCAATGACCATGGGGAGGCGTCCTCTCCCGCAAGCGGAACCTGCGCTGGGGTCCTTACCACGATATCGGCGATGACGTCGCGGAACAGGCGAGCTGGTTCGGCTTTCCGCCAGCGAACAAGATCATTGGCTCTCCAGCCTCGAGCGTTGCATTGAGACGTCGTTCAGTCCGATCGATCCTGATTTTGACGTGCCGACCACGCCACTGAACGCTGAAGGCAACACTGTCCCACCCGGTGGGAAGATGCGGATCGATGGCTATGCCGTCGCCGCGTAGCGAGAGTCCAGCGAAGCCAAGTACCGACAGCATCCAGATTCCGCCCTGGGCAGCAATATGAATGCCGCCGGCGGACCCCTGCCGTTTGGCAGAAAGATCAAGGGCCGCCGTCTGGCGGAAAAAACGCAATGCCGTTTCGGTATCGCCCAATCGGGCGGCAACCAGCCCATGCATGGCAGGGCTTAACGAGCTTCCATGCCCGCAGCGAGACGAATAGTAGCGGAAATTCTTCGCTGCCGAATCGCCCTTGAATTCTTCCGGCAGCAATCCCAGCAGCGCAACGATATCGGCCTGTTTCACGACCTGAGAGTGTTGCGTCCGCTCTCGCCCGAGCATCACGTCCATGGGCACGGACCGGCCTGCGTAATTCTTCAGATCGATGTCTTCCAAGTCGAAATAACCGCTGAACTGCTCAAACATCCCGGTTTTAGGATTGAGCCCGGTTTTCATGATTTCCACGACGTTCAGCCATTGCCCCAGTTCGGTATCCCCCAGATCGAGACGGCTGGCGAGATCTTTCCAGCGTGCAGGCCAACGCTCGCGCAACAACGCGGCGACGTCCAGCGCGCGCCGTATGTTCCAACGCGCCATGACATTGGTATAGGCGTTATCGTCGATGTCTTCGTGATACTCGTCGGGACCCATCACGCCGTGGATGTGACACTGTCCGTCTGCCTCCAGCCCAGCGCGGCTGGCCCAGAAACGCCTGGTTTCCAGCAGTATTTCGGCGCCGGCCCGGAGCAGGAAATCGTCGTCGCCTGTTGCATGCCAGTATTGCCAGACGGCATATGCGACGTCTGCGCTGATGTGCTGCTCCTGCCTGCCGCACAACACGGCGACGACCTTGCGGTCAGGGCCGATCACCTGCTCCGGTGTCATCTCCACGCCGGTCCCTGCGCTTTCCCAGGCATAGAGCGCGCCACGCCACCCCATTCCGGCCGCTTTTGCCCGCGCCCCGGCAAGCGTATGAAAGCGGTACATCAACAGTGTCCGGGCCGCTTCGGGCCAGGTCGGAATATAGAATGGTAGCAGGAATATCTCGGTGTCCCAGAATGCGTAGCCATGATAGTCGTCGCCGGTCAGGGCCCTGGCGCCGATCGAGACCCGCTCATCGGCCGGATTGGCTGCGCCGTTCAGATGATAAACCGCGAACCTCAGGGCATGCTGAGCGTCAACGTCACCCGCGATTGTTACATCGCTGCATAGCCAGCGACTTGTCCATGCCACCTCGTGCTCACTGACCACACCGCGCCACCCGACGCTTTGTGCCAGACCGAGCTTGTCCTGAGCCGGCGGCCCTGGGTCCAGTTCCAGCGAATCCGACCGCACGATGGCAACGAAGCGTTCAAAACTCGCGACTTGCCCGGGGCAGGTCTTCCAATTCCAGGACCATTTCAGTGCGCCGAGCGCGATGGGTTGAACAATCTTACCGTCTATCTGCAGCGACGACAGGGTGGCCAGTGCGAGGCGTTTCCCCGAGTACCGGGTGTGCCACAGGCCGAGAGCTTGATCGAGCCGGTCGGCGGCGAGCCCGAGATCCGTTCCCTCGGCCGAGGCCTCGAAGGTGATATCGACCTCCCCGTGTTCGACTTCCAACTGGATCAGTTGCAGGCCGACGGCGCGCTCGCTCCATGAAACGAGGCGCAGCGTTCGGACGCAGAGGCCTATGTCGGCGCTAGACAAATGGCTGCTTTCGCCGAGCAGTGCGCCCCGCCTCATGTCAAGTGTCATCCGATGCAACGGCACCTCTCCGGGGTGACGCACCAGCGGGCCGTCCGGTAGCACGATGCGAATACCCAGCCAATCGGCGGCCGGGACAAGTGCTTGTGTAGCCTGTTTGGCGCCGGGACTATCAAATAGCCCCGCCACATAAGTTCGTGCTGGAACTACCCACCGCTCTCCTCTCGTTGTCGAGCGCGCGCTCCTGACGCCCAGGAACCCATTGCTGATCGCGAAGCGCGACTCGACGCTGCTTTCCATCATCGGCTCGAAGCCATCCACGGCAAAGATCCACTCGGGATCTTTGGTCCCCGCCAGGATGGCTG